>Ga0247727_10010301_pt1 | contig 16603 bp, 13 predicted proteins | sample WisWelCaveWW1625_FD_202498 | JGI IMG/M metagenome (GOLD analysis project Ga0247727, IMG submission 202498) | Biofilm microbial communities from Wishing Well Cave, Virginia, United States - WW16-25 | ecosystem: Environmental > Aquatic > Deep subsurface > Groundwater > Cave microbial mat | place... | reverse complement strand
AGGAGGCATTCGTAATTATAGACACCCGGCACTTGGAATATCATTCGGTAGCGATGACCGCCCATTGTGCCAATGTTCCCATTAATCTCTACCGGCGGATTTTTTTTAGAGTTTATGGTATGCACATGCGAACCAATCGGCACCCATTCTACTGTTGTGCCAACTTTGATCGTCACCAGCTCCGGGTAAAAATAAAATTCGGCAACCTCAACCTTCACAAGCCCCGTCGCCACCGCCGGGGTTGCAGACACTTTAGTTGGAGAAGGCGAGGATGGGGCGACAGTTGCTCGCACCGCGAAAGTTGTTGTGGCTTGAACAGAGGGAGCCGGAATTGGTTGAATCGGCACAACCGGCGCGGATTCACCGGCACAGCCAGCGAGGGCGATCATTACCGTCAGGAAAATGGTGACTCGGATCATTGCCGGTCAGTCTTCTTTTTCCATGCTTCTTTTTTGCCGATGCAACTCTAGCATCGGCAGGATCGCCCTAGACATTGAGCCGTGAATGAGACCATTGGTTGCAAGGTATCCTTCTTCAGCGAAAAACCAGGGACCGCCACCGATGTCGGTAAAAATGCCGCCGGCTCCGGTAAGGATAACTGATGCCGCCGCCACATCCCAAAGTTTTATTTGCTCCAGTCCAAAGTAGGCATGCAATCGCCCCGCCGCGACATAGCAGAGACCAAGCGACGGCGCACCGAGCACGCGAACATGCAAAACTTGCGGGGCGACGAATCGGGTCAACTGCAAAGCTCTTTTTACTTCATCTATGCTCCCCGACCAATCCGTGCCAACCATCGCGGCATCAAAGGCTTCATGACCCTCCGAAAACTTATCTACGATTATTGGTGCCCCGTTGAGGTAAGCATCTCCGCCGGCAATGGCGTGGAACATTTCGTCCCGGCATGGATCGTAGACCACGCCGATTTGATAGGTACCCTCTGCGCGAAAGGCAATGCTGACAGAAAAAAATGGGATGCCGTGAAAGAAATTTGTGCTTCCATCAATTGGGTCAATGATCCAGAGCGGGTCCGCCTGTTCATCCTGCGGCGTTTCGCTTTCTTCAAGTAGAAAATGGTGATCAGGAAACTCTTGACGAATGACCTCTACGATGCGATCTTGAATCTCCAACACTGCCCCAGCAATCAAGTCACGCGGTCCCTTCCATTTCCGATATCCCGGATCACCGAGGCGTGAGACCGCTAGTTGCCCCCCCACGCGCGCCGCGCGCTGGGCTGTTTCCAAGAGATGCGCTTTCTCAAGACTCATTTCCTGATCACCGGGTGACCTAGCTTTCTCAAAACATCCATAATTTCCGGAATCGTCAAGACCGTTGAGTCATAGAAAACGACGTACCCCTGCTCATCACCCGTTCCACTAATGATGCCTTTGGTTAGTTTCAGCTTTCCTGTGATATCCGCGACGTCATCAGCATCGGATGGAGGAACGACAGAGGGATCCCACCCGAATTTTACCTCGGCTGTGGTGGGTGCAGTTGCCGCTGCCTTCGGTGCGGCAGTTGCAATTGGTTGTGCTGTTGGCACCGCCGGCTTTGGTGCGGCAGTAACCGCCGCGGGTGCTTGTGTAGATGGTGCCGCCGGTTTGGGCGCAGTAGTAGCTGCCGGCAATGCGGTTGGTGCGATGGTAGGCTGGGGTTGTGATTGCGCTCCGGAGCTACAGCCAATCAGAGAAACGCAAATCAAAAGGAGACCCAACGTCCAGAATCTTTGATGCATTAACTTCTCCTGTGAACGATTATGAACGGATGTGGAAAAATTCCGGTAAGCGTTCAGGTGTCATTGCGAGGAGGCGTCCCGAGTGAAACGAGGGATCACCGACGAAGCAATCCCCAAGCCGCAATTGGAGTGACGCTTTTTGCCATTGGAACTTGGGGATTGCTTCGCACAAACCGCTCGCAATGACACAGGGCTGAACGGTTACCCGGATTGTAAGCCCTAATTTCGCTAATGTCAATCCGGATTTAGAAACGACAGAGCCGGCAATCCTGTTGCGAGCCAGTTTTTGAGTTTGTCCTCAGTAACTAACTTGAACGGGACAGCCGGCACATTTTGGTTCGGTTATGATAGCGACTGGCGGGATTCAAAAATCCCGCCAGTCGCGTCGTACAGACTTGCAAAATCCGACTACAACGCGCTTAACACGGCGCGCTCGATCATACCGACCGTAACGTCCACCTTGAACGCGTTCAGACTCATCGGGCGAGCGACCGTCCTGATCGCCGCCGCGGCGAGTTTGATGTTATCTTTGATGTTCTTGCCGACCAACGCGTCCTCGACCACTTTGGCGCGATACGGAACGGGCGATACGCCGCCGAGTACGATGCGTCCGTCTTTCCACACACCATTCTCTTGCGTCACCACTACCGCCACCGCCACGGTCGCAAAGTCCAACACTTGGCGGTCCTTTAGTTTCGTCCAAGCAGTCTTGGTGTTCGGCGCGAGACGCGGGATTTCGACATTGACGAGGATCTCGTTGCTCTTGAGAACGTTTTCGCGTAACACATCCTCGCGCGGACCGATAAAGTACGCGTCGAAAGGAACCACGCGTTCGCCGGCAGGGCTGGCGACTTTGGCTTTCGCGTTCAGCGCCAACAACGCCACTGCCGTATCGGAGGGGTGAACGATGTAACAGAGTTCGCCGCCGATGATGGCGTGGAAGCGATTGTCGCCAGTCACCGCGAAGCAGAAATCGCCGCCTTTTTTATAGCAGTCGAAATTGCCGCGCAGGAACCAACAGCGCGGGCGTTGATTCAAATTGCCGCCGAGTGTGGCAAAGTTGCGAATCAACGGCGACGCGATACTGGTGACCGAGTCAAAGAGGACCGGGAAGCCCTTTTTGATATCGTCGTCTTCCATGATGGAGGTGAGGGTAGTCGCCGCGCCGACCGTGATGGCAGACGCGGTCTTGCTGATCCCCACCATCGCGGGAATGCTGGCAACATCAACGAGATATTCTGGAAGCGGCATCCCCTTGCCCTGGACCCAGTCTTTCATGATGCCGGTAACGAGGTCGGAGCCGCCGCCGAGGGGTTTGGATTTGTTGCCGAACTTGTCGAGGAGGCTGACCGCCTCTGAGACAGTCTTGGGCGTGTGCAGTTCAAACGATTTCATATTTGCTCCTCCCTATACCTTTTTCAGCCCGTTGAGGATCTTGTCACGGCTGATGGGCATAGACTCGATCCAAACGCCAATGGCATTGTAGACCGCGCAACTGATCACCGACATACCGAGAGCCATCGGCGGTTCGCCGACGCCGTGTGCGCCGTATACTCCGTACTCTTTCGGTTTTTCGACCATGATCACGTCAATGACTTTGGGCACATCCTTAATGCTCAGGATCTTGTAATCGAGGATGTTGCTATTGACCGGAATGCCCGTCGCCTTGTCAACCAGCAACTCTTCTGTGAGTGCCTGCCCAAGCCCCATGATCGCGCCGCCCTCGATCTGCTGTACAACCGAGATCGGATTCAGCGCGCGCCCAACGTCGTGCGCGGCAACGTACTTGAGAACCTTGATCGTGCCGGTCACGGTATCCACTTCAATTTCAGCCGCGTGCGCCGCCCACGCCAAGCGTTCCCACTTGGGATCATGCAAGTGCGCTCCGCGTCCGATGACCGGCGTGCCCGGCACTAGTGCGGCAACCGCGTCACCGATGTTCATCTTCTTGTTCGCATCATTCTTGTAGGACACAACGCCGGCTTTGATATCCAATTCATCCGCCGTGACGGTAATCCTTTGTGGCGGGGTGGCTCTCGCCGCGTCGGCAATGAACTTTTTTACCGCGCCTTCCAGAATCTGCTTGCGAGCGTCCATACCGGCTTGATAAGCGCCCCAGCCGGCACTATTGGTTTGGCGGCTGCCCGCAGTGTTGCCGGTATCGGTCGTGACATCAGTATCCACACTCGCCGAGATGGCAACCTTATCGAGCGAAACGCCGATCGCTTCTGCCGCGATCATCGCCAAAATCGTCCGTTGGCCTGCTCCAACCTCAGCCGCTGCCGAAACCACATTCACGTTACCAGCAGTGTCAACAATCACAGTTGCGGTGGACGGCTCTCCGCCGGCGCCGTGACTGCACGAGTGCGCGTTGATCGCGACGCCGTGGAACACACCCGGGCGAACTTCTTTCGCTTTGGGCGCGTGCCATTTTTCTTTCCAGCCGATCTTTTCCGCGGCTTGCGTCAGAACATCGCGGTTGCCCGGATTGCTGTACGGTCGCTTGTTATCCGGATTGCCGACGGTGTTCACGTTCTTCAAACGGAAATCGAGTGGATTCATACCAATGGCATACGCGGCTCTTTCCATCGCCATTTCCATTGCCAGCGTTCCATTTGGATGCGAGACGCAACGCAACGTGCCGTTGCGGAAGAAATTGGTGAGGACATCCGTGCCTTCCAATTTCATATGAGGGATGTTGTAAAGCGTTTGCGGACCAACCCAGCCGCCGGTCGCAACGCCGCTGCGAAGCGCGCCAGCGTTGCCGATGGTGTTCATCGTGGCGGCAACAATCGTCCCGTCTCTTTTCACGCCGAGCTTGGCAGTGGTCTGTTCTTCGCCGCGACCCGTGCGATACACAAAGTCCTCTTCGCGCGTCGCCCAGTAGCGCACCGGGCGTTCGACGATCTTGGCGGCTACTGCGTTCAACGCTTCCTCCGCGCCAATGCTGCGGAGATTGCCGTAACTCGAGCCCATGTAACCCGGCGTAATGACCCGCACTGCCCTTTCAGTTACTTTCAGGATTTGGGCAAGTTGGCGCCGATCGGCGTGGGCATGGCGCGATGTGCGATAATGCACCAACGCGTTGTTCTCCCACCAAGAGATCGCGCACGATGGTTCCAACGCGACGTGTTGATAGTAGGGATGGTATGTCGTGCTTTCCACGACGACATCTGCCTGTGTTAATCCCTTATCGCCGTCGCCGCGCACGAAGGGGGTCGGCTTGGCGAGAATCGTCCCATCCAGTTTGTTATCCCATTGCTTGGCAGTGGTGGGGCGCATCGCTTCGAGGAAATCCGTTACTGCCGGCAGGACTTGATATTGCACTTCAATCATGTGCATCGCTTGATCGGCGATATGATCTTCCGCTGCCACGACGATCGCGATCGGCGTTCCCACCTGATAAACTTCTTCGGGGAATATCAAGAGCGCGGGCGGACCCCCGCTGGTATTCGAATCGAGGTACTCTTTGGGGGCATTCCCGCGATGAATCACCGCGATCACGCCGGGAAACTTTTCGGCTTTGCTGGCATCAATCTTGACGACTTTGGCATGCGGGTGCGGCGAGCGCAAGAGTTTCATGTGCACCATATTCGGCACAGCCATATGCTCCATGTATCTGCCGGTGCCGCCGACAACGCCGATGCCATGAACACGCGCGGTGTCCTTGCCGAGCACAGCAAAATCACCTACCGCCAATGTTGGATTAGGCGATCCATTCCCCGCCGGGGTGGTTTTACCCATTTTGGCATTCAACGCGGCGAGCAATTCTGGCTCGTCGGAGGTGATGTCCAACAACATTGGATTGCGCGCGAGTTCATCCCACTGTTCACTAGTCAATTTCGAAGCGTACTGCTCATCGTGCAACGTACGCGAAACATCTACACTTGATTTGGTTGCCATTTGACTTCCTCCTCTCCGCTTTCCTATGCCCGCATGTCTTTAGCGGCTTTGTACACCGCATCATAGACCTTGGGGTATTCAGAACAGCGACAGATATTGCCAGACAGTGCTTCGCGAATGTCATCGTCGTTGGGATTCTTGTTCACCGTCAACAATGCATACGTTGACATGATAAAGCCCCGCGTGCAGATGCCACACTGAAAGCCGCCTTCCGTCTGATAGGCGCGCTGGACAGGGTGGAGGTCTTCCAAACGCGTCCCCTTGGACAAGCCCTCGATGGTGATGATCTTTTGACCATTTCCCAAGCGAGCGGCGAGGACGGTGCAACCATTTACGGCGCGTCCGTCCACGACGACGGCGCACGCGCCGCATTGAGCGCGATCGCAGCCGATGTTCGTGCCAATCATCCCAAGTTTGTAATTCATTACTTCCCAGAGACTCAACCGCACGTCGGTAACAACATCAAAGTTCTTGCCATTGATATTGAGCGTCACACGGCGCATTGAGGCTGGCAGGTCAGTCGCAGTCGTGGATTGGGGCGCAGTAGCCGGCTTGACTTGCGCGGGTGCTTCGCTGGGCTTGGCAAGTGTCAATACTCCCGCAACGCCTGCCGCACCTACAACCGCGCCAACGCCGGCACCGATGATAAACTGGCGACGGGTCATTTGCCCGTCGGTTGTTTCTTGCTCTTCTTGTTCTGGAGTCAATTCGTCAGCCATCTGATCTCCTCCTGTAATCTAACTCCAACCGAAAAAATATTGCTCCACCGCCATTGGTGGAGACGCGTTAAATTGATTTTCCCTTTTTTACTATTCGCCTCCTTTCTAACTCCACCTCTATCGCCACCATCCCTTAATTTTGTGGCGGTAATCTGTTCAGGGTTCTTTGCAGAGACCGGGGCATTATAGCAAATTTCCTCGCCCAAAGTTAGGACAAAGGGGACATCTTCTGTCCCAAAAGAGACAGGAAAGTCTATTCTTTGAAACGCAGGCGCGCTTCCCCGCTCATTTGGCAATCAGTCCCGCGCGTTTAATCAATTCGCTCATAGCCGCGATATTTGAAAATTTTTCCCTCTTCCGTTGCCGCCGGCCGATCCGCCAAGCGCGCCGCCGTCCATTCTTTCCCGCTTTGCAACTGTTCGATCAATTCGTCGTACGCCGGATGATTGATAAAATCCTCCACGATCTGCACGTGACTGTGCGGCGCGGCTTGACACGCCGCCGGCACCAGTTCCGGCGCGACAATGAGAATGTCCGTATCAGCGGACAAATCGCTCAGCGGACAGAAACTGACCGAAACATCAAACCCGGCGCGTTCGAGTTTGCGTTGGAGTGTATGCTGACCGATGATCAACGCGCCGGGGAAATTGTCCAGCGAATATCCGAAAACGATTCGCTTGATGATCCGCCGGTCTGATTGCGCCTTTGTTATCATGAACATCATCTCCGCGAACACTTGCACCTGCGGTTACGCCAGTGCAGGTGTCACGCGCACCTTTTTCATACGCGCAGATTCGCGGATAGTTTGTTTGCCGTTCGGTGCCGCGCTACGGTTTGATCGGATTGCCGATGCCCGCCAAACGCGTACGAACCTGTTCGGGAGTGATGAGCGCCGGATCGTACTGGACCGCAACCGAAATCTCATTTCCCGAAACTCCCACAATTCCGCTGACTTGGAGAAGTTTGTCTCGCACTTCGTCTAACAGTTCAACAGTTCCGAGCGGCGTGACAAAGTCTCCTTTCAGTTCTGCGCGCGCGCCGCCGGGTGTAGCCGTCGCGCGCGCGGGACCCGTTGGCGCCCGCGTTGCCGTTGCCGCCCCTGCCACTTGGGTTGGAGTCGCCGGTGGTCGTGTGGGTGTATTGGTTATGTTACTGGTTGGCGTTGCTGGCGCGGGGCCCGTGGGTAGCAGAGCGGGCGGGCTACCAACTACAACTGGTGCCGCGGCGAGGACCGGAGAAAAAGTTGAAGACGCAAATGGAACCGCCGCGCGCGCGGTCACTGGCGGCGAAGTCGGTTGCGCCGGCAGAGATATAGGCGTGCGCTGATCGCGCGCGGGCGCGCTGGTGGGCGTTGCAACGCCCGCCGGAGATGGTGCGCACGCAATCAACGAAACGAGACAAATCGCAACGATCGCGACCAAGCGCAAATGTCGTATCATTGTATTCTCCAACAGAAAGGATTTGACTTGCTTGATAACATCAACAATAATAGAACGAGAAAGCAATTTTTCAAAAATAAAAGAACAAATTTTGGGAGGTGCTATGGATTCTGCGCCAAAACTCGAAACCGCAATGCGAGCCGCCCGAACAGCCGGCGCGATGGTCCGCGCAACCGCCGGCAAGCCGCTTTATCATCAATGGAAAGGTCCGCGCGAGCTTGTTACCGGCAGTGTGCTTCCGATTCAGGACAAGATCATCGAAATCATCCGCGCCGATTTTCCGGACCACGCCATCCTCGCCGAAGAGCATGCCCTGAGCGAAGCCGAAGGGAGCGCAGAAAAGCCGTCACTTGAAACGGATCCACTGTGGGTCGTTGATCCGGTGGACGGCACGTTAAACTTTAGCCAAGGGCTTCCTCACGCGGCGATCTCCATTGCATATCGCGAGGAGGGAGTTTACCGCGTCGGCGTCGTATACGATCCTTTTCGGGACGAAATGTTCCACGCCATTCATGGCAAGTTCGCCCATCTAAACGATTTACCAATCGTGGTCCAGCAAGTTTCTGAAGGCGAAGATGCTTACGACCAAGCGATCATTGGTACAGACTTGCCGGGTGGTATGAAAGAGCGTCAACAGGCTCTGAACATTACTGGTCTGATGGCGAGCCAATGCATTTCGGTAAGCATGATGGGATCGCCGGCACTTGGATTGTGTTACGTTGCCGCCGGCCGCCTGCACGCTTATTATGCACTCGGCTTGCCTATCTGGGATGTGGCGGCGGCTTCTGTCATTCTGGGCGAGAGCGGCGGCGTCCTCACCGATATTCGCGGCGGCGCCTGGCATCACACCACCGGCGGCTACATTGCCAGCAATGGCGTCATTCACGGTTGGATGTACCGCAACGCAGTAACCGTACTGGATCGTCTTCGCTAAATCAGAATTGGCAAAAAGAAGACGGTCGCAAGCGAAACAAGGCAGAAGACAGTACAGGGCATTCGTTTTAACGCCCTGACTGCCTTCTGCTTTTTTCTCACGTGTTTATGCCAAAGTGTCGAGGACTGCGCGTTCGATCAAGTTGATGGCAATGTCAACTTTGTAAGCGTTTAGACTCATCGGGCGAGCAACGGTCTTGATAGTTGCCGCGGCGGTTTTGATGCTTTCTTTGATGTTCTTGCCCTTAAGCGCATCTTCCACAACCTTGGCGCGATAGGGCACCGGCGCGACACCGCCCAGCACGATGCGTCCATCTTTCCAGACGCCGCCCTCTTGCGTGACGACTGCCGCCACACTAACGAGCGCGAAATCGTACACTTGGCGGTCTTTGAGTTTGTTCCACGCGGTCTTGGTGTTGGGTGCAAGTTGCGGGATAGTCACGTTGACCAACATTTCATCGTGCTTGAGAACGTTCTCGCGTAGAACATCCTCGCGCGGACCGATAAAGTAGTTGTCGAAGGCGACTGTCCGTCGTCCAGCCGGTCCAGCAATATTCATGCTGGCGTTCAGCGCCAAGAGCGCGGTCGCTGAGTCGGATGGATGGACGATGTAACACAACTCACCGGCGATGATCGCGTGATAGCGATTGTCGCCCGTCACCGCGAAGCAGAAATCGCCGCCTTTTTTGTAGCAGTCAAAGTTCTCTCCGCGATAGAACCAGCACCGCGGTCGTTGATTAAGGTTACCACCCAAAGTGCCAAAGTTGCGAATCAGTGGGGAAGCCACGCTCTCCACAGATTGCACGAACGCGGGCCAACCTTTTTTCAGTTCATCGGATTCGGCAATCGAGGTCAACGTTGTCGCCGCGCCGACGGTCGCGCTTCCGCTTCGGATGTTGATGCCCACGAGTTCGGGAATCGTTGTGACGTCAATCAACTTTTCCGGGTACGGCTGTCCCTTGCCGCGCACCCAATCTTTCATGATGCCCGTCACCAGATCACTGCCGCCCCCGAGCACTTTGGCAGTCGGTCCAAACTTGCTGAGCATGCCAACCGCTTCTTCAACGGTCGCCGCATCATGTAGTTCGAAGGATTTCATCTTTGTGCCTCCCTATGCTGCCTTCAGTGCCGCGAGGATTTTCTCGCGTGTAATCGGCATGTCGTCCACCCGCACCCCAATTGCATTGTAGACCGCGTTCGCGATCACCGCGCCCACTGGGTTGATGGGGGGTTCGCCAATGCCATGCGCGCCATACACACCGTACGCTTTCGGATGCTCGACCAGAATGACGTCAATCGTGCGCGGAACGTCTTTGATGGTCATCACTTTATAGTCGAGGATGTTGTCATTGAGCGGCAAGCCCGTAGCGTGATCCGTCAACAACTCTTCCGTCAACGCCGCGCCGATACCCATCACCACACCGCCTTCGATTTGTTGCTCAAGGAGGAATGGGTTGAGCGCTTTGCCGATGTCGTGCGCCGCCACGTATTTCAAGATCGTGATCGTGCCTGTCATCGTGTCAATTTCAATCTCTGCCGCTTGGGCATAGTGCGCAGTGCGGAAAAAGCCCGGGATGGGCTGATGCGCCCCGCGTCCGAGAATCGGTCCACCGCTCGCCTGCACAGCATCGCGGATAGGGATCTTGCGGTTGGGATCGTTCTTGAAAAAGATATCGCCTTTGCGGACATCTAATTCTTCCGGAGTTACGGTGATGGTTTGGCGCGGTGTAGCGGCGGCGGCGTTAGTTACAAATCTGCGCGCGCCCCACTCCAACAGTTGCCTGCGCGCATCCATCCCGGCTTCGTACATTCCCCAACCGCCGGAATTGGTCATGCGACTTCCCGCTGTAACGCCCGTGTCGGATGTATGATCGGTATCCACTTCGTATGCAATCGTTGTTTCTTCGTACTTGACCCCCGCGGCTTCTGCGGCGATCATTACCATCAGCGTGCGCTGACCAGGGCCGATGTCATTCGCCGCCGAGATGGCTTCCATAGATCCATCGGAATTGATCACGACAAAACCGGTCGCGGGAGCGCTGCCGGCGCCGTGGTTACAGTTGCTGGCGGCAAACCCGATGCCGTGATAAACGCCCGGGCTAACCTGTTTGGCTTTGGGGGCGTGGAATTTCTGCGTCCATCCAATCCCTTTTGCCGCTTCAGTTACAACCGTTGCCACGCCGGGATTACTGTAAGGGACTCGACCGTCAGGATTGCCATACATATTCAGATTCTTCAATCTGAATTGAACCGGATCCATGCCGATTCGGTAAGCCGCGATATCCATCAGGGTTTCCAACGCGAATGTGCCATTGGGATGACCCACACAGCGGTACGGTCCGGATTTGTCGCGGTTGGTGAACACATCCACCCCTTCGATTAGAAGGTTCGGAATTGTATATTCGTATTGCATATTGAACCACGAACCGCTCGCCGCGGCGGCGCGCTGTGGTCCCACATTCGCAATTACTTTGAACTGCCCGGCAACGATCGTTCCATCGCGCTTGACACCCAATTTCATCTCATTGAAATTTTCAGGGCGATGCGTCCGGATGGTAAAATCTTCCGAGCGCGTGTACATTGACCGCATAGGGCGTCCGGTCATTTTTGCCATTACTGCAGTATGAACTTCGGTCAAGTCAATGCCGGAGCGATAACCATAGCCCGAACCCACATAGCCGGGTTGGATCACGCGCACCTTGCTCTGCGGCAACTTGAGCGCTTGTGCCAAGCCGTTGCGCGAGCCGTGCGCGTGCTGACAGGTATAGACAGCGGTGTATTTGTCTTGGTCCCACCAGCCGAGCGTATTCGTGAGTTCCAGCGGCATATGTTGCTCAGTGGAACGGTGCGATCTATTTTGGACGACCACTTCGGCTTCGCTCATCGCTTTTACCGCATCGCCGCGACGGAACGGGGTGGGGAAATCAATGATGGTTCCGTCGAAACGGCTCTCGAACTGCTTGGGCGTGCTGGGTTTCAGCGCGTCCTGAATCGAAATCACGGCAGGCAGGACTTGGTATTGCACTTCGATCAGGCGGGTGGCTTCATCGGCGATGTGCTCTGTTGCCGCCGCCACACACGCGATCGGTGCGCCGACCTCGAAAACTTCTTGGTTAAACATTTCGCGGGCTGGCGGTCCCACGCTGATGCGATAGTCCGCATACTCTTTCGGCACGTTGCCGCGATGCAACACCGCGACGACGCCCGGCAGTTTTTCCGCTTTGCTGGTATCTACTTTGAGAACCTTGGCATGCGGATGGGGACTGCGCAACGTCTTCATGAACAGCGCGTTGGTCGGAACGTGATGCTGGGTATATCTACCCAAGCCCGTCACGATGCCAAGCCCTTGCACGCGGTTATGACGACCGCCGATCACGTCAAGGGTTTTCACTTCAATCGAAGTGTTGTGACCCCCATTACCATTTCCGCCAATCACTGAACCCGGCAACATCGCTTTGTATTTCTCGACAAAGGGCGCGATGACATCCGACATCTCGGCGGCGAGCAGATGGAACTCGTGGCTTTCCGCCAGCAGTTCCCACTCGCCTTTTGTCAGTGAGTCGGCGTATTGAGAGTCTTGAATTGCTCGAATAACGTTAACTTGTTTTGCCATTTTGATCTCCTCCCCCTACGCTTTCTTCCGCATATCTTCTGCCGCGCGAAAGACCGAGTCGTAAACTTTGGCGTACTCGCCACAGCGGCAAATGTTGCCTGCCAACGCCTCACGCACTTCACCTTCATTCGGCGAGGGATTTTTTTGGAGCAACGCGTACGTGGACATGATGAACCCACGCGTGCAAATACCGCATTGGAATCCACCTTGTTGCCAGTAGGCTTTTGCGATCGGGTGCAATTGTTCTACGGTCGTGCCTTTGCTGATTCCACTCACCGTGAGAATCTTTTGACCTTTGCCCAAGCGCGCGGCAAGCACGGTGCAACCGTTCACGGCGCGTCCGTCCACGAGGACGGCACACGCGCCGCACTGGGCACGATCGCATCCGAGATTGGACGATGCCATGCCCAATTGGTAGACCATTGCTTCCCACAAACTCGCGCGCACATCAACGGTAAGATTGTGTGTCGCTCCATCAATGTTAAGCGTGACACGCCGCATTGTGGCAGGCAAGTCTGAAGTGGTTTGGGCAGTCTGTAGCGCAGTTGCCGGTTTAACTTGCGTCGGCTCTGCTGTTTTGCCAAGCGTCAAAACTCCTGCGACACCCGCGGCGCCCACGACCGCACCCACACCGGCGCCAATGATAAACTGGCGACGGGTCATTTGCCCATCGGTTGTTTCGTGCTGTTCCTCACGTTCCTGTTCTGGAGTCCTTTCGTCAGCCATCTGATTTCCTCCTGTTGTCTGACTCCAACATTGAAAGTGCTTTCAGTAGAAAAATATCGCTCCACCTCCATTGGTGAAGCCGCAATTGAATCTCATTTGCTTTCCTCTCCATTGCCTCCTCTAGGGACTCGGAACCGTTGAAATCCCTTGTGCCGCGCCTTTATCTCTATTCCGATTTCTTTTCTGGCTCGGGAATCCACGCTTGTTTTCTAAACTCGCCAATCGCTCTTCTCAACCCCATGCGATTTTTATTGAACGCGGCTGATCGCGACCTCCGAAAGATCGCCAGCAACGCGCAAAGCACAAGTCTCACCGGAACCCTAGAGTGCAGTGTAACAGGATTAGTAATTTGGAGTAGGGACAAAAGGGACACACACTGACCCGAAAGAGACAAAAAAGCCGGCGAGCCCTATATCTTTGGGCTTGCCGGCGCGTAATACCATTTTACCGAGAACGAGTCACACGAGACCTCTTTTAATTGCTTCGGCGACGGCTTGGGCGCGATTGCGCGCGCCCAATTTCGTCATAATCCTTTCGATCTCGCGCTTGACCGTTCTTTCACTCCAATGCGTCGCTTTGGCAATCTCTTGATTGGTCGCGCCTTCAGCGATCAATTTCAGAACCAGCAGGTCTTGCTCGATCAGTCCGGTTTCTTGTTGCATATGCGCGCGGGCTAGAGATTGAAATTCTTTGAGCACAGGGTCCATCAGCGAGGGTCCAATCAAATGCTTCCCTTGATGCACTTGACGAATCGCCTCGATGACCGTTTCGTCCGACGTGCTTTTCAAGAGATACGCCGACGCGCCGGCTTGGATCGCGCTCAACACATACTCTTCATTGTCGTACGCGGTCAACGCAATAATTTTCGCGGCGGGCGCGACGCGGCGCAAACGTTGCGCGACCTCCACGCCATTCAATTCCGGCATTTGAATATCGAGCAAAACAATATCCGGCGAAAATTGGCTGACCGCTTGGATCGCGCTGGCGCCGTCGCCCGCCTCCCCTACAATTTGAATATCGGGATAGGAAGACAGCAAGCTTTTCAACCCTCGCCGCAAGGCGGGGTGATCATCTACAATCAAGACTCGAATTGCTTTCATCACGCTCCGCATTACTGCGCCTCGGCGGCTTCCCGAAGCGGCAGATGAATAGAAATCTGGGTGCCGTGCTGAAGGCGAGATTGGATTTGCATCGTGCCACCCAAACTCTCCACGCGCTCTTGCATTCCTAACAACCCCCAGTGATTGTCGTCGCGTTGGCTCACCCAGCGCGAATAATCGAACCCGATCCCGTTATCTTCGATCGTCACAGAATAATTTTCCGGTTCAAATTTCATCTGAATGATCGCGATGCGCGCGTGCGCGTGCGCGGCAATGTTGTGCAACGCCTCTTCCAGCATCCGAAAAATGGCGAGTTCATGTCCGGGCGGCAAGCGATAAATCGCGCCGGCAGTTTTGATTTCGCACGGAATACCCGACACCGATTCAAATCGGCTGACGTAGCGCTCCAACGCCGGCAACAGCCCGACGGCGTCGAGGATCGGCGAATGCAAATCATAAATCGCGTGCCGCAGTTCTCCTTCCGCTTCGTCGAGGACATCGCGCGCGGCGGTTAGTTTTTCTTGCGTCGCCGCCGACAATTTTTTACCCGCCACCACTTTTGCCGCCTGGATCTCAAAGCGCGCGGACGTGATCAGTTGAACCACGCCGTCGTGCATATCCCGCGCAATGCGGGCGCGCTCTTCTTCTTGAATGTGAATCGTTTTCGCCAACAACGATTGCAATTGTTTCGCTTTATCGGCGATTTCTTCCTTCGCCTTGTAAAGTTCTTTTGTGCGTTCGGTAATACTCGCTTCGAGCCCCTGATTGAAATCCTTGATTTCGGAATGCAGGTCGGAATTTTTGATCGCGATAGATGCCAAGTCGGCAAACATGCTCAACAGCCACAAGTCATCTTGATCGAACGGTCGCGCCTGCGCTTCGTTGATGACGAGGATCCCGCCGATGATTTGATCGCGCCATTTGAGCGGGACGCCAATCACTTTGTTTTCTAGCGAGCCGGCATAGATTGTGACTTTGGCGGGAAAATTTTTGTAATCGTTCACGAACAAGGGCTTGCCGGTTTGAATCACCGTGCCGATCACGCCTTCGCCGAGATTGACGGTGACACCGATCAGTTCTTTGGAGGTGTTGTGCGCGGCGATTTTCGTGATCAAGCCGTCCGTTTCATTATAGAGAAAGAGTGAACTGCCAAACGCGCCCAAAAGCGAAACGGCGCGGCGCAAGAGCGCATCGAGCAAATCGCCGCGTTCTAACTGCGCGATCATATCGAGCGACGTTTCGTGCAACGCGATCATCGCTTCATAACGTCGCCGCGTTTCTTGAAACAAGCGCGCGTTTTCAATCGCAATGCCGATTTGATTGCCCAAGATTTGCAAGACGATCTCGTCCTCGCGGTCAAAGGCATTGACGCGATCGCTTTGCACATCCAGCACACCGATAACCCGGCTGCCCACGCGCAATGGAATCGCAAATTCGGATTTGGTTTCGGGCACCAGCTCTTGCGCGTGATAACGCGGTTCTTGTTTGACATCGTTGCACAGCAAGGGCTGACCCGTGCCGGCAACCCAACCCGTGATCCCTTCGCTGCCGATTTTGAGACGCAAGCCCTGCTCTTTGACCAAATCCGCGCGCGGTCCGCTCGCTTCTTTCAGGCGGATTTCATTCGTTTCGGGATCCACCAGCAGAATATGAACGTGATAATAACCGAACTTATCGCGAATGAGATCCGCCACTTGCGCGAGAAGCGCATCCAGATCGAGCAACGCCGTGGCGCGTTGTCCCACCAAACTCGCCGTTTGCAAATGCAGGGCGCGCCGCCGCGCTTGCGCGTTCCGCACTGACAACGCATTTTGCGCTTCGGCTTCGGCGGACGCCGCGCGCGCCGCCCACGTCAACGTAATCCATACCAACGCGGGACCGGCTAAGCCAATTACGGCGACCGTGCGAATCACGATCGGCTCGGAAATAGAACGCCCTCCAATAACCACTTGCTCGAGGAGGATGTACCCAATTCCAACGAAGGAGACCGCAATAGGAATCGCCCAGCGTAGATAGGAAACCAGCCCAACCAAAGGGATTTGTTTGCGCGTCATCCGAGTTTACCTTGGCAACCAAATTTCCAGATATGCCTTCTTCACGCTCTCCATCTGCCGCACCTTTTTCGCGTCGCCTTCAATTTCGATGCGCCTGTTATTCATCACATTCGCGTAACCCAATTTCCTTCTGCGCTGAAAAAATAAAACCGTGCGTCGCGCGCCCGTCTCTTGCGGTGGAGCGCGCGGTAACTGCATCCAACCTTACTTTGGACGTTATTATAACTCTCACGCGCTTTTGAATCAACTAACCCTCAACTGTGAATTCAAGTTTCAAGTGCACCAGCCGGTTTCTTTATACATCACTTCAGAGGGCGTGTAAAAGCCCAAGCGTTTGCGTGGGCGATCATTTAGTTCGCGTGCAATCGTTCGTAGATCTAC
>Ga0247727_10010300_pt1 | contig 16605 bp, 12 predicted proteins | sample WisWelCaveWW1625_FD_202498 | JGI IMG/M metagenome (GOLD analysis project Ga0247727, IMG submission 202498) | Biofilm microbial communities from Wishing Well Cave, Virginia, United States - WW16-25 | ecosystem: Environmental > Aquatic > Deep subsurface > Groundwater > Cave microbial mat | place... | reverse complement strand
CATCCTCGACCTGTTGGAGAACGATGCCGCGCGGGTGGTGCTGGGGCCGATCCTCAAGGCGGGGAAGATCGGGCTGCGCCTCTTCAACCTCGGCTCGACCTACGTCTTGCGCACCCTGGCCCGCTTCACGGGCGCCGACTTCCTCCGCGACCTGGCCGCCTTCATGATGGCCTTCGAGGGCATGTACGACGGGTTCAAGGTGCGCGCCGCCAACGTGAAGCGGATGCTCGCCTCGCCGGAGGCGGGATTCGTGCTCGTCACCAGCCCCGACGCGCACGTCATCGACGAGGCGCGCTTCTTCCACGGGGCGCTGGCGCAGGAGGGCATCGCCACGGCGGCGGTGGTGATCAACCGCTTCGAGCGCGACCCGCGGCGCCAGGGCGGGGCGGAGACCGCCGAGGCGCTGCGCGAGGCGTTGCTGCTGGCGCAGATCCCCGACAAGGGCGAGCCGCCGCTCTGCCAGCGGCTGGTGCGGACGCTGGAGGAGCAGGCCACGTTGGCCGACCTGGACCGGCGCGCGGTCGAGCGGCTGACCATGGTGCTCGACCCCGTGCCCGTCTTCACCGTGCCGCGGCTGCGCAAGGACGTGCACGATCTGGCCGGGCTGTGGCAGATCGACGGTTACCTCGCCGGCGGAGAAGACTGATGGCCTTCCACCTGGGTACGCTGGAATTGCCGACCACCAAGAAGCAGCAGACCTTGAACATCACCCAGCGGGTGCGCGCCGAGGTGAAGGCCAGCGGCATCGAAAACGGCCTCTGCTCGGTGTTCGCGCCGCACACCACCGCGGGCATCGCCATCAACGAGAACACCGACCCCGACGTGCAGACCGACATCCTCAACGCGCTGGAGCGCGCGGTGCCCACCAGCGCGCAGTACTACAAGCACGAGGAGGGCAACGCGCACGCGCACGCCAAGGCGGTGGTGGTCGGGTCGTCCGAGACCGTCCCGGTGCAGGGCGGGAAGCTCATGCTCGGCACCTGGCAGGCGATCTACTTCTGCGAGTTCGACGGGCCGCGGAACCGGAAGGTGCTGGTCACGGTGGTCGGTTGAAAGGCTGGTCGAAAGTCGAAAGTCGAAAGTCGAAGGTGGCGTGGGTTGCCGTGCTCCTCGCGGCCTGCACGCATGCGCAGAAACCTCCGGGGCCGGAGCGGCGCATCGAGCTGGACCCCATCGTGGTCACGGCCGGCAGGCCGCAAGAGATTCGCGTCGACGAGAAGACCGAAGCGCAGCTCTTCGACGACGGGTCGCTCTTGTTCCGCGCCGAGCGCTGGGCGGACGCGGCGGTGCACTTCGATCGGCTCTTCTCGGCGTTTCCCCGTTCGCCGCACTTCGACGCCGCCCTCTTCAACGCCGGGCTTTCGCACGAGCGGCTGGGGCGCTTCCGCGAGGCGCTCGATCGATTCGAGGCGCTGATCGCCCGCGGGGCCGAGGTGGTGGACGCGACGTTCCACGCCGCGCTCGCCGAGTACCGGCTGGGCCGGGTGGCCGCCGCGGCCGAGAGGCTCCTGGCGCTGGCCGCGCGCCCCGGGTTGCCGGCGGAGCGCAAGGCCGAGGCGCTGGTGCAACAGGCGGTGTGCCGCTTCGATCTGGGCGCGCGCTCGGAGGCCGAGCGGCTCCTGCGCGCCGCGCTGGCCCTCTTGGAGAAGGCGGAGCCTGACCCGTCGCTGCCCGCGCAGGCCGAGTTCTGGATCGGCGAGGTCTACCGCAGCTACTTCCGCGACGCGGCGCTCGACCCGGCGGCGATGGACGAGAAGCAGCTCGGCGACGCGATGGAATCGAAGGCCCAGTTCCTGCTCTCGGCTCAGGGCCATTACCTGCGCGCCATCCGCAAGGGCCAGGGCGAGTGGGCCACCGCCGCCGGCTTCCGCATCGGGGAGCTGTACGAGGCGTTCCACGATCAGCTCGTGGACGCGCCGCTGCCTCGCGGGCTCGACCCGGAGCAGGCCGCGCTCTACCGCGAGGAGCTGCGCAAGAAGGTGCGCGTGCTGATCTCCAAGGCCATCCAGATCTACGACCAGACGCTGGCCACCGCGGTCCGCGTCGGCGCCACCAACGACTATGTCGAGCGCACCCGTGCCTCGCTGGAGCGGCTGCGCAAGCTCTTGATCGAGCCGGCGCTCTGATACTGTCGCCCGATGTCCAGGCTGCTCATCGCCGCGCTGCTGGCGGCCGCCCCGGCCCACGCCAAGGTCTCCCTGCGCCGGGTCGGCGACTGGCTGTCCAACGTCACCCACCCCTGCCACTTCCCGCCGAAGAAGAAGCGCTTCGACGCTTCGAGATGGGCGCTCACCTGGTCGGACGAGTTCAACGGCTCCGACGGCAACGCCTGCTTCACCCGGCCGGCGATGTGCCAGTACATCGCCTCGTGGGGCGTGCGGCCCTGCCCCGAGGAGACGCAGGCGAAGCTGCGCGGCCTCGACAAGTGCAAGTGGTCGGTCTGGCATTTCAAGAATTACATGGCCGAGGCGCAGCACAATTTCGATGCCAATGACGTCTCGGTCGAGGACGGAATGCTGGTCCTCACCTCGCGCGCGAGGACGCCGGCACCGGCCGCCAAGGACTGCAAGACTTCGCCGGAGTGGACCGCGGCCTGCCCGCTCTCCGCCGGCGGCGTCGAGTCGCGCCCCTACGGCGCCGACGTGACCGGGTTCGCGCAGCAGCACGGCCGCTTCGAGGTGCGCGCGAAGCTGCCGCGCACGCCCGGCTCCTGGCCCGCCCATTGGCTGATGCCGCACGGGCAGGGTTTGAAATGGCCCGACGACGGCGAGATCGACATCATGGAGTCGTTCGGCGGCCAGACCCGGCGGGTGGCCTTCACGCTCCACTGGGCCGACGGCGGCCACCAGCAGGACGGCGTGCGCTGCGCCCTCAACCTGCGCCGCGACTTCGCCGACGACTTCCACGTCTTCGCCGTGGAGTGGGAGCCGGGCGAGATCCGCTGGTTCGTCGACGAGTACCAGGTGGGAAAGCTGAGGGCGAAGGACAGGAACAAACATCGCAAGCGCGTGCGCATCCCCGCGCACCCGTTCTACTGGCTCTTGAACACCAGCATCTCGCCGATGGGGATGCCGCCGGGCGAGAAGCTCGAGCCCGCGCGCTTCCCCACCGGCAAGCACTACATCGACTACGTGCGCGTCTACCGACGGAAGTGAATGTCGCTCCTGCACGCGAAGAACCTGGGCCTGCGGTACGGACCCAAGATCCTCCTCGAGGGCGCGAGCTTCACGCTCGGGCACCGCGACCGCATCGGGCTGATCGGTCCCAACGGCTCGGGTAAGTCCTCGCTGATGAAGATCCTCGCGGGCGCGGCCGAGCCCGACGCGGGATCCGTGCAGCTCGTGCGCGGCGCGGCGGCGGCCTACCTGCCGCAGGAGGTCTCGTCGCTGCCGGGAGGGCCGCTCATCGAGGGCGTGCTGGCCGCGGTGCCGGGGCGGGCGCATCTGGAGCGGCGCCTGGCGGCGACGGAAGCGGCGATGCGCGAGGCCCGTGACGAGGCCGAGCAGCTCGAGCTGTCCGAGGACCTGGCCGGGTTGCACGAGGAGCTTCTGCACCACGAGGAGCGCTACGGCCGCCACCGCGCCGAGGAGATCCTCATGGGCCTCGGCTTTCGCGCCGAGGAGCTACCGCGTTCCGCCGCGGAGCTGTCGGGAGGCTGGCGGATGCGGGCCGCGCTGGCCGGGCTGCTCCTCATGGATCCCGAGCTCTTGCTCCTCGACGAGCCCACCAACCACCTCGACGTGCCGACGCTGGAATGGTTCGATGCGTTCCTGCGCCGCTCGCGCAAGGCCCTGGTGCTGGTCAGCCACGATCGCGAGTTCCTCGATCGGCAGATCGACCGCGTCCTTTCGCTGGAGGCCGAGGGGCTGCGGAGCTACGCCGGGAACTACGAGCGATACCTGGAGCAGCGGGCGCAGGAGCTGGAGCTGCTCGAGGCGCGCGCCGAGCGGCAGGAGAAGCGGCGCGCCCAGATCCAGCGATTCATCGATCGCTTCCGCGCCAAGAACACCAAGGCCACGCAGGTGCAGAGCCGCATCAAGATGCTGGAGAAGGAGGAGATCGTCGAGCGCCGCGAGGAGCGCAAGACGGTGCGCTTCCGCTTCCCGCCCGCGCCGCGCTCGGGGCGCGAGGTGGCGCGCATCGAGCACGTGCGCAAGCAGTACGGCGACAAGGTCGTCTACCGCGACGCCGACGCGCAGGTGCTGCGCGGCGAGCGCATCGCGGTCATCGGGCTCAACGGCGCCGGCAAGACCACGCTGCTCAAGCTCCTGGCCGGCGAGGTCGCGCCCGATGCCGGCGCCGTCACCCTCGGGCACAGCGTCGAGCTGGGATACTTCGCCCAGCACCACACCGAGACGCTCGACCCCCGCAAGACGGTGCTCGAGGAGATCTTCCAGCTCGTCCCCGATCAGCCGCCGAGCTGGGTGCGGAGCGTGCTCGGCGCGTTCCTATTCAGCGGCGAGGAGGTGGACAAGCGCATCGGCGTCCTCAGCGGCGGCGAGCGGGCCCGCGTCTCGCTGGCCAAGCTGCTGGTCGTGCCCTCTAACTTCCTCGTCATGGACGAGCCGACGAACCACCTCGACCTCGACTCCTGCGAGGCGCTCATCGACGCGCTGCGCGGATACGAGGGCACGCTGCTCTTCGTCTCGCACAACCGGTCGTTCGTGAACGGCCTGGCCACGCACGTCTGGGACGTCAGGGACGGCGCGATCGACGCCTGGCCGGGGAACCTCGACGACTGGGCGGCGAGGCGGGTCGACGGTCGATCGTCGACGGTCGACAACCCGCGGCCGGCGCACGCCGAGAAGGAGTCGCGGCGCGAGCGCGCGCTGGAACGGGAGCGTCGCGCGCTGATCCTCAAACCGTTGCAGCGCCGGGTGGCCGCCACCGAGGAGCGCATCGCCCTGCTGGAGAAGGCCAGGAAGGAGGCCGAGGCGCAGCTCGCCGACGCCGCGGTCTTCGCCGATCCCGCCCGGAGCACGGCGCTGGTCGCGGCCTACCGCTCGGCCGCCTCCGAGCTCGAGGACCTCTACGCCCGCTGGGAAGGCGAGCAGGAAGACCTCTCCAAGGCGGAGGCGGAGATCGCATAAGCTGGGCCGGGCCGCGGCCAATGGCGGAGGCATCGGTGAAGCGGGTCGTCGTCTGGATGTTGGCGGGAGGGATCCTGGCCGGGTTGGGCTGGGGGGCTTTCCGCCTCTGGGACGAGCGCCGCTTCGCCACCGCGCCGTTCGGCGAGGGGACCCGGACCATTGTCATCCCGCCGGGGAGCGGCCCGCGCACGGTGGCTGCGTTGCTGGTGCAGGGCGGCGCAATCTCCGACGCCGACCGCTTCGTGACGCATATGCGCTTCTTCCGCCGCGGCCAGAGACCCCGCGCCGGCGAATACGAGTTCGTGGGGCCCGTCACGCCCGACGAGGTGCTGGCCAGGCTGGCGCGCGGCGAGGTCAAGCTCTACCGCTTCACCGTCCCCGAGGGGCTGCGCCTGGACGAGATCGCGCCCGTCGTCGGCGCCACCGGGGTTTGCGACGCGAGCGAGTTCCTGGCGCTGGCGCGCGACCCGGCCACGGCGCGCAAGCTCGGCGTGCCCGCCTCCTCGCTCGAAGGCTACCTCTTCCCCGACACGTATTCGGTGCCGCGGGGCCTGGGGTGCGCGGGCATCGCGCAGGCCATGGTGGCGCGCTTCCGCATCGCCTGGGACGCGGCCGAGAAAAAGCGCAAGCCCGGGGTGAAGCTGACGCAGCCGCAGGCGGTCACGCTGGCCAGCATCATCGAGAAGGAGACCGGGCGCGCCGACGAGCGCCCCCGCATCTCCTGCGTCTTCCACAACCGGCTGGCGAAACGGATGAGGCTGGGCACCGACCCGACGGTGATCTACGCGACGCTGCTGGCCAACGATTTCAAATGGGACGGGAAGATCCACAAATCCGATCTGCAGCGCGAGCACCCGTACAACACCTACGTGGTCTTCGGCCTGCCGCCCGGGCCCATCGCCAGCGCGGGGGCGGCGGCGCTGGAGGCGGCGCTCAATCCCATCGAGTGCGGCGACTACTACTTCGTCTCGCGGAACGACGGCTCGCACGTCTTCTGCCCCGACCTCGAGTGCCACGAGCGCAACGTGCAGAAGTGGCAGGTCGAGTACTTCCGCAAGCGCAAGCAGGCGTCGAGATAGGGCCTTCCGCCTGTCTGTTCGCGTCTTGACAGATGTGGCCGGCGAGGCGCAAGGTCGGTCACTTCCGGGACCGGAGCGGAGGCACCCATGAAGGCGGGATTCCTGGCGGGTTTCGTGACGCTGGTCACGGCGGGCGGGGCGCTGGCAGGGCGCTACGACAGCCGGCCGTCGTATTCGCCGCCGGCGCGCAGCTATTCGCCCCCGGCGCGGAGCTACTCACCCCCGGCGCGGAGCTACTCACCCCCAGCGCGGAGCTACTCACCCCCGGCGCGGAGCTACTCACCCCCGGCGCGCAACTACAGCCCGCCATCGCGCAGCTTCAACTCGCCGAGCTTCAGCCGCCCGAGCAGCCAGAACAACTACCGGACCCAGCAGCGCCAGCAGGAGCATCGGCGCCAGGACTACCGGACGCAGCAACGGCAGAACGACTATCGCCGCCAGGACAACCACCGCGCGCAACAGAACCAGGTGACCAGGGACTCCCTCCGCAGGCAGATGGACAACCAGCGCCGCTTCCAGCGGTACGATTCGAATCGAAACAATTCCAATCGCTTCAATTCGAATGCGAACCGGTACAACTCGAATTCGAATCGCTACAACTCGAACAGCAACAGCCGGTACAATTCGAACACCAGGCGCTACAACTCGAACCGGCGGTATGGCCGCGACTCGCGGAAGGACAACAACTGATCCGGCGTCGTCGCCTGTAGCGCGAATGGGGGCGGGCCTCCGGGTCCGCCCTCTGCCTTTCCGGGCGATCCCTCACGGCGCCGGGCAGCGGCGGTAGACCGAAGCGTAGACGAAGTGCACCGCGGCGCAAAAGCGCGCCCCGCGCAGTTCGAAGGCGGCGGCGCCGTCGTGGGCCGAACTCGCGCCGGGTGTCTGGCGCAAAGAGCCGCCGTCGAGGAGCACGGCCAGCGTCGGAGGCGTCGCGCGCAGCCGGTACTCGAAGTCGGGCCACGCGCGGCGGACGAAGCGGCGCTCCTCCAACCCCGACTCGAAGGCCAGCGGGATGTCGAGGTAGTGCCAGGTCCCGTCGAGAAGCACGACGTCGTCGGCCCGGGCGTTGGCCCGCAGCCAGCGGGCGGCCTCTTCGATCCCGGGCGGGACGGTCGACAGAGGCGAGAGCGGCCGGGCCCACTCCGCCAGCGACCCAGTGCGCCCGTGCGCGGCCAGTGCCAGACCGGCGGGCGTGCCGACCATCGCCAGCGCGGCCAGCGCGAGCACGGCGCGGCGCAGGGGCAGGCGGGCGAGGGCCTCCCACGCGAAGGGCAGCGCCAGGGCGCCGGCCGCGATCGCGAACCGGCCCATGGGACGGAAGTCGGCGAGCACGGCGGCGCGGAACGTGAAGAAGGCGGCGGGTCCCCAGGCGAGGAGCGCCAGCGCCTCGCGGTCGCCCGGCGCCCGCCGCTCGCGCAGCCAGCGGCCCAGCGCCGTCAGCGAGCCGGCGACAGCGGCCGCGCCGACGAGCGGCGTGCACACGGCCAGGAGCGCGATGGGCCAGTAGCCGAGCGCGTAGAGCCGCCAGCGCACCTGCCCGAACCAGCCCAGCGCCCGCTCGGCCAGCATCTGGTGGTCGCGCTGGATGTGGCGGATGGCGGAGAGCGCGTCGCCGTCGGCGCGCCAGCACTGCAAAAGCCAGAGAGCGGCCGGGGCGGCGGCGATGGCGATGAAGGCCGCGGCCGCGCGGGGCCTGCGCCAGAGGAGCGCGGCCATCAGCGGGACGTAGAGCCACCCGTCGTAGCGGACCAGCCCGCCCAGGCCGACGAGCACGGCGGCCGCCATCGCGCGCCCCGCCAGCAGGCGGTCGATGGAACCGAGCAGCAGCGCGAGGAACACGGCCTCGCTCGCCCCGGTGGTGCTGGCCTGCGCGTGCAGCGGAGAGAAGGCCAGCCCCAGGCCCGCCACCAGCGCGGCCGTGCTTCCCGCGGCGCGTCGTGCCAGCCGGTGCACGAGCCAGATGCCGACCAGGCCGCAGGCGAGCGAGAGCAGCTTGGGGCCGGCGAAGCGCCCGAAGAGGCGCACCGCGCCGCCCAGCAAGGTCAGGTGCAGAGGCCCGTACTGGAACGCCTCGGAGAACCCGCGCCACAGGTGCGGGTCCTGCGCCCAGCGCTCCGCGGCCTCGATGCGGACCGGAGCGTCGCCGTAGTGCTCGACGCCGAACAGGAGCGGCAGCGCCCGCACGGCGAGGGCCGCGCACAGCACGGCCAGAAGGCTCCAGCGCTCGGTCCAGCGCTCCATCGCGGGAACGTACCCTTCCCTGCATCAGCCGCGCCACCACCGGCGTTTGCTGCGCCTCGGGCCGTGCGATAGCTTGCAGGGGCGGGCCTCGCGTCGACGATGTTCGGGAATCGACCACCGTCTCGCCCGCGTTCCACCGAGTCGACGCACGGCCCCATCGGAGGCGCACGGCGCCGGCGGGCGGATCCGCCGAGAGGGAAGAGGGCAAGATGAGGGAAGCGCAGCCGGACAACTGGGTCTCGAAGATCGCCGCGCTACAGGATCGCTCGACCTACAAGGAGCTGCACTGGGAGGGCTCCTTCGAGGACTACCTGCGCATCGTCCGCGACAACCCGCGGGTGACGCGCACCGCCTTCCAGCGCATCTACGACATGATCCTGTCGCACGGCAAGACGGAGTACATGGACAACAAGAAGAAGCTGGTGCGCTACCACTTCTTCCACGACGAACAGTTCGGCGGGCGCGACGCGGTCTTCGGCCTCGACGTGCCGCTGATGAAGCTGGTCAACGTCTTCAAGAGCGCGGCCTCGGGGTACGGCACCGAGAAGCGCGTCATCCTCCTGCACGGGCCGGTCGGCTCGTCGAAGTCGACCATCGTGCGCCTCCTGAAGAAGGGCCTGGAGGAGTACTCGCGCTCCGCCGACGGCGCGGTCTACACGTTCTCCTGGGTGCTGGACAAGAAGCTGCCCGACGGGTCGATGGGCCGCGAGGTCTATCCCACGCCGATGAACGAGGACCCGCTCTTGATCATCCCCGAGGACTGGCGCGAGCGCATCTTCGCCGACCTCTGCCTGCCCGACAGCGGCTACCAGGTCCCGGTGCGCGGCGACCTCTGCCCGGCCTCGCGCCTCACCTTCCGCGAGCTGATGAACGAAAACAATGGCGACTTCGCCAAGGTGATGTCGCACGTGCGCGTGAAGCGGCTGTTGCTCTCGGAGAAGGACCGCATCGGCATCGGCACGTTCCAGCCCAAGGACGAGAAGAACCAGGACTCGACCGAGCTGACCGGCGACGTCAATTACCGGAAGATCGCCGAATACGGTTCCGATTCCGATCCGCGCGCATTCAATTTCGACGGCGAGTTCAACATCGCCAACCGCGGGATCATCGAGTTCGTCGAGGTGCTGAAGCTGGACGTGGCGTTCCTCTACGATCTGCTGGGCGCGTCGCAGGAGCACAAGATCAAGCCCAAGAAGTTCCCCCAGACCGACATCGACGAGGTGATCATCGGGCATACCAACGAGCCCGAGTATCGCAAGCTGCAGAACAACGAGTTCATGGAGGCGCTGCGCGACCGCACCGTCAAGATCGACATCCCCTACATCACCAAGCTGGGCGAGGAAGTGAAGATCTACGAGAAGGACTACAACCCCAGGCGCATCCGCGGAAAGCACATCGCGCCCCACACGCTGGAGATGGCCGCGATGTGGGCGGTGCTCACGCGGCTCGAGGAGCCGAAGAAGCACAACCTGACGCTCCTGCAGAAGCTCAAGCTCTACAACGGCAAGACGCTGCCCGGCTTCACCGAGGACAACATCAAGGAGCTGCGCAAGGAGGCGGGGAGGGAGGGCCTGGAAGGCATCAGCCCGAGGTACGTGCAGGACAAGATCTCCAACGCGCTGGTGAGCGACAAGGGGGAAGGTTGCGTCAACCCCTTCATGGTGCTGAATGAACTGGAAGGCGGATTGCGCCATCATTCATTGATATCGTCGGAGGATCAGCGGAAGCGGTTCCGCGAATTGCTCGCGGTGGTGAAGAGCGAATACGAGGACATCGTCAAGAACGAGGTGCAGCGCGCCATCTCGGCCGACGAGGACGCCATCGCCAAGCTGTGCGGCAACTACATCGACAACATCAAGGCGTATACGCAGCGCGAGAAGGTACGCAACAAGTATACCGGGCAATACGAGGAGCCCGACGAGCGGTTGATGCGCGCCATCGAGGAGAAGATCGACATCCCCGAGTCGCGCAAGGATGACTTCCGCCGCGAGATCATGAACTACATCGGCGCCCTGGCCATCGAGGGGAAGACGTTCAACTACAAGACCAACGAGCGGCTGCACAAGGCGCTGGAGCTCAAGCTCTTCGAGGACCAGAAGGACTCGATCAAGCTGAAGAACCTGGTGTCGAGCGTGGTGGACAAGGACACGCAGGAGAAGATCGACATCGTCAAGGACCGGATGATCAAGTCCTACGGGTACTGCGAGATCTGCTCCACCGACGTGCTGAACTTCGTGGCGAGCATCTTCGCGCGAGGCGACGCAAAGGACTGACGCGTGCCGCTGAAGATCAAGCAGGATCACTCTCGCTTCCGGGAGATCATCCGCGGCCGCATCAAGGCCAACCTGCGCAAGTACATCCAGAAGGGGGAGATGGTCGGCAAGAAGGGGAAGGACCTCATCACCATCCCCGTCCCGAGCATCGACATCCCCCACTTCCGCTACGGCCACAAGGAGCAGGGCGGGGTGGGGCAGGGCGACGGCGCGCCCGGCACGGTGCTGGCGCCCGGCGCGGTCGAGGGGGACGGCAAGGGCAAGGCGGGAGACAGCGAAGGCGAGCACTCGCTGGAGGTCGATCTCTCCCTCGACGAGCTGGCGGAGATCCTGGGCGAGGAGCTGGCGCTGCCGCGCATCCAGAGCAAGGGCAAGAAGAACCTGGTCACCCCCAAGGTGAAATACACCGGCGTGTACACCTCGGGACCGGAATCGCTGCGCCATTTCAAGCGCACCTACAAGCAGGCGCTGAAGCGCTCGATCGCCACCGGCGTCTACAATCCGGCCACGCCCATCATCGTCCCGGTGCGCGAGGACAAGCGGTACCGCACCTGGAGGGTGACCGAGCTGCCGCAGTCGAACGCGGTGGTCATCTACATGATGGACGTGTCCGGGAGCATGGGCGACGAGCAGAAGGAGATCGTCCGCATCGAGAGCTTCTGGATCGATACCTGGCTGCGCGCCAACTACAAAGGGCTGGAGTGCCGCTACATCATCCACGACGCCGTGGCGCGCGAAGTCGATCGCGATACCTTCTTCCATACCCGGGAATCTGGCGGGACGATGATCTCCAGCGCCTACAAGCTGTGCAAGGAGTTGATCGATTCCGAATACGATTCCGGATCGTGGAACATCTATCCGTTCCATTTCTCTGACGGCGACAACTGGAGCGCCGACGATACCCGCACCTGCATCGCGCTCTTGAAGGCCGACGTGCTCCCCAAGGTGAACCAGTTCGCCTATGGCCAGGTGGAGAGCCCCTACGGCAGCGGCCAGTTCATCAAGGACCTGCGCGAGGCCTTCGACGCGGTGGAGAACGTGGCGCTGAGCGAGATCGCCAACAAGGACGCCATCTACAACTCGATCAAGGACTTCCTCGGGAAGGGGAGCTAGGCGTGCCGGGCGACAAGAACACCAGCTTGTCGCCGCACCTGACCGATCTGCGCAAGGAGATCGAGGGATACGCGCGCGGGTACGGGCTGGACTTCTACGAGACCATCTTCGAGGTGCTCGGTTACGACGAGATCAACATGGTGGCCGCCTACGGCGGATTCCCCAATCGATATCCGCACTGGCGTTTCGGAATGGAGTACGAGCAGCTCTCCAAGGGATACGAATACGGGTTGTCGAAGATCTACGAGATGGTGATCAACAACGACCCTTCCTACGCATATCTGTTGGAATCGAACATGGACGTGGACCAGAAGCTGGTCATGGCCCACGTCTTCGGCCACGTCGACTTCTTCAAGAACAACTTCTCCTTCCGCCACACCAATCGCAAGATGATGGACGAGATGGCCAACCACGCCACCCGCGTGCGCCGCATCATCGACCGGGTGGGCATCGAGCCGGTCGAGGACTTCATCGATCGCGCCCTCTCGCTGGAGAACCTGATCGACCAGCACTCGCCGCACTTCCCGCGCAAGGCCAAAGGGCCCGACGACGAGGAGGAGAAGCCCATCGAGGTCCACGGCTTCCGCAGCGAGCGGGAGTACATGAACCAGTTCATCAACCCCAAGGAGTTCCTCGACGAGCAGCGGAAGAAGCTGGAGGACGAGCGGGCGCAGAAGAAGAAGTTCCCCGAGCGCCCGGAGCGCGACGTGCTGCGGTTCCTGCTCGAGCACGCGCCGCTGGAGCGGTGGGAAGCGGATATATTGTCCACCATTCGCGAAGAGGCCTATTACTTCGCGCCGCAGGCGCAGACGAAGATATGCAATGAAGGTTGGGCCAGCTTCTGGCACTCGAACATCATGACCCAGCGCGCGCTGCGCGATTCCGAGATCGTCGACTACGCCGACCACCATTCCGGCACCATGGGCGTGCGGCCCGGGGCCATCAATCCCTACAAGCTGGGGATCGAGCTGTGGCGCGACATCGAGGACCGCTGGAACAAGGGCCGCTTCGGCAAGGACTACGACGAGTGCGACGACCTGCGCGCCCGGCGCGCCTGGGACCGCAAGCTGGGCCTGGGGCGGCAGAAGATCTTCGAGGTGCGCAAGCACTACAACGACATCACCTTCATCGACGAGTTCCTCACGCCCGACTTCTGCATCGAGCAGAAGCTCTTCACCTACGCCTTCAACGAGAAGGGGAACCGCTGGGAGATCCGCGACCGCGAGTTCCAGAAGGTGAAGAGCAAGCTGCTCCAGCAGCTCACCAACTTCGGCCAGCCGATCATCGAGGTGGTCGACGGCAACCACGAGAACCGCGGCGAGCTGTTGCTCGCGCACCGCCACGACGGCGTCGACCTGCGCGTCGACTACGCCAAGGACACGCTGGTCAATCTGCAGAAGATGTGGCGGCGCCCGGTTGCCATCGTCACGCGCTCCGACGGCAAGGGCGTGATGATGCGCTTCGACGGGCGCGACCACGGCGACCGGAAGGTCGAGCCGGGCTGATCGCGGGGTCCAAGCGCGCCGGCGTTCAGCGGCGGCGCGGGCGCGCCTTCTCGATCAGCAACGGACGGTCCTTGAGCTGCCTGCCGTTGACCGCCAGGAACGCGTCGGCCGCCTCGGGCTTGACCACCACGTAGGCGCTGCGCCCCTTCACCTCCAGCGCCAGCACCGCCTCGCGCGGCTGGCCGGCCAGCTCGGCCAGCGCCGTCGCCAGCGACGCTTCCTCCCAGCCGTTCTCGCGCCCCTGATCGACGAAGAGCTTGACGCGGTCGACCGGCCCGGCCGGCGGCTCCTCCCGGGGAGCGGCGGGAGGGGCGCTTTCGGGGGCCGCCGTGGGGCCCTGTTCCATCCGCGCCGGCTTCCTCTTGTGCTCCTTGCGCCGCTCGGCGGTCTTGTCGCGGAGGTACTGCTCGGCCGCCGCGCGCGCCTGGGCCTTGTCCATGCGGTGGTGGGTGAAGAAGTAGCGGAGCGCGAAGGCCAGCAGGATCTTCCCGTCGTCGCGCGCCGCCAGGTCCTGCGCCAGCGGCAGGTAGGCCTCGAAGGCGTGGCCGGCGTGCATGGCGTCGCGGATGGCGGCGATCTGCTTGTCGGTCCAGAGGCTCTTCGCCTCCTCGGCGGTGGGCAGCTGGCGCTGCTCGAACTGGATGCCGTAGCGCTTCTCCAGCGCGGTCAGCGTGTTCAGCTCGGCGCCGCTCACCAGGCTGAGCGCGGTGCCCTTCTTGCCGATGCGCCCGGTGCGGCCGACGCGGTGCAGGTACACCGCGGGGTCTTCGGGCAAGGAGTAGTTGACCACGTGGCTGAGGTCGGAGATGTCGATGCCGCGCGCGGCGATGTCGGTGGCGATCATGAAGCGCACTTCCCCGCGCTTCACCTTGGCCATCACCCGCTCGCGCTCCTTCTGCGGCAGATCTCCGTTCAAGAGCTCGGCGTCCAGGCCGTTGCGGTTGAGCACCGCGCTCACCAGCGCGGTGTCGGAGCGCGTGTTGCAGAAGATGATGGCGGTCTCGGGGTCCTCGCGCTCGAGCAGGTAGAGGAGGTTGCGGGGCTTGGGATACTGGTCGACGACGTAATAGATGACGTTCTTGATGTGCTCGACGGTGAAGACGTCGCCGGTGAGCATGAGCTGCTGCGGGTTGCGCAGGTACTTGGTGGCGAGCTGCTCGATGTCCGCGGGGACGGTGGCGGAGAAGAGCAACGTCTGCCGATCGGAGGGCAGCTCGTCGAGGATGCGCGTGACCTCCTCGTAGAAGCCGCTGGAGAGCATCTCGTCGGCCTCGTCGAGCACCGCGATCCGCGCCTCGGCCAGCTTCAATGTGCCGCGGCGGATGTGATCGAGCACGCGCCCGGGAGTGCCGACGATGATCTCCGCGCCGGCCTTGAGCGCCTGCCGTTGCTCGTCCATCGAGGCGCCGCCGTACACCGCCACCACCGTGAGGTCCTTGTGCTTGCCCAGCCTCTGCAGCTCCTGCGCCACCTGCAGCGCCAGCTCCCGCGTGTTGCAGAGGATCAGCGCCGAGGCCTTGCGCGTCCCGCCCGCGATGCGCTCGAGGATGGGGATGCCGAAGGCCGCGGTCTTGCCGGTGCCCGTCTTGCTGCGGCAGATGAGGTCGCGGCCGGAGAGGATGGGTCGGATGGCCTCCGCCTGGACCGGCGTGGGCTTCTCGTACCCGCAGTCGGCGATGCCCTTCCGGATCTCTGCGGAGAGGGCGAGATCATCGAATGACGATTCAGCGACGTAGTCGCTCGGGGTCTCTTCAGTCATCGAGTTGAACGAGAGAAAGTTTGCCTGTATAGCCCGCGCCTCCCGGGAAGTCACGCCGATGCCGAAGAAGCCCACGGTCCTGCCGCCCGAGCGGCCGAAGAAGCGGCGCCCGAAGGAAGAGCCCGCGGCCGAGGGCGAGATCGAGAGCGAAGCGCAGGCTCCCGAGGTGGCCGGGCCCGGCGAGCCGGACGAGGCGATCGAGCCCGAGGTCCTTCCGCCGGAGCCCGAGGACGAGCCGAAGACCGCGCTCGCGGTGCGCGAGCCCGACCTGAGCCGCGCCAGCACCCTGCAGCGCTACATGGCCGAGGTGGCGCGGCATCCGCTCTTGACGCGCGAGGAGGAACACGAGCTGGCGGTGCGCCTGCGCGAGACCGGCGATCCGCAGGCCGCCTTCCGCCTCGTCACCGCCAATCTGCGCCTGGTGGTGAAGATCGCGCACGAGTACCGCCGCGCGGCTTTCAGCATCCTCGACCTCGTGCAGGAGGGGAACGTGGGGCTGGTGCAGGCCGTGCAGAAGTACGATCCGTTCCGCGGCGTCAAGCTGTCGACCTACGCGGCCTGGTGGATCCGCGCGTACATCCTCCGCTACCTGATGGACAACTGGCGCATGGTGAAGCTGGGCACCACGCAGGCGCAGCGGAAGCTCTTCTTCAACCTGCGCAAGGAGCAGGATCGGCTGCTGGCGCAGGGTTTCGAAGCCGGGCCCAAGCTGCTGGCGGAGCGGTTGCAGGTCTCCGAGCAGGACGTCCGCGAGATGGACCAGCGCCTGGCCAACGACGAGTTCTCGCTCGACGCGCCGGTGCAGGGCGGCGACGAATCGCGCCAGACGCACATCGAAAGGCTGGCCGAGCCGGCCGCGCCCGCCGACGACAAGCTGGCCGACGAGGAGCTGCGGAGGATCTTCAAGGAGAAACTGAGGGCCTTCGGCGAGACGCTCACCAGCGAGAAGGACCGCTACCTGTTCGAGCATCGCATCGCCGCCGAGGAGCCGGAGACGCTGCAGCAGGTGGGCGAGAAGTTCGGCTTCTCCCGGGAGCGCGCGCGGCAGATCGAGGCGCGGCTCACCGAGCGGCTGCGCGAATACCTGCGCGCCGAGCTGCCCGATTTCGCCGCGCTCTCTTTCGAGACCGAGGAAAAGGCGTGATGGAACCGCTCAAGAACCCGCGCATCGCCGTCCCGCTGGGCGCGCTGCTCATCGCCGTCCACCTTCCGTTCCTGCACGCGCTCTTGCGCGGCTCGCCGGCGGTGACGCAGGCCGTCCCCTTCGGCGACTCGTTCGATCGCGCCGCGCTCGGGCCCGACTGGTGGGCGAACGGCGGCCACTGGCGGATCGTCGACGGGCAGCTCTACTCCCCGGGCGTGGGCAACAACCCGCTCTGGCTCAAGGCGCGTCTGCCCCGGGACGTGCGCATCCAGTTCGACGTCCGCTCGGAAGGGCCGGACGGCGACATCAAGTGGGAGGCGTTCGGGGACGGCCGGAACCACTCGACCGGCTACGTCTTCCTCTTCGGCGTCTGGCACAATCGGGAGTCGCGCATCGCCAAG
>Ga0247727_10010299_pt1 | contig 16605 bp, 17 predicted proteins | sample WisWelCaveWW1625_FD_202498 | JGI IMG/M metagenome (GOLD analysis project Ga0247727, IMG submission 202498) | Biofilm microbial communities from Wishing Well Cave, Virginia, United States - WW16-25 | ecosystem: Environmental > Aquatic > Deep subsurface > Groundwater > Cave microbial mat | place... | reverse complement strand
CAACCGCTTTACCTCGCGGGTACTCATCCGCAATAGCTCCTCCCGCATCCAAACCTCCTTCCATGGCTTGAATGCTAGAGGACAATTCTATCGGGCTAAAAGAGGACATTATCATTGGGCGGTTACACCGGTGGGAGGACTTATTATCGACGGGCTTATGACTTGACGGTGATATCGTTGTCTTGGATGGTAGCTACTCTATTATCCCTTTATCCCTTTTTCCACGAAGATGCCAGTCAAACGCTCAGTCAACCGGACGGCGGGTGTAACGGCCCGTTCGGTAGCGATCATGCCGGAAATCTCCCCATTGAACACGCGCTCTCCCAGGCTCCTGCGTCAAATCTGATACGAGTGGCAGCGACCAGATAGCTGTATGCGTGTTCGTGCCGATCGCCAGCTCAAGCTCCTTATCGCCATCCATCTCAACGATTAACGGCTGCGCAGAGTACATGTTGCTGTTCACAGGCAGGCTCCAATCCGTCATCAATTGGCCGTTATTTCGCCAGGCATAAAGGTAGTTGTTGTTGACCTGGAGCACCACCTCCTGATTACCATCGTTGTCGATATCCGCGATCGCGATCTCTTTCAAGGTGGCATAGGAACCCGCAAACGGCGTGCTGGCTGTCCAAAGGCTCTGCCCTGTCTTACCGCTGATCGCCTCCAAACGGTTTTCATCCGGCTGCCCATCCGTGGCAACGATGACGTCAGGAAAGTTGTCCTGGTTGATATCTCCGACAGCCAAGCTGTGGTCGGAGTCAAAGACCTTCAAAACGACGGGCCAGCCCCGAAGCTCCTTCCCCGAAGATTGTACCGCATGGAGTTTCAATTCGGACTTGAAGGGCGTCCAAGTTATGGCTATCCACTCGTCCTTGCCGTCCTGGTTGAGATCCCCAAAGACCAGGTGTTCGCGAAGTATCGGCTCCGAAAACTCCCAATTGGGGTAGTAGGAGCCATCCGCCCGATACAAGTAGCGGGACCCGGCCCAAGCCAGCTCCAGCTTGCCGTCGCCATCAATATCGCCTACCGCCACGTGGCGTCCGGATTGCACAGCGGCACCGTCGGTGTCCTGCATGCGCCAAAGCAGCGTCGGCATCTCAAGGCCGTTCAGCCGGAATACCATGGGACCGTCTGAAAAGTTGGGCATCGTGAACCCGTTGATAATCATTTCCAGACTACCGTCCGCTTCGAGGTCGCAGACCGTGGCAGTATCCGGAAGCATTCCCACTGGAATTTCAACCGACCATAGCTCGTTCCCCTCAAGCGTAAACGCACGCACAGCTCTTGGGTAAACCGTCACGTCGGCGGCCCATTTGTCATAAACCACGATCGCTTCCAGTTTCCCATCCTTGTCCAGATCGACCAGGGTTGGGGCAAACGGCCTTTCATACAAATTCCCGAAATAGAGATAGCTGGGCGAGACTCCTATCTCCTGCCCGTCTCCTGTCAGAAAGTGCACCTTTCCCTGATTGGTCGGGTCATCCGGCGTACCGATTGCAACAACCGCTGTCTTCTCCTTCGAGGCTCCGCCTTCCTTTGCCTGCAAGGCGATAGCGATCGGTGAAGTGGCTGGAATCTCAACCGGCCAACCGGGCTGAAAGGGAATCTCTGCCGATGCCAAGTCGCTACTCTCAGCAAGAACGGAGGAAACAGGCAGAGCCAGCGCCAGCCGAAAGCCAACCCACGCAACCAAACGGCAGATGCTTCTGGAGCGATTCATTCTCTACCCTCTCTGCTTTTATTACTTATCCAGCTACGGTTGCCCCTGCGGCTGTTGCATGCGTGCCTGAAAAGCCTGCTGATAGCGATCGCGCAGCAATTGTCGCAATTCAGCCCGCTGGGTTCGGTCTTGGACACCCATTACTGCGCGCATCAGTTCCTGCATCCGGACCCCGGAGTCCTGCGCATTGCCATCCAGCGATGCGGTCTCAATTGTGCGCCTCACATCTTCGTAGTTTTGCGCATCGACTTTCTTGGCTGCGGATCCCGTCGAGCGAGTCTGTTGCAGCAAATCCGGACCCCCCGTCGTATGGGGCAGAGTGCTGCCCGAAAGCACCCCCTGCTGAGTAAGAACCGGAACGCTCAAGGCGGGTGTCAAGCCTTGCACCGCAGTAGCAATTCTCGCTTCTGCGTCTGCTTGGAGAAGTCGTTGCACGCGATCATCCAGCTTGCCCAACAGTTCTGCTCTCAAAGAAGGCACCTGACGCTCTATGCCGTCTAGAATCCAATACAGCCGCTCATAGTCGCGCACGGAAGGTAGCTCTTCGATGATTCGCCCCACTTCCTCGGCGCTTGGATCAATCGTCGGCCTCTCCTGAGCGACGGCTATGCCGGAATTCACCACGATGCCTAACGCCGCATAGAGAATCAAACTGCGTTTATACCAGAAACGACCGGCCATCAGAGCTGAGCACCCTTAGCAGTCGCAGCGGGAGAAGGAATTTCTACACGTGTGTCATTAACGGTTACGTTACCTTGGGCATTGATCGAGACCGTCAAGCCACCCTTATAGGTGCGCAGGTTAGCACCTTGCCCCACGGTCCATATGCCATCCAATACCGATGCGGAAGAAGTCAGCTGGCCTCCGGCATTTAGAGCGATCACCGCATCGGATGAGCCATTGAACGCGGCAGCGGCGATGTTGCCGTCTCGGGTCAAGGTCGTGCTATTTGCGCTGCGATCGACGGTGACTTCTCCTGTAAAAATACCTTCGGTCTCTCTGTTTTCTGTGCCCGTGAAGACCTCGCTGGAAGCGATGATGTGGCCGAAGCTATCCGCCGTGCCTGAAAACGCATACGATCCGTTGAAGAATGGACCACTCAGCGTCCCTTCACCCCAGATATCGACCGGATCGGCCCCGTAAATAGAGTGGGATCGTTGTCCGCTGAAGACCACGCCTCCGTCCAACTGTTCCACCCCGTCCCAAGACTCGCTAAAATAGCCTAACTCACCTGTTTCATACATGAGCGTGCCCACGCCGTAATACCCTACATAGCTCGGGCTTACCAAATCGCCGTAGGACTGCCTTACGAAATACCTGTTGCCCGCTTCCTCCCCCCAGAAATAGGTGCCGTCGATTCCATCGAACACAGCCCCGGATCCGACATGGCGAATCCCGTCCCAGAAAATATTACCGCCATAAGGCTGGCTGGCCGAATCGATATCCATAAAGACATTCTGCGTACCGATTGAGGTCGGCGTAACCAATTGCCCGTCTTTGACAACTCTCTGGCATGCTCCAAAGGATGAACATAAGGGGGTGGAAGTATCCCGGCTGATTTGGGTAATACCATCAAACAACGAGCCATCCCACAAGAGTTCGGCTCCATCCCGCGTTTCCATAGACAGTACCACTTTCCCTGATTGAATCTGGCTGGTAGCAGCGAGCGTTCCCTCAAAAAATGGGCCCACAACACTGCCGCTACGGCTGACTGTAGCATTATTACCTTGCAAAACTTTCGAAACCACCCCGTTGAGCTGCTCTCCATTGTTGAGATCCGTGTAGAGACCGGTAAGGTGCTCTTGGTTGCGATCCGAGCAGCGCTGGCCGGCGAACACGCCGTCAAACGTCACGTAGCTGGTCACACTCGTACAAGCAGCCCAACTCGTTCCACTGAAGGAGAAAAATCCAAGAACGCTCAGCATAAGCAAGCCGGCTCTACTAGAGATTGTCATCCTGCCTTTCCCTCCGTGTTATTGATGCTTGGACGCCCATGATCGAGCGCCTCACATCCCCTTATGGACTGATCGACAACGAGTCAAACCACGCTTGGCCAGTTGTTCCGTTTCCGACAATGCGAAGCTGCAGCCGGGCGCTTGCAGCAGCAGCGGGCGCCGTGAAGGTGCTTGCGTAGCGTGTCCAATCCTGACTGCCCTTAAGTTTGCTGACTAGGTTGGATGAATCGACCGGCTTTCCAGATACGTCATACCACTGAAGGCGTATCTGCACGCCGCTTTCGCCGCGAGCAGAGCCAACGATGTCCTGTATTTTCACCCAGCCCGCGACCTTATATTCTTCCGCAGCTGTCACCGCGATGGTCGGGTGGGAAGCGATCGTACCCGTGCCTACTAGCTTTGCCGATTTGACACCAGATTGAAAAAACTCCGTATTGATCGAACCATTAGCCGGAAAATGCCAACTCTGTTTATCCTGCTCGAAGCCGGAGTTCTGCAGGATATTGGGGAGACTGAAGTAGAATTGCTGCAACGTATCGTAGGCTTGTTTCGGCGCTCGATCCGCGTTCACAAGTCCGAAATATTCCTCATTCAATACGTTATCGATACCGCTAAAGAGCACATACCCTTCCCGATTGTATTCGTCGTAACTGGTGTCGTCGTCAGCCGTATTCGGAATGTTGTCCGGGCCGTTGTAATCCACAAGCCCGCCGAGCCCCACATGATAAGAGCCCACTTTCCATAACTCGTCGTTGAACTCGTGGACAAAGCCTCCCGTGCAGGCCGCGCTAGTATCGACAGCCGAAAGTTGCGGAGCTATTTCGCTCCACAACCCCTGCACGAGAGCGGCCTGTTGCGCCTGCGCTTCCTGACCGTTTACCTCATCAGCCTGATAGCAGCTGACGACTTGGTATGACTCCGCGAGGAAAGAATCGGTGCCGAATTCACTCATATAGAAAGGCAGGGTTGCTGAAACCGACTGCCATTGGTTGAACAACTCGCCGAAGCTCGTGCCCCGGTAGACATTGAGCCCCCAGATATCGACGTTCGGAACGGCCGGCACGATGTACGAAATAGCCGTTTGCGCATAGTCGCTGGGAGGAGGACCGCAGCAGGGGTCCTGCGGATTACAAGTTGGAGGCACTTGGCTGAACCGGTCACCCAGCGAAGAACTCACCGGGTGATTGGAATCCGACAATTTGATCTGCTCGGCTGCCGTGTTCGTGGCTGTGATGGCTTCCGTCATGGTCACGTAACCGTAGTACCGGGTGAAGTTCCACTCATTGCCCAGCGCCCACATCAAAATCGCCGGGTGATCCTTATACTGGTTCACGATCACCAGGTGACGGCCGCTATCCAAATCGGTCTTGGATTGCGCCACGGTCATGATCACCATGATCCCGTTCTCATAACAAGCATCCAGGATCTGACTCACGATAAGAGGGTCGCTGTTCGGCTCGTTATAAAGACGGATCGTATTCGCGGACATATTCGCGATCAAGGGCAAATCCACCGAGTAACGAGCCTGCACCTCTTCCTGCATCCAAAACCCCAGCACCACATGGCCTTGCGGGTCGCGGCCCGGCCAGTCGAAAAAGAATCCGTAGGGGACAGTGATATTGGGATTAAACGGATTAGGACCGTACGCGGGAGCCCGCGTAGCCGGTGAATAGGTAACACCTTTGATGATATAGGGCTTGGCCGCATCCAACGAGCCATCGGCTTTGCGCTTGCGGACAATTAATTGCGTCCCTTCGATGTAAACATCGCTTGGCCCCACAGGAACTGTTGCCAGCGCTTCCGGAACGAGTAGGCCGCACAACATTAATGCTCCAACCATTTCTCCGACTACTGTATGGGTGCGCATGGCCATCTCCAGTTCTACTAGTGTTTTAAAAACGTTGGTATTTATAGACAAAAAAATAGGGCTACCTTTTCGGCAGCCCTGCTATCCGTCAATTCCGGATCAGTAGCTTTGCGCCCCCCAATTGCTTGAGGTTTGCCCTTTCGATAGACAAAGTATACCTAATCGTATTTCTTTTTGTCAATGTACGTGCCGCCAGAAATATCTCTGGTACAATGTTTTTAATGAGACGCTACAGTGATGGGTTCGCATCAAAAAGCCTTATGTTTGCTGCAGCGGTATTCATTTTGGCACCTGGCGGATGCGACAAATTAGATCCTACCTATTACACTCGCCCCGACAGCCCGGGCTACACCAAACAAACTTTCACGAACAAATGCCCTGTCTGTGGCGTTTCGTATCTTTACAGCCAGTCCGAATGGGATAGCGGCGACGCGTTTAAGTGCCCGCTGCACCGAACAGACTCACCCCTTAAGGAAGAAAAATCCAAGCAGGCGAACGTCAATCAAGAGATGAAGAATTACCAGGATCAGCAAAGGCAGGAGGTTCAACGCATGCAAGATGAGATCCGCCGGGCGCAAGAACAGCAGCGGATGGGGCATTGATGCCACGGCTACCGATTGTGGTAACGCTGATCGCTCTACTGCTACCTGCACTCTGTCGCGATGCCGCCGCTGACTTGTTCCGGCGAACAGACTACCCAGCTAAAGCAATAGACTTGACCGCTAAAGATTCCAATAAAGACCTCAACAATACGAAGGCACGTCCGGAACCTTTGGCGCCGCAAGAGGCGTCTCAACCGATAGAGCCTTTGGCTAAGATCGCCCCGTATGCGTTGGTTCCTGCGGCCGCTGAAACAGCGCAACAGCCCCCCGCGGACGCGCCGCAAGCAACCGAAACGCTACGCCCCGAAGTGCTTAAACTCTTGGATCAAACCCCGCAAGATAGACGCGTGCCGGTTACGGTCGAGCTGATTCAAGAACTGGGCTCAGCGCTGCGCGCCGAAATCACATGGAACGATGAAACGACCAGCCAACAACTTAAAGCGGGCGATCAGCACACTTTTCGCCTGGCAGCGACTCGGCACATCCTCAATATCCGCGCCTTAGCGCCGCCCCTACAGAACACCGCCACGGTTGCTATCGATGCTTCCACGGGTATGCCTATGCGCGTTCAGATCGCTGTTGAACCGCGCTTTAACGGTGCCGACATCACGATTAAAGTTTGGCGAGGCAAAAAGAAAGTTTCCGAGCAGCGCTTCCTCGCGCCCGAACGTTAGCCTTAGCCCGTAGAAAGCCGGGCGTTAAATTGGGCTAAGCGTTCCTCAAACAGCGCGTCCGCCATCACCGGACGCGCGCCCTTCAGGCTGATAGGCGTTTGTAAATCCACCCACGACTTGCACCCGGCATATGACGGATGCACCGCTACCTGCACCGGTTCCGCCAACCGATAAGCGCGGATATAGGCAATCGTCAGCGGCTGATCCGGCTGCCATTTCAAACGCTGGCTCAGCATCGCATCGGTGTAGATGTGCCATCCTTCCAATCGCTTTAAAATCTGCGCATCCCGCGTTTCTACGCTTTTTGCGACGCAAGCGGCCAGCTCAAACCGCACGATCTCTGCAAGCGCGCGGCGAGCGAGCGTTTGCTCAAAAATCGCTTGATAATCGGCAACGACAAAAGAAACGGTTTGATGCTCGTAGGTAGGGTAGAACACGAACGACGGCGCCGGAAACGCGAAGGCTTTTCCGGGGTCAGCCAGCCCGCCCTTTCGGATCAGCACGCATTGCCTTGCCTGTGCGATCGCTTCTAAGACAATCGCCCATTCTTTAAGGGCAAGCGCCGAGGACTCGGCTAGAGGCCTTGCGGTGTCGCTAGGCATGACCGAGAAGCCGGAGAAAATCTTCCAGCGTCGGCATTTTTAAGAAGGGGCTGCTTCTTTTTTCTTCGCCAAGCGCGATGGCGGGCACATCGGCGTAATCATGGCCGGGATACAAAACGATGGTGTCATCCAACTGGCGAAGGCGCATGAGCGAGTCATACAGCGTTGCGGCGTCTCCGCCCGGCAGATCGCACCGGCCGCAGCCTTTGATAAACAGCGTATCGCCCGATAACAGGCGGCCGCGCGCGAGCAAGCATTGCGAGCCCGGCGTGTGCCCCGGGGTGTGGATTAGCTGCACGGGAACTTGGCCGACCGAGACGGTTTCCCCGCCGCTTGTGGGTTTTAGATTCGCCCGCGAAACATCCAGCTCATCCGATTCTTCGGCATGCACGTAAACAGGAACGTCGGTCTCGCCTAAAAGGCCATGCAGGCCCATCCAGTGATCAGGATGCGTATGCGTGAGAAATATTTTAGAAAGGCTGTAGCCGTCGTCATCCAACTGTTTCAGGATTTTATCCGGCTCCCAGCCTGGGTCGACAACAGCGGCTTGCCTGGTCTGCGGGTCGCCGATCAGGTACACAAAGTTCTGCATCGGGCCCAGCTGCACTTGTTTGAAGTAGATGTCTGGATCGGGCATGGCTGTTACTCTACGCTGCGCTTCTTGACACAGTCAAGCCTCGCTATTTTCCCGCATCAACCGAATAGCCCTTCCACTGTCTATTAATCGGATCATATTCAATCGCCTGATACCCGCAGGCTCCATCTAGAAAATACTCCGCTTTACCATTTCCAGTCTCTCGGAGAACTCTGTAATTCCAATCCAATGAAACCGTGAATGGCGGGCATTTCAGCCTAGGCATGCTCTCCATATAATCCGGGATCATCTCTGCAAATTCGTCTGGGTATCTACCCACATCTCTTCGGAACGATTCAATCGCATTCACTAAATGCTGGCCATCTTGTTGAATGCGATTCTGGCTAAGCCTAAGCATGAGAGCAAACCAAAACATATAGATCAAACACACCAGAACGGCCAAAAAGTTGATTCGCTTCAAGACACCAGTTCGCCTAAATCGGTAAAAATCTATTCCAGCTAGAATGACACAGGCAATCAGCACGATGCTACCGTAGATTGGCGAACCGGCAGAGAAATCAAGTGAAGCGATGTAACAAAAAGCGGGCACGCCAATGAGGAGCTTAGGAGACCAGTTCTTTAAAAGACCTATAATAATGACTATGAGGCCTACAAAGAAAGAAAGAGCAAATAAAATCTCGCGCAGTTCGGAGCTCGAACCCCCCAGGTTTTTAATGTAAGCTTTTCGTGACGCCAACGTATTATCGTAAAACAATGTTCCATTAAGAATCAGTGCCTCGCCATCAATCTTACCCATCAGACGAAATCTCAGAATACTGACCCTTGTATCAGCATCAGAAAGGTGGCGCTCTTGCACAAGTTGTTCGGCTTGTGGAACCCTAACTCTAAGCAACAGAACTGGCGGCGTTATTGAAATGGTTTCTGCACAAACCTCATCTCGTCTATGAGACGCTGCGCTATGGCATATAACCACCTTTGGGTTGTCTGACGATAGCTCGAAAACTTTGAATGCTGCACGCCCTAAATCGTAGAAGGAACCAGTAACGCCTTTCTCCAGCCACACCGCTTCCTTCTTAATTGAAAGGATCTGCTGCGATCCTCTTTTCACCAGCCACTCTTGCGGCTGCTCATCGATGATTAGCGAACCGAAGGTCTCGATACTGGTGATTGCTAGTCGAATCGGCGAGTACATTGGGATCATGGACGCAGATGCCATGACTTCAGCAAGCCAAACCAATCCAACGGCTAGTGCAAGCCAGACCTTGGAGGAATTCCGCGCACACATCACTGCACTTGTTTGAAGTAGACGTCCGGATCGGGCATGGGGTTACCCTACGCTGCGACTCTCGACGCTGTCAAGCCGCCCGCTTGATGCGCGCTAATGACCGCCATCCACGCACTCCTTTGCTCGTTCATCCGCCATCCGTAACTTTGGAGATAGACTTGCTTAGTCATTTCAAAAATAGGAACCCTCCCCTATTTTTCGATCTTCCTCGGCACGTCGAATACCATGATAGTGAGGAAGAACTCCTTTGCCGCATCCCCAGGATGCACAAAACGGTAACAGAACGTTGTCTCATCCGTTCGACCCAAGTCACTCCTAAAGTGCTTGTGCCTCTTTACAGACTCTTTAATGGCAGCTAACACCTGCGTCGTATCTCGGTTGCGGCTAAACATTATCAAAGCGGTCTTAGTATCTCTCCAAGTAACATACTTGAGTAGCTGGTCAATTGCATCTTTCAAACTCTTTTCCCCGTCCCAGAACTTGCATTCTGCAATGAAGAGATTTGCGCCTTCATGTCTCAGGAGGATGTCTAGCTTACCAGCACCATTAAATGTTTCGCCTGTGGCGGCTCCTCTATAAACACCGTTCAGGAGTACGAGGATGATGTTTCGTATGTCTTGCTCCTGCATCTCGGTGAAGGTCTGAGGATTTCTTTCGATAACCAGACTGAGGTTCTTCACCATTCCCAACACTTCCCGGTAGTCCGCATCCAACATTACGGGGTCACTTTTCGTCGCCACTGAATGCGGCTTCACTTGTGGCATTTGAAGAGGTTTACGCCTTATTGGGACAGCGTTGACCACCTCTCCTTCCGGTCGCTTCACAAGCGGTATCCCAAGTGATTCCACTAGTTTCCTGTCACCTTCGATCTTGGCCTTCCTCTTCTTAACAGCCTCTCTTGCTATTACTTCGAGAGCATCGTTGTGTTGCTTGACCTGAGCGTGCACTTCCTTAAGTAATCTTTGAAGGCGCTCCACTTCTTTCTCGATCTCGCCCTTCAATTGATCCTTTTCGTGAGGCAACTTACTAAAGGTGAGTTGCACCTCTTTTTCCTTAGCGGCAATCGCCCCCTTCATGCCACTACCATAAGCAGATGTTTTGAATTGAAAGAGCTGCTCATCTCCGTCAAATGGTATACCGATTGTCACATAAGTACCCTTGACGTGAACGGGCCCTTCTCTTCTTCCAAGCGCATAGTCATGTCTACCGCTAACATCGATCATTGTGTCGCCAAATGCAACGTTACGTAGATCCTCGAGCCGTAATGTAGGAGCATTTAAGGTATGCTTCTCGACCATCTCCCGGACATATTCCTCTTCATCGGCTTGGGCGATACGCTCCGGATTTTCACCATCAATCGTCTGTTGAAGTCCGACTCTCATGCTGTTGAGAACTTCTCTTAACTCTTGCCGGTTGAAGAGTATGTCATGGTTTGTCATGGAGACTCGCGCTGTTGCCAGCCATCTCTTGGCCCGCGCATAAGAAAACCTGCGCCGGAATTCCAGGGACGCATGCCTTGTTTCTCACTCAATTGCTCTAGCAACAGCATCAACATCGTGTAGTAGTGCCACCAAGGATCAGCCGTACGTTTGAATGAATAACACTCTCAGACATTATGTCTCACGCTACGACACAAAGCTCCTCGATATAGCAAAGCCGCTATTTGACTTCCATGAGATAGGTCGTGAGGCGGTCAATCTTCCCCTGTTTCATAACGAAAACATCGCAGAATACTGCCTTGAAGAGATCGCCGCCCCTTTTCTTGACTTGAACCGTTCCTTCAGCGACTACCACATCGTTTTCTTCGACCAGCCGGACCGTGCGTATGGTTGGTCTACCCATAAATGCGGCATTCTCTATTTCTTTGTCAAACGCGTCCTTTCCGACAAGATGAAAGGCGCCCGGCATTTGCCATTCGATTTCTTCGGTCAGGCAAGATAAGATTTGTTCGTGATCGGATTTATTAAACCCGTCCAAATAAACCTCAACAGTTCTTTTATTTTCGGTCATAAATACCGCTCCTCATTGAGCAAGAATCCGCTTTTGCCATCATAGGAGCGCCACCAAGGGTCAGGCTGCCCACTGGATATGGCTACGGGGTACCTTCGACCGCCCTTTTAGATAAATACATAAGCTTTCCATTTCACCAAATCGCAGCGCAGGCTAGCCGGCTGTCGCCATCAAGACTTGCGTCGTGGCAATCCTTTCGACATCGGTTTTCGGTCTGATAATAATCTCCACATCACTATCTAGCGCATTCAACAGCTCAAACAAATGATCCAAGGAAAACATGCTTAGCTTGCCGTTCATCAAACAAGACACTTTCGATTGCGGAATACCGAGTACCTTGGAAGCCTGTTGCTGAGTCAATCTACGCTCTTTAAGAATCTGCGCTATCCGAAACATGACTCTGGCTCGCGCCAAAATCCGCTTGGGATTAGAAACGCCGATATCTGCGAAAATATTTTCGCTCCCTTTATGGACTCTTTCTCGCAGGCTCATGACTGTTCCTCCCCCTTCAGATGCGTTAGCCGGTAATCCTCTTGCGCAACCCTTAAACGTCGCTTAAGCAGTTCAATGTCTTCTTGAGGTGTTTTGATCCCATGTTTCGACTTCTTCTGAAAACAATGCAATACGTACACTACGCCCTGAAATTTCACCGTGTAGACTCCTCGATAGGTATCTCCTGAATAATCCTCAATAATCTCAAGGACTCCGGCTCCCCCAAAGCCCGCCATTGGCTTGGCTGCTGCAGGTTTGCATCCCATCTGAGCCTCATGAAGCGCATAACCGATGTCTGTCTTAACTTCCTCAGGGAACTGACTTAGATCCTCTTTTGCGGACCCTATGAATTTGAGCGGCTTCCGAGCTATTTAACAGTCTAAATATACCATATTTGGTATATTCAATCAACCTGACACAGCAACTAAGTTGTTGAACGCATATTGATCTTTTATTTCCTCGACAAGGACACTAGAAAGTCGAAGATATTTTTTCGGTCATTCTGTGCCGGTATCACAACGTGATCAACTACGCCAAGAGAGTTCTGGGGTGCTAAACGGATGGTTACCTTCACATGTGGCGTCTCCACCGGTCAGGCATCTTTCGATAGCACAGATGACAGATAGAAGGTAGACGTCGCACTTCGACAGATTCGCCCCATCAGAAACAAAAACGTAGACCTTATTAGGATCAGCGTTGATCAAATGCTTAATGTTCGCGACGAATGCACCATTTTACCTAAGCTACCCCCGCTATCTTGCGGTCTGGAGCTCTGCGTAGAAAGGAATATGGTCCGAGCCAATGTCGTTTAAAGACTTTCGTTCTAAAACAGTCAAATCATCTGTATATAATAAATGGTCAATCGGAACTCTTAGAAAAGCCGGCCACATAGAAGGCCAGGAAGGTTGGATGCCAAAGCCAATACGGCTATCCTTTAATAACCGATTGGCCGTTACAATTTTGAACCAATATGTCCAAGGAGTCGTATTAAGATCGCCGATAAGTAGCGTGGGCCCTTCCTCCACCGATAACCGCTTTGATAATTCCCTCAATTGCTCATTTCTGAGGTTCGAGTAGTTTGCTCCTATGGGTGGCAATGGATGTGTCGCCCACAACACGACCTCTTGATCATTGTGGGCGAATATACCTCGCAATGATGGGAGGCCCGCTGAACCGACGTATTCGATATCAATATCTATGGGGATTTTTGAAAGGATCGCTATGCCGAAATTGTCATCTTGCGGAACAAGTTTTTGAAACTTAAAGTCGACAAATTCTCCTTCCAAATAGTCTTTCCACCTTTCGTTGATCTCAACGAGAACCACAATATCCGGATCAACCTTCCTGACCAGACGACCCAACTTCTCATGGGCCTGGTTAGCGGTGTAAATGTTTGCATAAAATAACTTCAATGTTTTTAAAGCATATACCCCGGGCTTGTCGCTAATAGGAAGATATGGCGCAATCGAAACCAGACAATAAACAGCTACGAGAGCTGAAAGAATAGCTCTCTTAAACGCTTTTCCAATAATTAGTAGAGGTGTAGCGAGTAAGAGCACAAAGAAAGATTGCACTCTGAAATGATTGAATAAATCAAAAAACCAGTTCCATCGTCCAAGAAAACCTAGGATTGGGCCCCCAACGCCCAGAATAAAGAGTATCCAACGAAGCTCCCCTTGCCTGATTCGCCTGTTTAGAAACATGCAATTATTTTCCAACTATAGCGCGTCGCAAGCAATACATAATTCGTATGCCATAATTCATAAATGATTGGCGGTGACGGATTAGGGCTGCCGGCGGCGCGGCGTGCTAGAATAGCCCATGCCTGCTCCTGAAATAACCATTGCCCCGCTAGCGGCCAAGCGCGTGCTCAACTTTGACTGCTGGGTTTTTCGCGATGAGCTCGTGCAAAAGCCGCCTGGCAGCATTGAAAACGGCTCGCCGGTTGAGCTGATTGATTCAAACGGCACTTTTCTTGCGCACGCCTTTTACAGCACCGTTTCGCACATCGCGGCGCGCGTCATCAGCCGCGAACGCGCGGTTCCGCCTTCGGCCAAGCTGCTGGATGAGCGCATCCGGCGCGCGATCAAACGGCGCGAAACGATCACCGGAACCGACGCCAAGCGCCTGATATCCAGCGAAGCCGATGAGCTGCCCGGCTGGATCGTAGACCAGTACGGCCCTTTTCTTGTGCTGCAGATCCGCTCAGCTGGGATGGAGGCTTGGCGCGAGGCGCTTCTTGGCATCCTGAAGAAACAGTTGAACCCGCAGGGGATCCTTGAGCGCAGCGATAAGGAGTTTCGCTCGGATGAAGGCCTTACCGAGATCACAGCGACGCATCTGGGGCAAGTGCCGGAGCGCATTCGTATCACGGAAAACGGCCTGACATTTCTTGTGGATCCGCACCATGGGCATAAGACGGGGTTTTACTTGGACCAACGCGAGACGAGGCGGTGGGTTTTTGATCGCATCCAACCGGGCCAGCGCGTTTTGGACGTATTCGCGTATACGGGGGCTTTCGGGATAGGCGCCGCCGCGCGCGGAGCGAATGTCGTTTCGGTTGAGCGGCAAGAAGACCTGCAGCCTTTTGCCCGCGAGCAGGCTGAGCTTAACGGCGTATCCGCGCGCATGCAGCACGTCACGGCGGATGCTTTCTACTGGCTGGAAGCAAAAAAACAATCGCAAGAAAAATTCGACTGGGTGCTGCTGGATCCGCCGGGTTTGGCTAAAGGCAAGGCCGACCTGCATAAGGCGCGGCAGGCGCTGCACCATTTGCTCGTGAACGCGCTGCCCTTGCTCAACCCAAACGGAACGCTCGTGCTGAGTATTTGCACGTATCACTTGCTGGGAGTTGCCGAAGAGATTATTCGAATCGCGGCCTCGGCGTGCAAACTTCGCGTTTCTATCCGCGCCGTGACGATGCAGGCCGAAGATCACCCGTGGATCTTGCAGATTCCGGCTACGCGCTACCTCGTGACCTGGATGGTTCAGCGCGCGGAATGACGAGCGGCTTTACCCACCAGCAAACCCCGCTCACGACCAGCGTCAGCAAGTGAGAGCATAACAGCAGCACCAGGGTGACTGTAAGACCTGTGAGCCGGTCGATACCTTGAGCGGCCAGCAGTTCGATAACAACCGCGTCTTTTGAGCCAAACCCCGCCACTGAAAGCGGCAATAAACGCGCTGCGATGCGCGAAAGCGCCACGATTTTCGCCGCCGCAACAGCCGCAACCGGAAGGCCCAGCGCCCAAAGCACCGCCCCCAACTGCACAAAGAACAGGCTGAATTCAAGCGCCGAAATCAAAAGCGGCACGGCCAGATCCGGCGACCACAAAAGCTTAAAGCCCGACCAAAACTCGGTCATATCAATTTGCCAGGCCGAAAGCCGCTGCCAGCGCTTAGCCAGCTGCCGCAGCGAGAAAATCCAGATACCAATCCCCAGCGCAAGAAACGCTAAAATGCCTAAGCTCAAAAAACCGATACGCGCGATCTCTTGCTTCATACTGGTATGCGCAACAGCCGGCAGTTGCGCTAGGAGCGGCAGCGCCCAGATGCTAAAGCCGATCATCGCGATCCATGCCACTGTCTTGCGCATGACCACGCTCGAGAGCGCATAACCGATGGTAATGCCCGTATTCATGGAAATATAGCCCGCTCCCAAAAAATCACCGACATGGCCGGGTGTTACCAATCCCAGGTATTGGCTCGCCATATGCGCCAGCAGCGTTTTTGGAAACGGATGCCGTATGCCCTGCTTCCAGAGCATCCACTGCCAGGCCAAGCTTTCTAAAACCGGCTGCAGTAGCGTGCATAAAATGCACAAGGCAAGCCAGCGCAAGTCGATGTGGGATAGCTGAACCTCGCCTGAACGCGGCAGCCGCAGAAGCAGCACAAGAAACGCGGCGAGCCCCGCTAAACGCAGCCACCAAATGCCGTAGCCGCGCACGGGTTTGCGGTAACGCACGGGGGTGCGTTCCAACTGAAATAAAGACGCCTCTGGTATCCGGCGATGCGTAGAGGATTTATGCTGTTTCATGGTGTTTAAAAACAAACACGGCGGCTACCGTAGAGGAGCCGCCGTGCAAAATCGTAGAAAAGAAAGCCAGCTGCTTATTGGGCTGCCGGCGCAGCTTCCGCAGCAGCCGCAGCAGGCGTTGGCTCCGCAACAGGCTCGGCTTGGGCAGCGGCAGGCGCTGCATCCGCCGGCCCACTCGCCGCAGGCGCCGGCGTTTCAACCGGCGCTGCGGGCGCAGCGGCGGCCTTGGGCTGCGTGACCTTCACCGAAACCGCGTGCCGCTTTGCCGTGTTGACGTCGAAATTATACTCAACCTCTACGCCGGATCCGACAGCCACATCGCCGATCGCAACTGCCGCGTCGGCCTGCAGAACCTTGCTCTCGGATGTGACGAAAATCGGCGTCTCAAATCCGTACCGATCCCGCACTTTAAGAAGGATCGCTTGCTGGTCAGCGGTATCTAAAGAAATAACCTCGCCCTTGATCAATAACGTCGGAAGCGCTTTAGCCGTATCTTCGGCGCTCGCGACAGGTGCCGACATCCCACTGGCCAACAACAAACTCACAACCGCAATCACCTGAAAAGACTTCATACATCCCTCCTGCTGTAGGAGCCACCAACCATCATGGCTGGACATTTAAATGGCAGTATACCCCCTGCTTCAACCTTGTCAAGTCGCCGGAGCTTGCGTGTCAATGGTTCGTGAAGTTGTCCGGTGTTCATAGTTAGTGAACTGTCCGGTTTTGGGTTACAAGGTGTTGTTTTTCTACCGCGCGACCATTCGCGTTCA
>Ga0247727_10010298_pt1 | contig 16605 bp, 30 predicted proteins | sample WisWelCaveWW1625_FD_202498 | JGI IMG/M metagenome (GOLD analysis project Ga0247727, IMG submission 202498) | Biofilm microbial communities from Wishing Well Cave, Virginia, United States - WW16-25 | ecosystem: Environmental > Aquatic > Deep subsurface > Groundwater > Cave microbial mat | place... | reverse complement strand
GAAGAGTGGGAGCTTCAATCTCCTTCTTTCAGAAGGCTTCAAATGCTCAGAGTCTTCTTATTAATACTTCTTGGTTAGTTCGAGTTACGGGCTATTATTGGACTTCTGGCATTGCGGAATTCCAGTCTGCCGATCAAGTAATTACGCCTTCAACTATTTACACTTTACCCCACGGACTTGGAGCTACACCCAAATATGTAAGGATGATCTTGAAGAACGTGATTGCCTCTATAGGCTATAGCGTCGGAGATCGGATTGATTTTTCTGTTTCAAAGGTTGATTATGCTGGAGGGCCGGTTGGCGGTGAAATTAATGCAGATTCTACGAATATTTATATAAGGACGGCGACTTTTGCTACGCCATTTTTCGTTTTAGACAAAGCAACCGGCGCAGTGGTTGCAATCGTGAATGCTTCTTGGCGATTTATTGTTGACGGCTATCTTTGGTGAAACGTGAGCCTTGATCTGTATAAATTAAATCGGAGCTATTCGCCGAGTCTTTCTTTTGTTGTTGGCAGTGGAAGCTCTATTGCTAATTTTGTTAGTGGGGATTTAGTTATTACGCCTTTGACTGATTTGGTCGTTCCTCATGGATTAGGATCAGAGCCTAAGTGGTGTGACGCGATTCTTAAAAATTTAATTGCGGATCAAGGATGGCTTCCAGGCGATGAAATAAATATTGTTACGTCTGATATTCAGCGGATCACTGGTGGAGCTGGTTTTGGTATCGAAATGAATTCGACAAACATTATTGTTTATTTTGGCAATGTGATCCAGCTTATCAATAAAACGACATTTGCTACGGCGAATATAGTTACAGCCTCTTGGCGGCTTGTTATAAGTGCCCAAAGTTTTTAGTGGAGGAATGAATGGCGAAAATTGTGGAAAGGATTCAAGCTGGAAAATTTTTCAAGGTAAGAAGACAAATATCGAATCTCGCGCCAAAAACTTTTTCAGAGTTTGGGATGATTTTGATTTGTCCGAAGTGTTCAAAAGTCCATTCTTTTCAGGCAATGGGTAAAGTTATATACTGTGATGGCTCTTTTAAAGATCTTTCTTGCAATATTTATTTGCAGTTATTTGGAAGCACTCTCTATTTATCTAATGAACTTCTTGAAGAAGATGTTGAGCCTTTGCTTACGTACTAATTTGACTTTTTAAGTCTTTTCACCTTTAATGGAGAAATCCTTTGGAGACTAGATACATTTACTGTCCTTTTGAGCAAAAGACGACGCGCAAGAGTCAAGAAAACGATATTTGTTTAAGTTGTTCTAAGCCTATATCTGATTTAGTGCTACTCATTCATGAGAAAGGAAACACAGAAAGACAAAAAAGAGTTGAAAGTACCCAGAAAACAATAAACAAGATAAAGGCAAAAATAGAAGAATCAGGATTAACTAAGTTACCTAAAAGAGTTTTTCACTCTATCCCGAACAAAGAATAAAAAAAAATGGCTATTATCCAAGCAACTAGACGTTCAGGAAGAGAGTTAAAGCTTATTCGTCATAGAGTGCAACAGTTCTCTTTAACTCCATCAAAAGGTTATGTTCATGTTGAAGGAACTGTTGATGTAGTAAGTCCATCTCCAGGGAAAGCCTCTTTTGGGGATGTTGTTTCGCTAGATCCTCTATCTTTAGGTATAAATAGAGTTTTTGAGCTTTACATTTCTGGATCAAATCGAATAAATGTTTCGGTTTTGCAAGTAGCTATCAGTCAAGCTGGGATAGATGATATTTTTGAATATGGTTTTGGTGGGGATCTAGACGTTGGATCTACAGAAAAGGGAGACTATTACTTAGGGCTGTTTTTGACGCATGAAACTGCTTCAATTGTCTTTTCTCAAATCGAAGGGGATTCTTCTCCAGGAAATGCGTATAATTACAAGGCTATCTATGGGCCTGGTCGTATTTTTATGAGGAATAGCCTTTTATGATCGTCGTTCGACAAATGTCAAAAGATGCCTCTATACAGAGATATGACGATTCTTTTGTTCCTCATCTGTTTTTCTTAAAGACTGAAAAAGAGCCATTTCACAATGATTCTACCTATTTTCAAGATTCTGAGCAACAACATGACGGGGCTATAGCTATGTCGGCGGTTCCCACTATTCTTGGGGCTTCTACGGTTTTTTCGTCCGCTATCCGATCTCTTATCTATCCGTCTTTGGCTCATTTAACTTGCACCTTGCCGACTTTAGATACTCAGGAATTTTGGTTCTATTTAAAGGAATATTCTGAAATTGCTTTATATTCTGATGATCAAATTGATTCATTCTTGCTAGATTTTGAGCAATTAGATCCTGCTTTAGCTAATTTCTATGATATTTTTGTAAGTGCGTCATCGGGCGGGGGATTGGCTCCATGAGTATTATCTATCCAGTAAACCAAAATCCTACTCTATACCTAGACGGGACTACTCTTTTTGCGGTTGGCGAAGTGATTACGTTTACACAGGATTTGATCAAGCCGATTATCGACCCTTTGGGCTTCCAAGTCGCTACCGATTTCCCTATTTTTAATCCTCAACAGAACGAGATTATCCCTTATCCTGTTGTTAGAGCCAATATTGCCGCAGTGGTCAAGATCAAAGCTGAAAAAGATGATTCTATCGGTGCTTTCCAGTGTGCTTTTAAGCATGTTGGCGTTGGAACTGAAGATGTTATCTATGTCGTTCCGCCTACTGAAAGGACTTTTTGGACATTTATTTTGTTTACAGAACAGCTTCGTGACCAATTTAGAATTTTTAATTCATCTCGGTCTAGCTTTGGGATTACTGTTCTTCTTGTCGATGCTGTGAGAGTAAGCTATCCGCCGATGCCTATTTCTGCTTTTGGGCCTGGCGTTGATGTCCTTATCAAAAATTGGGAAAAGATGATCGAGGCTTATAATCAATCTTTTGCCCTTCCGCAGACTGATCCAGTCTCTGGTCAGAATCAGACGGTTCCTGTTGGGGTTATCCGTCCTTGTGGAAATACTCCTCCAGGGCCGATTGGCTAAAGAGCCAAATCATTTTTATCTAGAGATGGAGCAAAAGAATCAGGAAAATAAGAATTTAAAATAGTTTCCAGCGTTCTTTTTAGCTTTTTTTTTAAGTTTGGGGCATTTTTCTCGCTAATGCTGTCAGAAAAAGAAAAGCCTTCATAGCTAATTAAGCCCTCTTCATTAACAGTATAATGAAGGAGGACTAGTCTAGAATAAGCTCCTTTCCCTGATGATCTATCGAAGGAACCTCTATAAATAGCTAGAGAAGCTCTTTCTTTATTAACTTCGTAATAGCAAGATAAACGAGACAATTGCTTATCTCTTGAAAATTCCATCGCAAGATAATCAAATAAAAGAAGTATCCCATGTGCAGTTTTCATCTCTTTTATACGGGGGATAGCATTCATTCTTTTAAGATAAAGATATTCAGATAGCTCCATTATTTTTATTTTCGCTTTCGCTTTGTGGGATTTCAAAGCAAACCACAAGGGAAATATCTTTAATTTCCATTCCTAAGATATTAAAGCTTGTGTCTCCATTAAAGACTAAAACATTTTCAACCTTGATTTCTATAGATAGTTGATCCTCAAGATAAAGTTGAAAAGCTTCTTGGATTGAAGCCGGATTCAAAACAATTCTATTGAGTCCTTTCATCTTATCCCTTTCCTTTTTATTTATGAGAATGGCTCTTCTCGTAACGGCTACAATGCTCCAAACAGGCTTCAAATAAAGTTTTCTAAACTAATGCAACAAATTTAAAAAACATGGTTCAAAATGAACAAATAAAATCAAGCTTTTAGAGCCTATTTCATTTGTGTATTTCGTACACCTAGTTTTATTCTTTTGCAGGCTCCCAGCTAACGGATTTTTCTTCAAAATTAATGTCCAAAAGTTTTGAAACTCTTTCTGCAGGAATAGGAGCAGGCAACCTTTGAATTCTAAGGATAGTTTCTCCGGTCTTTTGATTATGGACATAGATCACTCCGCGATCCCAGTCAATCTCTAATATCGCTGGAGTTTCTGTTTTGAGGTTCTGCATATAGTTTTTCATTGATTTTCTCCTTAATACGATTTCTATAGATCAACGACTTTAAAGAAAGGCTGAAAGATTTTTTCAACCTTTTCTCTAATTGCTGGAAAATCTGTTGTACCTATTTTAGTTTCTACGCTTTTTTTATCTAAATTGACAATGAGGCTAGAAACCAGTTCGGTTTCGTCCCATAAATCAAAAAAGATTTGGCCTTTTTTCGTTTTGACTTTAAAAATGTTTTGACGCAATTCGAGATGGGGAGCTTTCATTCTATGAATTTCTTGAACCGCGCTTTCTATAAAGGGGATAAAGTTTTCTTGTTTTCCCTCTTCAGCTCTTGAGATACGTTCAGCGTGGTAAGCTCCCTTTTTATAGTGTTTTTCAAAGTCTGTTCCATTTTTCAAGATTTTGATGATTTCTTCTTGAGATTTAAGCATTTCTTGAAGGATCTGTTTTTTCTCTTTTTTTTGTGGTTCTTGGAGCAGAATTTTAGCGATATTCTCTTTTTTCATTTAAAATCCTTGTATATAAACAAATAAAAGATAGATAGTAGTTAGATAGTAGTCTAAAATCGTTCGGTGATAATGGTTTTTCCTCCTTTTTTTGTGATAATTACGGGGTTTTCTGTGGGAATGCCTAGAGAAATCATATCTGCAATTTGTAATGGCGAAAAATTTGAGATAACAATTTTTTGTTTTTTCTTTTTTTGTCCTACTCGGAGAAGACCTATTTCATTTGATTTTAATTCGAATTGATTGCCGAATTTACGATAGATATTCTCTTTGAAATATTTCCAGCCTGATTTTTCCATGATTAAACGAAATTCTTGAGAAAAGGCGTTATCTCTTTTTTCTGTGGGAGGTAGTGGATTCTCAATATTTTGAAACATTTCTTTAGTTGTTGCATTTACAAGTTCAATACGCTCAAGATACTCTTTAAGACTTAATTCAAATAGTGGTTTTATCTCTTCTTCTTTCTTAGGTGCTTCCACTATGGCTGGAATATTAGGCTTCGGAGTGTCTTCTTGCACTTTTTCTATTTCTGTGATGGGTTTTATTTCTTGAATTGCTGGAGAGAGGCATTTCCCTTTATGCTTTGCAAGTACTTCTTTTGCTTTTTCTAGATTCTTCCCAACATAGAGCCATTCCTGAGAGATTTTCCCTCCTTCTTTTAAACAATATTTCCAAAGATACCAGTATTTTTTATTTCTAATCGTCAATTTCCAGCCTTCTAGTTCGATTTCAGAAAGAGAAGGCTTCTCTAGAGGCTTAATTGTTAGTTCCTCCTCGATTTTTTGAGTCGTACTTGAGAAAACTGGATTTTTTCTTAGAATAAGAATATCGTTTTGAATTTGATTCAGTTTTTCGATGATGGTTTTAAAGAAGATTTCAACATCTTTCTTCATAAAATTCCTTTTATATATAGATAATAATTAGATTTAACTAGATATTATCTAATATCTAGCTAAAGGTCAATGTTAAAATTCAAACTTCCTGAAAGTTAAGGTATGAAATGCCAAAAAAACAATTAACTCCTCAACAGAGAGCTAAAGGGGAAGCCAAACTTAGACGTCGCTATAATGCAGAGAAGAAAAAACATGATCGTCTAAATAAACGGCGAAAAATTAAGGTTGATTGGCCTTATGAGGATTTTTTAGATTTTGCGGCGCGTGTTGGACATCTATTTTTGGACATTGGTGAATGGGGCGTTGTCTCTATTTCTGATTTGATTTCATCTGCTGTTGCTCCCTCTTGTGATGAAGGCTATCAGTTAGTATCGTTTCCGTCTTGGCATAAAAATGCGGGTGATCCTGTGTGTGTTAAGTGTCCAGCAGGTACTTTTTTTTCTGGATGGAATGCAGACGGAAGTTATAAATGTAGTCCTTATACTTCTGAGCAAGAAGGTTATATTCCTCGACCACCGAAGGAAGAAGCTGTTGATCCAGTGCCACCACCTGCGGTTGCTTGTGCCAATGCTGGAGGATTTCCTACTTATTCGCCAAAGCTTGGTAAGAATATTTGCGTAGTGTGCAAGGATGGTGGAACTTTTATCGGGTTTAACGATAATGGTGATCCTATTTGTGGAGATCCAGAGCCTGCTTCTGAAACGTCTGCGGAAGAAGCGGCTGGAGGAATGCAAAAGCGTCGTCGTAGGGTTCGCCGGAAAGCAAAAAAAACGAGGAAATGTGTTCCTCCTTCGGTAAAAGCTCACTCGCCCAAAACAGGGAAATCGGGTTGTTATCGATGTGCTGATCCTAATGCTGTTTTTCAGGGCTTTGATGCTCAAGGAAATCCTCGTTGTGGGCCGCCCGAAGGAGCAGTTACCGGCGGAACGAGAAGAAAAAGAAAAGGCCGTACCACGAAAGGAAAAGAAACTACAGAAGAGCGAAGAGCGCGGATAAAAAGAGATGCTCGATTATCTCCAAAGGCAAAAAAAACACTTCTTGATGATCGCATACAAGGCGATCTTCTCGAAAAAGCTAGAGAAAAGGCAAGGCTTCGTAAAGAAGCAGAAAGAAAATCAGTAGAAAATAGTTCTACGAATGAAGAACGCGCTCGATTAGAGTTTATTCGGACTTTTGGAGGAGAATAATAATATGAATCCATTCGTTTGGTTAGCTATTATTTTAGGCTACATGGCCAGTACTGACGAAACAAAACCTGCTACGAAGCCGACTTCGAAACCGCCTACAAAGCCAACTACGAAGTTAGAAGATTTGCCAAAGGGAACAACAATAGATATTAACGAAGACGGGGAAGTTACGGTTGTAAAGCCTCCCGATAAAAGGACTCCTACAACACCAAAGCCTACTCCTTCTCCTGAAGAAGAGGAAAGCCTTCCTGAAGAAATTGAAGATTGGATGGATGTTGTAGATCAGGGCCTCCCATATTTAGATTGGCTTTTGGATGAAGGCGAAGACTGGCTTGAAGATGATGCTGAATATGATGAGGATGATTATTACGAGGGCGATTATTGGGAAGACGATTATTATTATGAAGATTATCCTGAAGAGGATTGGATGGCTTATGAATGGGAAGACGACTATACTTTAATCGAATGAAAGGCTCAAAATGAATGCAGAGGAAGAATGGGTTGAAATCCTTCTTCCTTACCTGCCAATACTGAGGCAGATAGGGGAAGAAATTCATGAAAATTATCATTCAACCGGTACAGACGAGTTAAAAAAGAATAATTACGGTTATTTCACTTGCAAGTGAGGGAATATGCTTTCAACAGGCGATCAAAAACCGACTATTCTTGAGAAGATCCAGAAGCGAGTTATCGAAAAGGCCGAAGAGCGCTACCTTAATCAAACTCTTGACAAGGCGATCGACAAGTGTCTTGACTGTGTTGATCATTTTGTAGAGGGACTTGTCCTAAGAAATGAGTCGCTTAGATTAGACATTCAAGCGAAAAAGCAACGATTGGGGGACGCTGGAGTGCTAGAGTTACCAATTAGGAAAAAAGCTTGATCTCTTATAATATTTAACTAATATGGTATTATATTTTGATTATGTTTCGTTCCTTTCTAGCAAAATAAAAAGGACAAATTATGTCTCCAGACTATATCAATCAGGATCAACAGTTCAGAGGCTTTAATGCAGGATGCATTGATCCTCAAGCTCACATGAGCGATCTCTTAGCCGGAAAAAGTAAATACGGTGTAAATAAATCTTTGCCCGCGTCTATTCCTGTGGCGAATACGTCGATTCAAGAACTCGGAATTGCGAAATTGTCAGATAGCGTTGAAAGTGTCATTCGAAAGGTGTTCCCTGTCTTGGGCGAAGTGAACTCCCGTACAATGTCTCCCCAAGTGATAATCTTGGATGCTCTTGGCGCGGGAACGCTTCTAATTTCTGCTTTCCGTTTTCGTTTTTTCGCTTGGTATCTTACTTATCAAATCAGCGCTTTAGCTGGTGTCCTTTCGACTCTCTTACTTACTAGAAACGGGGTTGATGGTTCCCTCACGCCTGCGGCTCAAAATTCTATTAGCTGGCAAGCTAACCTAAATTGTCTGAATAGCACTCAAGGAGGACAAGCCTTATTCTTTGAGCGACGTATTCCTAAGAATCAGTCTGGCGGGGCTGTCTCTTGTAACGACCAGAATATAGGAGTCTGCAAGTCGGGTGAAGATAGCGGATCTCCTCTTGCCCCGCAAGTTGAGAATATTGTATTTGCTGGATCTCCTGGTGCTGTTTTGACTACCGAATTTATTGGCGATTTTTCAAAGTCTGTTCAAGAAGCAAAAGAAGGGACTATCGACGTTTTTGCTCAGGCGACTTATCGAAAAATAGCTAGTCTTATGGCTAATGATATGAAAGTCAGAAACGGGGCTTAATTATTTCTTGTTTCTTTTTATTTTTGAGGGTCGATTTATGAATTTTTATAATGCGGATAGGTCAATGAACTGGCCTGCTATTAGTACTGCGGTGGTCGTTATTGGGCTTGGTATTGTTGCGGGTTCAGTAATGCAGGGCCAGCTAGCTAAAACCGATGTCGGTAAAAAATTACTCGGAGCCTAATGGGGAATGCTGACATGAGCGACAATAAAAAATTCCTTTGGGGAGTTGGAATTGTCGCTTTTTTGTTTGTTTTTTCCAAAGTTGTTCTTGCAAAAACGAAGGAAGAAGAGGAAGAGGCAACGGAAGAAGAACAAAAAGCGGCTTCTGGCGTATATCCTGAAGGATGCAAAGCTAATTCTGTATTAGAAATAGAATCTTTACATGATCTTCTTCTGGAAACCTTTGTAAAATCAAAAGGGTTAAGTCTTAAAGAAGTAGAATTGAATCCATCCTTGATTTCCGCGCTAGATAAGGCTAAAAAAGAGGTTTCAGCATCTCCCTTATTGTCTATTTATAAGGGGCTACTACCAGCAGAGACAATAGATCGTCTGTGTTGGCTCGTCGTACGGTTTGGGATGGGCAAGGATCGGTTGATTAGTATTGATTTTAGTCAATTAGAGGAAGGTACTATATTCTTTGGATCAAAAGCGCTTAAGGGATTTAAGGATAAAGAAACAATCGAAGAAGCTAAAAAAACTATTGAAGAGACTTTAAAGACGTTTTTTAAAGGCGAAGTTAGATCAGTCTACTTATTAAAGCCTGAAGTTGAAGCTGGAAGTATAGCCGAAAGACGCTATACTGAATTTAGTAATTATATTTTTGAAGTGTTTAAGAGCTTTGATGATAAGAATTTAACTATTTTCCTAGATGTTGAATATCCAGAGTAATTCTTTTTTTTTGAAAAAGAAAAGGTGTAAAAATGGAGCAGAAACTTTTATTTCAAGTTGACGATCCAAAAATTCCGTTTTATGATGTCTCTTCGGGTGATATTACTGTACAAGCAAGGGATCTGATTCGGAAGAAAAGGAGATATAAACTTTCGCAAAAAGTGGACTTAGTCATTGAAGAGAAAAAAGACGATGTTGGCAAAATCACAGGATACACAATCAAGGATTTGAAGAAGAAAAGAACTTTCAAAGTAAAAGAGACAGGAACGGGCGATAAAATAAAATGGACGATCTCCGTTTATCAAAAAGAGGCGAAAAAGAAAGATCCTAAAGTATTAACATCGAGATATCCGAGTCAATTTGAGAAAGATACAGTTTTGATCCCATTAGAAAAAGACCTTGTAAAACTTGGCTATAACCCGAAGCATATCAAGACACTTTTGAAGCATGCTTTCAAAAAAATGCGTGAGGATCTAAATACTTGTTATGCCGATGGCGATGCTTGTTTGGTTGATCAATTTGTTGAAAAGAAGCTTCAGCCTGTACGAAAAAAGATTCAGGAAATGCAAAGAGTCGTTGATTCACCATCTAAAAAATAATAAAATAAAGCGTTTTCTATATTTTATAGGCATTCCAGAGGATATAGATTTTCAAAGTTAAGCCGATTTTTCTTTTGGAATGATCTTTTAAGCAATTATCTATAAATAAAAATATCTAATTGCTATCTATCTGTAAATATAGAAAAAAAATGTATATAAACAAATAGAGCCTAGCTTTAAAACTAGGCTCTATTTGTTCACGATGCTTGTTCTCAAGTGATAGACTAGGGAGAAGAGCAACAAGCTGACAAAAATAATTAGCAAGAGGGTTGCTAATTATATTTTTGCTGTTAGGATTTTATTCGCTTTTATCACGAAAAGCAATAGGGAGAAAACCAGTGATCTGGAAAAGATTGGCAGATTGTCCTATTTGCGGCAAAGATCGCTGCGTTGTGGTTCCAAATCGTCGAAATATGGTATTTTGTTACCGTTTTTACCGTGCATATTGGTTAAGAAAGGATGGAACTCTTCAGATGTTGCCAGAAAATCGAAAGATAATTAAGGATAAACAGCTGATCCAAGAGAGTCTTCCTTTGTTCCCTATTGAAAGCTGTAATTTTATTTTTGATCCGAACAATCCTTATTTTGTCCAAGAAAAAAAAGAGGGAGTCTCCGAAATGGAAAGAGACAAAATAGAAAATGATAATCCGCGATGGTCAAGATCGGCAGTTTATCAGCTTTTAGAAATTTTTGGAAAAACTGAAATTTATAAAAATGCTAAACTCCAGAAAATTGGATTGGCGCTTATGAGTCAAGACTATATTGACAAAAAATATATAAACTATATAGAACTAGCTATTGACTATACACAAGGGCAACAAACCTTATTAGTTATTTGCCGATTTTCTTTTTTGCTGGCTAAACCTATGGGCAGAATATTTTTAGATGAGCAGATTTGTCCTAGTAAGGAAATATTAGGACACCTAGAAAAGCGTCTTAATGAGATTTTCTCTAAATTTGTGATTGCCTTAAAGGAAAAGGAGCTAATTAAAGGATGAAAGAAAGGATGAAAGATTTCCAAAAATTTGTTTTTGATTGTTCAATATTTGCCTATAAGCTAAATGAACCGCTTGTGACAGGAGGGATTTCTCTGGATAGGCAAGAAGATTCTCTTTTTTTTAGAGTGGGGCTTTCAATCGTTTATTTGGGGGATAAAAGTCTAGGTGGTTTTTTTGCTTGGTGTTCCTCTGTTTCTGTGTCTTCTATACATAATAAAACATTGATTTTATATAAAAAAGACTGGACTCCTAGACAAAAGATCACTATGGCTAATATTTTGAATTCTGTGCTTGATGGAGTTGGAGATCCAATTTCTCAATTTGTTATCGATTCAGAAAATATTTTGATGTTTTTTCGCCAATTAACAATTATCGAAAGGAGTCTTTTTTCTTGAAAATTTTGATTGTAGATCCTAATGCTCTTAAAAGAGGACAAATTCTAAAAACATTTCTTATTGTAAGGGATAATCATCCTGATTTTCCAAATGAAGTCGTCGGATTTATTCCTTCTTAGTGTTAGTGGAGAATATATGAAAAAAATAAGCCCAAACAAATTGGCTCAACAGATTTTATTAGATAACAACGGCGAAATTGAGACAAGGAGAATCTTGAAATCAAATGTTTTTTGTAAAGATAAAAAGAGGCTGATAATCTCTCTATGATTCTTTTAAAGCAGAGAGTGGATAGGTCTTTGGAAGGGGTTTTTAGGGGATAACCTTTCTTCAGAAAGGTTTCCTCTAAATAGAAGGAGGAAAGTTTTATGATTGAGGAGAGCTTTAAAAAATTAGAGGGATCAGAGGAGAGAAAAAATAGTTTTAGATTCCCCTATGTTTGCGAAGCATTAACATGGAATTTATTGTAATGGTGTAGGGATTAAACTATAAATAATTTTGTTAGAACGTCTTAGGATTATGATTATGATTTTTTGTGTCTGCGATGGTTGTTTGGGGAGAGAAAAAGCTTATTATAACGGGAGCGATTGGGTTACGCCTTCAAATTGGTATGAAAGGATTTCAGAGGAAGAGCCTATCTATGCTTGTTCAAAAGCTTGCATCTAAACAATCGAGAAGAAACGAAAGGCAGAAGGCAAAGAAACTACCAAAATAATTTTAGGAGTATAGAAAGATGCCATTATTTTCGGAAGAAGACCGCCTTAAAATTAAAAATGAAGGATTAGACTTGGAAGAATTGATCGATTCTCCTTTTTTTGGAGAAGATTCTTTTCATATAAAGTTGTATGGAGATAGAACGGGCTACGATGTTTTTGTGAAAGGGACTCAAGAAGAATGTTCAAAGAAGGAACTTTCTTCCAAAAGGCGCTTTCTCGTTATCAGAATAAGGAAGAGACTTTTGAGAAAGATTAGCCTTGAAAATTATACCCTTAATTATGCGTTAAACAGAATGAAGAGCATGACGAGAGAACATCGAGAGACGAGAGATCCTCGCACTACAGAGGGAACGGCGAAAGGATTAGCAGGTACGTTAGTTTTGGGTTTGACAATTGACTCTAGCAAAAAAAAGAAATTGCTTCTCTCTCTTACTTTAAAAGCTTTTTCTCAGAACCGTGTAAAAGTCTTATGTCCTGATGGATCTTTATTTACTGGCTCAATAGAATAAGAGGATTTATGAAACCAGAAAACGACGACGACGAAGAAAATTTTGATGATGACGAAGAGTTTTACGACGACGACGACGACGACGACGACGACGACGACGACGACGACGAAGAAGAAGAAGAAGAAGAAGAAGAAGATTTTTTTGATGAAGAGCTAGATGGAGAATATGCTTCTGATTAAATTGTTTATTGTATAAACAATTTTAGAACTTATATTTTTTTTAATAAAAAAAAGAGGAGTTTCGGAATCTTCTCTTTTTTTTAACAAAAAACATGCCAACAAGATACAATATTTCTAAAAAAAATCAAGAATACGATAAAGCGGAAAGCGAATCGAGAGCCTCTCTTACTTCAATTTATAAGAGTGAAAGTTCTGGCAGCCGGTTTGAAGAAGGAGAAGATTACTCGGTTACAGAGTGCCAAAAAAGAGTGTCCCTTTTGAATGAAAAACTAAAAAATGGGATTGAAAAAGGAACAAAAGCAGAAGAAAAAGAATTGAGGACAGAAGAGAAATGGAAAAATGGATTAGAGAAAAATAGAAAGATAGTCGAAAAGTTGAGATGGCTAGAGACAGAAAAAGGCTCACTCTTTTTTGAAGAGATTCAAAAAAGAACAAAAAGAGGATGGAAAAAATATTTCAAGAGGTATCAAGAGGATCTTAGCGAGTGCGGGAAAGTTTCTTCTCTCAAAGTTTGTCTTGATTGCGAGACAAGGTTTTCTTTGACTCCAAGAGAATCTTGCTCGAAACGTATTTGTCCTTTGTGTGCTAGAAGGCACACAAAGGACTGGTTTTGGAAGTATGCTCCAAAAATCTTGAAATATGCGAAAGAAAATCGTGATTATGTTCCTGTTCATATAATTCTAACATTAGAGTCAAAAAAAGCAGAATTACTTGGGAGTGAAATTATTAGATTACAAGAAAGTTGGTTGAAGTTAAGGCGAAGAGTTTTCTGGAAAGATTCTTTTACGGGTGCAGTATCCTCTATAGAAGTGAGTTGGAATAAAGAGACAGGGAAGCCTCATCCTCATATTCATATTCTCGCATTTAGGCAAGCATGGGTGACTCAAGAGGCATTATCAAGTGAGTGGAACTCGATCTCAGGGGCTTGCGTTGTCTGGATAGCAATGGCTTATAGCAAGAAGAATAATCTTAAGATAGGGAATAAATGGACTTCAATTGATAAAGATAAGGGATTGATTGATGCTATAATTGAAGCCTCTAAATATTGTGTAAAATCTGAAGATTTGTCGGCCTTGACTGGCAAGGAACTTGCTGAGTTTATTGTTGCCGTTCGTGGTCGTAATCTGAAGGATGTGCTTGGAGGATTGAGAGGATTAGAGGTCTCTCCAGAAGAAGAGCTTGCCTTAATAGGAGAAATTAAGGAATTGCAAGAGGTAGAAGAGGAAAAGGATTCTGAACAATGTTGGGGTTGTGGGAGTGTTAATAAGGTAGTTATTAGAGTTGAATATTGTCGTGAGTCTGCTAAGATTGAATGGATTGATTCTGAAATAGAAGAAAGAAATTTGACATGAAGTTTTTCGAGAATGTCCTTTATTATGGCTTTATGAGTTTAGTAGTCTATTATCTTCTGATAAAAACGGGTTCTTATATTGAGGAGTCTTTCAAGGGAGCTTTAATATGGACAAAGAAAAAATTCCCAAGAACTTCTAAATTTGTGGATTCTGTTTTTCTAGGAATAGAAGCTTATCTTTCTAAGATGTCATTAGCGAAATTAAGCTTTCGGTTTAAAGTGTTCTCTGATAAAGTTGAATTATGGATTGCGAACCAAGACGAATTCGGAACCTTTAAAAAGATTTCTTCTTCTAGTCTGGCTTCAGAGGATGATTTTTCTTTTCAGTTGATCGACGTTTCTGATTTGTTGATTGAAAAATATTCGTTCGAAGGCTTTTTTGATAGCCAACTTTGGCGTTTTGGTGAGTCTGTAGTTTCGTTGCTCGATTATTATATAGCTGAATTATGTTCGTTAGAAAAAAATCATCCAGAAATTGGAAAATGTGAGATCCTCTTATCTCTCGAATGTGAGAGAAAGGCTCGGATTGAATATTATTTTGCCTTGATGCTTGCTTGGTCAGAGCTAAAGGGATCTTATGAGCGAAAATATAGTGGTCTCGAATATCCTATAAAATTGATACCGGCTTGCCCTTTTTTTATTCGTGATATTGACCTAAGCAATGGGACGTTTATTTTAGAGCCAATTAAACTTTAATTTTGAGAGGTGTATCTATGTGGAATCTATTATTTGGATCACTATTGGGCTATTTCTTATTTGCAAAAGAAGATTCAACAAAAAAAAATGGCTATAAAATTCCTGAAGAAGAGCTTGAAGAGCAAGTTGAAAATATTGTCTGGAAAGATGACGTTAAAGAAGAGCTAGAAAAACAAATAGCCGAGATTGAAAAACGGGACGAAGATCTTGAAGAGCAAGTTGAAAATATTGTCTGGAAAGATAAAGACCTTGAGGATGTCTTAAGGGAAGAAGGGTTCTCTGAAGAAGAAATTCAAATCATGTTAGAAAGTCTAGAAGAGGTTGGGAATGAAACATAATTCGAAAATAACAACGAGGGACTACGTCCAAAAATTTATTGATACTTTTGATCCAGAACCAGAGTATTTAGGATCTCGTTCCAAGTCATTTCCTCTATGTTCAAAGCCTTCGAGATCCTTTGATGGCAAACCTAGGAATGTCCGTCCTAAACTAGAGACTAGGCTTCCAAGTTTAAAGCCATCGATTCCTTTTAAGCCCAAGACTGAGAATGTCCGTCCTAAACTAAGGACTAGAATTGTTGTCGATCCGAAAAGTGTTTCTCTTCCATCTCATCCATCTTTTCTTATCCAGAAGGCTAAGGAAGAGACTGTGGAAGAAGAATTTAAACGATTAGAGAAAGAGCTCAAATCAAAGGAAAAGGCTAAAGCTTCTGAACGAATAGCGAAAATTGGAGAAGTGAAGCCGTTGCGGATTCCTTCCTTTATTTTTAACAAGAGTATAGATACAGGGATGAGATCCTTTGAGTTGCCAAAGGAAGAGGAATAAAGATGTCGTGGAAAAAAATAAGCTATGAAGAGTTGTTGGCGCGTGTAAAAAATCTAGATCAACACGTTACCTGTTGCGAACCGTGTCATTTCTCGTGGGAAGAAACTTATGCTATTCCTTATTTACCTGCCGATATCAGAAAGTGGCTCGTAGAAGATCATAAAAGGGTAATGAAAGGGGGTATGAAAACAGAAGATATTTTGAGACACGCAGAAGAAGAAATGGTCTATTTCCGAAAGTTTTTGCCTAGAGATATCTTGGCAAGAATTGAGGCCGATCATCTTCGTTTTTGTCTAAATCATGGTTTCAACTTTGAACTGAACGGGCAAGTTTATTTGAACTGAACGGGCAAGTTTATAGAGATTAGGTGTTATGGCGAATCCAATTATTCTAAAAGAGACTTATCCAATTAACGATGTTGGGCCAAACGGATTAGCCGTTACAATTCCTATCCTTTTGCCTTCTCCTAAGAGAATGGCTTCGTTGTGGATCATAAATCGAGGGCCAGATCCTGTTAATTATTTTATAGACGCAGGGGTACAAGCTTTTGCTTCGGATAGCTTTTTTCTTGATTCTGGCGAGTATGTGGTTGAATTGGTTTCCTCTCCTACCGAATTCTTTGCTATTTGTGGTGCTGGGACTACGGCTTCCTTAACAATAAAAGAGTCCTCTTTGGATTAGATGCTTATGCCTGTTAAGAGTTTTTTCCAAAGAGTTGGAAATCTTCATTCTATAGCGAGTTTCGTTTCTTTAGATACTGCTTACGCTACAAATGATTTTTTGACTTTCATTCATGGGCTTCCAGCTAACCCCAAACGCCTTCAAGTCACATTAGTAAATATTGTAGGAGATGCGGCTTGGGTTCCTGGTGACGAGATTGAGCTAGGCTATTCCTGTAGTCAGTTAAATCCTGTTCCTGTGGCTGGTTTTAATATTCTGTCAGATGCGACGAATATTTATATTAAAATTTCTGGAAGAGTGGGAGCTTCAATCTCCTTCTTTCAGAAGGCTTCAAATGCTCAGAGTCTTCTTATTAATACTTCTTGGTTAGTTCGAGTTACGGGCTATTATTGGACTTCTGGCATTGCGGAATTCCAGTC
>Ga0247727_10010297_pt1 | contig 16606 bp, 14 predicted proteins | sample WisWelCaveWW1625_FD_202498 | JGI IMG/M metagenome (GOLD analysis project Ga0247727, IMG submission 202498) | Biofilm microbial communities from Wishing Well Cave, Virginia, United States - WW16-25 | ecosystem: Environmental > Aquatic > Deep subsurface > Groundwater > Cave microbial mat | place... | reverse complement strand
CCTCCAACTTCGCCAGAATAAAGGCGTCAACCGGATTCCGCGGCCATGCCGGGTCCTTTACGGGAGGAGGTGATACCTTCACCGGTTTCTCAAAGGGCCAGGAGCCGCCAAGAGCCGACATCGCCAGGGCACAAATGGCCAGAGCGTACTTCATCTCTGCCAAGGATGATATCACTTGGCGGAATCGCCGCTCAGCTCCCCTCCAGGTGCCGCAACAGCGAGTAGCTCGGCTCGAGGCCTTCCAGTCGCGGGTCGAGACCTCGCTCGAGGCGATCCACGGACCGGCGGATTCCCTGCGCCACTGCCACCAGTAGCTCCCACTTCTCCAACTCGAGCGGGTCCCGCGCCTGGGGCTCGCGTGCGAGCCTTAGCGCCTCTTCAATGGCGAGATTCAGCTCGGCGGGATCGCCCGCACGGATGGCTCGCGAGATACGGGCGGCACACTGGGCTCTTGGGCCGCCGACACTGGCTTCGTTGCCCGGCACCAGAACCCTTATCGACTCTTGCCAGGGAGTTTGGAGCGCGGGTTTTGAGTGCACCGCAGCGGAAAGCCTCCGCCTCAAGTCAGGCTGATGCGATCCGATATGTGACTCAAAGGCCACTCCGACATGATCCGCCTGACGCGCATTAACCACGTCCCGCTTGTGCTGAACTCGGATTTGATCGAACACGTTGAAATCACTCCGGATACTGTCATCAGCATGACCACCGGTTCCAAGTTCCTGGTGTTGGAATCGGCCGAAGAAATCATTCGCCAGGTCATCGAGTTTCGGCGCGACATATGCCAGTGCCTGAGCCGCCCCGCGGTCGTCCCGAGGCCGGAACCGGGAGGCGACCAAGAGGACTCGGACTAAGGTCGTCATGGCCGATACCAAACAGACCAAAAGTCCGGGGAAGAAACCGGACGTCGCCACCCTGGGCGGGATCGTGATTGCCTTGGGGGGGATTGTCGGCGGGCTGCTCCTGGAAGGCGGCCAAATCAGTGACATCGCCCAGGGCACGGCGGCCATCATCGTCCTGGGCGGCACTCTGGGCGCGGTGATGGTGAACACGCCGATGAACACCATGCTGGGCGCGGGCAAGAGGCTGATGGGCATCTTCCTGGTGAAGGCCACCGCGCCCGAATTGGTGATCGAAAGGATTATCGACTACGCCACCCGCGCCCGCAAGGGCGGGATCGTCTCGCTGGAGCAGGAAGCCGGTTCGGTCCCGGATCCGTTCCTCAAGAAGGCGCTCAATCTGGCCGTGGATGGGACGGATCTGCAAGAGCTCCGGCGGATGCTCGAGCTCGAGATCTCGCTCGACGAGCACCACGCCGAGGCGGAAGCCAAGGTCTTCGAGGCCGCCGGCGGATACGCGCCCACCATCGGCATCATCGGCGCCGTGATGGGATTGATTCAGGTCATGAAGAACCTCGCCGACATCGACGAGGTCGGCCACGGCATCGCGGTGGCGTTCGTGGCGACCGTCTACGGCGTGGCCGTGGCCAACATTTTCTTCCTCCCCGCCGCCAACAAAATCAAGGCGCGCGCCCACGAGGAGATCCGGGTCAAGGAGATGATCGTCGAGGGCATCTCGGGCATCGTCGAAGGCCTGAACCCGAAGCTGATCCGCACCAAGCTCGAAGCCTACGCGCCACATGCTCCGAAGGCGGCCAAGAAGGCGGGGGCGGCGGCGGCGGCCAAGCCGGAAAAGGCCTGAGATGGCCCGCAAGAAGAAGCACGGCGGCCATGAGAATCATGAACGCTGGCTGGTGTCCTATGCCGACTTTATCACGCTGCTGTTCGCCTTCTTCGTCGTGATGTTCGCCAGCTCCCAGACTGACAAAGGCAAGGCGAAGCAGGTCTCGGATTCGGTCAAGAAGGCGCTCGAGGAGGGACAAATCGCTTCGGCGATCGCCGGGATCCTCGGGGGAACCACGCCGGACAAAGGCAAGGGAAGCGCCCAGATGAAAGGGCCCGGTGGAGTCGAAAAGGCGAAGCCGACTTCCGAGGAGCCGACGGACGGAACCCAACTGCAACTGATCCCCGCGATGGATCTCCTCAAGAAAGAACTCGAAGAAGAAATCAAGGCCGGCAGAATGCAGGTCGACATGCAGGCTCGCGGCCTGGTGATCAGCTTCCAGCAGGCCGCGTTTTTCCCCTCCGGCGGAGACGATATCGCTCCGAGCACTTTCGACGTGATCAACAAGGTGGCCGCGATCCTCAAGCGGCTCCCCAATCCCATCCGGCTGGAGGGCCACACCGACTCGATCCCCATTCACAACACGCGGTTCAAGAGCAACTGGGAGCTGTCGGCGGCGCGCAGCATCACCCTGATGGGGCTGCTCGAGACGCGCTACGGTGTGCCGCGCCAGCGCACCTCCATTGCCGGCTACGCGGAGAATGTGCCGCTGGCCGGCAACGACACTGAGCAAGGCCGGGCGCGAAACCGCCGCGTCGACATCGTCATACTGAACGCGGTCGGCATGCAGGGCGAGCCAAAGCCGGCCGAAGCCGCCAAAGCGCCCGCCGCCAAGAAACACTGAGCCCGGCCCCGCCCTCATTTGACGCCTTCAGCGCGGCCCGTTATCATTAGGTGATCTGTACTCTGGAGGTTTAATCCGATGGGTCCGCTAGGCTGGCAGGAAACGATTTTCATTTTCGTTCTGGCCCTGCTGATTTTCGGTCCCAAGAAGCTTCCGGAACTGGGCAAGACCATCGGGAAAGCGTTGACGGAATTCCGTCGTGCTTCGAGCGAGCTCAAATCCACCTGGGACCGCGAGATGTCCGCCATGGAACGGGAGACGGAGTCGATCCGGCAGGTCACCGCGGACTACAACTATCAGATCCAAAGCAGCGCAAGCCCGGATGCGGGTACTTACGACTCGGATCCGTACGGAGACTCGTATAACTACGGCGAATCCGGGGCCTCGACCGCCAGCGCCACAACGCCTCCAGCGGTTGAGGAGGCCGGCTCTGGTTCGAGCCCGAATGGGACCCCATCACCGGCCGCATCGCCGCCCGCCGGGGTGGAAGAGGTGATTGACGGCGACCAGTCGTCGGAACCGCAGACGGGTGGCGAGAACCGTACGGCGCCTCCGGCCGTCAATGGCCAAGGGTCTTAGTCTCATCGACCGAGGGTCACAGCGCCTGTATGTCGGAACCACAAGATACACTCGGTGCGCCCCCGGCGAACCCGAATCCGGATCATAGCCCGGAGACCACGGTTCCCGGTGAGTCCCTCGTTGACCGCGGGCCGGAATCCAGTGGCGTCGTCGCCCAGGCCGATGCTCCCGCCCGCCTGGCGCCGGCCGGGGCCAGCCCGCCGCCGCCCCCTTCGCCACCGGCCGAGCCTCAGCAACCCGACGATGAGGAAGAGGAGACGATGCTCCGCATGTCGTTCATGGAGCATCTGGATGAGCTGCGGAAGCGTATCATCAGGTCGCTGTTCGGCATCGGCGTTGCCTTTGCGCTCAGCCTGACGTTCACCAGCCAACTGTGGGATATCATCAGCGCCCCGGCCGTCGAGGCCATTCGAAAAATCGGTCCGGGAGCGGAACTGGCATTCCTCTCGCCAACCGAGGCGTTCTCGATCATTTGGGTGAAGCTGCCGATCCTCACGGCCATTTTTATCGCTTCGCCTTGGGTGCTGTACCAGGTGTGGGCCTTTATTGCGCCGGGTCTGTACCGAAAGGAGCGAAGGTGGGCGGTTCCATTCGTATTGTGCACGGCGGGACTATTCATCCTCGGCGGGCTGTTCTCGTATTTCGTTCTGTTCCGATTCGCGCTCGAGTTCCTGCTGGGGATCGGCGTGGCCAAAGGCGTCAAGGCGGTGATTTCCATCACCGAGTACTTCAACCTGTTCACGAATGTCACCCTCGGCATCGGCCTGGTCTTCGAGCTGCCGGTGCTGATTTTCTTCCTCAGCCTGTTGAGAGTCGTTTCCGCGCGGTTCCTGTTGCGCAACACGCGCTACGCCATGCTGCTCATCGTGATCGCGGCGGCGATCATCACGCCGACGGCGGACGTGGTCAACCTGATGGTTTTTTCGGTGCCGATGATTGCGCTGTACTTTGTCGGCCTGTTCGCGAGTTACCTACTGGAGCTGCGCCGCGAGCAGCGCCGGTTCCCCTGGGGCTTCACGCTTCTGATCGTGGGCGGAATCGCGGCCATCGCGGGCCTGGGCGTCTACGTCGCCGTGACCCGGTATGGATTCCACCCGACATGGCAATGGCCCTTCCTGGTGAAGTAGCTCATCCGGGTCATTCGACCACCGGAATCGACGCCGACCCGTACAGCTTCCCGGCCTTGACGGTGGCCACCGGCACGAGCTTGCGGTGGCCGGTGCGCGCCTGACCCATGGCGTCGCGGAACTCGAAGTCGCCTTCGCGGAGATCGAAGACGGCGATGTCGGCCTCCGAGCCCGGCTTCAGCGAGCCGAGGCCTTTGGGGAAACCGAACAGCCGAGCCGGATTGGCGGTGACGCGCTCGAAGACCTGCTCGAGCGTCAGTCCGAGGTGCAGAAACTTCGACAGCGTGGTCGCCAGGTCGAACACCGGGCCGTTGACGTTGAACTGGTGCACGTCGCTCGAGATCGTGCCCGGCAGCAGGTCCTGCTGGATGGCATTCTGGCACACTTCGAACGAGAAGCTGCCGGCGCCGTGGCCCACGTCCAGGTTCACACCGCGGGCGACGGCCGACCGGACCTCGGCCAGCACACGGCCGCGGGAATCGAGAATGCCCCCGTCACGGCCGTGATAGGTGTGGGTGACCACATCGCCTTTTTTGAGAACGGCGAGCAGATCGCGGAGCGGTGAGTGCGTCCCGCCGATGTGGATCATCAGCGGCAGGCCGGCGGCGTCGGCCGCCTCGCGCGCCAGCCGCAGAGCCTCGAGGTCGTGGTCGCCGGCGATGTTGCGGCTGAGCCGGACCTTCACGCCGATGATTACATCGCGGTTGCGCTCGATGGTGCGGACGGCGAGCTTTGGATTGGCGTAGCGCAGGTCGAGCAATTCGCCATGCGGGTTGTCGGTGGACAGCGTCGATTGTCCGACGACGGAAATGTTGAGCAGCGCATAGACGCGCGTATCGACGACATTGATGACGTACTTCCGCAGGCCGGGAAAGGTGTGGGCCCCGGCCGAGCCGGCATCGACCACGGTGGTGACTCCCTTGGCGATCGAGTTGGGATCGGCGGGAATACCGAGCGGCGCCACGCCGTCGTATACGTGGACATGCACGTCGATCAGGCCGGGCGTGACGATCTTGCCGCGCGCGTCGAGCGTGTGACGGGCCGGCTCGGCGATGGTCTCCGCGAGACGGGCGATCGAGGTGCCGTTCACCGCGACATCTCGCACCCCCGAGAGGCCCTGCGCGGGATCGATGACACGCCCGCCGCGGACCACCAGATCGTAGGCGGGCGCCGGAGGCGCCTGGGCGCCGAGCAGGTCCTCGAATCCGGCCGCCAGCGAACAGATCAGCGGGCCGGCCGCCGCCTGACGCACGAAGCTCCGGCGCGAATGGCGGTTCATAGCGGCGTGGCCTCGAAATCGTAGCCGAAGCCCGGCCGGTCCGACGGAACCGTGTAGATGCCCTCCGGCCCGCGCGTGATCCGGTACTCCTCCTCGAACCGCTGGTACACTTCGCGCGGGCCGCCCGGCGCGGGCATGAACATCTCGGCCCACGGGGCATTGGGCGTCGCCATGATCCAATGCAGGCCATCCTGGTTGGTGCCGCCGCCGTGCGGGATGACCGGTATGTCATAGGCGGCCGCCAGCGCGCCGATCCGCCGCAGCTCGGTCATGCCGCCGCACCAGTGAATGTCCGGCTGCCAGATCTCGGCGGCATCGTGCTCGAGCAGTTGACGGAATCCGTATCGCGTGTACTCATGCTCGCCGGTGACGATGCGCGTCGACCGGATCTGGCGGCGCAGCCGCCCGAAGCCCTCGTAGTCGTGCGGCGGCAGAACCTCCTCCATCCAATAGACGCGGTGAGGCTCGAGCAGCTCGGCCATTTCCAGCGTGTAGCGCTCGTTCCACGCCATCCAGCAGTCGAGCATGATCTCACCGTCGGGTCCGAGCGCCTGCCGGGCGCGCTTCACCAATTCGACATTCTTGCGCTGGCCTTCGCGCCCGTCGGCCATCCCGTGCGGGATGGCAAGCTTCAGTTTCTTGTAGCCGAACTCGATGTGCTGCTCGATGTCGTTGCCCGTGCAGTAGGCCGGCAGGCGCGGCTTGGTCGAGCCGCCGAGCAGCTTGTACACCGGCATCTGGAGAGCGTTGCCGATGAGGTCCCAGATGGCCAGATCGACGCCGCTGATTGCGTTGATGACGAGGCCCTTGCGGCCATAGGACATCGTCGAGCGCCACAGGATGTCCCAGATGCGCTCGACGTTGAACGGGTCTTCGTTGAGGAGCAGCTTGGTGAGGTGGTCGACGACGATCTGCCCGCCGCCGGGACCGCCGAACCCGTAGCCCTTCACGCCTTTGTCGGCGGCAATCTCGACGACGAACGGCGGCACCTTTCCCGGATCCGGCTGGAACAGCGACCGCGTCGGCTTGTATTCGGGATAGATCGACATCGGGTTGGCGACCTCGACCCCGCCGGTCGACCAGGAACCAGGCGTGGGCTTATAAGGCGGGAGCGGGCGTCTCGGGCTGGTGCGGACCAGCCGCACACTGGCGATCTTCAGCTTGCTGTTTTCGCCGACAAACGGCGGCGCGCCGGTTTGGGCGAATAACGGGGCGGCTGGGGCTGCAAGAAACGTTCGGCGGTTCATGGGTTCCGATTATTGTGCCGGACGCATCCAAAGTCAAGGACCGCATCCGGGGGCTAAGCCCCGCGAAGACGACAAGCTGAAGCATGTCCTACGCGTCGCATGTCGTGGCGCAAGCTTCAGCTTGCGAGCAGGGTTGTGGACGTAATCGAGCTTACAACATGGCCGGTGCGGAAACGGCCTCGCCGGCCAGCAGTCGTATCTCGCCCGACAAGACGCCATCGGGCAGCCGCACGTTCACCTGGTAGCGGCCGGGCTGGTAGGGTTGCGGCCCGGCATACAACGGCTCGAGCATCCACACCTGGCCCTGTGCTTCCAGACGAACCCGCACCGGCAGAGCGACTCGAGGCAGCGGCAGAGTCGGATCGGCGCCAGTGCCGGCGGCGAGCGGTGGATCGGTCATCCCGAGGCCGGTGACGTAGAGCTCCAGGTAGCCGTCGTCGAGCCGGCGCAGGCCGCCAATCACGGGAGCCGCCGGGACATGCTCCAGTTGGATGGCGGCCGATTCGAGGCCCGAGTGACGGACGAAGATGGTCCATGCGTCGGCCGCCAGGTATGGCAACTGGAACTCGATCCTTCCCGGGGAGACCAATAGCAGCGGCGCGGCCAGGCCGTTGACAATCACCTGCGTGCCGGCCAGAACCGCGGGCAGCGGCACGGCGGCCGCCACATCGGTGGTGAGCGCGAGATTGACCCCGCTGATCGCCGCCAGGTCGCCTGGGGCGGCGCGCGGACGGTCCGACGCGCGGACTTCCGGCAGTGCGGAGGCAAAATCCTCCGGCTTGAGAAAAATGTCGAAGCGAGCCGCGCGGCCGGCGGCGATTTCCCGCGGCACGGCGCGGAACAGATGCTGGCCGCCGCGCTCGAGGCGCACCCGGTAACGGTCCGGCGGCAGGTCGACGGCGCCGAAGAATCCGCTGGCGTCGGTCGTGGCGCGCAACAGGAATTCGCGGCCCGTATCCGACTCGATCACGGCGGTCGCGCCGTCGCGCAGCCACTCCGGGCCGCCGTCGACATCGAGCGCTCCGAGCAGATGCCCGCGATCCGGGGAGGATTTCCAGGGCAGCGCCGGCGGCGACGCGTCGGCCGCAAACAGCTCCGACACCTGGCTGTAGAACTCGGAGTTTGGCGTGACCGGGAGGCCGGCTGGGTTCAAGATGTTCGTGCTGGCGTAGCTGTAGAAGTTCACGCCCAGCGGGACATTGCCGGCGGGCGAAGGAGCCAGGGTACGCCGCAACTGGGCCAGCGAATCGGGGATCGGGTTCAGATACACGCCCAGGCCCGCCAGGTAGCGGCGACGAAACTGCCGGTCTTTGGCGAACTCGAGCCAGCGGTCGAGAAACGAGGCATTGGCCTGCTCGCGGAAATAGTGCATCGGGATGCCGAGATCGAGGATGCCCTCCTCCATCCAGCCGCGCCAGTTCTGAAACACGCGGCGATAGGCATCGGTGGCGAGGAAGGCAGTGTCGGAGCCGGGTCCATTGCCCCAACTGATGAGCGCGGCGCTCACCTTGAGGGACGGCTTCATTTCGATGGCGCGCAGATAGATCTGCCGCACCAGGGCGGTGACCTGGCGGCGGCGAAACTCCGCCCACGCGGCGTTCGCCGGCTGTGGGCGGCCGGTTTGATTCTCGAGCCGCTGGAATCGCGCGACGGCTTTGGGATTCCAGCCGTAGTCGGCGTCTTCACTGTAGCGGATGTAGTCCAGGTGAATGCCGTCGAGATCGTAGTGCCGGATGGGATCGAGGATGACTTCGGCCAGGTAGCGCTGAACATCGGGGTGGCCGGGATCGAGCGACGCGCCGATGGCGCCGGTGGCGCTGATCGACATCCACAGGTTATCGCCGGAGGCGCGCGGCCCGTGCTTGTGCCAGAGGTGATTCGGGTCTTGCGGCGGCGCGATGCCGGCCGGCCAAAGCGGATAGACGACAAACCAGGCGTGCACCTCGATGCCCCGGGCATGCGCGCGCTGGATCAGATAATCGAGCGCGTCGAACGACGGCGACCAGGTGGTATCCTGCGCCGGCACCTCGAGGGTCCGCAGGTAATAAGAATCCGCGCGGCGACGCGCCTGCATGAAGATGGCATTGCCGCGCGCCCGGGCGATGTTGTCGACCATCTCCTCGATTTCGGCGGGACTCTTGAAGCCGGGGTGAAAAGCATCCGCCCAGAAGGCGCGATACTGCTGGGCGCCGGCGGGCAGCGCCAATGCCAGCCAGAGGCCGGCTTTACAGCCCTTCCACGCTTTACAGCCCTTCCAGAAGGTGTCCAAGCTTTTCCTTCTTCGTGCGGAGATAGCCGGCCACATGGCCGGCGCGGGCCGGCTGGCAGGGCACACGCTCGACGACGCGAATTCCGTCGCGCTCGAGGGCCTGGATCTTTTCGGGATTGTTCGAGAGCAGGCGCACGCGGGCGACGCCAAAGTAGCGGAGAATCTCGCCGGGCATGGGGTAATTCCGGAGATCGGCTCCGAAGCCGAGCTGCTGGTTGGCCTCGACGGTGTCGGCGCCCTCGTCCTGCAACTGGTAGGCGCGCAGCTTGTTCATGAGCCCGATGCCGCGTCCTTCCTCGTGCTCGTAGATCAGCAGCCCGCGGGCTTCGGCGGCGATGCGCTCGAGGGCCAGCTCGAGCTGGCCGCGGCAGTCGCACCGCAGGCTGTGAAACACGTCGCCGGTCAGGCATTGGGAATGGATACGCACCAGCGGAGCCTCCCCCGAGAGGTCGCCCATCTTCAGGACGACGGCTTCCTCCACGCCCCGGTCATGTTTCCCCACGAAACCGTACACGCGGAATCGGCCGAAGCGCGTGGGGAACTCGGCTTCGGCGATATTCTGAACGTCGATGATGAAAACACTCCTTGGTAAACGCGCACAACGGAACGCGGCGGCAGCGTTTTCCGATCCATGCGAGGACGCCGCCGCGTCCTGTGCGCTCCTTTGCGCCGCCGCGGGCGCTTCCTAGGCCATATTATAGTATTGCGGCGGACGGTGAGATTCATTGCGCGCCGCCGGTCACGGAATCGCATCATGGGTGAACAGCATCTGGTGGTCCTGCTGGTGAAGCTGGCGGTGGCGGCGTCACTGGCCAGCATCCTGGCGCGATTCGGCGTTTTCAAGCGAATGCTGCTCCGCGAGGAGCGGACCCTCCAGCAGCGCGTGCTGCTGGCCGTCAGCCTGGCGGCGATCTTCGGGTGCGGCGTGGCGGCGCGGATTCTCACGAGAACCTACCGCGCCGTTGATCTGGGCCTGGAAGGGAGTCTGCTGGCCGGCGTGCTCGGCGGCTACGTAACGGGGCTGCTCTCCGGGGTCCTGATTTCGATCCCGGCGATGCTGATGAACGGCGAGCTGCTCTCGATGCCTCTGTTTGCCGGGATCGGCGTGCTCGGAGGACTGCTGCGCGACCTGGCGCCGAGCCAGGAAGAGATCTGGCGATTCTCGCCGTTCCCCGACCTCAGCCTGTGGCGCGTCGTGCGAAAGTGGTCCGAGCACCGGCGCACCTTGTTTCACCTCGTCCTGCTGCTCACCATCCTGTTCGCCGAATTCCTGCGTTTCACGGCCAGCCGGATTTTCGGCCCCAACATGCTGTTTACCCTCTACCCGGCCGGACCCTCGGACCCTCCGCTGAGCGTCGTCGCCGTCTACGCGACCACGCTGTTTGCCGTCACGCTGCCGCTGAAGATCTGGAGCAACGCCCGCTACGAGCAGCTGCTCGATGCGCAACGGCGCCTGCTGAACGAGGCGCGGCTGAACGCTCTCACGGCGCAGATCAATCCCCATTTCCTGTTCAACACGCTGAACACCGTCGCTTCGCTGGTGCGCACGAATCCCGACCAGGCGCGATCCGTCGTGCAGAAGCTGGCCAGCATTCTCCGGAAGCTGCTGCGCAAGCACGAAAACTACACCACGCTGCGCGAAGAGCTGGCCTTCATTGAGGACTATCTTTCGATCGAGCTGATCCGCTTCGGCGACAAGCTCCGTTTCGTCCAGGAGGTCGACGAATCGACGCTGGATCTGCCGGTGCCGAGCATGCTTTTGCAGCCGCTGGTCGAGAACAGTCTCAAGCACGGTTTGAGCCGCAAGGTCGAAGGCGGCACCATCCGCCTCCAGAGCCGCCTGGTTGATGGTAGACTGCACCTTTTGGTGGAAGATGACGGCGTGGGCATGACCGAAGCCCGGCTCGCGCGGCTGATGGAACAGCCGGCGCCGGCGCCGACGGCGGGCGAGGAAGGGTCCGGCCGAGGAGACGCGGCGGCGAAACCGGCGTTTGCCGGCGCCGGCATTGGAGTGCGCAACGTGAATGAGCGACTGAAGATGTTGTTCGGCAGCGACTACAAGATGTGGATCGAAAGCAGGCCCGGCGGAGGCACGCGAACCGGCATCGAGATCCCCGAGCTGGTGTCCAGCCTGGCGGCGGCGTCCTAAAACACAACTCATGCAGCCAATCTACAATTTCAATTTCGAAGCTCCCAGCCTGGGGTTTGACCGCGTCGGCCTGCCGGAGACCATCGCCCGGCGGACGCGGCAAGTGTACGACGTGCTGGCGAGCGTTTATCCCCTATCGACGTTCCTGTTCCACAGCAAGGCGCACCGCTGCGCGCTCGAGTTTTCCGGTATCCGCGACGGGATGCGCGTGCTGGAAGCGGCCACCGGGTCCGGCGAGATGTTTCACCGCATCCTCACGGCCAACGGGCGCGGCCGCACCGTCGGTCTGGATCTTTCCACGAAGATGGCCGCCCGCACACTAGGGCGCGCGCGGAGCAGCTTTCCCGACGCCTGGGCGCAGTGCCAGGCCGTGGACGCGCGCCATTTGCCTTTCCGGGACGAGAGCTTCGACGCGGTGGTCTGTTGCTACCTGCTCGAGCTGCTGGCGCCGGAAGACATCCTGATTGTCCTGCGCGAGTTTCGCCGGGTGCTGCGATCCCGGGGCCGGCTGACGCTGGTCTGCATCGGAGAGAGCGGCGCGATGTTCAACCGGATTTACCGGCAGATGGGCAGCCTGGTCCCCGCCTTCTGGGGCCGCCAGGTCGAGCGTCGCGTCCCGGAAATGCTCGAGCGCAACGATTTCCGGATCATCGCCGACCGCACGGTTCGCCAGACGCTGTACCCGTCGCGGGTGCTGGCCGCGACCCGCTAGGCATGTCTCGCTTCCTGGCTTGGGCGGCGCTGAGCCTGGTAGCGGGGGTATCGGGGCAGGATCGCGACGAGGTACGGCCGGCGCGAGTCGAGGCTGAATGGCCCTACCGGCCGATCGCCGCGCGTGGCCGGTCCCGCACCATCGACGATTTCATTAACGCCAGGCTGGTCGCGTCCGGCCTGAAACCCGCTCCGGCCGCCGCCCGCCGCACGCTCATCCGCCGGGCGACGTTCGATCTCACCGGCCTGCCCCCGACGCCGGAGCAAGTCGACGCGTTTCTCGGCGACCGTTCCCCGGGCGCCTGGCGGAATCTGATCGAACGACTGCTGGCTTCGCCGCGCTACGGCGAGCGCTGGGGACGCCACTGGCTGGACGTGGTCCGCTACGCCGACACCGGCGGGTACTCCAATGACTTCGAGCGCCCGAACGCATGGCGCTACCGGGATTACGTGATCCGCTGCTTCACCAGCGACAAGCCCTACGATCAATTCATCCGCGAACAGATCGCCGGCGACGAGATCGATCCCGCCGGCGCCGATGCGGTCCTGGCTACCGGATTCCTCCGCGCCGGTCCCTGGGAGCACACCGCCATGTCGGTCGAGGCCGTCACCCGCCAGGTGTACCTGGACGACGTGACCCACGCCACCGCGACCGTCTTTCTCGGCCTGACGCTCGGCTGCGCCCGCTGCCACGATCACAAGTTCGACCCCATTCCCACGCGCGATTACTACCGCATGCAGGCCATATTCGCCACCACCGAGTTCGCCCGCCCGCGCGTGCCCTTCCAGCCCCACGAGAACACCGCCGGCCTCGCCGCCGGCCGCGAGCGTCTTCAGGCCATCGTCGCCCGGACCAGCGCCGCGATGAAGCGCTTCGAGCGGAACCAGGACAGCCTCAGCCCGGCCGAATACGAGGAGTTCAAGCTGCACCAGAAGCACATGCAGCTCTATCGCGAGTCGCTCGACCGCTTCGAGCCGAAAGCGTTTGCCGTCTCCAGCGGTCCGCTCGACGGCTCGACCGACGGGGGTCCGAATCTCCGCTACCCCAAGCGCGCCGATTACCGGCCGGCCGGCGTTCACATTCTGCCCGGCGGCAATATCCTTTCACCCGGCGAAAAGGTCGAGCCCGGCGTCCTGGAAGCTCTGGCCCGCTTTGGCGGTTATCCGTCACCCGAGATCCCTTCGACGGTGAGCGGCCGGCGCGCCGCGCTGGCGCGCTGGATCGCCAGTCCCAACAATCCGCTGACCGCTCGCGTGATGGTCAACCGCATCTGGCAGTACCACATCGGCCGCGGGATCGCCGCCGACGCCAACAATTTCGGCAGGATGGGCCGGAGGCCCTCGCACCCGGAGCTGCTCGACTGGCTGGCGGCGTATTTCATCGAGCAGCGTTGGAGCGTGAAAGCGATGCATCGCGCCATCATGCTTTCGGAGGCCTATCAGCGCGACTCGACGCACCCGGACATGAGCGCGGTCCGGACCAGGGACCCCGACAACGCGCTGCTGGCTTACTATTCCCCGCGCCGCGTCGAAGCCGAAGTGCTGCGCGACAGCATTCTGGCGGTTTCCGGCGAGCTGAGCCTGGAAGCCGGAGGCCCGGGCGTGTTTCCGCAGATCAGCGACGAGGCCGCAGGCCAGCCGCTGCACCGTATGGGATCGCTCGCGCCCGCCTATCGCGCTTCGCCGGAGAAACGGCTGCGCAACCGCCGCACGATTTACACGTTCCAACAGCGCAGCCTCGTCGACCCGATGATCGACGTCTTCAACGGACCGAGTCTGGACCTCTCCTGCGAGCGTCGGGACGCCTCGACGACGCCCTCGCAGGCGTTCGCCCTGTTCAACAGCCGGTTCGCGCACGATATGGGGCTCGCGATGGCCTCCCGGATCGAGCGCCAGGAGGCGGCCGCGCCGGCCCGCATCGATCTTGCTTTCCGGTTGGCTTACGGCCGCCGCCCTTCGACGGCCGAACTCTCCCGCTCGCTGGCGCACCTCGAAAAGCTGGCCGCGTATCATCGCACGGCGCCGCCGCCGCCGAAGCCGGTCCGCCAACCCGTCGCGCATGTCATCACCAGCGAATTGACGGGCGAAACCTTCCGGTTCGTTCAGCCGGAGGATCCGGCGCCGTACGAAGAAAACCTCGATCCGAGCCAGGTCTCCGCCGAAACGCGCGCATTGGCCGACCTGGCCCTGGTGCTGCTGAACTCGAGCGAGTTTGTGTACATTTATTGAAGAGCGCCGATGCACACCCGAAAGACGCCGCTCGTCGCGGTCGAGCCCTCGCGCCGCGAGTTTCTCTATGGCGCCGGCATGGGTCTGGGCTCGGTGGCGCTGTCGGCGCTGATCGCCCAGGATGAGGCGCGGGCGGCGGCGCCGCCGGCTCCCGGGCGCCGGCCCCACCATCCGGCGAAAGCCAAACACTGCATCTTCCTGCTCATGGAAGGCGGCCCGAGTCACATCGACACGTTCGATCCAAAGCCGAAGCTCGACCAGCTCCACATGACGAAGTTCCAGAAGGAGCGCACGCGCTTCGAGGCCAACATGAACACCGGCGAGCGCTACTACGTTCGCAGCCCGTTCCGGTTCCGGCGCGCCGGAAAGCTCGGCATCGAGATCAACTCGCTGTTCGAGCGCTTCGCCTCGGTGGTGGACGACGTTTGCTTCTACCGCGGGCTGAAGGCGGAGAGCGTCAACCATCCGACGGCGCTCTATCATCTCAACACCGGCAACCAGTTCGGCGGCGATCCGGCGGTCGGAGCGTGGGTCGCCTACGGGCTGGGAACCGAGAACCGGAACGTGCCGTCGTTTCTGGTGCTCCCCGACGTGGCGTATCCGCAGGGCGGCCCGGCGAACTGGTCAAACGGCTTTCTGCCGGCGCGGCATCAGGGAACGACGCTGCGGCCGGAAGGAGCGCCGATCCTCGACATGATGCCGCCCAAAGGCGTCGCCGGCGAGCGGCAGAAGATGAATCTCGACCTGCTCCGGGATCTGGACCGGCGGCACCGGAATCGCCATCCGCACCACGAGGACCTGTCGGCGCGGATGGAGAGCTACGAGCTCGCCTTTCGCATGCAGGCGGAGATGCCCGGGCTGCTCGACCTCGAGCGCGAACCCGTGAGCACGCGGCGGATGTACGGCATCGGCGGCGACAATGCGGACGCCGAAGCGCTCGGCCGCCGCTGTCTGCTCGCGCGCCGCCTGGTCGAGCACGGCGTACGTTTCGTCCAGGTGATCGCCGGCGGATGGGACTCGCACGACTACATCGACAAAGCGCACGGGGCGCGGATCCGCGCCATTGACCAGCCGGTGGCCGCGCTGCTGGCGGACCTGAAGCGCACCGGGCTGCTCGAGGAGACGCTGGTGGTATGGGCGGGCGAGTTCGGACGGAGTCCCGATAACGGCATCCGGCGCGGCGCCGCCGTCTGGGGCCGCGACCACAACGCGACCGCCATGCCGCTGTGGCTGGCCGGCGGCGGCGTGAAAGCCGGCGCGGTGATCGGAGCGACCGATGATGCCGGCCTGGCGGCCACCGAAGCGGTCCATCCGCTGAAGGATTTCCACGTGACGCTGCTCCACCTGCTGGGTCTCGACGACGCCCGGCTGCGCTATTTCCACGCGGGCCGCGAGAAGCAGCTCAGTCAGACCGGGGGCATGGTGATCCGCGAGCTGCTGGCGTAGCCCGGCTTCACATTTTCCACTGGCGGCGCAGCGTCTCGAGAGCCTCACCCGCCGGCGGCGAGAATCGCCCATCCCCCGGACTGGCGGTCGCGAGCGGGGTCTTGTCGCCGACCTCCCCCTGCCAACGCGCGATCCAGGCGAGCATGTCGCGGATACGATCCGCCTGCGACGGGTCTTCCGACAGGTCCCGCGTCTCTGCGGGATCGGCGGCGAGGTCGAACAATTGCGTCCGGTTGATTTGCGGATACCGGATCAGCTTCCAGCGACTGTCGCGCACCGCGCGCTGCACGTCGCGATACGCGGTGAACAGCGTATCCCGGACACCGGCGGCGTTGCCATCGAGGACCGGCTTCAGGCTCCTGCCATCCAGGCCTTCCGGAATGGCGGCGCCCGCCAGCTCGAGCACGGTCGGATAGATGTCCATCAGATAGACGAGGGCTCCCGAGAGCCCCGGCGGGATTCCCGGACCGGCGAGGATCAGCGGCGATTTCATGCTGTGATCGTAGAGACTCTGCTTGCCCATCAGGCCGTGGCTGCCGATCGCCAGGCCCTGATCGGAGGAAAAAACGATCAGCGTATTCTGAAGGAGATCGCGGCGGCCGAGGAAGCCGAGCAGGCGGCCGATCTGCTCGTCGAGCGCGGTGATCACCCCGTAGTAGTCGTGCAGGTGGCGGCGGATTTCCGCGGGCGTGCGCGGCCACCCGGCCAGCAGCTCGTCGCGCACGGTCATCTCGCCGTTGTCGAACGGGTGGACGGGAAGATAGTTGGGGGGCAGCGGGATTTCGGCGCGCTCGTACATGTCCAGGTATCGTTTCGCGGCCACCCGGGGATCGTGCGGCGCCTCGAAGGCGAGGTACAGGAAGAAAGGCCGATCCGCTTTACGCTCCTCGAGAAAACGGATGGCGCCGTCGACAATCTCGCGGCCCGGCTCCCCTGTCTTCCGGCCCACGTGCTCGTCGACATTCCTGTCGATGTCAAAGCGCTTCTGGATCTCGATGGCCGAGTTGCCGCGCTTGCCGTGGTGGTAGGTGAAGTAACCTGCC
>Ga0247727_10010296_pt1 | contig 16608 bp, 21 predicted proteins | sample WisWelCaveWW1625_FD_202498 | JGI IMG/M metagenome (GOLD analysis project Ga0247727, IMG submission 202498) | Biofilm microbial communities from Wishing Well Cave, Virginia, United States - WW16-25 | ecosystem: Environmental > Aquatic > Deep subsurface > Groundwater > Cave microbial mat | place... | reverse complement strand
AGGAGCACTTACGTCGAAAGACCGAAGGAGCGGATCTTGAGATCGAGGCGTTGGAGTGAGCGCTGGACCCGACTTTTAGTCGGCCTTCACGCTACCGTCTTTAGACGGTAGCGGTTGACTTGTTCTCGAGTGTAAGTTCTCTCATCGAGCAGATTTTTTTCGCCCGCCATCAAGAGCACGTTCTTTGCGCGAGAGCCGGAGGTGGAGCGGACGACGTAGTGCCGCGGCAGTGTTTCAAAGGGAACCGCCTCGACGTCGCGCCCGGACCAGTAGAGCTCCGGCACCCGCGCACCACAGCGCCTCGCAAATTCCCGGCCGTTCCACTTATTGCTGAGTTTTCGCTGCCAAAAGGGACAACATTTCCAACGTTCGTCGGGATCATCCCAGTGGAGTAGAGCGTGACATGCCGACGGACCGTGGACTCCCGGATGCTCTTCGGTCCACCAGCGAATCTTTCGCTGCCGCAACCGCGCGATAAAAGCCCTCTGTTCCATCCGCATCACTCTGCAACGCGCGCGTCGGAAAGTTCGTCTTTGACGTCTTGAATGCGTCGGAAATAGAACCAGGCGTTCGCACCTTGGAAGAGAATGCTGAGCCCGATCACGGCTGTGTACGTGAAACGCAGCGCCTGCAGCAGCAGATCGCGGCTTAAACCGAACGCGGAGATAAGTTGTTCCAATTGGGCGTCCAGCTGCGAAACACCACGAACCAACATCCAAAGACAGTAAGCAACGATTAGGCCCAGCAAGCCAGCTTGATTCCAGCCCAAAAGGCGTGGTCCGCGCGGGTCTAAGCGGAGCAAGAGCTTTCGGCCGCGAAACTCGTTCCTCGCTGCAGCTGCCAAACCTACGCCGATCCCGAGCGATGTGAGGCTCTGAAACCCGAACAACAGCGCGAACGCCGCGGCAATTCCGAGCGTCCAGCCGTTGAAAGCCGCGACTTTCCCCGCGATTCGGATTTTGCGCTCGCGACGCGCACGATTTTTTTCCTGCAACTCTGAAAGTCGTTCGTTGTCCAGTAACGGTGATGAAGGTTGCGACATGCATATCAGCATAACAATTTGAGTGTTCTGTGTAGCAACCGCCGGCAATCATCAAGCTTCGGGTTGAGATCCGGTCGGCCAGGATTACGGATCTGTCAGAGCGAACCGATCGAGGGTAAACAGCGGCTTGGACGGCTTAAAGTCCAGTTTTTATTTTTAGAACTGCACAAGTCAGGCTCAAAACGTGCCGTTATGGTAATTCCCGATGCAGTGATAGCCTCGCCGAGCTTGCGGGTGCGAAACGGAGGGCAGATTGCCGACCTCGAGAAAGCTGCACGTCTGCTACGTCAGCGGACTCGAGCTCCGCCGCGTCACTCCGGAGACGACCCCATTTCTGCTGCGGGCGCGAGCTTCTGGTGCGTTTGTTCCGCTGCAGAACCTGCCCAGTAACGAGCTGTTTCCCAGCCTGGTGACCGGATTAGCACCCCCGCGCCACGGGGTATGGGGCGTCAAGCTCGCTCCCCGCTCGCGAACAGCGGTGAATCGGCTCATCGACGCCCTACCCGAGACGCTCACGACAACCTGGCAGTGCTTGCTCCACTGGGGAAACCGGCGTTTCGATCTCCCGGCGGTGCCGCCGCGACGACGGCGGAGCTTTGCGTTCACGCGCACAAAGTACAAGCGCCGCAGTCGTCATCCCGATGCGTTCTTCCGCATCGGCGGTGCGCCCACGGTATTCGACTCGGTGGGTTCGGAGCGCAGCCGATATCTTTTTAGTGCGTCGTACAATCCCGTGCGCGACGTCCTGCCGCGCGTCGGTCGGGGCGACGTGGACCTCGAAATTCTCGAACTCTACTCACTGGATCGCCACCAGCAGTGGAATCTCGACCGCGAAGAAGAGGTGGCGCGCTTTTACCGAGTCACCGACGCTTTTCTCGAAGCGCTGCACGAGCGCGCTGCTGCGAATGGTGTCTCCGTCATGCTCGTATCGGACCACGGCCACGAGGCAATCCGCGAATCCATCGATTTATTCGGTGCTCTCCGCGAGCTAGGCATCGGCGCGCGGCACGCGGACTGGTTCGTGGAGGTTTCGAGCACGCGGTTTTGGCTGCACGACGACGGCGCCCGCCGCGCGCTGCTCGACTGGCTGCGTGAGCTGCGCCAGGGCACGCTGCTCACGTGGGAAGAAATGCGGGCGCAGGGTATCGTTCTCGAGGACGATTCCTACGGCGAGATTTTTTACTACCTCGATCCCGGTCGAATTTTCTTTCCCCACGATTTCCATCAACCGCTCGCGAACCTCTGGCTTGGTCTCACGGACCGCTTGCAACGCGCTCGCCTGCGCGACCCGCGCCACCGCGGTAATCACGGACACCTGTCCCACTTCGAAGTGGAACGCGCGTTCGCACTGCTGATGGATGCAGGGAGCGCACCGCGGTGCACAGCGGGTCAGATCACCGACGTCGCGCCGACGATTCTCGCGACGCTCGGCCTGGCGATACCAGACACGATGGAGGGCGCGCCGCTCTTCGCGGTTCGCTGATATCGACCTGGTGAGCCCAGCACGACTCGAACGTGCGACTTTCAAGTCCGCAATGTGTTGCAGGGAATTCCCGTGGGTGTTCATCCTGAGTTATTGGTATGCAAATTCTAGCCCGGATTATTCATGAAGCGCCGTAGCGAGACCGCGGAGATGCCCGGAATGGTGACGATTTCAAGGTTCGGCACCGGAGGCTGACTTCCCAGTACGTCGAGGAGCCGAACCCTTGAAATTGTTCGCCAGGTCGGGCAGATACGCGGTCGCAGTAGGTGCTTCATGAATAATCCGGGCTAAGGGCTACGAGTTTCCCAAAATTCTGCTGACATCCGAACATATCCCCCGAGATCGATCGCTTTGGCTGCACAATGGCTGCACGGAGAATACGCCGAAATTCTCATACACCGGTTACGGGTTATTCAAGACGAACGTACGAACTAAAGCCGAAAGTCGTCCCCACACCAGGGCTCGCGATCGGCGGGAAGAGAGCCAAAAATTGCCTGAATCTGAGCCAAGCTGTCGAGTGTTTCCGAGAGGCCAATAGGGTGCTCGCGCTTCCACTGGGCCACTGCTTCTGCAGACGAGCGAAAAGCTGCGCGGCGCTCAGCGGACACCACGTCGCGCCGAATATCTGCGATTTCTTGTTCAGTCAGCGATTTCATTGCTGACCCATGTGCCTTAACCCGGATTATTCATGAAGCGCCTACTGCGACTGCGTATCTGCTCGACCTGGTGAACGATTTTCGCGTTTGTCTCCTCGACGTACTGTCCAGTACGCCTCCGGTGCCAAGCGCGGAAATCGTTCACCATTTCGGGCATCTCCGCAGTCTCGCTACGGCACTTCATGAATAATCCGGGTTAACAAATCTTCCAGCTCCTGTTCGCGGTCGAAGATACGAAAATATTCGCGCACTCTTTCCAAGTCCAGTTCACGGGCAGACTGAAGCAAACGCTGGATGTCAGCAAGATCCTGGCACCGCCGCTTCGGGTCATTCGAATACGCTTGTACCTTGAGACCAATCAAGTCCGCCGCGTCTACAACCCGAGGCAGATCTCCAGCCATTGCCGGATCCGGACGCGCTCGCGAAAGCATGCCTTTTCCATGGGCGCGACGTGTGAATAAAAAGTCCACTCGTCCCAGTTTTGGATCCTGTGAAGCATAGTTTGCGACATGCTGCGTGCGGTGTAGACACTCGTAACCCATTGCACGCGAGATCCGGTCAACATCCTCATCCCGCTCGCCATCAACCAGTAAATCCAAGTCAAAAGTGGCTCTCGTGACCCCGTGGGTGGCAAGAGCAAGTCCTCCTATTAATGCGTGGTCGATTTCGGCCTCACGGAGTGCTTTTGAGATCTTGTCCAGAACTGACCGAAGCTCCATGAGACCTCATCCTGCGAGCTTGGTTGCCTGGCGCGCCCAGCACGACTCGAACGTGCGACCTTCAGGTCCGCAAAATCAAAAGGACGCAAGAAGTAACGCGAACTTGTGTCTCGCGCGTTGCGAGAACATGCCAACCGCGGCGATCCCATGCAACCAGTACGGCCCCACGGCCCTATACGGCCCCTGCATCGAAAGACTACGGAAGGACCCCGGGGCACCCCCACCCACCGAATACGAACTGCGATGGTCAGGTGTGCGCTCAGCGAGTGAAAAGTCCTAGTCAGGCCCACCAACTGTTGCTCGCCCGAATAGGCCTGACTAGATCGTGAGTTCAGCGATTTGGCAAGGCCAGGCCGGCTCCGATGTCGAGTAGTGCAATTGTGGAAGACTCCGTGACAAAATGAGTCGGTAAGGTAATTTTATGCGATCAACCTTTATGCCTACGCTTGTCCGTATTTCCAACGCGACTTCTCTTCACAGGCTACAAGTTGCAGAGGTCTTTACGGACTACAAAACTCCCAGGAGCATGCGCGCTTCCTAGTACAAATAAGAGGCAATTGGCAAATGCTCCCCGCGGGGCGTTATGGGCGCTGAGATTGCCCGGTTCAAGAGATGAGTAACACCTTCTTTCTCCATGAAGTGTCCGCGGCGTTGCTGAGTTGAGCGATTTGGCGCACTCACACGATCCGATACAGTTAGTTTTCACCGATTACTCATTCACGATGTCATATTCGATCGTAGGGATGACTGGTAATCTTTAATCTAAGGGTGAAAATGACATTTCCTGAATTTCCACGCGTCATCTATAAGCGGAACCCTCTTAGGGAGGTTATTTGCCAGCTGCGTTATCCGCCAATTCTCCGAATTGAGCAGCAGAAACCCGTCACGTTCCAAGAGCAGATACGACATCGTTACCCACTGTACAGCGAGCACAACCCATCCCCTATTGGCGAAGATTTACCTCCCGGTATCGCGAAGTTGGTACAAGAGCACTTTGGCGGGGCGGGATCGCTTTTAATCCACAATTTTAGAACAGAAGATGAAATTTGGAAGGTTGGACTCGCAAAGGATTTCCTGTCACTTTTGACGAGTCGATACCACACTTGGGATGAATTCAAAGAAAACTTCGCAGAGCCATGTCGCGCTCTCTATGACGAGTACGCTCCTAGCTTTATTCACCGCGTAGGACTTCGCTATAGAGATGTAATCCAAAGATCGCTTCTCGGACTCCAAAAATCCCCATGGTCGAAACTCATTAATGCACCTTTCGCGGGAGAATTGGCCGACGAGATGTTAGGTGACAAGGTGAAGCAAGCGGAACGTCGTGTCCGGCTTCCGCTGCCCGAGAATTTAGGCTTTGTTCAAATACACCACGGATTAACGCAAATCGAAGGGGATGGGGGAGATAAAGAAGAGTGTTTCTTGTTGGACTACGATTTTTACACAGAACAAAAGACGGAGCTAAGCGATGCCAACCAAAGACTTGACCAATTCAATCGGCTTGCTCGAAGCCTCTTCCGGCACTGTATTACTACCGAACTTCATCACGCGATGGAACCCAAACAGGCATAAAGAATATAGTGGCTTCGGAGTGTTTTCCCCAGCGGGCGCTCCAGTGTTCAGCTGGACCGGCGGACCCGAAGAGCAGCCGTACGAACACTTTATCGTGTTGAGCGATGTTACGACGGCGACCTCAAGAGTTTCGCCGATTCTCCCGCTTCGCATATTCTGTCATGCCCTCATCGATCGGATGCCGGACGATGGAATTAAGGAAGCGTTTGTGACTATCGCTAGCCTATATTCTTTTTATTGCGAGCGTGCTCAATACATACCGGCCCCACCCGTGCTTCCAAGACCGATGCTTGCGCGAATGGAGCCTATCACGACGCTACCCGATTTCGTCTTTGAGGCAGACAGCGAGTAGTGTCGATTGTCTGATGCGCCGACCTATATCCGATCCGTAGCAGGGGAAACGGCTCTCCGTCAGGGCGAGGTCATCTCTGCACTGAATTTGTTTCAAGTTACTTCAGATAACCTCGCTGAGGGTAACTCACATAAAATAATCCCTATATCCACACCTTACGCTATTGCGATGACTCCAGATTGTGACCTTGACTGGGATTACAAGGCACAGTTTGGAACTGAAGAAGAAAAAAAGAGACACGAAGCAAAACTGGTTTTCCACATTCTGTTCTGTGAGGCCCGCGATGCTCAGCAGGCAAAGAGCCAACTAAAGCAAGGCCAATGGAATCAAATCTCTAAGAACAATCACGAACGCTACCAATATCTTGAAAAGGCACCGCCGGAAATAGACGCGAATGGCAGCGGTGTCCCCGCGCTAATCATAGATTTCAAACGCTATTTCACCATCCAAAATGCTGACGTATACGCGCAACTCTCGCAAACTGCGAAGCGACATTGCTTTCTTGGATCACCGTACCTTCAACACCTAGTGACTCGCTTCTACTACTTTCAATATCGCGTTTGTCTCCAACGCGACCACTCAATCGAGTGAAATACACATCGAAAAAATGCTGACAACCAACAAAAAGAGACCGATGAGGAGCAAAGAGCGATGGACAAAACATTGTCCTGGTTTGTTCGCATTTGGATCTTCGTAGTTGTGATGACTAATTTCGTCGCCGCCATCGGCATGTTCATCGCAGCCGATAGTCTTTGGGGTGGCTTGCAGAAGGTTGCCCAGACCTACAGCCTATTCAACGTCTGGAATTACATGATGGAGCTTGTTTTGTGCGCGCCCGCGATTGGCGCCCATCTGTGGCGTGAGCGACGAAGAAGGGAAAAGCTTTGAATATGCGAGAACAAATTTGGAGAAGACACCCGCGATATGCAAACCAGTTGGTGACGTTAGTGGCAGTAGCAATCGTTATTGCATCGCAACATGCGTTTGCATCAGACATAGACAATCAGACACTAAAGGGCCTGCCCGGCTTCTATGTAGCGGTTGAAGAAGTCAATGAAATTGGACGTAACGCGGGCATTCAAGCAGAAACACTTGCTCGCGATGTCGAACTTCGCCTCGAATCCCAGGGAGCCCGGGTTTATCGCACGGGCAGCGTGCTCGCCAGGCTGGCAGAATCTTCACCGACAACAGGATTTGTCTACCTGAATGTCAACATTGGTGCCGTTGGACCGGTACTCTGCTGGGCATTGCAATTTCAGGTCTTGCAGGCATCTCGCCTTGTCCGCGACCCTTCCATTATGCAACCAACCGCTGCCACCTGGGGGTACGCCAACATTCTACACTGTGGCACGAAGGCAGAATTGCGGTCTAAGGTTCTCGACATCACAGATGAACTTGTGACAGCATGGCGGTCTGTGAACGAGAGTAAGCCGAAAGAGTGAAGTCAATACTTACAGCGTAGTGACAAACGTGGCTAGCCAGGACCTAAAGCGTCTCATTGCCCGGGACCTCGCCGCCGGCGAGCGGCCCGTAAACATCGCCCGGCGTCACGGCATCAGTGACCGGACCGTGCGGAACCTACGCCGCGACCCCGAGGTGTTACGACACCTAGCTGACGAGCGCGGACTGCTGGAAGCACTTGTCGAGCGGCATCGGGCTGCGCTGGTGCTGGCTGGAAAGGCTGCTGCGGAGCGCGTTTGCGAGGCGGTTGGTAACCCTCTCCACCCGCGGGCGTTGGAGACTTCGCGCTGGCTTCTCGACAAGTTGATTTGCGACCGGAAGAGCGATCAAAACGTGAACGTCCGGCATGGGGTGGACGTGGCGACAATGGAAAGTCTCGTTTCCCGTCTTCAGCATTTGCGGAGCACGCTTCCAAAGGAGCCCATCGACATTGCGAACGATCCACAAATCTTTGAAGGCGAAACCGCGCTGCCACAGGCGGCGGTTCGAGAGCTGCGGGGAAGCGGAACCCGTCGGTGATTTCTTCCGCCACCTTCCACTTTTTTCCGCGATCAAGACGGCGATGGTACCCCGCAGCGCGGGCGCCGACTGGGTTTTTCCGGGCTCCGTGAAGCCCAGGTGTAACCGTCCTGACGTTCCCGGATGTAGGGCGTAAACTTCGATCGGGGCTAGAGCCTGGCTGATCCCCAGACTCGAACCACCGTTGCTCCACGGTTTGCCCCGATTTCTCCCCTGGAGCACCGCGAAGGAGCGCGCGGGCGTGGTACACATCGACAACCCCAAAGGTTTACCAGTTCCTCGCTACGAGAAGGAATTAAATAGCCTCCGAGAACGTTACCAGTGGATTTGGAAAGGGCTTTTCGACGCAGATTTTCAACGCGAGCTGGATCACCTCAAATTTTACTCCCTTTCGGTTGTAGAGATCATCGACTCCATGATGTCTGACAACAGCCCTAGGGTCCCTGCCCATGAACTGATATTCCAAAACGTGCTGCAACTCGCAGAGCAGCTCATGGAAGAAGCAGGAGATGGAATACGATCGCTCGGGAAAAGAGGACCTCGCAGACCTGCACGGGAGTGCATTGCGATGTTCCATAATACAGTTGACTACTGGATCGAAGCAGCCTCTCTCCGAGGTGCCGACACGCGCGGAAAGCAATTGGCGGCGCTCCGATTCCGCCGTCCATCGCTCCACGAAACCTTACACCTGAGACCGAAGCCGCAGCGCGCGATTCACCAACGGTCTCCTAAACGCAGCCTTGAACTTCTTCGCGAAATGGAAGCCATCACAAAGAGAATCAACTCGACCGTTCCTCGCGGATCACTCAGAGAAGAATCGGGAGCGAGACGAGCCTTCGATATTCTTTGCGAGGAGTTTCCGGAACTCCGATCGAAGCTTGGGTCTTATCTGGACCTAGTCCGCAAGACTCCCCAGCAAGTCGCCAGCATCGTCTTTGCCGAGCGCTACACCAAGAAGAAGCACAAGTTATCTCCCGAACAGGTCCCCAACCTGATGACCAAGTGCCGAGAAATCGTCGCCTTTTCCCAGAATTTACCTGCCTTGTGCAAGACCTCGCGCGCAAAAGCCATGCGCGCGCGGAAAAGGCGAGAGCGCGGAAAGAAATCTCCGCCTCGTACAAAACTCTCGGAATCCTCCATTTTTTAATCTTTCCGCAACCTTACACAATTTTCAGTTTTCCACATAGCACTCGGCTGAGTGCAACTGTGCCTCTGTGCGCCGAAGATGGCGAAGAATCGCTTGGAGGCGCCGGAATATGCCTGAAGCCGCTGTTTTCGTTTCTGCTGAATCCTTCGCGACATTAACCAGCCTTGGAAAACGCACCATTCAGCGCCTCATTGCTGAAGGGAAACTTCCGAGCTTCCGCGTTGGCCGCCGGCGTTTGATTGCGCGGGCCAAAGCGTTGGACGCTCTGCAACGCCTCGGAAATGAATTGCAGAGAGGCATGGGGCACTGAGGATGCGGGCATCCCCGATAGCAGCCATGGACCGTGTCCAGCTTGTACGTGACCTGAAGGAGTATTCAGGACGCGGAGAGGAAGAGATCCTCGTGCCGGCCGGCGAGTACATCGTCGGCGCGGTGGCGTCCCGAAAAGTCCGATGGTTCGGACGCAGCGTGTGGTGGGTTCGCTTTCGGATAACAGACGTGGGCGAACACCACGGAAGGGAGCTGTTCGCGTACTGGAATGTGATTCCACGTGGAAGCCGTGTTTCTCGCTCCTATGAAATCGCAAAGGCGTATGTAATCGCTACTGCGCTCAAGCCTCCCAAACACTTGGCGCAGCTCTCCCCTATGGAGTTTCTGGGCGGCTGCTTATTTCGTGCAAAAGTCGATTATGTGAGACGCGACACGAGCGGCGTTGAGCGACCCATTGAGGCGAGCTATTCCAAAGTTGATTTCCTGATTGAGCGTGTCGCTGGTAATCCACCCTGTCTAGTTCGGAGGCAGGGATGAGACCCACTGCCTCTTCCTCGTCGAAGCCCTCTTCTCCGTCCAATTCCAGGTCCGAGTCCGCGTCGGAGTCACAGTCAGGCGCTCATAGAGAAAGCGCTGCTGAATCAACAAATTGCAGATTTGAGGGCGCCGCTGCGCTCGCGGTAAATCGAGCGCGTACAAACAGCCAGACGACTGGCAACGCAGGCAGGGGGCGGGGGCGGCGAGATGTGCTGCCCCTCCCCCCTGGCTCATCCTGCAAGCGCGACGGTAGCGTTGATCCTCCCCACATGAGCCTTTCCGAGCGGCTCGCGTTACGGCCTGTCGAAGCCGCGAGAGCGCTCGGGATCGGCGAGCGAACACTCCGGGCGCTCTTGCCGGAACTGCCTCACGTAAGGGCGGGCGGGGTGGTCTTGCTGCCCGTAGAGGCCCTCCGGGAGTGGCTGCGGTCCCAAGTGCGGATCGAAGCCAGCAAGGTTGATGAAGGCGTGCGAACGATTCTGGACAAGATCAGGGTGGATACCCTTGCGACCGATGAGTAGCTATTGCAACTACAAAATCAAGATGGCATGTTCTGCGGGAAATGGCGGCCAAAAGAAAAACCGGGCATGGGGGACACCGCACCGGCGCAGGGCGCAAGGGTTTCATCAAGAACGCCAAGGTCTTGTCGGTGAAATATGACGGCGATGACCTTGCGGAGCTTGAGTCCATTGCCGAAGAGCGCGGTATCTCGGTTGCGAGTTTGCTTCGGGAGCTTGTGCGCGAATACCTGAAGAAGAGAAGCAGGAGATAGGCTGTGGCTGCGAAGGTGAAATGGGACCGCGATGCTTGGTGGGTTCATACCCACTACAACAGAAAGCGGTACAAGCTGCGCGTAGGGGCCACCAAAGACCACAAGACCCAAGCGGACAAAATGGCCGAGAAGATCAACGCAGCGATTGCCTTGGGACAGTTCAAGCCGGAAGAGCAGCGCGAGAAGGCGATGCCTTGCGACAAGGAACTGAACAAGTGGCACACCGCTTACTCACCTACGCTCAAACTCTCTTACGAGCAGTTAACGCGCGGCCTGATTAACCGCCACTTGATCCCTCACTTTGGTAGTAAGGACCTCCGCGAGATTCGCGAAACGGACCTGCTCCAGTTCGTGCAGAAGAAGCTCGACCAGGGCTTGACTCCAAAGACCATTCGGAACTCGCTCTCCGTGCTGCGGCGCGTTTACAACTTGGCCCAGCGAGCGAATCGGATTACACACAATCCCGCTTCCCATATTGGCGAGTTGCTCCGGCGTGTGGATAAACGCGAGGCTACCGAAGTGAAGACCATTGATAGTTGGAGCCGCAAAGAAGTAGGCACGTTGCTTGCGCTCGCCAGAAAGCACGAAGCTCGCTTTTACCCGGCCCTGGCTTTCCTCTTCTACACCGGCGTTCGACGCGGCGAAGTGTTGGCCCTGAAGTGGGAAGACGTGGACTTCGACCGCCAGCGCATCCACATTCGCCGCGCCTACGTGAAGGGACAGCTCACGAGCCCCAAGAGCGGAAAGGGTCGCTATGTGATGATGGCTCCGCGGCTCGGGGAGCTACTGCTCGACGTGTTGGCAGAACGCCGTCGAGAAGCGATGGAGAACGGTTGGCCCGAGCTTCCCGAGTGGGTCTTCTGTAGCAAGGTCGGCGGGATCATGGACCACGACAATTTCGAGCGACCCTGGCGCCGCGTGCGTCGCAAGGCCCAGGCGAAAGGTGTGCGAGCCCTCAAGATGCACTGCGCGCGGCACACATGGGCGAGTTTGGCTCTCGCCTCGGGGAAGTCGGTGCGCTGGGTTGCTGAGCAATTGGGACACGCGGACCCGTCGCTCACACTGCGCGTCTACGCGCACGTGATTCCCGACGAAGAAACCGACTTGTCGTTCTTGAGCTTCGGAAGTGCGTCAATGGGGCAGAATTTCGGCCCCGGACGGCCCTATACGGCCCCTGAATCTTCCGACGACGAAGAGAGCGAAGACACCGACGATGTAACTACCGAAATTTCCGCCGCTTTCCTGGCGCGCCCAGCACGACTCGAACGTGCGACCTTCAGGTCCGCAACCTGACGCTCTATCCAACTGAGCTATGGGCGCTTACGGGCGAGAATTATACATCATGGCGGAGAGAGTGGGATTCGAACCCACGGTACCTTTTGGGTACACACGCTTTCCAAGCGTGCGCCTTCAGCCGCTCGGCCATCTCTCCCGGGCAGCGAGTTTAACCCGGATACTACGGCGCTTCATGAAATCCAGTGGTGAGTAGAGAAGCGTCGGACTGGCGGAGAGGGAGGGATTCGAACCCTCGATACGGCTTTTGGCCGTATAACGGTTTAGCAAACCGCCGCCTTCAGCCTCTCGGCCACCTCTCCGCGAAGAGGGAATCTTATCGGCAAAGGTGATGTGGAATCAAACGCATTTCCGCGCTGGCGGAGAGGGAGGGATTCGAACCCTCGAGGCGAAACTCGCCTAGCGGTTTTCAAGACCGCCGCCTTCAACCACTCGGCCACCTCTCCGTTAGGAACCTGCTCCAAGACAGGGTACACCTCAGCTCGGATCAGATTCCTAACTCCAAGCTATTGAAATCAAAACGGAACGACCACTCGCGGCCCGTTGCGCCCCGGTGCGCTTCGCTTGAGCGTCGCGCAGGGCTGTGCTTCCCTGTGCCGCCATGCTCGACCCCAAGAGCCTCGAGACCCAACGCGAGGCCATTCTGCAGAGCGTCCGCCGTCGCGGTCTCAAATTCGATCTCACAGCGGCCATCGCGCTCCACGGGCGCGTCGCCGAACTTCAGACCCAACTCAATGTCGCCAACCAGCGCCGCAATGAACATCAGGCACAGGGCAAACATCCACTGGCCGCAGAAGCGCGCGAAGCCCATGTTGCCGAGGGGCGTCGCCTCAAAGAAGCGGCCGCAGGCCTGGAAGCGGAACTCGCCGCAGCCCGCGCGCTGCTCGACGCTGAACTCAAACGCTTCCCTAATTTTGTTCATCCCAAGGCGCCGGAAGGAGGCGAAGAAGATTTCCGTGAACTGCGGCGCGTCGGCGAACCCGCCGCCTTTACCTTTCCACCACTCGATCACATCGCTCTGGGCGAAAAACTCGCTCTCTTCGATTTTGAAGGCGCCGCGCGCGTGGCCGGCCAGAAATTTTATTATCTGAAAAACGCGGCCGTTCTGCTCGATCTCGCGCTGCAGCGCTACGCCCTCGAAATTTTGCTCGCGGATGGCTTCACGCCCTTGATCACGCCCGATTTGGCACGGCCGGAAATCGTGGAGGGCATTGGCTTCAACCCGCGCGGTGAAGAAACGCAGATCTATTCCCTGGCCAACGTGGACTTGTGTCTGATCGGAACCGCGGAGATCACGCTGGGCGGGCTCTACGCGGATCACATTTTCGAAGAGAGCGAACTGCCCATAAAACTGGCCGGCATCTCCCATTGCTTCCGCACCGAGGCCGGCTCCGCCGGGCGCGAGAGCAAAGGACTCTACCGCGTTCACCAATTCACCAAGGTGGAAATGTTCGTTTTCACGCACCCGGAAGCTTCGGAAGCCATGCACGAACACCTGCTCGCCCTGGAAGAACGCATCTTTCAAGGGCTCGAACTGCCCTACCGCGTGATCGATGTGGCGGCCGGCGACCTCGGCGCTCCCGCCTACCGCAAATTCGACCTCGAAGCCTGGATGCCGGGGCGAGGAGAGGGCGGCGCCTACGGCGAGGTCACCAGCACATCCAATTGCACCGATTATCAGGCGCGCCGGCTGCGCACTCGCTTCCGCCGCAAGGACGGCAAGAAGAACGAGCTCGTGCACATGCTGAACGGCACCGCCGTGGCGACGTCGCGCGCGCTGATCGCGCTGCTCGAGAATCACCAGCGCGCCGATGGCAGCGTGGTGATCCCCAAAGCGCTGCGGCCCTACGCTGGGATCGAAGTCATCCAACCTCGTTGAGGGTTTGCTTGCGCTGCAGACGGCATCGCCGAATGTGTGCCTTAGCCCGGATTATTCATGAAGCACCTACTGCGACCGCGTATCTGCCCGACCTGGCGAACAATTTCAAGGGTTCGGCTCCTCGACGTACTGGAAAGTCAGCCTCCGGTGCCGAACCTTGAAATCGTCCACCATTCCGCGCATCTCCGCGGTCTCGCTACGGCGCTTCATGAATAATCCGGGTTAGCGCAGGGAGATCGAGCCGTTGGAGGTCTGCAGGCGAATGGGCGCGCCGCCGCGGCCAAGAGTTCCGCGCTGACGCCCCACCCCGGCGTTGCTCTCGGCTCGCAGCTCGCGATCGTTGCGAATGACGCCGTTGTCCACCCGGAGGTCCAAGTCCGCGTCGACCTTTTCCGGTAGCTCCAGCACAATGCGCCCGTTGCTGGTGGCGAGCTGAACGCCCTCGCTGTTGATTTCTTCCAGGTCGGCGTAGATCGGGCCGTTGGATGTACAGGCATCGACCGAGCCACGGTGGTCGGAAATTTCGATCTTGCCATTGCTCGAGCGGGCCACCAGGCGGCCGCAAGTTTCACTACAACGGATCGCGGCGTTGGAAGTTTGAATTTCAATGTCGCCGATGACGTCCTTGACCCGGACGGAACCGTTGCTCCCGCGCGCGCGCAGGTCGGCGCGCAGTCCTTCGAAACTAATTTTGCCGTTGGAAGAGCTGGTTTCGACGCGCAGGGTGCGGGGTACGTGTACTTCGATTTGTGTGCAGCAGCGGCGGTTCCAACGCCGCGGGACCTGAACCTCCACAAATAGGTCGCTGCCCTGCCGGGACGGCAGTATCTGGATCTCGTCGAGGAGTTGCTTGGCTGCGGTTTCAGATTCGGCACGCGTGTACTTTTGAACCACGATTTCGATGTCTCCGCGTTCTTCACCGATGACGCGGGTGCGGCCGTTGGTGTTGTCGGTACGCAGGGCGCCGTTGGTCGGGAGTTCGAGGCGGATGCGCGCTTCACCCGTAGCGCTTTCGCTGAACGGTAAGCCGGCGAGCAGATGTTTCAAGAAACCTTTGAAACCGCCGCGGGAGCAGGGAGGTTCACTTGCTTTTTCGCACTGCGTCTGTCGCTTCCAGCCGATCACTGTTTGCAGCTCCTAATGCAGCGTGTGGTCGTCGTCCCAAGGCGTGTGCAAAGGCCGGGATTCTTCACGACGGATTGATTGCAGGCGCCGACGCATACGCCAGCGGCTCCAGCGGTAGCGGAGTTGGGACAGAGACGGGAGCACATGTGCCGTTCTGCCCTGACGGCGCAACCACAGCCAACCCACGAGCACACCGCCGAGATGTCCGACGTGGCTCACGTTTCCGGAGCCGAAGGCATAGGTCAGGAAAAAGAGGACGGGGATCAGCCAGATGGCGCGAAACGCCACGGGTGGAAAGATCAGCATGATGGTGCGGTCGGGCCACGTCAGGGAGTAGCCGAGCAGCACACCGTACACCGCTCCAGACGCTCCCAACGTAGGGACGGAAAGATTTTGGGGAATGCCGACGAGGTTGAGGAGATAGGGATAGGTCGCGATAAGAATACCGGCACCGAAACCGCAGACAAGGTAGTAACGCAGGAAACGCTTGGCCCCCCACGCCATGGCGAGCGGCGAGCCGAACATCCAGAGCGCGAACATATTCATGAGGATATGACCGAAGAAGCCGGGCGCGTGGAGGAACATGTAAGTGAAGGGCTGCCAAATCCAGCCGTGTTGCCACACGCGATAAGGCCAAACGGCTCCGAACTGTTCAACGACGCCGAGCTCGAGCTGACCACCTCCGCCCAAGATCATCTGAGCGACGAAAACGCCGGCGTTGAGCAGGATTAATTTTTTAATGACAGGAGGCGTGACAGGCGGGCCGAAGCCGAGATTTTTCATCGAGTAGTTGCGCCCGTACAACGCGGTGTCCTCCGAGGTTTGCCAAAGAAGGCAGCGACCGCGTTTTTTTGTGCGGCGCTTGCTCGCTGGTTTCGAACCCGTTGGGATGGGCGCGCGAGATCCCGTGGCTCTGAAATAGCGTACGAGTTCACAGGGCTGTGGTCAACGTGGGGCTGACGCAGCGCGAGGTCTCTTAACGCGATGCGTTATCAGGGGGGTAGCGTTTGCGTCACAGCAGCTGCACTGCGACGAATTTACAGGCGGCCGCAGTAATGAGCTGCGTGCAATAGGGCGAGTGCACTTTTCGCGTCCGAGATCTCGCTCCGCCAGATCATCTCCAGAGCGCGATCGAAGGGGGTTGGGACGACCTCGATCACTTCATTGGCTTCGAGCTGCTGTGTGGTTGGAGTGAGATCGAAGGCGGCGAAGAGATAAATACGCTCGTCGGTGAAACCCGGCGTGGTCCAGATGGTCGCGAGCTCGACGAGTTTTCCGGAACGCTGTCCCGCTTCTTCTGCCAACTCGCGCGCTGCACACGCGGCGGGTGCTTCGTCGTCAAGCTTGCCTGCGGGTACTTCCCAAATGGTCCCACCCGCGGCGTGACGGAACTGCCGGAGCAGCAGGATCTCGTCGCGGGAAAGGAAGGGTACGACGGCCGCCGCTCCGGGATGGCGCACGATGTCGAGGGTTGCCGTGTGCCCGTTGGGCAGCTCGACCTCTTCGACGCAAAGTTGAAAGGAACGACCCTGATGGATGAGGCGGGAAGTTTTATCCTGCGAGTTTTCGGCCATCGGTACTCCTGCGCAGCCTCGCGATATGTCCCGGTAGGAAAGGCAGACTTAGCCCGGATTATTCATGAAGCGCCTACTGCGACTGCGTATCTGCTCGACCCGGTGAACGATTTCGGCATTTGGCTCCTCGACGTACTGGGAAGTCAGCCTCCGGTGCCAAATGCCGAAATCGTTCACCGGGTCGAGCAGATACGCAGTCGCAGTAGG
>Ga0247727_10010295_pt1 | contig 16609 bp, 15 predicted proteins | sample WisWelCaveWW1625_FD_202498 | JGI IMG/M metagenome (GOLD analysis project Ga0247727, IMG submission 202498) | Biofilm microbial communities from Wishing Well Cave, Virginia, United States - WW16-25 | ecosystem: Environmental > Aquatic > Deep subsurface > Groundwater > Cave microbial mat | place... | reverse complement strand
AACTCCTTGTCGTAGGCATCGGCATGAAGAGCCTGCGCCCGGTCCTTGAACCAGCGCCGAGAGATGGGTTTGAGAAGTTCACCGAAGATGCTAGCGCGGTAGCGCATGCCCGGCCCTTTCTGAGTCTTCACAACCAGAAAGTATCCGGTTCGCGCCGGAAGCGTCGGGCATGCGCCCGCGACACGTTGAATCATTCCCCGGACAGCCCTGCGCGAAGGCGGGAATCCATGTCACCTTTCCGCGGTGGTGCGGTCGCGACCAGCAACTGAGCGAGCCCATGCGGGCCGGTGAACTGGGTCCCCGCCTTCGCGGGGATGACGGTGGAGCGAGAGGCGCGCGGCGGTGTTCGACATCAAGTGGATCAGAGACAATCCCGACACGTTCGACGCGGGGCTGAAGAAGCGCGGGATTGCGCCGGGCGGCGACGTCAAGTTCGCGGCGGAGCTGGTCGCGCTCGACGAGGGCCGCCGCAAGGTCATCACGCGGCTGCAGGAGGCGCAGGCGCGGCGCAACGCGGCGTCGAAGGAGATCGGCAAGGCCAAGGCGGCCAAGGACGAGGCGAAGGCGCAAGCCTTGATGACCGAGGTGGCGGCGCTGAAGGACGAGCTGGCCAAGGGCGAGGAGGATCAGCGCGAGGCCGACAAGGCTTTGCACGATGCGCTCTCGGTCATCCCCAACCTGCCGGCGGAGGATGTGCCGGTCGGCGCGGATGAGAAGAGCAACAAGGAGGTCCGCAAGGTCGGCACGCCGCCCAAGCTCGCCTGGACCAACAAGCCGCTGCAGCACTTCGAGATCGGCGAGGCGCTCGGCCTGATGGACTTCGAGACGGCGGCCAAGCTGTCGGGTTCGCGCTTCGTAGTGCTGAAGGGGCAGCTGGCGCGGCTGGAGCGCGCGCTGGCCCAGTTTATGCTCGATCTGCATACTGCGCCGGAGAAGGACGGGATCGGCGGCTACACCGAGATCATGCCGCCGTACCTCGTGCGTGATCACGTGATGGAGGGAACTGGTCAGCTTCCAAAGTTTGCGGATGATCTTTTCGTCACCCTCAACAATAGCCAGCTTGGTGAGAAGCGTGCCGCGGCCGCCCAATATCTGGGAAAGGTTGAGCCGTCGCTTGATCCCTCCCTGAAGGAGATCAACTACCTCGTCTTAGCAGCGTCGCGCCACTGGCTCATACCGACGGCAGAAGTGCCGCTCACCAATCTCGTCCGCGAATCCATCCGCGAGGAGGCCGAGCTGCCGCTGCGGTTCACCGCCTACAGCCCCTGCTTCCGCGCCGAGGCGGGTGCGGCGGGGAAGGACACGCGCGGCATGATCCGCCAGCACCAGTTCTCCAAGGTGGAGCTTGTCTCGATCACCACACCCGAGCAGAGCAAGGGCGAGCACGAGCGCATGACGGCCTGCGCCGAGGAGGTCCTGAAGCGTCTCGGCCTCGCCTACCGCACCATGGTGCTGTGCACCGGCGACATGGGCTTCGCCGCGCAGAAGACCTACGACATCGAGGTGTGGCTGCCGGGGCAGAACACCTACCGCGAGATCTCCTCCTGCTCGCTGTGCGGCGATTTCCAGGCGCGGCGCATGCAGGCCCGCTACCGGCCGAACCCCGGATCGAAGTCCGGGGCAGGGGGCGGCAAGGAGAACCGCTTCGTGCACACCCTCAACGGCTCGGGCCTCGCCATCGGCCGCACGCTGATCGCCATTCTGGAGAACTACCAGCAAGCCGACGGTTCCGTCGCCATTCCCGACGCGCTGGCCCCCTACATGGGCGGAGCCAAGCGCATCGAAAAAGGGTAGTGCCCACCCGCTGATGGCATTGCCCTGCAGCTCTGTGTACTGGGTCCCCGCCTCCGCGGGGATGACGTTGTGGCGAGGGATGTGCCCTCAACTGGCGTCATTCCCGCGAAGGCGGGAACCCAGGTCACTTCTACGGGAAGGCCCGACCTACGCGATGAGCCTCCCGCCTGACGCAGCAGGGCCAGAGGCGAAAACCAGGGCTTGGGGCCGTGTCGCTTTCGGAAAGGCCGATCGGAGCACCTACTGGGCGGTGTTAACGCTGGCGGCGGATATATGGAGGCGACCTGAGCCGCTGCTTATCTCCGCCGGTCCGGGCAACACTAGATTGACCACGTCGCTTGTTGCGACGGGACGTGAAATGCGCATCCGTCCTTCAGGTGCAAGCGACCGGCGCCTGGAAGGACAGTCGCGGATGGCTGAAGCTCCAGGAGGCCCGGGCCCACCGGTAGCGGTGAAGCGCCAGCAATGGCGGGGATCCGTTGCCCGTCCAACGACTTAAGGTGCGATCGCGACGCTCGCAGGAGCGGAGCGGGAAGCCAAAGAGGGGCCCGGGACAGAAATCACCGCAACGCGGGTGCCGAAAGGCAACCCTCGGGACCGTGAGGTCCCAGAGAGCCCCCAAGGGCTCTCGAGGAGGCCCGCGCGGGCCTCCTGGGGCGGTGATCCGCCCCGCGGTTGCCGAGTAGGCGCCCGCGTACCCGTCGCACCCCTCGCGGGCCGCTGTCCGGCGAGGGCGCTGGTGCTGGTGCTGGTTCAGCAAATTGCCGATCAAATCGATCACCTCAACGTTGGAAGTGCCCCAAGATGACAGGTTTGCGACGCGGCAGCGGCCAGTGCGCCCGCGTGGCGCGTTACATCGTGGCGGCTGCTCGCTAGATTGCCGCCCATGCGCATCCTCCTCACCAACGACGACGGCGTCGACTCTCCCGGGCTGCACGCGCTGCGCGAGATCGCCCTGCAGTTGAGCGATGATGTCTGGGTGGTGGCACCCGAGACCAACCAGTCGGGCGCCAGCCATTCGCTCTCGCTGCGCGAGCCCCTGCGCATGCGCAGGATCGACGAGCGCGCCTTCGCCGTGCGCGGCACGCCCACCGACAGCGTCATCATGGGCGTGCGCCACGTTCTGAAGGACATGACCCCGGACCTGGTGCTGTCGGGCGTCAACCGCGGCGGCAACATGGCCGAGGACGTGACCTACTCGGGCACGATTGCCGGGGCGTTCGAGGGCACCATCCTGGGCATCCGCTCCATCGCGCTGTCGCAGGCGTTCGGCTTCGAGCAGGGCAAGGCGATTCGCTGGCAAACGGCGCTGGCGCACGCACCCGGCCTGTTGCGCAAGCTGCTGGCGCTGGAATGGGGGCCGTCCAGCGTCATCAACATCAATTTCCCGGACCGCGAGCCCAACAATGTTGCCGGCACCATGGTCACCGTGCAGGGCCGGCGCGACCCCGGGCTCTTGCAGATCGACGAGCGCCGCGACACCTGGGGCAACTCTTACTATTGGCTCGCGTTCGAGCGGCGCCGCTCCAACGCTGCGGAGGGCACCGACCTGGCGGCCGTCTACGCCGGCTACATCTCGGTCACGCCGCTGTTCCTCGACCTGACGCACCAGGGCCTGCGGGCCGAGCTCGAGCGGGCCCTTGCATAGCGCGCCAGCGCGTTGCCCCGCATTTTCGGCGGCCCGCGCCCGGTGAAACGCCAGGCTGGCGACAAGCGCACCAAGGCCGTTAACCACATCTTAATGGTTCTTAGTTAATTGCGATGCGTAAGAGGTGTGCCGATGTCGAGTAGCAAGCGTGTATCCGCCACGAGCGTGCATTCCCCCCTTGCAGGCGGGCTGACAATCGCGATTGTCCTGGCGGCGGCCGGCTGCAGTGCGGACGTGACGCGTTTCAATCTGGGCAGCCTCGGCACGACGGGCGCAATTCAAACTCCGCTTGCGCCCACTATGGGGCCAGTGCACAGCCTCGCGCTGCAGGAGACAACGCTGCCGCCGGTCATCCAGCCGCAGCGCTACCAGGTGCCCGGCCGCGACTATGGTCCGCCGCCCGCACCCCACGCTGCGCTCAAGCCCCCGCCTGCGAAGGATTATGGTCCGTCCGCCAAAACGACTCCGACCTTGGCAGATGGCACTGGCGCGAAGCAGGAGCACGCTCCCGCCGCTGCGCCACCGCCGCCGGGCTGGCAGCGCAGCTACCTCATGAAGAGCGGAGATTCCCTCTACGCCATCGCCGCAAAGCACAAGGTCAGCCTTGACGAGCTAAAGCGCGTGAACGGCATCACCGACCCGACCAAGGTGTGGGCTGGAACGGCGCTGCTGGTGCCGGGCCGGTCCGAGCCGGCGGCCGATCCCTCGCCGCCCCTGGTGCCGCGGGTCGTGCAGGTGAAGCCGCGCATCATTCGTGCCGCGCCGGAAGAACTCAAAGCGGCCCCAGACCCGTCGCAAATCATGGCGAAACGAAGCGATATCATAACCAATGCCGTGCCGCCGCCTGCGGTTGCGACCGGCAAATTCCGCTGGCCCGTTCGAGGCAAGGTGATCGTCGGCTTCGGCCCTCAGCTCGACGGCTCGAAGTACGACGGCATCAACCTGGCGGCGCCGCTGGGCACGGATGTCCATGCCGCCGAGGCAGGAGTGGTCCGCTACGCCAGCGATGGCCTGAAGACCTACGGCCACCTCATTCTGATCCGCCATGACAACGATTGGTCGACCGCCTACGGCCATGTCGATCAGATCCTGATCAAGGCCGGCGATGTGGTGAAACGCGGCCAGGTGATCGCCAAGGTCGGCAAGAGCGGGCCGGTCGCCCAGCCGCAGCTGCGCTTCGAGGTGCGGAAAAATTCCGTGCCGATCGACCCGCTACCCCATCTGCCGAACTGACGGCGCCGGTGCTGTGCTTGCCGGCCGCGCCGACGCTCAATCGGTCTTGAGCCTGTGACCGAGCCGGCCGGCGAGGTCCTGAATGAACTGCCAGGCGACACGGCCGGAACGGGCGCCGCGCGTGATCGACCACTCGAGTGCGTCGCGGACGAGCGCGTCCTCGCGGATTTTCAGCTTGTGATGGGTGGCGTAGCTCTTCACCATATCCAGGTACTCGTCCTGGGTGGCGTTGTGGAAGCCGAGCCACAGGCCGAAGCGGTCCGACAGCGACACCTTCTCCTCCACGGCCTCCGACGGGTTGATGGCGGTCGAGCGCTCGTTCTCCATCATGTCGCGCGGCATCAAGTGGCGGCGGTTGGACGTGGCGTAGAACACCACGTTCTCAGGACGGCCTTCGATGCCGCCTTCCAGCACGGCCTTCAGCGACTTGTAGGAGGTGTCGTCCTTGTCGAAGGAGAGGTCGTCGCAGAAGACGATGAAGCGGTCCCGGGCGGAGCGCAGATGCGCGAGGCACTGCGGCAGCGCGTCGATGTCCTCGCGGTGAATCTCGACGAGCTTGAGGTCGGGCTCGGCGTTCGCCGCGCCGATCCGCAAATCGGCGCGCACTTGCGCGTGCGCAGCTTTCACCAGCGACGACTTGCCCATGCCGCGGGCGCCCCACAGCAGAGCATTATTGGCGGGCAGCCCCTTGGCGAACCGACGCGTGTTGTCGAGCAGTTGCTCGGTCGCGCGATCGATCCCCTTGAGCAAAGCGAGGGGCTGGCGATTAACCTCGGTAACCGGCAAGAACGCTGGCGGGCTGCTTTGCCATACGAAAGCCTCGGCTGCAGCGAAGTCGAACACCGGCGCCGGCTTTGGCGCAATGCGCTCGAGGGCCGACGCCAGGCGGTCGAGGGCGCCCAAAACGGCCTTGTCGTCGGTCATTGCAACCCCTGGTTCCGCAAGATTAACGCGCAGCAACGTGCCGGGCCGCCTCTATAAACGAGTGCGCACGGGGCGTCACCGCGGCACAGCCGAATTAGTTGCAAACGGAGGGCAGAACACTATATTCCGGGGCCGGAGCCCTGGACGTGCCGGTCAACGGTGGCGCCTCCGCAAGCCCAGGCCGTTTTCACCCCGGATCCGAGGACCGACTGATGCTGATCTCATCCGCCTATGCCCAAGTGCCTGGAGGCGGCAATGATTTCCTCCTTCAGCTCATGCCGATCCTTCTCATGTTCGTCATCTTCTACTTGTTGCTCTTGCGCCCCCAGCAACAGCGCGCGAAGGCGCATCGCGAGATGGTCGCGAATATCCGGCGCGGCGACACGGTGGTAACTTCCGGCGGGATCATCGGCAAGGTTACCAAGGTCAAGGACGACGGCGAGATCGAGGTCGAGATCGCCGACAATACGCGGGTGCGCGTAATCAAGGGCACGGTCGCCGAAGTACGGGTGAAGGGCGAGCCGGTCAAAGAAACGGCCTGACGCAGCGCTTCGAATAGCGCGCGTCAAACAGGCGGGGAGCGAGGTTTCAAGTCCGTCCATGCTGTACGTCGACCGCTGGAAGGTGCAGGCCGTTGCGCTCACGTGCGTTCTGAGCCTGCTCTTGATCCTGCCGAATTTCTTCTCACCACAAACGGTGAGCCGATGGCCGTTCTGGCTGCCGAAGAAGCAGCTCAGCCTCGGTCTGGATTTGCGCGGCGGCGCCCACCTGCTGCTCGCGCTGGAGGTGAACGACGTCCGCAAGGACTGGCTCGACGCGCTGCGGGAAGACGCGCGCGACCGCTTGCGAAAAAGCAAGATCGCCGTGAGCGCGGTAGGCATCGTCGGCAACTCCGTGCAGGTGCGCGTTGCCAAAGCCGAGGAAAGCGAAACGGCCCTCAAGGCCTTGCGACAGATCGTCCAGCAAATCGGCAACCCGATCCTCGGCACGTCCGGCAACGATGTGGAGGTGGAAAAGGGCGAGGGAGGCAGCATCAGCATCACGCCGACAGAGATCGGGCTGCAGCAGCGCGTGGGGAGCGCTCTGGCGTCGGCGATCGAAACGGTGCGCCGGCGCGTGGATTCGATGGGCGTGGCCGAAGCCACCGTCGTGCGCGAGGGCAAGAGCCGCATTCTCGTCCAGGTCCCCGGGATCCAGGATACTGCCCAGCTGAAGGACCTGCTCGGCAAGACCGCGCGTCTGTCATTCCATGAAGTTCATGAAACGCGGACGGTTGAGGAGGCGAAAAAAGTAGGGGTTCCGCCCGGATACAAGATCTATCCCGGCGACTCCAAGGAGGAGGCAGAGCAGCTGCTGCGCGAGACGCCGGTGGTGCGCGGCGATGAGTTGACCAACGCTCAGCCCTCCTTCGATCAGCGTACCAGCGCGCCGATCATCGTCTTCTCCTTCAAACACTCGGGAGCGGTCAAGTTCGGCAATTTTACCAGCAAGCATGTGGGCAAACCGTTCGCCATCGTGCTCGACGACAAAGTCATCTCGGCGCCGACGATCCAGGAACCGATCACCGGCGGCAGCGGCCAGATCAGCGGCAGGTTCACGCCGGAGACGGCAACCCAGCTTGCGATCCAGCTGCGCTCCGGTGCACTGCCGGCCAAATTGACGATCCAGCAGGAGAGCACCGTCGGCCCCTCGCTTGGCAGCGACTCGATCGAAGCGGGCAGGCGCGCGACGATTGCCGGCTTTATCGGCGTCGCCGCCTTCCTGATCCTCGGCTACGGCCTGTTCGGCTTGTTTGCCATTATCGCGCTGGTCGTCAACCTGGCCCTCATTATCGTTGCGATGTCATACATCGGCGCCGCGCTGACGCTCCCCGGTATTGCCGGCATCGTGCTCACCATGGGCATGTCGGTGGACGCCAATGTGCTCATCAACGAGCGCATACGCGATGAGCGCCGTGCGGGCAAAACCCTGATCTCGGCACTCGACAGCGGCTTCACGCGCGCCTACGGCACCATCCTGGACACCAACATGACCGGTCTGCTGGCGGCCCTGATTCTGATCGGGTTCGGCTCAGGTCCGGTACGCGGATTCGGTGTAACACTCGCCATTGGCATCGTCGCCTCGGCGTTTACCGCAACCACAGTCACACGCTATCTGGTAACCGGCTGGCTGCGGTGGTGGCGGCCGGCAGCGATCCCGATTTGACATGCAGGGTGCAATGCAGGGTTTCAAGTTCAAGCCGATCGAGTTCGTTCCCGCGGGGACCAAGTTCTCCTTTGTCTCACATTGGAAGCTGGCGCTCGTCGAGACCGTTGTCCTGGCCATTGTCACGGTCTTTCTGCTGTCGCCGTGGGGCCCGGGCCTGAATTACGGTGTCGACTTCCGCGGCGGCACCAAGATCGAAATCCGCATGAAGGACGGGCCGGCAGATATCGCCGCCATCCGCGCCAAGCTCGGCGCGCTCAATCTTGGAGGGCTGCAGATCCAGCAATTCGGCCAACCCAGCGACGTGCTGATCCGCATGGAGGAGCAGCCGGGCGGCGACAAGGGCCAGCAGGAGGCGATCGCCAAGGTGCAGCGCGCGCTGGGCGAGAATGTCGAGCTGCGGAGTAGTGAGGTGATCGGCCCCACCGTATCTGCCGAGCTCATCTCCTCGGCCATCTGGGCGCTGGCGCTGGCCAGCGTCGGCATCTTCCTCTACGTCTGGTTCCGCTTCGAGTGGCAGTTCTCGGTCAGCGCCATCGTCGCGCTGCTGCACGACGTTGCCATGACGGTATGCCTGTTCTCGATCCTGCAACTGGAGTTCGATCTCAGCATCGTGGCCGCGCTGCTGACGCTGATCGGCTACGCTGTCAACGACACGGTCGTCACCTTCGACCGGGTGCGCGAGAACCTGCGCAAGTACAAGCGCATGTCGCTCGGCGAGTTGATCGACCTGGCGGTCAACGAAACGCTGTCGCGCACAGCCATGACCGCCGGTGCCGTGCTCATCACGCTGATTGCCCTGTTCGTGCTCGGCGGGCCGGTGATCCGCGGGTTCGCGCTGGCCATACTGTTCGGCATGCTGGTTTCTACCTACACGTCGATGTTCGTAGCCGCACCCCTTCTCTACGTCATCGGCGTCAAGCGGGAGTGGGGCACCGATGCGCCGGTGCGCAAGCCGGCCGGCCCGAGCCGGGAGCGCGTAACCTTCAAATGAGCGAGGCGTCGGCGTGCTTGCCTGGCGTTGCGCCCATCGAGGCCTACGGCGAGGGCGGCTTCCGCTTGGCGGGCATGAGCCAGCTTGGCTCGCGATCCTGTGTCTTCCCAGCGGTGCCACCGGGCGGCGCCAGGTGCCGCCTTCGGCGCGCGTGCGCCGCGGGTGTTTGGATGCCGGCATGACGCTGGAGGCTACGGACATTGGCGCCGCCTCCGAACCTACAATGCGCGGTCGGCCGAAGGCAGACCGGCGGTTGCGGCATTGATCGCCGCGGTTTGACGTTGGCTTCCCGAGAGTGGTGAGCGATAGGTCGGACATCGCGACAGCAGGCGGCAACGGGGCGGCCGTCGCTGCTGTGGCACGGGCGGGCGAGCCCGACCGCTACCTCGCTGCGCTACTTGCTCCGCCGCTCCAGCGCGAGGCGTTGCTGGCGCTGGCGGCATTGGCAGCCGAGCTTGCGCGCATTCCACGTCTTGCCGTGCGTGAGCCTCTGATGGGCCAGGTTCGCCTGCAATGGTGGCGCGACGCCCTGGCGTTGTCCGAGGGCCAGCGCGCCGGACACAACGTGGCGGATGCTGTGCGCCAGGCTGTCCGCAACTTTGATCTGCCAGCCCCGCTACTCGACGGTTTGATCGAGGCGCGTGCTATTCAGCTCGATCGCGTCCCGTTCGCCGACGAACAGGCCGCACGGGACTTCTTGTGGAAGACCGAGGGTGCCCTGTTTTCGTTGGCGTTCCGCGTCGTTGGCGTCCCCTCGGGGAGAGACCTCGAGGCAGCCTGCGCCGCCTCGGGGCACGCCTATGGCCTCGCGCGTCTCCTCTTGGCCCTGCCGCGCGAACTGGCGCTGGGGCGCGTCCCGCTCCCGCAAGCACAGATCGCGATGGCTGGCCTGACCGCGCAGGAACTGCTTACCGGCACGGCTGGAGCCAAGCTTGCTGAGCTGCTGGGCCCTCACCACGCACAGATTCGCTCCAGCCTTGCCGCTGCGCGCCGATTCGCGGAACAATTGCCGCGCAGAGCACGCGTTGCTTTCCTTCCTTTGGCCTTGGTCGAGCCGTATGTGCGAGCCCTGCAGCGAGCGGGCAGCATGTCCCTGCGCGAGGAAGCCCGTATTGCACCTCTGACGCGTGTGTGTAGGGTTGCTGCAGCGCATCTATTTGGCCGCCTGTGAGCCGGCGGAAGGGACTTGGGGCGACGAGGGAGGCCCAATGCGAAGCAAGGTCTGGCAGCTCTGGGTGGGGCTGATCCTGACGGTTGCCGCGAGCGGCAACGCCTGGGGGCAGCCGGACATCGTCTGGCAGGTGGAGAACCCTTTCCGTTTCTTCCTGGACCCTGCCGATACCGAAGTGCATCGCGCAACCTGGGTCAGCCTGACGCCTGAGCAGCGCGCAAACCCCGTGCTGGCGGCGGAGCAGCTGCTGTCAGAGCGCCACCCCGACGGGGGATGGAGCGCCACGATGTACGACAAGACCTGCTGGGACGCGAAGCGCAACAGGCACGCGTGCCGCGATCTGAGCGACTATCTGAATCCCAAGAGTCACGTCGTGCGCGCCACCCTGCAAGATTTGCAGGATGCGCAGACGGTCGATTGCACGTGGCTGACCGCTCCGCAGGGCCGTGGTGGGCGCGGCAAATCGGTGATCTTGCCTTGCGACACGGCCGTGCAACTCGAGATTCCCTACCCCGATGGCGCGTGGATCAGGGTGGAGATCGGCGGGCGGCAGGTGGCGGAGACCCTGGCGCGCGTCAGCGACCTTTTTATCGTTGGCATGGGCGACAGCTTTGCCTCCGGTGAGGGCAATCCCGACGTGCCGGTGCAATTCTCGCCGACCCGCACCGTCGACTACGATGCCGGCAACAAGAAAGCACGGCTCACCGGATACCCTGCACGCGTGGGAGACTGGAAGGCGATCGGGGACAAGGCCTTCATCGAGGAGAATGCGCGGTGGCAGGATCAGGCCTGCCATCGCTCCCTCTACTCACATCAGTTGCGGGCCGCGCTGCAGCTGGCGGTCGAGGACCCGCATCGCGCGGTGACATTCGTGGGCGTAGCGTGCTCGGGCGCGGAGACCGTCTTCGGCCTCTTCCTGCGCTACAAGGGCCACGAGTGGGTGCCGAATCCGCCGGAGCTGTCGCAGATTTCGGCGGTGGCCGACGCGCAATGCGGGGGCAAGGCGCGCGATCACGAGCTGCCCGAGGCCTACCACATGAATGAGAAGATACCGGAGCTGAAGGGCGGTCTGGTGCTGAGGAAATGTGACGCGGACAGCGCCCGCAAGATCGACCTTCTGTTCCTCTCCATCGGCGGCAACGATATCGGTTTCGCCAGGCTCGTGGCCAACTCGGTGCTGGCCGATAGCTCCATGTTGCGCCGGCTCGGCGGCTGGTTCGGCCAGGTGCACGGCTTCGCGGAGGCGAGCGTGCTGCTCGACGTGCTCGACGACCGCCTGAAGGCGGTCAATCGCGCGGTGCACTTTCTCCTGCATGTGCCATGGCCGGAATCCGACCGCGTAATCCTGACGGGCTATCCGCCCATGGCGCTGCTCGAGGACGGCAGCTCGATTTGCCCCGACGGCAACACCGGCATGACCGTACTTCCCGACTTCTTCTTGAGCGAGATCAAGGCCCGCGAGGGCAACACGACGGCGGAGCGTCTGCACGCCGTCATGCAGGACAGCGCACGCCAGCACGGTTGGACGCTAGCCGATGCCCACCGATCTGCGTTCCGTGGGCGGGGCATCTGCACGGGGCAAAGGGATGCGCCCTGGAGCATGACGGACGAAATGCGGCTGCCGCGCCTCGTCGATGGGGCTTGGGAACCCTATAAGCCCTCCGAATGGCGGGCCTATGCGCCGCGGCAACGGTGGTTCCGCACCCCTAACGATGCCTTCATGACAGGAAACTTCCACGTGTCGCAGTCTTTGCTCCAGAACGCCCTGAAGACGCAGAAGCTGTCGTGGGTGCAGCCGCTGCTGGCCAGCCTCTACTCGGGTGCCTTCCATCCCACTGCCGAGGGCCAGGCCGCAATCGCCGACGCCGTAGTGGAGAGGGCGCGGGCCGTATTGGCGAAATACGAGGCCAAGCGGCGACCGGACAGCGGCCGAGGCTTGGGATTGGTGCAGTGAACTCCTTCTCTCGCTGAACGGCGCAGCATCAGTCCCATCGGCCTCCCAGAAGTACGTGCAGGGTGTCGACACCGAGCGCCCCGCTCGGTGGGCCCGCGACAAAGCCCCCTCTCAAAGCCGGCGAATCGATGTTAACGATGGAGAGTTTGGCCGGAGGCAGCGCCGCGACGCAGTCTTCGCTCCGATGTAGACTCGAAAAAATGTACAACTGCAAAAAGTGTCCCGGCTATTGCTGCTCCTATCCGCTGATTGCGCTCACCAAGCGGGACGTGGAGCGGCTCGCCAGGCATTTCGAGCTGACCTTCGACCAGGCCAAGGCCAAGTTCACGGTCGAGCGCTACAGCCACAAGTATTCCATGCGCCGCAAGAAGGACGAGCACTTCGGCCGCGTCTGCCGCTTCTTCGACACCGGCAAGCGGCGCTGCACCGTTTATGCGGCGCGCCCGGCGACGTGCCGGAGCTATCCCGGCGACGGGCGCTGCGGCTACTACGACTTCCTGTCCTTCGAGCGCAAGACTCAGGAAGATCCGGAGTTCATCGCCACGACCTACAACAAGTAAACTGGCCAGAGCGGCCACGCGTCGCGGCGGCTAGTGCCCGGTCCGCGTGGTTCTCCTAAGGAAGGCCGGCACGTGGTCGCCGAGGCCGACCGGCGTCGGCATGCGGTCGTCCTTGTCGGGTCGCCGGCGCGGCTCGCGCGGTTCCCAGGGCTGACGCGGCGGCTTGGGCTGCGCTTTCTGCCGCTGCGGCTTGCGGGCGGGCTCGCGGCCGCCATGGGCGACATCCTCCTGCTGCCTCGGGATGCGGTCCTCGCGCTGCCGGGACGGCCGCCCATCGCGTCGGCGGTCCCCGTCGGATCTCGTGGATGTCACTCGCTTGGCCTCGTCCACCCCGGCTGCCTCGGATGCAGCGGTGCGGGCGGCGCGACGCGGGCGGCGGCTTTGCGCCAATCGGGGTGATCCGCCGTGCGCGCGCTTGGCATCGCCCCGCGCCTCGGGGCGCCGGCTGCCGTTGCGCCCGCCGCGGCCACGCCGCCGGCTGCCGCTGGCCAGGTCTTCCGCACTGGGCGGCTCGCCGATCCACGTAACGGACGCGCCCAGCATCTTCTCGATGTCGTTGAGCTGCTTGATGTCGTCGGGCGTGACCAGCGTCAGCGAGCGGCCTTCCTTGCCGGCGCGGCCGGTGCGGCCGATGCGGTGCACGTAGTCGTCCGACTGCCAGGGCACGTCGAAGTTGAAGATGTGGCTGACGTCCGGAATGTCGAGGCCGCGCGCGGCCACATCGCTGGCGGCCAAAAGCGTAATTTTGCCGTCGCGGAACGCCTTGAGCGTCTCCGTACGGTTGAACTGGTCCATGTCGCCGTGGAGCGCGCCAGCGTTGAAGCCGTGCTTCTGCAGCGACTTCAAGAGGATCGCCACGTCGCGCTTGCGGTTGCAGAAGATGATGGCGTTCTTGACATTCTCGCTGCGGATCAGCTCGCGCAGCATCTCCCGCTTCTCCCAGTCCTCGGTGGAGGCGCAGTAGCGGAAAAGCTGGGTGATGGTGCCCACAACGCTGGCGGGTCGCGTCACCTCGATGCGCGCGGGGTCGTTCAGGAAGGTATCGACCAGGCGCTGGATTTCCGGCGGCATGGTAGCTGAGAAGAACAGCGTCTGCCGGCGGGTGGGGAGCAGCTTGCAGATGCGCTCGATGTCGGGGATGAAGCCCATGTCGAGCATGCGGTCGGCTTCGTCGATCACCAGGATCTCGACGCCGTTCAACAGGATCTTGCCGCGGCCGAAGTGATCGAGCAGACGTCCCGGCGTGGCAATCAGCACGTCGGCGCCGCGATCGAGCTTCTTCAGCTGGTCATCGAACGATACGCCGCCGATCAGCAGCGCAACGGTCAACCTGTGGTTGATGCCGTACTTCTCGAAGCTCTGGGCCACCTGGGCGGCCAGCTCGCGCGTCGGGGCCAGGATCAGCGAGCGCGGCATGCGCGCCCGCGCCCGGCCGGCCTCCAGCCGCGCCAGCATGGGAAGCACAAAGCCCGCGGTCTTGCCGGTCCCGGTTTGTGCAATTCCGAGCACATCGCGCCCGGTCACAGCGACGGGGATGGCCTGAACTTGGATTGGGGTAGGTTCGGTATAGCCGGCGGCCTCGATGGCCGCCTGCACTTTTGCGCTGAGCCCTAGCTCAGCGAAGGAGGAAGTCTGCAAAATGAAGGATTCTCCGTCTCTCGTCGTCGTTCGCCGACGCTCGCGGTATACCAACAGCGCGCGTTCAACCGGCATCGAGAGCGCAGGGGGATTTGGCACAAAGGGCCTAACGGGAAAGCTCAAAGCTCGAGGAATTGCACTATGGAAGCGATCCCCTGCGCCCGTTACAGCCGCTACATGGCATTGTTCGAGCACGATTGCAAGGAACGCCAATGTGATGGGCCCATTTTGTCGCGCAAGGGTGGCTCGGTCATTCCAATTGTGAGCTACTCAATTGATGTTGCTTGGCTTCTTTCCCGCCGCTTCGGTCTGCCGACAAACCGGCTTCCTTTGCGAAGCATGGCTCGGATAGAAAGGCTGCAGGGCCTGCCGGAGGAGAGTTGCACATGACCGCGAGGGCGAATGTGGTGTTGGTGCCCGGCCTTTTGTGCACGAAGGCGCTGTGGGAGCCGCAAATGGCGGCACTCGGCGATATCGCCGAAATGACCGTTGGCGTCCACACGCGCCATGACAGCATCGGTGGCATCGCCAAGTCGATCCTCGCGGCCGCCCCCCAGCAGTTCGCACTGGCGGGGCTGTCGATGGGCGGCTTCGTAGCTTTCGAGATCCTGCGGCAGGCGCCGCAGCGCGTCACGCGGCTGGCCCTGCTCGATACCAACGCGCGCACCGATCTGCCCGAGCGCAGCGAACAGCGTCGCCAGATGATCGCTCAGGCCGAGCGTGAGGGGCTGCAGAGGGTGGTCGACGGCCTCCTGCAGGGCTTTTTGCGCCCGGCCGCGCAGGCCGACAAGCGCCTGACCGACACGGTGCGGCGTATGGCCGACAACACCGGGATCGAGGGCTTCAAGCGCCAGCAGTCGGCTATCATCCGCCGGCTGGACAGCCGCCCGTTCCTGCGCAGCATTCGCTGTCCCACGCTTGTTCTCGTCGGCCACGACGATGTGCTCACCCCCGTCGCAATGGCGCAAGAGATCGCCGCCGGCATCCCCGGCGCGAAGCTGGAAATTGTGCCCGATTGCGGCCATCTGTCCACGCTGGAACAGCCCGAGGCCGTGAGCCGTGCGCTGCGTGTATGGCTGACGCAGTAGAGAGGTTTCAGGTTTCAGGGATCGGTCGAATGCCGGCTGTGCCCTGAAACCTGACCCCTGAAACCTACTCCTCCTGCAGCCAGCGGGCGAGTGCGCCGCCGATGACGCCGCCCAGGATCGGTGCGACCCAGAACAGCCAGACCTGCCCCAAGGCGGTGGTTCCCCCGAAGATCGCGCTGCCAAGGCTGCGCGCGGGGTTCACCGAGGCGTTGGAAATGGGAATTGCAATGATGTGGATGGCGACGAGCGTCGCACCGACGGCGATCGGGGCAAATCCGGCCGGTGCTCGCCGGTTGGTCGCGCCCATGATCACGAACACGAGGAAAGCCGTCAGCACGGTCTCGATCAGGAAGACCGAGAGCATGCCGGCCTTGGTCATCGACAGCGCGTCGTAGCCGTTGGCGGCAAACGTCGGCGGGGTCCTGCCGATGACCCAAAATACCGCACATGCGGCGATGGCCCCGAGGCACTGGGCGATGATGTAGCTCACCGCACTGTTGGCGGCGACGCGGCCCCCGGCAATGAGCCCCAGCGTCACCGCCGGGTTGAAATGGCCCCCCGAGACGTGGCCGATGGCAAACAGGAGCGCCATCACCGCGAAGCCGATCGACAGTGCTACTCCCAGGATGCCAGCCTCGCCCGACGGCGCCCCGAATGAATAGAAGGCCGCCCCCAGCACCGACGACATGAGCATGAACGTGCCGACGAACTCGGCTGCGAGCGCGCGTTGATTCATAGTTGTCCCCCCAAGCTTGCTGTTGTTCCCGTCGGGGAGGGTCAGACCCCTCGCGCCAACGCGCCGTTTTGTCATCGACGTCGGAGGCGAGGGGTCTGACCCCATCCCAAACCTGCAATCGCCGCAAGCTCGGCAGAAGTCTAGAGCGCACAAGCACAAAGAACACATTTTTGTGGGCCGGCGTTGCGATCACGGCTCGCCGATCCGATGTTCAGGGAAGCCGAGCGGCGCGCGTTAAGTCTCGCGAGAGCCAAGCATGGTCAATCAAATGGTCAGCCACGTGAAGCGCCAGCGCCGCAAGCTCGATGCTCGCCTGGACGAGGCACTGGCGCAGACCTTTCCGGCCAGCGACCCCGTTTCCGTCGGTCACGTCACGGCCACCGAGCCGCCATCGCGGCCGGTCGATACCAAGTCGCCGCTCCTGCGCAAGATGCGTAGGTTGGGTCAAGCGAAGCGCTGACCCAACACGACATAGCAAGTACCGCTCGTTGTTGGGTCTTCGCTGGCGCTCGACCCAACCTACGGGCCGCCCGCTAGCCCGAAGTTCCCCGCGAAAAACCGAGGTTGATCCTTGAAATGTTGAGTCGCGGCAGTCGATTGCGAGTCTCAGCTCAATTTTCATACATAGGATTTGTACCCATGCAATGCCCTCAATTCGGGCTTG
>Ga0247727_10010294_pt1 | contig 16610 bp, 15 predicted proteins | sample WisWelCaveWW1625_FD_202498 | JGI IMG/M metagenome (GOLD analysis project Ga0247727, IMG submission 202498) | Biofilm microbial communities from Wishing Well Cave, Virginia, United States - WW16-25 | ecosystem: Environmental > Aquatic > Deep subsurface > Groundwater > Cave microbial mat | place... | reverse complement strand
CGCCGCCGGAGTCATGGACCAAGGCGACGCTGGCCGGTATCGCGACATCCAGGTCTATGTGGGCCGATACACGCCGCCCGCGCCGCAGTTGGTAAGCGGATTGATGGCGGAACTCTTGGCCTGGTGGAATGAACAGTCTCGCCAGTGGTCGCCGGTCATCTCCTCGGCCATTCTCCATTACCAGTTCGAGGATATCCATCCGTTCGCAGACGGCAACGGGCGCACGGGGCGAGCCCTGGCACTTTGGGAACTCTACCGCCGGGGATTCGATACGCACCATATCTTTTCAGTGGACGAAGCATACGAAGAGGATCGGCCAAAATACTACGCGGCACTGGCCAATGTGCAGAAACAGGGAAACGACCTCACGGCATGGCTCGAGTATTGCGCGCAGGCCTTGCGTGTGACCCTGGAACGTGTCTGGACGCGCGTTCAGCACCTCGGAGCGAGCGCCGCACCGAAGAAGGTGATGTTGCGCCCGCGGCAGGAACAATTACTGAGATTGCTCAAGGACCGTCGGTCGATGACGCCCAAAGAAATTCGCGAGAGCCTGCGGGTCTCCAAACAGGGAGCCATGGATCTGCTGAATCCGCTCCTGGAAGCAGGGCTGGTCCAACGCAGCGGCACCCAGAAATCGGGACACTACAGGCTGAGTTGAAGGCGCGTTCATTTGGTTCTTCTGGTTCATTTAGTTTCTTTGGTTTCTTTGGTTCGATGGCCGAAAGAAACGAGATAAACCAGACAAACGAAATCAACCAGATAAACCAGACAAACCCGCTTCGCGCCAGTCCCGCCAGTCGCGCTCTTCTCGCCCTTTGCCTCACAGACCAGACAGACCAGATAAACGAGATAGACCAGCTGGAGACGGGGAGGTTGCTGGCGTTCTCGGAGCGATTTGGCTAGACTACGCGCAGGAGGCGAGTGATGAGTATCCGCCAATTGCTTCGGTCTAAGAGAGCAAAGATTCTTCAGATCGCCGCGCGTCACGGCGCCCGCAAGGTACGTGTGTTCGGATCAGTGGTGCGAGGAACGGCTCGCCGAGGAAGCGACATCGATTTCCTGGTCGAGATGGAGGAAGGCCGAAGCCTTCTCGATCACGCCGCCTTGATTCTCGATTTGGAGCGCTTGCTCAAACGCCCGGTCGATGTGGCCTCAGAACGCGGACTCCGCCAGCCGCTTCGCAAAGAAGTTCTCAGAGACGCGATCGCCTTATGAGGGATGATCGCGGACGCCTGCAGGATATCCTCGATGCCATCAAGCGGATCGAGCGGTATGCGAAGCGCGGTCGGCGCGTGTTCGAAGAAGACGAACTTGTCCACACCTGGATGATTCACCACATCCAGATCATCGGTGAGGCAGCCAGCAAGCTCACGCCAACGTTTCGCAAGACCCATCGGCAAGTCCCCTGGCCGCAGATCATCAAAATGCGCCATGTGTTGGTCCATGACTATCTCGGCATTGACCTGGGGGAAGTTTGGGCTGTGGTGGAACGGGATCTGCCAGCTCTGAAGAAACAAGTCAGCGACATCCTCAAGCATTGGACGAAGCGCCCCCCAAAGAAATAAGCCAGCACGAAGAGAAAGCAGCGATTTGAACGCGATCCTGGAGCACATACCTACCAGGAGGAGTAACCATGCCAAAGACAAAGCGCTCCACGACTGACGCAGTCGAAATTCTTCACCGCCGTTACTATCAAGGGAGACCGGACCGACTTTCGACGTTGGAAGAAGCGCGAGCCAATGACAGCGTGGCACGGAAGCTCACCAGCTTGCGTCTGCAAGTCGGCCTGACCCAACGGCAATTGGCCAGGCTGGTGGGGACCACGGCGTCAGCCATCTGCCGGCTGGAAAATGCAGACTACGAAGGGCACTCCCTCGTGATGCTCAATCGAATTGCCGCGGCCTTGAAGTAACGTGTCGGAATCCGCTTCGTACCGGTCGCGCAACGCAAGACGCTGAAAACGGCATGACAGGTTCTTCCTCACCCCGTGTCTTTTCCCGCCATCAGCTCTTGCTCGTCTGTTTGGTCTCTTTGGCCTGGTTGGTTCGCTGAACGAGATAGACCAGACCGACGAGATAAACCCACTTGTCAGTGGAACGATTGCTTGTGCGAAGATTGACGCCATGTCAGATATGACATATGGTCTTAAGGGAAACGGAATGGAATAGAACGGTGGAGGCTGGAAGGCGTCATGAGAAAAGGGAAGAAGGCAAAATTGGACGCGGCCGGCTGGGTTGTCGGGTCTGTGAAGGAGTTTCTCGGGCTGTCGGAAGCGGACGCGGTCCTCATTGAAATGAAGCTGGCCCTCAGCCAAAGTCTCCGGGACCGTCGGAAGAGACAGGGCCTGTCACAAGTCCAGCTCGCCGAACGACTCCAATCCAGCCAATCCCGAGTGGCTAAAATGGAAGCCGGCGATCCGTCGGTGTCGATGGATCTCTTGGTCAGTTCCCTCTTACAACTTGGGGCCAGTTCCGCCGATCTTGCCAACGCCATTCTTCAAGGAGGAGAAAAGAGAACAGGTCCTCACGCGCCTAGCAGAATGCTGAAAAAGTCCGCCAGCTTCGTTCTCGCATCGTTCAGACCCTCAACGTACTGGAAAGATTCTTGGAGATCGGAATGGCTAAAGGAGTTTCTCCGTTCGCCAAGATTCATTCTAGGGGCGAACGGCCCACACGAAGTGCGGTATGTACCTCCTCGGGCCTTCACTCGCTGCGGCCTTGCTTGGGCAGGGCGCGTCTCGGCGCGCCGGGGTTGGGCGGGTGAGAAGTCTGGCCTTTTTGAGCATCCTGCGGGAGTGTTCTCCTGTTGTGCCACACGTACGGACCATCGAAATTCTAGCGTGCCAAAATATTTTTCCGCAGTCTGCTAGATCGCTACTGACTTAGCGGGACACTAACCATAATTGCACCCATCACGTCATTCTGCTTGAAGTTCTGTTTCGGACCGTCCGGGTGTGAGATGTGGCAGCCGATGCAGGCCTGAGAAACAGCCCTGTCGGCGTAAATGGCTTGGAGATACGGGCTCCCCCCCTGCATGACCACTTCGGTATAGGGACGATCCGGATTCCGCAGGGTTTCCATAAGCCCTTTTTGCTCGAATTCGGTTTTGGGCCCATTCCGTTTGTTGATAGGCCAGAGGCTAATGAGCTTGTATCCAATCTTGGCTGGGGTGTTCACCGCCAAACGGGCTGACTCCTGCAGGAACTGGACTGGGAGGGGAAGTGTGTTTTCGGACTCCCAATTTTCCGAAGCGACGACGATGCCCTTCGCCTGCATCCGCTCCACGATATGGACTGTGTAAAAGGTGCGGTGTGACTGGATCACGGCATGCACCATGTCGGCCACTCTCTCTGCAGGAATTCCTCCACAGTCCTTTGCTCCAGACGATGTCCCCCAATACACGAACACTGCGATAAGTATTGATACGGTTCCCAACACGAGGCCTTTCCTGATCATGATGCACTCTCCTTTCTAGCTCATGGACTACTCGAGCATATTGGACTTTGGATGCCCCAATCCCGGTCTCGCTGACCCACGGTCTTCTCAGACCCTGACCCCATCGGTCTCTCACACCCGATTGATCATAGCTCGTATCCTGACAATGTTCAGAATCAAGATACAAGACCCCTGAGCTTCCCTCTGTTTTTCGTCTTCCATCAAGCAGGTTTCATGCTACCAGTTTTTCATATTGTTGAGCCATCAGCCAATCATCCAGACACTGCATCGGTGCCTTGTAGCCCAGCGTCGCGCCAGTCCCGCTCGTCACTCTTGTTCATCTGGTTATTCTGGTTCATTTAGTTTCTTTGGTTCATTTGGTTCGATGGCCGAAAGAAACGAGATAAACCAGACAAACGAAACAAACCAGATCAACCAGACAGACCAAATAGACCAGATCAACGAGATAGACCAGCCCAACCAGACAGGCCAGATAAACCAAGGAAACCGTCTGCACCCTCAGTCCTTGCGACCGGGGGCGTATTAGTGTATATACACAAATATGTTTACCTGGGACATCCCGAAGGCCATTGCCAACTTCGAGAAACATGGCGTCCCATTTGAAGAGGCGGCGACTGTCTTTGGAGATTCCAATGGGTTGGACGGGGACGATGCGGAACACTCGACGCACGAATCCCGTCGCCAACGCATCGGACAGGCGATGACAGGGCGAATTCTCTTCGTGGTGTATACGATACGGAGGAGGGAACATGAAAAAGAAACGATTCGGATCATCAGCGCAAGACAGGCGAGCCGGCAGGAACGTCAAACATATGCCCGACTCGCAGATTGATTTCTCCGACATTCCGGAAGCAACTGACGCACAATTAAAACGCATGCGCAGAGTTGGCAGACCGGCAAGCGGCATGGCGAAGCAGTTGATCGCCATTCGCCTCTCGCCGCGGCTGTTGAGCCAGCTTCGAAAGATGGCTGCCAAGCAAGGAAAGCCCTATCAGTCACTGATTCATGAGCTCTTAGAAAAGGCCGCCTCCAGAGCTGCGTAAGGGCGCCGCGCCTGTGTCGTCTCTCTTGTTCATCTGGTTTCTTTGGTTCACCTGGTGGGTTTGTCGGTCCGACCAACAAGACAGACCGAATAGACCAGATAAACGAGACAAACCAGACCCGTTCGTCTCTCTTGTTCATCGAACCAGATTAACCAGATAGACCAGACAGACCGTTATCCGCCCTTCTCCTACCATCTCAGTACTGGGCTAGACAACTCAGAACCCAGAACTCATAACTCAGAACTTCCCCAAACGGGCGGGGTGATTTCTCTAAGGGAAAGGGGGAGAGTGGGATGCCTTCACGTTTCGCTCACTGACCTCCCAGAGCAGGGGACAGGTGACCGAGTGCGCCTCGCTCCGTCGCCTCTCGTGGCGCCCCTTCTTCGGCGGTCCGAGCAGAAACCTTCTGGAATTCCTTTAGCAGGATGCTGAAAAAGTCCGCCAGCGGCGTTCTCACATCGCTCAGAGGCTCAACGTACCGAAGCGTACGCCTCCCCTCTTCGCTCGCTGCGGCCTTGCTGGACGGCCTTTTTGAGCATCCTGAGGCTATTGAGTCCGTAGCTCCATCTGAAATAGTTCAACGGTGTTTTATGTATAAACCAAGTATTTCCGCAGCCTCTCAGTCACGGTTGTGCCAACCGTGATTCTTCAGTCAGTTCCAGCGTTCCTTCTCAGGACGCCGGGTGGGGACCCCGCCACTACGGCGAATGTCGCGGAGCGCACTCGCTCACCTGAAAGGGGAAAAAGGAGTTCAGCCTCGGCGGATACCTCGCTCCTCCGGCCATGTTCGCGAAACCCAAAGGCATCCCTGTGGAGGGGCGTGATTTCCCTCAGGGAAAGGGGTATTCTGCGGCGGCAGCAGCGTGAAATTATGAACCATAGCGAAATCGTCAGCTTTATTTGGGGTGTGGCGGACCTGATTCGCGACACGTTCAAGCGGGGTAAGTATCAGGACGTCATCCTGCCGTTCACAGTCCTTCGGCGCATCGATTGTGTACTGGCCCCGACGAAAGAGAAAGTGCTGGAGGAAAATGCCAAGCTGAAGGCCAAGAAACTGGAGAACCCCGCAGCTCGGTTGTGCAAAGTCTCCGGCTACGCTTTCTACAACACCTCGCGGTATGACTTCGAGAAGCTCCTCGCCGATGCACCGAACCTCGCCGCCAACCTCCGTAACTACATCAACGGCTTCTCGCCAAACATGAAGGAGGTCTTGGAGAAGTTCGACTTCGACAACACGATCAAGAAGCTCGACGAGGCGGGGCTGCTCTTCCAGGTCACTGAGCGATTCAAGACGATCGACCTCCACCCGGACAAGGTGTCGAACCATGAGATGGGCTACATCTTCGAGGAGCTGATCCGGAAGTTCAACGAAGCCCTCGACGAAAACCCCGGCGAGCACTTTACCCCGCGGGAGGTCGTCAGACTCATGGTGAATCTCCTGCTGGCGCAAGACAAAGACGCTTTGGCCAAAAACCACATCGTCCGCACCATTGCCGATCCCTGTTGCGGATCGGGCGGCATGCTCACCATTGCCAAGGAACGGATTCTGGAGATCAATCCTCATGCCGACGTGTATCTGTTCGGGCAGGAGGTCAATCCGGAGACCTGGGCCGTGTCCAAATCGGACATGCTCATGACCAGCCCAGATGGGCGGGACGCCGAGAACATCGCCTTCGGCAGCGTCTTGTCCGGCGACAAACATGCAGGCAATCGGTTCGACTATCTGCTGGCCAATCCGCCATACGGCAAAGACTGGAAGCGGGATCAGGAGGCCGTAGAGGCTGAAGCAGATCGAGGGTACGCCGGTCGGTTTGGCGCGGGCCTGCCCCGCATCAGCGACGGCCAGTTGCTGTTTCTCCAGCACATGCTCGCCCGCATGAAGGAGACGAACAAAGAAGGCAGCCGAGTCTCTATCATTATGAATGGCTCGCCGCTGTTCACGGGTGACGCAGGCGGTGGGGAGAGCGAGATTCGTCGGTGGATTCTAGAGAACGACTGGCTCGAAGCGATGGTCGCCATGCCCGAACAGCTCTTCTATAACACCGGCATTGCCACCTACGTTTGGGTCCTCTCGAATCGCAAGGAGCGGAAGCGGAATGGCAAAGTGCAACTCATCAATGCCACGGGCTTTTGGGTGCCGATGCGCAAAAGCTTGGGCAACAAGCGCCGGGAGATTTCCGCGCAGCAGATCGAGCAGATCACAGATCTTTTTATGGCGTTCAAGGAAGGCGAGCATTGCAAGATCTTCGATTCGACCGATTTTGGTTATCGCAAGATTACGGTCGAACGCCCGCTCCGTCTGAACTTTCAGGCCAGTTCTGAGCGCATCGCCCGCTTGAAGGATGAAAGCGCCTTTCAAAATCTCGCCATCAGCAAAAAGAAACAGGCCAAAGAGAAAGCCAAGGAAGAAGCAGAAGGCCGGAAGCAACAGGATGCCATCATCGCCATGCTCGACAAGCTGCCCACGACGCTGTTCAAGGCCCGGCCATCTTTTGAAACGGCGCTGGATAGAGCAGCGACTGGCCTGAAGTTCGCCGCACCCATCTGCAAAGCCATCCTCTCTGCTCTCTCCGAGCGGGACGAAACAGCCGAGATTTGTCGAGACAAGGACGGCAACCCTGAACCCGATCCCGAACTGCGGGACACCGAGAACGTCCCGCTCAAGGAAGATATCCATGTCTACTTCGCGCGCGAAGTGACGCCGCACGTGCCCGATGCCTGGATCAACACAGCAATCGTTGATCACAAGGATGGGAAAGTCGGCAAGGTGGGTTACGAAATCAACTTCAACCGCTATTTCTATCAGTACCAGCCGCCGCGAAAGCTGGAAGCAATCGAGGCGGATATCAAAGCAGTCGAGAATGACATATTGAGCATGCTCAAGGAGATGACAGCTTGAAGAAGGAAGCCAAGCTGCTTCTTGGCAAGGCTGTAAGCTCTCTGATTCTCAGCGTTGAGCATTTCAATCGACCGTGGGATCAGGGTAGGGTTGAAGCCGTCCTTATATTGCTCGACCATTCATTTGAAATGCTGCTTAAAGCTGCAATCCTTCATAAGGGAGGAAAGATTCGTGAGCCCCGTGCAAAACAGACGATCGGTTTCGACGCTTGCATTCGGAAAGCGCTCAGCGATGGCAAACTGCAATTCTTGTCCGAAGAGCGGGCTCTATTACTTCAAGCTATTAACAGTCTCAGAGATGCGGCGCAACATCACCTGGTCGATATCTCAGAGCAGCATCTGTACATCCACGCTCAAGCAGGACTCACCCTGTTCAGAGACATTCTAAGCAACGTGCTTCAGCAAGACCTGCAAATTCAGCTACCCACTAGAGTTCTTCCTCTTTCAACAAGTCCACCGACAGATCTTGCCACTCTCTTTGACCATGAAGTGAAAGAGATTAAGCGGCTGTTGCAGCCAGGTAAGCGTCACCGAATCGAGGCAACGGCGAAATTAAGAGCATTGTCAATTATGGAAGGCGCAGTAAAAGGCGAGAGACTGCAGCCCAGCCAGGCCGACCTCAGTAAATTAGGCAAACAGATCCGAGAAGGAAAGGCTTGGGATGCAATCTTTCCGGGAGTCGCCTCCATCAATATCACAGCTACGGGGCATGGACCGTCACTAGATCTTCGCATCTCAAAGAAGGAAGGGGTTCCGGTCCAGTTGGTTCCAGAAGGCACACCTGGAGCCGCAGTCGTGGCGATTAAGCGAGTCGATGAACTGGGGTTTTACAACTTGGGCCGAGATCAACTGGCAGAAAAGGTCGGTTTATCGGGCCCTAAAACGACAGCAATGATTTGGTATTTGGATCTCCAGGCCGACCCGGAATGCCACAAGGAAATCACCATTGGCAAATCGAAGTTTCATAGATATTCCCAGAAAGCGATCGATAGGATCAAAGAAGAATTGGACAAGACACCGATAGACAAAGTATGGCCAGAATACTCCAAGAGCAAGACTCAGCCTAGGCGGAAGAAATGACTGAAGCGGCTGATCAGCACCATTTAGGAAGTGAACAAGCTATTTCGTGGAAGCCGTATACTTCTTACATGGAATCTGGCGTGGAGTGGGTGGACGCTGTACCGTCCCATTGGAAACTCCGTCCTCTCTTTACCGTTGCAAGAGAACGGAATGAGAAGAACATCAGCAATAGCGTTCAGACAGTCTTATCGTTGAGTTATGGCAGGATCGTGGAGCGTGACGTTTCAGATAACTTTGGGTTACTTCCAGAGTCCTTTGACACTTATCAGATCCTGCATCCCGGTAACATTGTTCTTCGTCTAACAGATCTACAAAATGACAAGCGGAGCCTTAGAATTGGACTCGTCAAGCAACACGGAATCATCACCTCTGCCTATGTTGGTCTAGAACTGCAAGCTGGACTTCACCCCTCCTATGGCTATTACTTGCTTCATTCATTCGATGTAACGAAAGTCTTCTACAGCTTTGGTGGTGGCGTTCGTCAAACCATGAAGTTCGAGGATCTGAAGCGATTACCGGTGTTTATTCCCCCACCAAAAGAACAGGAATTCATCGTGACCTTTCTCGACCGTGAGACGTCGAAGATTGACGCGCTGGTTGCGAAGAAGGAGCGACTGATCGAGTTCCTGCAAGAGAAGCGTGCCGCGCTCATTACCCAAGTCGTCACTAAAGGCCTCGACCCCTCCGCGCCCATGAAAGACTCCGGCGTCGAATGGCTTGGCCAGATTCCGGCGCATTGGGAGGTAAGGCGCATCGCTATGGCGGTTCAAAAGATTACCAATGGATTTGTGGGCCCGACCCGCGACATTCTTGTTGATGAAGGTGTCCGTTATCTACAGTCCCTGCATATCAAGAATGGTCAAATTGTTATTGATAAGCCGTATTTCGTCACAGAGGAATGGAATAAGACTCATGCGAAATCAATTTTGCGCGAAGGCGATGTTTTGCTAGTTCAGACAGGTGACATAGGACAATGCTGTACTGTTCCAAGAGAATTTGAAGGATGTAATTGCCACGCATTGATCATCCTGCAGCTCAAGAAAGGATTTGGCTCGGGCTCTTATCTTTCTGCGTTTCTTCGTTCAGATTACGGACTCAATTCGTTGTTACTTGCTCAAACCGGGGCGCTTCATCCACATCTCGAATGCGGAAAGGTTCGCGAGATTAAGGTTATCCTCCCTCCACCTGGCGAGCAGCTGGAAATCATGACGTTTCTCGATCACGAAACCGCCAAGATCGACGCCCTCATCGCCAAGGTCCACGAGGGCATCGAGCGGCTGAAGGAATACCGTACCGCCCTCATCTCCGCTGCGGTCACCGGCAAGATTGATGTCCGGGACAAGGTTGCAACAAGGTAATCCCCTTTCTTGCCATGTTTGGTGGTTCAGTGCGAAGCCAACGAATAGCAGTTGACCTACCAGGAGCAGTTGTTACAAAATGTCGGCACTTATTCACAAAAGCCGACGTTTCGTAACAGATGGCTCACACGTCCAAATCAGAGCAGGTCCTTGAACTGACGAGGAAGCTGGGGATTCTCCGGCCGCGCGATCTCACGCGGCATCGCATCCCCCCAATCTATCTCAGACGACTTCTTCGTAAAGAAAAGCTTGTTCAGTCGGGGCGTGGGCTCTATCGGATTCCGGAAACGGACCTCACGGCGGAACACAGTTTCGCGCAGGTGTCGAAACGTGTCGCCCACGGTGTGGTCTGTCTGTCCTCTGCCCTCCGGTTTCATGGCCTCACCACGCAAGCCCCCTTCGCCGTTTGGCTCGCGATTGATCGCAAAGCGCGCGTGCCCAAGAGCGGCAGTCCACCGCTGAGAATCGTACGCATGTCCGGCAAAGCACTGACTACCGGTATCGATGAGCACTGCATCGAGGGCGTCATGGTGCGTATCTTTAGTCCAGCGAAAACGGTGGTCGATTGCTTCAAATTCAGAAACAAGATCGGACTCGACGTGGCACTGGAAGCCCTTCGTGACTACCAAAGGAAACACCGGTCAGGCATGGATGAACTCTGGCGTTTCGCCAAGGTGTGCCGGGTGACGGCGGTGATGCGTCCATATCTGGAGTCGCTGGCGTGAGTGAGAAACAACTGAAAGATGTGGCGGCTTCCGTTCGCCAGCGCCTGCTGAACCGCTCACACGAACGGGGTGAGGATTTTCAGCTCACGCTGATCTATTACGCGCTGGAGCGCTTGATGTATCGGCTGAGTCGCTCGCCGTATCGAGACCGGTTCGTCTTGAAGGGCGCGATGCTTTTTTCCGTCTGGAGCGAGACGCCGCATCGCGCCACGCGCGATCTGGACTTTCTTGGGCATGGTGACCATGAGGTATCTGCCCTTGTCACGACCTTTCAAGAAATTTGCCGGACCTCGGTCGAGGATGATGGCGTGGTATTTCTTGGTGACGCTATGACGGGCGAGGAGATTAGGGATGGAGAAGAGTACGAGGGCGTTCGCCTCTCGTTCGAAGCGCGACTTGGTGTGGCTAAGATCCCCATCCAAGTAGACATTGGCTTTGGTGATGCCGTGGTCCCGGAGCCGGAACCGCTGGACTATCCCACGCTGCTGGACTTTCCGGCCCCGCGACTCTTGGCCTATCCTCGTGAAACAGTGGTTGCGGAGAAGTTCCAGTCCATGGTTGAACTCGGAATTGGGAACAGCCGCATGAAGGATTTCTTTGACCTGTGGACGCTGTCCCGAATGTTCTCCTTTGATGGGGCTCGACTTGCTGACGCAATCCGGGCCACCTTCGAGCGTCGACGGACTCCGCTCCCTACGGTTGATCCCGTCTGTTTCACCTCTGACTTCTCACGCGACCGAAACAAGCAAGCCCAGTGGACGGCTTTCTTGAAGAGAACTGGCGTGGATGCACGGGGAGTCTCGCTCTCCGAGGTGCTTCCTGTGCTCCAGCGCTTTCTGATGCCGCCAACGACCGCTGCTGCCAAAGGCGAAGCGTTTGATACTCAGTGGTCTGCAGTTGGACCTTGGAGGTGACTCGATGGTAGACATCTCCGAAAAGAACTTCGAACAGTCTATCGAGGCCATGCTGACTCAGGGTACGGTTGTCCCGCAGGGTGGCGGGGCGGGACATGCGGGCGAAGCAGCTGCCTGGTTTGCCGGACAACCCGGCGGATACCGGAAGCGAGCGCCAGAGGATTATGACAAGCGGTTCTGCCTGATCTCCGGCGATGTCCTCGACTTCATCTACGCGACACAACCAAAGGAATGGGACAAATTCAAGAAACAGCACGGCAGTGAGGCGAAGGACCGTCTCCTCAAGCGCCTGGCCTCCGAAATTCACACGCGGGGGACACTGGAGGTTCTCCGAAAGGGAATCAAGTCCGATGGCAGTTCATTCCAGTTGGCGTATTTTCGGCCCTCCAGTGGACTGAACGAAGAACTGCAGAAGCTCTACGAGGCGAATCTCTTCGGCGCTGTCCGCCAGCTCAAGTACAGCGATCAGAACGAGAAGAGCCTGGACTTGGCGCTCTTTCTCAACGGCCTGCCGATCTTCACGGCCGAGTTAAAAAACCCGCTCACCGGTCAGACCGTCCAGGATGCCATCCGGCAATACCAACGTGACCGAGATCCGAAGGAGCCGCTCTTCGCCTTTGGCCGGTGCCTGGCGCATTTCGCCGTTGATCCGGATCTCGTCTACTTTTCAACCCAGCTTGCCGGCATCAAAACCGTCTTCCGTCCTTTTAATCAAGGCCGGCATGGCGGCGCCGGCAATCCGCCCGCCTGGAATGGCTTTGCCACGGCGTACCTGTGGGAGCGAATCTGGGCTCGCGATAGTGTGTTGACTCTGATCCAGCAGTTCATTCACGTCATAGATGAGGAAGATGACAAGGGGAAGAAGACGGGCGACCGGTCGCTGGTGTTTCCCCGCTACCACCAGCTTGAAGCCGTTCGAGCTTTGGTGCGAGAGGCGCAGGCCTCAGGCCCGGGCCGCCGGTATCTGATTCAGCACAGTGCGGGCAGCGGCAAGAGCAATTCGATTGCGTGGCTGGCGCATCAGCTCAGCATCCTTCACGACGCCACGGATCGCCGGGTGTTCGATTCCATTATCGTGATCACGGACCGGCGCGTTCTGGACCGTCAGCTCCAGCGGACCGTTCGGCAGTTCGAGCAAACCGTCGGTGTAGTGGAAAACATCGATACGACCTCCCGGCAGCTCAAACAAGCGCTGGAAGACGGCAAGACGATCATCGTCACAACTCTCCAGAAATTTCCGGTCATCGCCAATCAAATGGGCGCTCTTTCCGGCAAGCGCTTCGCGGTGATTATCGACGAGGCCCATTCCTCGCAGACGGGAGAGAGCACCAAGAGCTTAAAACTGGTTCTTGCAGCGGGAAGCCTTGAGGTTGCAGAGGAAGAGGACTCTGAGGAAGGGGAGGACCTCGAAGACAGAATCGTAGGGGAGGTCAAGAAGCGAGGGCAGCTTCCCAACGTGAGCTATTTTGCCTTCACGGCCACACCCAAGCCGAAAACGCTCGAACTGTTTGGATCACGGCAATCGGACGGTCGGTTTGCGCCGTTTAGCCTCTATACGATGCGACAGGCGATTGAAGAAGGCTTCATTCTGGATGTGCTGCAACACTACACAACCTATAAGACCTATTGGAACCTGCTGAAAACCGTTTCGGACGATCCTCGCTATGACCGACACAAGGCGAGCTATCTCTTGAAATCCTTCGTGGACCTCCATCCTCACGCCATCGAGAAGAAGGTGGCGATTATGCTGGAGCATTGTGCCGGCCATGTGATCCATCGGATTGGGAGCAAAGCTAAAGCCATGATCGTGACGCGGTCACGACTTCATGCTGTGCGCTACAAACAGGCGGTGGATCGCTATCTCAAGGAGAACAGCTCTTCCTTCAAGGCACTTGTGGCGTTTTCAGGGACCGTGCGTGATGGGGGGCGCGACTATACAGAGGCGAACATGAACGGCTTCCCGGAAGCTCAGACGGCTGAAACGTTCAAGCGCGATGAGTACCGACTCCTCATCGTGGCGTACAAGTTCCAAACAGGGTTCGACCAGCCGTTCTTGCATACGATGTATGTGGATAAGAAGCTCGGTGGCGTGAATGCCGTGCAGACGCTTTCCCGCCTCAATCGAGTCGCTCCCGGCAAAGCAGAGACGTTTGTCTTGGACTTCGTAAACGAGGCTGAGGAGATCCAGAAGGCCTTCGAGCCGCATTATGATCGTACCCTGCTAAAAGAAGGCACCGATCCGAATCTCCTCTACGATCTGCAGACTCGGTTGTCCGACTTCCATTTCTACATGATGGACGACATCAATCGCTTTGCGACGGTTTATTTCGATCCTAAAGGCACACAGGATCTTTTGCATGCGGCCTTGCAGCCGGCCGTGGATCGGTATCTGGCTGCCGGCGAAGATGAGCGCGTACCGTTTCGCGGCCATCTGAAGGACTTTGTCAGTCTCTATGCTTTCTTATCCCAAATCATTACTTTCGTCGATGCAGACTTGGAGAAGCTGTATGTCTTCGGTCGTCTGCTGCTCCGTAAACTGCCGGTCACGCGGGAGCATCTTCCCGTAGAGATCCAACAACAAATCGACGTGGAGTCGTATCGGCTTCAGAAGGCCGGTAGTGGCAGCATCAAACTCAAACGCGGCAGCGTCGATTTAGAGCCGATGAAGCCGAAAGGCACCGAAATGCCGCTGACCGACCAGATAGAGCCGCTTTCCCAGATCATTCGCGAACTGAACGAGCGGTTTGGGACGGCCTTTACGGAAGAGGATAGAATCTTTATTGAACAGCTTGAGGCAAAACTGACCGACAACGAAGCGCTGGAGAAGGCGGTCAAAGTGAATACACCAGACAATGCCCGGCTCACTTTTAATCATGTCGTGAATGACAGGCTGCAGGAGATGATCGATACAAACTTCAAATTCTACAAGCAGGTGACGGACGATCCTGATTTTGCTCGAACATTTCTTGATTGGCTGTTTCAGCGGTATGTCAAGAAAGCATCTTCGAAAGAGTCACATCCCACTCTCGAATAATTCTTGGCGTATCACCACTGGATGATGAGGCAAGTGACCCGCACTCCTCATTAAAAATAACCTCGACCCTGGGAGAAATAACGGGGACGTTTTCCTTCACTAAGCCCTTGAACAGTTCCGGCTGATTTCCAATGACCTTGGCAGTGACACTTCAGAGAAAGTGGTCTGATGCGCGCTTCCTTCCCCCTGGCCGCACAGGACAAAGAGTGTTCAGCAATTTCGGGATGAGAGTATTTCGCTACGCCAAGAACCGTCATGATCAAAGAGGCCCCATGTCCATTGTGACGGCGGTAGTCTTCTCCATGTTCTTGCTCACCATGACCGGCTGCGTGACCGTCGGCGATCCTTCCGCCGCGAAACAGGAGACGGGCAAGAAAGATTCCACCAAGAAAGTCATCAAACATGATGAGAAGAAGATGATGAATGAGGAAAGCCAGAACGCCATTCGTTAGACCAGGAACCCCTGCTCTTCCTGGTGTAACTTTGACGCGAGACGCACGAGACAGGCGGGACGAGCGAGACGTGCGAGAACCGGCAGGTCTCTCTTGTTTATTTGGTTGAACCAGACTAACCGGATAAACCAGATGAACCAGATAAACAAAACAAACCAGATCAACCAGACAGACCGGGCTTGTCTCAGACGTGCTGCCCATCGAAGTTCTGCTGTGCCGAAATAGTTTTTCCGCAGCCTGCTAAATCTGGTAGGTCGGGCCAGTTGGTGAGGTCGTCGACGCGGTCACGCAGTTAGGTTTTGAACCCGATTCGTTTGACCTTGGGCTCTGGCTCCGCCATGAGTTCACGAATTGCCTCGAAGACGACCCGAAAGTGGGAATCGTACTTCTTCTCCAGCTCATTGAGGCGTCGGGCAAGCCCCTTGTTCGAGCCGATCATCTCTCGAAGTTGAACGAACGCTCGCATAATGGCGATGTTCACCTAGCCCCGAATGCGCATGGACGCTTCTGCTGCAATCGAAGATAAGCTGCTGCGACAGGCGGGCTCGTCGCTCGGTCAGTCAACGTACTGCAAGAGTACGCCTCATTTCCTCGCGGCTCCACGCGCCTGTCTCGCAACGCCTCTCCACGATTTCGCCACGAAGCGCCATGCACAATCGAGGCTCTGGCCCGCTCGCTATGCAGTACACTTGAAAGCATGGCCACGCCCTGTTCGGTGAAGGCGCATGGGCGGTACTTTCTGTGTTGTCCACGACCTGTCTTTAAGGTCACAATTTGTGACCTCAAAGCGGTCGTTTCTTCGGTTGTAAGCTGGAACATAAAGTCAGCTGGGAAGCGGGTGGCGTTTCTTCTTACAGCTTGGTTGAGCACTTTCGTAGGCACTCCGTACAGTTCGGCAAGATCCGTGTCCAGCATCACGCGATGCCTACGGATGAATAGGATTGTCTGTTCGATGCGTTCGATCGAGATATGCGCAGTCATCTCTCTCCACTCAAGGTAAGAATGATGCTGTTTGGATCGCTAATGGATAACGCGTTCGCTCGGTAAAATCAACGGTCAACGCGCTGAAATGGAAGTATTTACCAGGATTTGCGAAGGGTAATTGTGAGCAATAACGTGAGGGACTTTTGACCGCGGCCGTCGAGCCAGCACATTTTCATATTGTTCCCTCCAAGCTCGCTTGCTTTTCCTTTCCAGGAAGGGCACCCATGTTGGTCTAGGTGCGGCCGTCGAACGAGGCCCTTCCGACTCCTTATACCTTTCTTAAGGGGAGTGGCCGAGGCTGCCCTTTACTGCGCGCATCCTCCCAAGCCCCGATTTCCTTCTCAAGGGCAGCTTGGTCGATCCTCTAGTGCGCGCGTCGAACGAGCACATTCCTATCGTGCGCGTTCCGCGAGCAGGGGACGGCCAGGCTGCCCATCCCATCCTTCTGAGGCCGCGCGTTGCGCGAGCACAGAAGATCATCAGGCTCCATCCCCTTCGCGTTCTGCGAGCAGGAGGACGACCAGGCTGCCCATCCCACGCTGGGTCGTGTCTGATTACCGCCTCTTTCCTATGGTGTCTTGCAAGAGTTTCTTCCACTCGTCCCGGCTGACGGCGGGCATGGTGGTGATCTGGATGTGTCCGAGCGACGCGTTGAGCACGGCGGCTT
>Ga0247727_10010293_pt1 | contig 16610 bp, 27 predicted proteins | sample WisWelCaveWW1625_FD_202498 | JGI IMG/M metagenome (GOLD analysis project Ga0247727, IMG submission 202498) | Biofilm microbial communities from Wishing Well Cave, Virginia, United States - WW16-25 | ecosystem: Environmental > Aquatic > Deep subsurface > Groundwater > Cave microbial mat | place... | reverse complement strand
TCAGGCCGAAGCACAACCATCTATTGATAAAGCAAAGCTTCTCAGCGTAGAAGTTGAACCAGCAAGCAAGCGCATGAAGGTTCAATTAGCTAAAGGCTATGAAGTTAGTGGAGAGTTTATGGTTAAATCCGTAGCTACCCATTATATTTCAGATGCTGATTATGACGCAATGATGCAAGCTATGGGTAACCCTGCTTTAGCAGTTGGTGAAATGCTTCAAGAAGCTATTTGGGCAAAACTAGAAGCTATGGGCGCTATCGACGTTCAATAAGGCTTAAATAATCGAAATTTAGGTGTTTCATTCACTCTGTAAGGCGACTTTTTACCATTTTAGAGAGGTTATAGAATGTCAGGTTGGGCAGTAGGACCGTTTGGACATGGCCCGTGGGGAGGCGGGGTATTAGCCAATTTAGGGCTAATTAGGGAATTCTCTGTACGAGGGTCCGCTCCGAAAGAGATATCTATCTCCTTTAGGAAACCTGCTAACTTCGACTCTTCAATGGAACTAGTTATTTGCCGACGCAAAGACTCCTTTCCAATGGAGATCTATAATGACGATCCTATCTATGCTTTTAAGGTAAATGTATCAGGGTTTACTGATCCTACTCAGATTGAGATCTATAGAGCACGACAAGTACAGGGTTCAAATGGCGTAGGAACACCAGGCAAGCTTATAGATGCAGCCGCTTCATTTCCACTTATTAGCCCATATGGACCATTAACTGGTAGGATATTAAGAGACTCTACAAGTCATAATTTCCAGATTCTAAGCAATACTCTTACAGAAATATTCGTAAACGGTACTCCTGCGTCTGGACAATATGTGGTTTTAACAGATTTCCCTAACTCGAATCAATCAGCAATTACAGGCATAGCTACGGTTGCTAATACTGGATTTCTAAGAGATACTCTTAAGAACTTTGTAATTGGAGAACTTCGTGATAGAATTCTTGTTGATTTTGCTGGGAGTCGTTTTGTTATTAGGAATAATGGACCAGATATTATAACGGTGTCAGGAACGCCAGTCATAGGTGCTTATACCGTTCTTCAAGAGTTTGAAGACTATGTTAGTCCGTCTGAAAATAATTTAGGGCAATTCAGTTTAATGGATACTTATCTTAATGAGGCTGAAACTCAGATTAAAACAGGCACTGGACTAGAAGATGAACAATTCTACTACTACACAGGATTCACTCATAGAGAAGGTGGTAATGTAGCAGAAGCTTCATTCGCTGTATTCTCTGACTCTAATTCAACTCAAGCATTTGGGCTATCTACAATAGATAGAGATTTTGAAAAGATTCTTTTAGAATTCTGGCCTAACGTATTTAAACAAGTTGATTCAACTGGTGATTTTAATGATTTAATGACAGTATTTGGATTCGGATTGAATGATGTATACAGTTTTGTAAATACTTTCGATCTTACCAATACTGATAGAATGTTAAGTTCAGTAATGCCAAGTATGGCTCTCCAAACTGGAATAAGCCAAGCTGATTATGTTCTTGGTGTCGATCATATGCGAAGAATTGTTAGTGACCTTTTGCCTACATGGAAACTGAAGGGCAATAAAAGAGGCATTGTTGATTTCATTAGGATTATAACTACTTGGGATGTAACAGATGGAACTGGAGATCCTTCAGAGATAACTGATGATGTACCTAATTTAGGTGCTCTTAGATTCTATTCTGGTACATTAGGAAGTAATAATACAAGATTATTTGGCTTCTTAGCAGCTTTTATAAATGACCCAAATGAAGATGCAACAGCTCCTTTTACAGCTTATACATATGCCCCAGGTACTGGAATTGTCCAATACTTAGGAGCAGTTGATTTAAGTCAAGTTGAAATTGGCGATACCTTTATTGATGGTGATGGTATCTTCTTTAATGTAGTTGGCTTTGATGATGCTATGGACCAAATTGAATTGGACTTAGGGCTAACAGTAGATACATCAAGAAATGGTAATATATACAAAAAGACCCCTCTAGCTGATGCTGGTAGGTTCTTTACAACTCTCCCAGGCGTGATAATTCCTGGTTTCTTTACCTTCAGGGAATTCGTGGTTGAAGTTAAGGATGTCGCTTTATTTACTGGCGAGAGTACAAATATTGAAGTTATCGGGAATAACCGAACTTTGATGACTGATACAAGTGCGATTTTTGGCGGCACAAATAACTTAAGAGGAAACTTCTTGCTTGCAAAACAAGGGCAAGTTAATGATATCTTTCAGATTTCCTCAAATACTCCAACTACTGTAACAGTAAATGGGGTTGTTAAGGACTTAGAACCCATAGGAGACTATGTAATTCTATCTCCTCTAAACACAGTGAGATTTCAAAAAATTCTGACATTGATGACGGAATTTGCTCCCTCTTTTGCAAGAGTCGGGTTTGAATTCACCAGCTCATAATAGGAGAAATTAATGGCTCTACCTACAAATACATTTAGAACCCTACGTTACTACAGAAGTAAATTTAGGGAATCTAAATACCTACTTGCGGCAGAAGCGACAGATTTACAGCTAGAATCATTTGAACAACTTCGTCAGTTTGTTAAGAACACATACGGAGATATAGCTGTAGGTCCTGCTTTTCGAGTAGATAAGCTTTCTGGAACAACTATTGTTATCCGACCTGGAGAAGCATGGCTAGATGGTATTCCCTTCTTATTGAAGTCAGGAACCGACGCCGTAGTCAATCCTGGTGTGCTACCAACAAACACAGATACATCATTATTTGATATGTCTGCTACCCCAACTGATATTGGTGGTAAGCGACTAGTATTCCCTCCCACGGTTGCAAATGATAACTATTCTGTCGTTATCGAAGCAATTGAAGAACTCGTTAGAGAAGCAGGATCATCTGGAGCCGTTGATGCCTTCTTACAAGGAGTTAACGTAGGTGAAGGAACAGAACACAAATTACGACTAGTTTATAAAACTCACGTAGTAAAAACTGCTGATTTAACGGAAACACCAACTTTTCCTCTTATCCCAGCTATTACAAATCACTTTGTAAATCGAATTAAGATTACGCCAGCTGGATTATCGGGAACGATCAATACTGCTATTACAATTACTCCTGATATCAATGGAGCTGATTTAACAGCTAACTTTAATAATGGTGGATTCGTTCTACCCTTTGCTGCTGATGCCAGCGACTATATATTTGGTAGACTAATTGACTCTGATGGAAACGTCTTAATAATCACAAGTATTACAACCAGTGATGGTGGTATGACTGTTGATATGAGACTTGACCGAGAAGTCAAGGTAGGGGACAATGATCCTAAAGCTGGTTTACCAGTTATCACTGCAAGCGTTCCATACTACTTAGTTAAAAGAGATCACTATACTACAGACTCTAACGGATCGCCATTAGGTAAACGATTCTACCGAGTAGCTGATTTTAACTTTACTTCTCCTGTAGTTGGTGACCCAACTGATAAAAGAGTATCTTCAAATATCAATACATTTGGAGTTGACCCAAATATTAGATTACGAGAGGGTGGAATTATATCATGGAATGCGTCCTTTAATCTTTTAACCAACTCTTCAGACTATGAAATAACCACTCAAGGAATGGTAGGTAAAGCTAAAGTTGCTGCAGGAAGTATTACGCTTCCACTTACAGGTGATGTAGCCTATGTCTACTTAAATAGACAAGCAATAGCAGATTACTTTGTTGTGCCAACTGTGACAGCAAAAACAAACGTTCCTAGTAGCGTAGATGTTTACATATTAGCGGAAAGAGGCTCACAAAGAGTTTACTTCCCTCATAACGGCTCTATTGGTGATAGCGAAACTGGGTTCCTTGGCGGATTCGGTTCTGAATTAGCCAAAGATTTGTCAAGAGATAACTTGACAGATATGTTAACTGAAGTTGAGATGGATGAAGTTTTCGCTGAAACCTTCGATATTGACGATGATGTAGATTACACAAAGACTCAAAGTATGGTCTTTGAGCCATTTAATAAACAATTTAAAGCAGGTAGTTCTGCACGATTTTTAGACTTCTTTGGTGATACAGTACCAGAATTAGATCCAACTGATCCTTGGACATTGTTAGGCACTCAAACCTCTTCTTCATTATTAGGTATTGTAACCCTTACTGATGCATCAGCAGGCGACTTTATCGACTATGAAAGAGTTGAATCTTCTTTAACTACACTTGCTCGAAGTGAACATAGATTTCGTGCAAGGGTTCCTTCAAGTTCTGGAAGTCATCCCTTTACTTATAGATTAAAAGATGGCGTTGGTGGTAAGCACTTTGGACTATCCATTGGAGCTGCTTCAGCCAGTTTAATCGACGGAGCAGGAACAATATTACAAACCTTTGTCCTTGATGGTACGATCTACCACGAATACAAGTTGACAAAGATTGGAAATACTTCAATTCAATGGTACGTAGATGAGGTACTTAAAGGTGTTTATAGGTATTCTGATATCGTCACTGGTTCAGGTGGAGTTAGTACCGTAACTTGGGGAACAGGTTTTGTTGCCGCTTCTACAGCCGTAGTTAATCTTGACTTCCTTAGATTTGATATCTATACTTCAATTTTCTTCTCTAAAGACTTGTATCGAAAAGGTAGTGTCTTTTACGAAGCTGATGTTTTACCAACCGCAGCAACTCCTGTATGGGTAAAAGTTGATGGTGGTGGTGGTATAACAGAAGTTATCACAAATGGTAATTTGGTTCTTACTGATACTATTGGTGCAAATCAGATTAATTATTACAGAGATGAAACCTCACTTACTAGACATGGTGATGCTGAAGTTGATTTAAGAGTAAAAATAGCAAGTGCTGGCTTAGCTTCTTTTGAACAATTTGGTATAGTTCTTGAAGATGGGGCCAAAACAATGGCAGCTTATCTTAGAGATGTAGCTGGGCAGCTTAAAGTAGGACTTTGGAATCCAGTATCTAATATAGTAGTAGGACCAGAACATAACCTTGACTATAATAAATTCTATTCAATTAAGATTAGAAAAGGTCAAGATGAGACTGTTTCTCTCTTAGTTGATAATGTTCTTACAGAACTAAGATCATATGATGAATTTCTAGATCCTTCTGTAAATACCAGAATATCTTTTGGTAGTTTCTTTAATGCTTCACAATATACGGCAACTATTGACTTTACTCAATATGGATTGCCTGGTTTTGGTACATTAGCAGGAACTCCAGTTAAAGACTTCTTAGTAGCAATTACTTCTGATGATCCAGCTCCTGTAGCTTGGGTATCTTCAGATAATGGGTTTACGTGGTTTAGGTTAAATGATAGAGATGCAGTTTCTGTTGCAGATACTCAACAAACTGGGGCTAATCTACTTGTTCAAATAGGTTTATCAAAAATAAACTCTGTTTTAACTGATTACGGTTTATATTATAATCGAAGTGGATTTGAAACAGATGGACCATTCAGATTTGATACGCAAACAGCTATAGCAGCACAAACTACATTTGAACTTCCGTTCGTTTACTCAACTGGTGTAGATGAGCTTATTGTAACTTACAAACCAGTGGCAGGCGACAGTAGAGAACTCTTTTTAACTGACGACTATACTGAAGATGACCAGAACCACATTACGCTTACCTTTCCTGCAGTCGCAGGAGATAAGTTAAAGTTCCGAGTTATCTTCGTAACTTCACCAATCATTGTTCCAACTGCTGGCGTATTTAACGGCCACGATCACGATGGTTCAGGTGGAGAAAGTGATATTCTAAATCCAACCACAGTGAATGCTGTAGGCGATGTAAACGTAGGGAATAACTTACAAGTTGATGTTGATGCTAATATAGATGGTGACTTAACCGTTGCTGGTACGATTAATGGTACATCCCCACTTAAACTAAGTGGAGATAACACAGGTGTACTCGTTGGAAATGGTACTTTAGCTGTAGGTAGTTTAGATTTAAAGGTAAGAACTGCTGGTGGAGCTTCACCTACTTTCTCATTAGAAAGAGGCGGTGTTTCATGGACTGAACTTCACAATGCAGCAGGTAACTTTGTTGTTCAAAAAGCAACTGTAGATAAGTTACGAATAATGACTGATGGTAGTTTGGAAATTGTAAAAGATATTCGAGCTGCTGGCAGTATGCAAATAGGTGGAAATGCTGTTATTGCTGGTATAGTTCAAACTCAGCAAGTTGTGGCATCACAAGGACAGTTTGACAGCCTTACAGTAGGCGGTCAACCCATTGTTACAGTTGCAAATTTCATAACGGTAAGATCAGTATCTATGACTGGTTCTGACGTTCTTATCAACCCAGGATTAGAATCAACTGATGTTGTATATAAGGTTTTTTCAACTTCATCTGGTGAAGATCTTGATTTTGCAAATGGTGGATTTGATGGACAGAAGATTTTTATATATGGACTAGTAGGATCTCAGACTTTCAATATTCAAGAACCTACAGGTGGAGCAGGTGGAGCTGTGAAAGTAATGGACAGCGGCTCATTTACTATAGATGATGATGATACAATATCATTCATTTGGAATCAAACAGATCTTAGATGGCTCGAACTACAAAGATCCAATAATAACTAATAGGAGAATTTAAATGGCAGCAATTATACCCGTTGGGGCAACTCCTTTAACGCAGAGTTTAACTAGGGCTACAGCTGGCACAGGTACAGGTACTTTACTAACTGTAACTGCGCTAAAGACAGCGAAAATCGTTGGTTTTAAAGCCCATGTATTTAATAACAGCGGTGGCAGTAGAAATATTAAATTTCGTGTAAAAGTCAATGGAAACATTGTGCATGAGAAACAATATCTTTCTATGTCCCCTGGTGCTAATAGTATAAACAATGCGGAAGAAGTTCTCGACATTATTTTAAAAGGTGGAGACACATTCCAAGCTGAAATTAACTTGGATAACAGTCTTGACTATGCCAATATGCACTTACAGGCATACGAGTATACTCCATAACCTTAATTTGATAGGAGCATACAATGGCACTCATTCGTAATAAGGATGATAAACGATTCAGTAAAAGAAGTACAGATATCGACGTTCCAGCGGTATCACGATCTAGTATTATAACTACAGGATTAGCACTAACAAGTGCAGCAGATATCAGTGATGATAATCCTGAAACATTATACTTTCATATTTTTAACCAGCTTCCCTCACAGATGACATTATTTGTTTGGGGCGAGTTGTTTAATCAAAACTTCTATACTGAATTAGGACAACATACTCACGCACCTGGAACATTGGCAACTGGTAACGTTACTGGTGGAACTACCTCTCACGCACATACAGGAAACGTAGGTATTGGAAGTCACGGCCATAATGCAAGTTCTGGAGCAACAGATCCTGCTCACAGTCATAGAATTCAAATGGAATTAAACCCATTTCAAGCAAATGATAGTGGTATTGATACAATTAACTGGAGCGTGGCTAACGTAGGCTATGATAGATTCGTTAATGCGCCTGGTTCACCAAATCCAACGTGGATTGAATCACAAAGTATTTCACATAGTCATAGCGTAACGGTTGGTACAACTAACTTAGGCTCACCTGGCTTTACTACAGCCCCTACTGTCGTGGATACACATTCACATAACGTTACAACTGGAGTATCAGCAACGACTGGTATTATTCCATCAGTTAACTCGGTACGAACTTCTGGATCACCGAAGACATATATTAATGGTATGTTAATTGAAATTAATGGAGTAGATCAAACTGCGGCTTTACTTGCTCAAGTAGCTCTTGCTGCATTCGGAGATGGAACCTCTGGACATGCAATTGTTACAACTGGAGTACAACTTGACCTTTCACCATTTATTGGTGTTCCTGGTCAACACAAAGTTCAGTTTATTCAGAACGGTGTGAATAACGGTGGAAAGGTTAGATACAACTTGTATCTATTATAATATGTACGCAAAAGAACAGTTAAAGAAAATAGAAGAGATGGTTAATGAAGACTGTGCAAATGGACGAAATCTTCAAAAGAAACTAAGACAGAAGATGGCGTCAATAGGTCAGTGTCCACAATCTCTTATAAAAGAACTACAGCAAAATAAAGTAAATATTCGCAGTAAGTAATAGTAGGTATAATGGAACCCCTATCTTGGACTGCTGCCGTAGCCTTAATAGGCTCTGTAGCTACAGTATGCGCTACGATCTTTGGACTCCTCAGACGAGGAAAGTCCAATGGAAATAGTGAAACAAAAAACCTTCTAGAAAAAACTAGAACTGAGTTATGGGAGAATGTCAATGATATTCGAGCCGAAATGACTCAATTACGAGAAAAACTTGCTGTAGTAGAAACAGTAGCAAAAGATAATAAAGAAGAACTGGAGAGATTGCGCGATAGTTTTGAAAAGCTTAATGATTTACTAATTAGACTACTTAGCGAAAAATAATGAGGGAGAAGTTATGATAAATTTTTGGTCAATATTTGAGAGCATTTTAGGTATGCTCGGAGGAAAGCCAAAAGAACAAACGTTAGCAAAGGTACTCCCGTTCAAGAAGAGGGAACCTGTGTTACCACTTGACGACTCAAGACATATTAATCAGGCAGGTTTGGAATTATTAAAACAGTCTGAAGGACTCAGACTGAAGGCTTACAGAGATGCTGTAAACGTGTTGACGATTGGATACGGCCATACTGGGCCAGATGTTTTAGAAGGTCAGGTTATAACGGATCAAGAAGCAGAGAATCTAATGCGTAGGGATCTATTGATCTTTGAGGCAGGAGTAACTGACGCTGTAGATGTTACAATCAATGACAATCAGTTTTCAGCCCTTGTAGTATTCTCTTACAATGTAGGAGTAAAGGCTCTAAGGGACTCTACACTTCTTAAGTTTTTGAATGCTGGAGACTCTAGTGCAGCGGCCTTGCAATTTGGTCGATGGAACAAAGCTGGAGGTAGGGTTTTAGCCGGTCTGACTATTAGACGGCAGAAGGAAATGGAACTGTTTAACGCCTAGTCTTGTTGTTCTTAATCCCTGCCATTGCAGCAAAGGATTCCATTGTTTTAGCGGCGTTTAAAGTTGTATATCCGATAAGGGTACGTTCATTTGCCTTAAAGGTAAGGCTTTTATCTAATAGAGATTTACGAATAGGCTTATCAGGACTGATTTGACAGAAGTGGTACATAAGATCAGTCTTATCTCGGTTGAGAAGTATCTTCTTAATCAATAGTAAGTGTCCCTCAAAGAAGTGGCTACTAGTAATTTGCGCTCTATTAATCATCTCTGTTATTGCAGGGGTGTGTCTCGTATATGAGACATTAAAAGGTTTAATAACCTCTAATACCATACCCTTTTTAAAAACTGGAATAATGTTAAGCTGCTTTCGCACTTACTGCTTCCTGTAGTCTTGGTGGGACTGCAATCATAAAAGTAGTAATAATATACTTATCATTACTAGTAGGATTTTTACCTCTATGAATATACTCAAAAAACGGTGGAAACAACAGAAGGCTCCCCGCCTTCGGCCTGATAATGATATCATGGTGTTTAAACTCAGTTTCCCCGCCCTTTTTCACATCATTTAAATACCAAATAGCTGTTAAGAATCTTTGAATAGTTGGAGTGTTCATACCGTTATCGGCGTGCCAATCGAACCCTTCGTCTGACTTCTTTTTGTATTTCTGTATCAAATAGCCTGAATCTTTGTGTTCAACGTTATTAACCCAATTCAAAACAAAGTCACAATCAGCGTTGTATTTATCCACAGCTTTTGCTAATGATTGAAATATAGCTAGGTCGATATCGTTCCATTCAGGTTTTCCACTGATGTTTAAATCCATGCTTCTCTTCGTAGGATGGATATTACCATAAGCAGTGAGGCCAGGAGCCTTTCTAGGGTCCGCCTCAAACCGTTTTATCGCGTCTTTACATACCTTTACGTCTAGCGCATTTTCATAAATTTTAATAAATGATCTCATATTCTTGCCCATTTTTTAGGTTTATACTTGTGGTACTTCTTAATATCTCGAACCTTACCATCGTAGTTGTCGATAACCTCTCTCATATTATCAACTGCCTTACGTGCATTAATCCCAATATCCGTCCAAAACATAGTACCAGGTCCGGCTATCTCCATTATGTAGTTGAAGACTTTAAGGACTTCATCATTTGTAAGACCTGGGTACACAATAAACATGCGAGTTTCAGAGTCTTCTGCGGGTCTTTTATCGTAAGTACGATATTTCCTTTGAGCGGTCTCAACACCACTGGTCTTTTTATTCGTATTCCTTGAGCTATCATACACCACCTTATACGGAGCTACACCATAATTAGGAGTGTAGATCACAAGATGTCGGCTACTAACCTCTTCTTTAATCTCTTTTGCAGCTTTTATTAAAGCTTGTCCTAATTTAGTCTTTTTCATTCTATCTCCACGCAATACCCTTCCTCAGTAAGGTCAGGCATTGGAAAATAACATATTTGGTTATCTTTGCACTGATCGTCTCCACGACAATCCTTTAATCTTTTTGCAGCGCAACTAACTAAGCTTAGGCTTAGAATCAATATCAGTAATAGGCGCAATTTCTCTCTCCAATTGAATAAGGTTCTCAATACGAGTATACTTATCTGCTTCTGGCTTCCTATTATACTTGTAGTCCAAAACATAGATTCGTTTTATACCAGCCTTTTCAGCAGCATCGCAGTTCTTTAAACTGTCATCAACAAAGATATCAGGGTTTAATTCCCTTAATATCTTCTCTTTGCTGCTTGGGGCGAAGTATAATTTACTCATTGGAATCTTATTAAGTAAGAAACTCATAATTGTATCGCCTTCAAATTCCTGCTTTCTTGCAGTAACGTATACAATTTCATGCCCTGCTTTTAGGATATTCTCAATAGCAGTTCGCGCTCCTTCAAAACTCTGAAGGGTTGCATACCCACCATTCTTCTCAAACCACTTAAAGTTTTCGTCCCAGTCCTTCTTAGCGATAAGATCCGAGAGATTTCCATGTGGCATAAACTCTGTTATATCATCTGCCGTAATACGTTCATTATTACGCAGATTGTATACTCGAAGGAATTGTCCTAAGAAGTCAAGAATAACGCCGTCTATGTCAAGTGCTATTAACATTACTTCCTTTTAATTTGGTCGTTAAGCGCCTTTAAACGTTTATCGTTCTTAGCTGCCTTTTCGCCCTTCTTATGATACTTATCTTTACCAGGCTTCTTCTTTTTCCCTCCAACTAACTTGTCGTTGGAAAGCTTTGCAGCTTCAGCTTTACTAATTGCTTGTTCAGCCATTAAATTCATCCTCCTTTATAAGACAATGAATCTCCATTTGAATACCAGGGAATTCATCCATTAAACGCATTTCTTCGTTGTAGACCTTTCCTCTAACGTCAATTGAATCTACAACTACATCTATACTAAGAATAGGTTCTACACTGACTGCTCTAACACCAGGAACGTCTGATAGTCTATTCTTCACAGCATTAATTATGTGTTCTCTTTCCACTTTTATCCCTCTCAATTCTTTTGCGCGAATCTCTGATAGACCTCTACAGTTTTCTAGAACTTCCTCTAGTCGGACTATCCTAGCTTTCGCTTCTTCTAAGGTCACGATATATCCGTATAGGAAATGAACTTAGTAATTGCCTTGGCTACCTCTTCTACAGTTTCACGTACAGCTACATAATTTCTAGAGACTAATCCAATGTTAGTACATGGTTCTTCATTAAAAGAACCGCCCATAAAAACCTCTATTCGAGTTACTTCCATGTAAACGGGCTTACCATCCATATGTGTAAGTTTAAGCAGTCTCATCGGTTATCCCCTGACCCTGTTATTTTGTTTCTATTCATCCTACTTTGAAGCTTTCCAATGTTCTTTTCAGCTACGGTACTGAAATCAATATCAAGTTCCTTAGCAATTTGAGAAACATACCAAAGCACATCACCTAGTTCTTTAGTAAGATCCTCTTTAAGCTGGTCTGTAACTAGACCGTGTGTATCTCTATATAGTTTTTTAATCTTCTCAGCTACTTCCCCTGCTTCTCCTGTAAGGCCAAGTGTAAGGTACATAAGGGACGTTACTCGTGATTCCCTTGGGAATACTGCTGTCTCTGCGGCCATTTCTTGATATGTGTCGAAAGAAATTTTATTTGACATAGTATCTTCTCCCTTTATCATCTCTTTTAAAGATACGAAATCTAAACATTTCTACTCTATTAGGCAACGAAGAACCTAAATATTCTAGCGCCAAGTTTTCACTATTATCTGCTGCTCTAATAATTTCTACTAAAGTATCAAATTCTTCTTGGGAATTCACTGATATCATTCCACTAAATCCTTTACTCATTTTAGCCTCGCTACTTCTCTTTCAGCTATTTCGGTCATTACTTTTAAGCTACCGGCACGTTCATAAATTCTTTTAAGTCTATCAAAATACCAAGGTTTACGCTTTCTCTGAAATGCATCAACCCACAAGAAATGTAGAAGATCATAACTCATGTCATATAGATCCTGTTTCTCTGTTTTAACCACCAAACGTTCTTTAGGAGTTATAATAGTTTTGCCGCTCTCCCAATCAAACCCATTAAAAATAGAATCTATCCCTACCATAGAAATAGGCCCAATAGAAGGACTAGAAGTTCTAATCATCAACTCGTCATCTTCGTTACGATTCCCAAACTTAGGTCTCTTATTAAAGAATTCTAATAGTTCTTTGATCTTCATTTTGACCTCTCAATAATCGTAGCCGCTATATCTACTATGTACTTGTCGATTACATCACTAATATCAACACCATACATAGCTTTGGCGCACTCTATTACTTCAGATATTTTATCGTCTTCTACAAAGTCAGATACCTTAGATAAATCTGTAATCAGAAATGAAGTAAAACCAAGACAATCTTCTACGAATCCATCAGCTACCATATATACTAACTCTAGTTTTTCAGTAGAGGCAATAGTAACTCTTCCTTCATCAGCAGCTTTCTTAACCTTGGCTCTTAACTTTTCTTCTTCATCTTTAGTCATTTACTTATCCTTTTTAATTAACATCCTTACGCCCTGCGTCTCTTTTGTTTTCCTGTTTTTAGCTGTCACAAGCTTGTTGCCATTTGGCAGACTTACAGTTGAGAAAGTATCTAAGTCTAAATCTTCCTTCACTACCCCTTCTATATCCAAGTGGGTATAGTTATCTGTCTCTTTGGCAAACGTGCTCGGAAGCTCATCTGTCTTCTTTGTCATAAAAGCTTTTGCTCCATGTCTAAGTATGAATAGTGCGTCGCCTAAACGTCCCATAATCTTTCAGTCTTTCTCCCAAGTAGAAGTGACTTGTTATGCCACCATTGACTACATTGTTTATAATCGCTACATCATATGGATTGGGCGGGGTTACAATAATACCTGCAAGAATGTTGTTCTTAACTAAAATCCTATTATCAGTTATAACAACTATTGTGGTTGGCTCATTAAGGTTTTCTATTACGTCCCCTTCTCTCGCCATCAGGTATTTACGGTTTTCCATGCACTTTGTTTTCTATTACTATATTAACTGTTATTAGATTCAAATACTCCATATACTTCTGATCCACCATCATTATATCCACCTTTAATTTGTATAAAGTCATGGATATTAAGCTCTTTAGCTTTATCTAATGCATCTTCTAAAGACTCAGCAGATATCTCTATATCTGTGTCTAACTTAATCTTTCCCATTACAACAAATGTTTTTAATCTCTTAGGCATTTTTTCTCCTATATATCATTTAATCTAGCAAATTCCCCAAACAGTTCTAAAGCTTTCTTGTTATAAGCTAATGCTGCTTCTTCTACTGTGTCAAATCTTCCAAGATAAATTGGTTTATTTTTCCAAATGTAAGCTTCGTATCTATTGCTCTGATACCTAACGCCTTTATATCCTGTTTTGTTTCGTTTATGTACTTTTATATTAGCCTGATTTTCTGAATTGGTACATACTCTTAAATTACTTCTTCTGTTATCTAATTTATTCATGTTTTTATGATCCACTTGTATAAGAGGATCAGTCAAATCTAAAAGAAGACGGTGTAATTTCACTTGTTTTTGCGTTCTATCTAAACTTTCTTTTCTTGGTAAACGTGATTGTGGATAACCTTGAGCATTTATAAACCAAGTATATTTATTGACTTTATAAAAATCTTCGTCATCTACTAATATGATTTCACCTTTATTTGTTGTTAGGCTTGCCATGACTTCCATTTTCAACCACTGTATTACTTGATACTAATATCAAGGTAGCTTTGCTTCTAAACTGCTCAAGATTTCTACTGCCTGTATACGTAAAGGAACTTCTTAATCCGCCTTCAATATCTTTAAGTACCAGCTCTACTGGTCCTTTTTCTGGAACTAAGAACTCTGTTCCCTCTGAAGTCTTCCAGCCATTGCCATATCCTTCTGAGGCTGATCCTTTATACTGCTTGTAGGTAATACCATGTTCTGTAGTTTGTCCTGGTGCTTCGTCTGTTCCTGCCAGCATACCGCCTAACATAACTGCATCTGCTCCTGCTGCTAGTGCCTTAGCTATATCACCAGGAGTCCTTAATCCACCGTCTGCAATAATAGGAATACTTCCTCCAAGATTATGAACACAGTCTAGGATAGCACTTAATTGCGGAATTCCTACGCCTGTTTTTAGTCTTGTCGTGCAAGCAGAACCAGGCCCAATTCCAATCTTAAAAGCATCTGGCATAGCCTTACCAGTTAAATGATTCTTAAAATCATGAATAGATTGACTAGTAGCAAAGTTACCAACAATCAAAAAGATATTACTACCAAACCTATCCTTTAAATACTGTACTTGTTTGACAACGGATAACTGAGCACCGTGAGCTACGTCAACACAAAAGATATAGGCATCAGCTTCATATAGAGCTTCTGCTCTTTCTTTTTCGTCGTCTGAGACGCCTACTGACACACCTACATTTATCACTCCGCCTGTATCAACATGCCTATTCTTAAGTGTCATAAAGATGTTATTCCACATCTCTACGTTCTTCTCTATAGACATAAAACGATGCAGGATACTCATCCCACCATTTTTAGCTACAGCTAAGGCCATTTTATCTTCTGTAATAGACGACATATTGGCGCTTATGACAGGCAATTGTAGTTTAATATCGCCTAAAGTAGTTGTTAAATCCACATCCTTACGACTATCTATCACAGAGAATTTAGGCTCAATCAATACGTCATCAAACGTTATGCTTTGTCGATCCATATATCCTTTGTATTTCTAACTTTTTTAAGCAAATTTACAATTTGTTTCATTTCATTAGATGAAACCAGATCTCGTTTTAATAAATTACAATTAGTGCAACATGGTAATATATTGTTTTTTTCATAGCCCTTTTTGTTATCAATTCTATCTAGACCACCACCAAAATGAGGTAATATGCCCCCGCAATAATAACACTTTCTCTTTCTTATATTTTCATATTCCTCAAAGGATATATTTATATTTATTCCTCTATTTCTAGCTACTTTTCTTAATTGATTCCATTTATATCGAATAGTTTCCATATATTTCTTTTGAGCAATTAATCTTTTTCCTGATTTATCATGTCTTTTTATGCTTGCTTTTACAGAATTGGGATTATTTCTTCTCCATTCAACGCAGTAATGATTTCTACAAAACCCTAAACCATAATGTATTCCATGACAATCTAGTATTGAACAAAGCTTAACTTTACCCATCTTTTTCCTCGTTAAATAGCCTTTTCTCTATTAAGTCGATTAATTCTCGAAGTTCTGGAGCGGTCATTTCTTCTATAACTTGTATAAACTCTTCTTTAGACATGCTTCCTCTCATGTTCCATATACCATTTACCTAGCTTCAAAGTTAATGCAACATCAAGTCTACAATCATCTTCCAGCATCTTTACTGGAACACTATACATTCCACTCTCAGGGCACTTTACTTTCTTACCAAATAGAGTATCTACATGATTGATGTAGACCTTAACTAGTTCTTTGTTATTAGCAAAGGGCATTTCCACAACCTCAATGTAGTGGGCACTTGGCTTTAGGAATACAACCTCTGTATTAGGCCCTGACGGGTCGCCTAATGAATACTCACTCGTTGGTATGTAAATCTGTTTAGCTCGAATCATCTGCCATTTCCCTAAAGGTTGCTGCTACCTCTACGTCACAATGCGCCTCAACTTCATTCTGTGGCGCTATAAATAATCTTCTTCTGGGCGCTGCTCTATAGCCTAAAAGCTGGTCAATCATTTCCAATCCTAGATGGTACTCTCTTTTTTCAGCGTCAAACTTTCTTACTACATATCTTACTTTGACTCTTTCAGTCTCTTCTGCAAACTGTTGGTCCCTATAAATAAGAGCCGTGTATTTTGAAATGAAGTCACAAATACAATCAAAATGATGAATGTTAGGATATATGACATACCCATTTAAGAATTTGCGTCTACCCTTTGCTGGGGTTTGGCAAGGAAATTTTGTTTTCATGTCTTAGCATCCTAACGTACATCCTCAGTAATCTAACCTGTTCAACTACAAAGTCTAAACCAAATAACTTTTCAAACTCAGTAATGCCTATATTATGGATTGCTTGAGTCCCTCCCGTATGGTGCCCCTGGCAAAGGGGTACACAACTATAGTCTGATCCTTTTATTGCTA
>Ga0247727_10010292_pt1 | contig 16611 bp, 15 predicted proteins | sample WisWelCaveWW1625_FD_202498 | JGI IMG/M metagenome (GOLD analysis project Ga0247727, IMG submission 202498) | Biofilm microbial communities from Wishing Well Cave, Virginia, United States - WW16-25 | ecosystem: Environmental > Aquatic > Deep subsurface > Groundwater > Cave microbial mat | place... | reverse complement strand
GGGTCGTCGATGCCGAAGCCCAGCTCCGCCTCGGGTGAGCTACCGGTGCCTGGCTCCATTTTCCAGTTGATCCGAGCAGGAAAATGGTGCCTGGCACCTGGACTCGTGCTGGCGTTCGTTGGCTGCGCCACATCGCAGTACGCCGTGCGTCCAACGCCCGTCCCGGAGGAATCGGCTGGAGCGCTCCAAATCGAGCGCTCCATCAGCGCCGCGCAGGCCAGGACGTTCGAACGGCAGGAGGCGCGGTTGATTGGATCGAACGAGCGGGTGCAGGGCTTTGAGGTGCAGCGGCTGGTCGACCGCTTGAGCCGCGTCACGGAGCGGCCGGGGCTGGACTACCGCGCCTACCTCTACCGGGATGACGACCCCAACGCGGCGGCGCTGGCCGACGGCCGGATCTACCTGTCGACCGGCATGTTGGAGTACTTGGGCCATCGGGGATCAAGCGCCGATGAGCTGGTCTCCATCATCGGCCACGAGCTGGCTCATACCGTCGCCCAGCATTTGGTGAAGCGCTATCGAACCCTCCAGCAGCAGCAGCTCCTTGTAGGTCTGGTCGCAGCTGGCGCGGCGGCGGCCACGCGCAACGCCAGCGCGGGCGCTCAACAGGCTGGGCGCGTGGTGGTGGATGCCGCCTCCTTGCTGGCGGATGTCGCGGCCAGCGGATTCAGCCAGGAGCAGGAGCTGGAGGCTGACCAGCTCGGGATCCGGTACGTGATCCGCGCCGGCTACGACCCGCACGCTGCGCTGGCGCTGCTGGAAGACTTCGAGCGGTTCGACAACCCGTGGCCGTTTTTGCGCACGCATCCCTACATTGCGCTGCGCCGCGAGTATCTGCGGCGCTATCTCGCTGAAACCGGCGCCGGCGGCGCGCCGCTCCCCACCGGCAGGCCTGCGTCTGAGCGCGCAGCGCTCGAGGCGCGAGCGAAACAGCTGCGGGAGGCGCAGAAACTCTACCCGGCGGGCTCGGTCAGCTGGAAGAACCTGCAGCGCCAGATCGACTCGCTCGAGCGTGGTCCGTAGCAACAGTCTGCAGACTGCAGACTAAGGTAGAGCAGGTTTAAACCTGCTCTACTACTCGAGCGGCATGCCGTGGCGGGTCGTGTTGGTGGCGATCGTCTTCGGCAGGAGCAGTTGGAGCAGGTAGTCCGGGCCGCCAGCCTTCGTCCCCAGCCCGGAGAGCCGGTGTCCGCCGAAGGGCTGCCGGCCGACCATCGCTCCGGTGATGGGGCGGTTGAGATACAGGTTGCCGACGTCGAACGCCTCAACCGCCCGCTGGAGATGCGACGGGGAGCGGGAATACACCCCGCCGGTTAAGGCGTAGTCGGTGTCGTTGGCCAGCGCGATCGCCTCCTCGAACGTCCTGACGCGAAACACGCACACGAGCGGCCCGAAGAGCTCCTCCCGCGCCAGCCGATCTTCGCGCGGCACGTCGGTGACGATTGTCGGGGCGACGAAATATCCGCGTTGCGGCAGGCGGGTCGACGGATAGCGGTATGCGACGGTGGCGACCTCGCCGGCGTGCGCTGCCGCCTCCTCAAGGCGGTGCTGCGCCGCCTCTTCGATGAGCGGCCCCACATCGGTGGCGGGGTCGGCCGGGTCGCCCACGACCAGGCTGTCGGTGGCGGCCATCAGCCGCGGCAACAGGCGATCCGCCACCGCCTCGTGCACGATGAGCCGCGAGCAGGCGGAGCACTTCTGTCCCGCGTAGCCGAAGGCCGAGCAGACGACACCCGTCACCGCCGCGTCCAGATCGGCGTCGGCGTCAACGATGATCGCGTTTTTCCCGCCCAGCTCCGCCACGACGTGCTTGATGAACCGCTGGCCGCGGGCGCCCATCCTGCAGGCGTCAAGGATCGATAGCCCGACCGCCTTGGATCCCGTAAAGAGGATCGTCCGCGTTCCGGGATGGCGCACCAGCGCCGCACCGACCTCCTGCCCAAGACCCGGCACGTATTGCAAGACCTCCGGAGGCACGCCGGCCGCGTGGAGGATGCGCGCCACATGGGCGGCGACGATCGAGGACTGTTCGGCCGGCTTCAGGATGACGGCGTTGCCGCTCACCAGGGCCGCCGAGGCCATGCCCGTGACAATCGCCGCAGGAAAATTCCAGGGCGCGATGACGACCGCCACCCCTCTCGGCGCATACCGGTACTCGTTGCGTTCGCCGGGCAATTGGGGCAGCGACCGCCCCTCCCCCAGCTCCGCCATGCGCTGGCTGTAGTATTCCAGGTAGTCGATCGCTTCAACAACATCGGCATCAGCCTCGCGCCACGGCTTGCCGACCTCCAGCACTTCCCAGGCGGCGAGCTCATGTCGCTGCTCGCGCATCAGACGCGCTGCCGTGCGCAGCAGGGCGGCCCGTTCCTCGATGGACGTCGCGGCCCATCGCGGTTGCGCCGCCTCGGCAATCTGCACCGCCTCTTGGACGTGCGGCACTCCGGCTCGAGCGACGTTCCCCAAGACGTCCTGGGGGTTGGCGGGGTTGCGCGCCGTGAGCGTGTCGGATGTTTCCGCAACCTTCGAGCCGAGGACGAGCGGATAGCGAGCGCCCCGCTGCGCTCTGACGGATGCCAGCGCATCGGCCATGCGCTGCCGCGCCGGCTCCTTGGAAAAGTCGGTGAGCGGCGTCGCTGACCAACCGAGGTGGGAGCTGGCCTCCGGCGGGGGAATGGCTTGCGGTTCGACCGTTGGAGGGTGTAACAATTCATCCCCTGCTCGCTCCTGGAAGATCTCCTGGCGCAGGAACGACTCGTTGGCGGTATTCTCAAGGAGGCGCCGCACCAGATAGGCCATACCGGGGATGAGCTCGCCGATCGGCGTGTAGATGCGCACCGGATAGCCGCGCGCGCGGATGGCAGCCTGCAATGCGTCGCCCATGCCGTAGAGCAGCTGAAACTCCAGGCGGTCGTGCGGCAGCCCCAGCAGCTCTGCGGCCGCCATTGCGTGAGCGATGGAGCGCACGTTGTGTGAGGCGATCGCCGTCGTCACCGCCGGAGCGGCGCCCAAGAGCCGCCGGGTCAGCCGCTCAAACGCCGCATCCGTCTCGGCCTTGCGCCGGTAGACCGGCGCCGGCCAGTGGCGCTGGCTCGCGTGCGCCACCTCATGGTCCCAGTACGCGCCCTTGACGAGGCGGATCGTCAGCGTCCGCTCATGCGAGAGCAGCCATGCCAGCAGCCGCTCAACAACCTCCTCCGCATCGCGCAGGTAGGCCTGGATGACGACGCCGAAGGCTGCGCGCGCCTCATGCTCCTCATGGAGGAGCATCCGCTGCGCCAGCGCCAACGTGAGGTCCCGCAGCTCATGCTGCTCCATGTCGAGGTTGATTAGGGCGTGATGCCGAGCCGCCTGGTCGCACAGGGGGAGCAGGCGCCGCGCGGCGCGCTCGATGCTGTCGGCCGGGCTGATGGGATCGAAGCGGGGGGTGAGGGCGGACGGCTTCACGGAGAGATTCACGCGAGGCCCGCAGCTCATCGGCAGCGACGGTGCGGGCAGCGCCGCGTACGCCTCGGCACACTCGCCAAGCAGCGTGCCGCACCGGGCGGCGTAGCCGTTCGCCTCAGGTTCGCTCAGCACCTGCTCGCCGAGGATATCGAAGCTGCACGTCGCTCCGCGCGCGGCCAGCACCTGCACGACGCGGGAGGCCCCTTCAGGGCGGGATTCCGCGATGAACTGCCGGGCGATCTGCTCCGTGAGCTGCCGCACCACCGCAGCGAGCGCGCGCTGGGTCAGCAGCCCCGGCCTGGCCAGCTGCGCCCCCGCCCGAAGGGCGGCGGGCAGCCGCAGATCTGTCGTCGGGAAATAATCGTGGACGTGCCGCGCCACGTCGCGCGGGCTCTGGAGGCTCGGCAGGACGTCGATGAACTGCAGCACGCGGCTCTTCACCGACGCGTCGTTGAGGCACCAGGAGAGCACCTGCGAGGTCCAGCGGTTCATCACCGACAGGTGCGCGTGCTCGCGCCTGGCCGCGGCGAAGAGCTCGCGGCCGATCGCCTGCGTCTTCGCCTCCAGCTCCTGCAGGTCGAGCCGTCGTCCGGTATCTGATATCATAGGAGGGGGTCAGATACTCTAGAAGATATCAGATACCGGAAGTGGTGTATACTACTGTCCCGATGGCCTCCGAAGTCGTGCAGGTCCGCGGCCATATCATTGATTCGCTCATCCTGCCGAAAGTGCTGGATGAGATCATGGATCTCGAGGGCACCTTCGAGATCCTCGACATCGCCATCGGCAAGCGCAAGGCCGACACCTCATCGGCCAGACTGCGCATCCACGCGCCGACCCAGCGGCAGCTCGACCAGATCCTCAAGCGCGTCGCGCGTCTGGGCGCCATCTCCGTCCACCTGAGGGATGTGCGTCTCGTCCGCGCCGCGAAGGAGGGGGTCTTTCCCCCGGCGTTCTACTCCACCACCAACCTGCCGACCGAAGTCCGCTTCCGCGGCCGCTGGCGCGGCGTCCAGCACATCGAGATGGACTGCGGGATCGTCATCAAGCCGACGACGGGCGAGGCGCGCTGCGCCCCGCTGGCCTCCATCAAGAAAGGCGATTGGGTGGTCTGTGGCAGCGAGGGGATCAAAGTCATGCCGCTGGAGCGCGCCCGGGCCGCCGAGGTGTTCCAGTTCATGGGCAGCGCGGTCTCCTCTGAAAAGCCCAAAACCCAGCTCATCCAGCGGCTCGCCCGGGAGATGCGCGCCATGCGGCGCAGCGGCAAGAAGATCCTCATCGTCGCCGGCCCGGCGCTGATCCATACCGGCGGCGGGCCGTATCTCGAGCGGCTGATCCGCGGGGGCTACGTGCACGCGCTCTTCGCCGGCAACGGCCTGGCCACGCACGACATCGAGTCGGCGCTCTTCGGCACCTCGCTCGGGGTGCGGCTCGACCGCGGGGAGGCGGTCAAAGACGGCCACGACCACCACATGCGCGCGATCAACACGATCCGTAACCTAGGTGGCATCCGGCAGGCGGTGCGGCGCCGGGTGCTCAGGCGCGGCGTCATGCACGCCTGCGTGGCGCGCCGTGTCCCGTTCGTGCTGGCCGGCTCCGTCCGCGACGACGGGCCGCTGCCCGACGTCGTCACCGACGTCATCAAGGCGCAGGACGCGATGCGAGCGCATATCAAGGACGTGGGCATGGCGATTATGATCGCTTCCACGCTGCATGCCATCGCCACCGGCAACATGCTGCCAGCCACCGTGAAAACCGTCTGCGTCGACATCAACCCCGCCGTCGTCACGAAGCTGGCCGATCGCGGGACCTTCCAGGGCATCGGCATCGTCTCCGACTCCGAGTCCTTCCTCCGCGAATTGACGCGCGCCCTCCACCTCTAACCCTTGATGACACACCGGTCACTGGTCACTGGTCACTGGTCACCGTCTGTCCTGATGTGCCGCCCCGCGTTCTATTCGATCGCCTACGAGATCAACCCCTGGATGAGCCTCAAACGGCAGGCTAACCGCGCCAGAGCGCGCCTGCAGTGGGCTCGCCTGCACCAGATCCTCACCCGCCAGCTGGGTGTGCGCGTGCGGCTGCTGCCCCCACGAGCCGGCGTGCCCGACCTGGTCTTCACGGCGAATGCGGGGCTCGTCCATGGACGCACCTTCATCCGCAGCAACTTCCGGTTCGCCCAACGCCGGAAGGAGGAACCGATCATCGAGGCGTACTTCCGCCGGAGCGGCTACCGTCTGGCCGCCCTGCCCCACCGCTATGGGTTCGAGGGCGAAGGGGACGCCCTCTGGATGGGCGAGACCCTGCTGTTTGGGTTCCGCTTCCGCTCCGATGCGCCCGCCCACGAGGAGCTGGCTAGGCTCTTGAAGGCGCGCGTGCTCCCTGTGGAGCTGGCGGACCGCCGCTTCTACCATCTCGACACCTGTTTTTGTCCGCTCGATGCGCAGCGCGCGCTGTGGTTTCCTCGGGCGTTCGACCGGTACGGCCGCAAGGTCATCGAAGCCCTGGCGGCACGCCTGATCCCTGTCACGGAAGCGGACGCGAAGCGGTTCGCATGCAACGCCATCGTCGTCGGCAAGTCGATCGTCCTCCAAGAGGGCGTCTCGGCCGCGCTGCGGCGGCGGCTGGCCCGAGGCGGCTTCCGCCTCGTGAGCCTCGATCTGTCAGAATTCCTGAAGGCCGGCGGCTCCGCCAAGTGCCTGGTGCTGCAACTCAATCGATCGGTCGATTCTCGGGAGGGCGCATGAACATGCACGAACCGCTGGAGCTGGCAATCCGGTTGGTGGTGGCCGCCCTAGGCGGTCTGGCGGTCGGCATCGAACGGGAATGGTCGGTCAAGCGCGGCCGCCACGCCCCGCACTTCGCCGGCACGCGCACCTTCCTGCTGCTGGGCCTGCTCGGCGCGCTGGGTGCTGAGCTGACACACTCGGGCCCAACCGCCGCCGGCATCGCGCTGTTGATCGCCGGAGCAGCGCTCATCGTCGTCGCCTACGCCGTCACCTCGCGCCACGGCGATGATGTCGGCGGCACGACAGAAATTGCCGCGCTCGTCGTCCTGGCCGCGGGAGCGCTCGCCGGCATGGGACGGCTGACGCTGGCCAGCGGACTCTTCGCCCTGACCACGCTGGTGCTGATTGAAAAAGGGACCTTTCATACCTTCGTCGGCAAGCTCCAGTATGCCGAGCTTATGGCCGCCGCGCGCTTCGCCGTGCTGGCCCTCGTCATTTTCCCGCTGCTGCCCTTGGGCCCCTTCGGGCCCGAGCCGGGATTCCGCCCGAGGGAGCTGTGGGCATTGGTGCTCATCTTCTCCGGGTTGAGCTTCGTGAGCTTCCTCGCGCTGCGCATCGCGGGGCTGCACCGCGGCTATGGGTTGGTGGGGCTTCTCGGCGGGCTGATCTCCTCAACGGCGGTGACCCTGAACTTCTCGAGAGAGAGCCGTCAGCAGCCGCAGTTAGGCCGCGTGCTGGGTCTCGGCGTCGTCGCCGCCTGCACGATGCTGCCCCTGCGGGTCATGCTGCTGATCATCGGGCTGAATCCCGGCGTCGGCTTCCAGCTCGTACCCTATCTGCTGCCGCCCCTGCTCGCCGGCCTGGTCGCCTCCGGGCTGGCGCTCCGCAAGAACGACCCGCAGACGATCAAGGCGGAAGTTCCCAGTAATCCGCTCCGGTTCGGGGTGGCAGTGCAGATGGCGCTGGCGTTTCAGGTGGTGCTCTACATCATGGGATGGATGAGCGGGCGCTTCGGCGCATCCGGCATGCTGGCATCGGCTGCGCTGTTGGGGCTGACCGACGTGGACGCCCTGACCTACTCGATGGTCAAGCTAGGAGGGGCTGAGGCGCTGGCCTCGACCGCGGCGCAAGCGCTGGCGATCGGCGTGCTGTCGAACACCTGCTTCAAGCTGGGGATCGCCTGGACGGTCGGCCGCGGCGTCTTTCGACGAGTCACAGGACGGGGATTGCTGGCCTTCAGCGCGGCGAGCCTGGCGGCGCTGCTGTGGCTGCGCTGATCAGCCGTAATACGGGGGCTCGTTGCCTGTCTTCCACTTGATGCTGCAGCCGATGCTGGGCATCTGGTTCGGGCTCACCGACCTCCCCGCCAGCACGGCGTCGATCGCGGCGCGCAGGTCGTTCCCGGTCAGCGGTTTGCCATTGCCTGGCCGGCTGTCATCGAGCTGCCCCCGGTAGACCAGTTTCCGGTTCGCGTCGAAGAGAAAGAAGTCCGGTGTGCACGCGGCCGAGTACGCCTTGGCGGTCTCCTGGCTCTCGTCGTAGCAGAACGGGAACGTGAAACCCAGCTCCGTCGCCATCGTCTTGAGCTTATCCGGCGCGTCGTCCGGGTGCGTCGTCACGTCGTTCGCGCTGATCGCCACGATCCCCACCGGTTTGCCGGCGTGGTCCTTCCCGATCCGGGCCAGCTCGTCTTTCACGTGCACGACGTAGGGGCAGTGCCGGCAGATGAACATGACGAGCAGCGCCTGCTTGCCTGCGAATGTCGAGAGGGAGATCGTCTTGCCGGAGACGACGTCCGGCAGGCTGAATTCCGGCGCCTTCGTGCCGAACTCCATGAGCATGGTGGATGGGGTCAACGCCATGTCAACCCTGAGCCACGAACCCTGAACCCCGAGCCAAGCGCGTCATTTCTGCTCTAACAGTTGATCAATCTTCGCGGCAAGAATGAAATCGTTCTCCGACAGGCCGCCGATGGCGTGGGTGGACAGCTCGATAGCCAGCTTGCGATAACCGGTCAGGTGGAGATCGGGGTGGTGATCTTCGGCCTCGGCAATCGGGGCGATCTTCTGGATGAGGCTGACCGCATCAAGAAAATCCTTGCACGTGATCTGCCTGAGAATGCTCTTGCCGCCGCTCGTCAATTCCCATCCCTTCACATCCGCCAGCAGCGCCTGGGCGGCGCTGAGTGGCAACGGTTCCGCCCCTCCTTCGCACGGCTTGCACTTTCGCTGAGAGAGGGGAGGGCTCATCGGGGCCGCTCCACGCTGACAATCGCGTAGTTCGCGACGGCGCGCGGGAGTGTGAGGGTAAACCGCTCTCCGGCTTTCTTCCCAAGCAGCATTTTGCCAAGCGGCGAGGCGATCGAGAGTTTGCCGTTCTGCGGGTCGGCTTCATCCGGGCCGATGAGCACGTAGCTGAACTGTTCCTTGGTCTGCTCATCTTTCAGCGTCACGCTCATCCCGAGGCGCGCTTCCCCATCCTTTACCTCAAGATCATCGATGAGCTTGACGTTTCCCAGCTTGCCGTCGAGCTCGGCCAACCGCTTGGAGACGTGCTGGAGCCGCTCCCGCGCCGCGTGATACTCGGCATTTTCCCGCAGATCGCCCATGGCCGCCGCCTGGCTGACTTCTTCCGTCAGCTGGCGTTTCTGCTGGAGGAGGGCTTTGTGCTCGGCGTGGAGCTTCGCGAGGCCGGCTTTGGTGAGATACGTCTCGCCCATCTCGGGCTCGAGGTTCGAGGCTGGAGGCTCTAGGCAACCGCCTTCAACCTAGAGCCTTGAGCCTAGAGCGTACTGACTACTTAGTCCACGTTCGCTTTGGTTTGGGCTCCGGCTCAGGAACCTGAGCCGCGCCCGGCTCGGTCGTGGGCACATCCCAGCTCGAGGCCGGGGGCGGGCTGTAGCTCGGCGCCGCCTCGTAGGACATCGAAGGAGAACCGGCTCCCAGGCAGTTGTTATAGGAGTCAGACACGGGGATGCCGTTGAAGCCGGGCACCCAGAAGGTCACGATGTCCACCGCGCCCGAGCCAAGCCGCAGGAGCCCGCAGCCGACCCCCTTCCCGAAGCCGGTGAGGGTGCCGACAAACGGCGGGCCAGCCTGCGTTTCATTGACCGTGTTGACTACCACATCGACGGGAGAGGTCAGGATGTTGAGGGCGCCGCGCACGATCATGCCCCACAGCTTCTGCCCGTAGCGCTGGGACTCCGCGGCTTCGTGAATTCTCGTCCGCGCCGCCCACGCCGGCTGCGCCCAGACGACCAATGATATCGCCACCATCCATGCCGTGCTCCGCTTCATGCGATCCTCCCTTGGTTGACGGAAGAGTTGAAGGCAGTCTAGCGCGAAACCGAAGGGGTGTCAATCATGGCAGGAGGTTGTGTCAACTTTGGAGATTTTCTCCGTACCGTGATGCCCCGAACAACTAACGTGGTCACGCTGGCGATCAACAGCAGCGGGACGGCCAGCATGAGGCCGATGCTCAGGGCGTAGCCGCGGGCGGTGGAGAGCTTCTGCGGCAGCTCGCCGGGGTCGAAGAGCGCCTCTTTGCAGCCCGGGCAAGCCATTACCGCAGTAGGAAGTACCAGGAGACAACTTAAAAGGAAAAACGCAAAAGGTAAAACCACAGCGTAAAATTCAAAATTTTTACTTTTGCCTTGTGGTTTTGCCTTTTGCCTTTTGCCTTTTGCCTTCTCCATTTTCTTACCACTCAAGCCTGTACAGCATCCAATACACGACGATGCCGGTCACCGACACATAGAGCCACAACGGAAACGTCCAGCGCGCGAGGCGTTTGTGCGCCTCAAAGCGTTCATGTATGGCCAGCCAGAGCGTTCGCAGCACGAGCGGCACGATGACCACCGCAAGGATCGTGTGGCTGATCAGCACGGCGAAGTACACAGGCCGCGCCCACCCGGTGCCGAGGAATCGCACGGATCCTACCTGCGCGTGATACAGCAGGTATGAGACAAAAAATGCGGCGGTGACGAGACAGGCGGCGACCATGCACGCCCGATGCGCGCCCACCCGCTTGGCCTTGATGCACGCGAGGCCGCAGATCAGCAGGATGGCGCTCGTCGCATTGAGCGACGCGTTGAGCGCCGGCCATGCCGCGTGCTCCATTAGAGAACGGCAAGGAGCCGCCGAGCATCTTGCTCGAGCCGGCGCATCGCCTCGGCATCCGTCGCGTCATAGTAGCCGCGGATGCGCCCCGCCCGATCCACCAGCACGAACCGCACGCTGTGCGTGATCGGCTCTACCGCGGAGCCGTCCTCCCCCACCCCCAGGCGAAACCCTGCCCGGGCCAATGCATATAGAGCCTCTTTCGGGCCGGTGACCAGCCGCCATCGATGGGCATTTGCCGCGTAGTGCGTCGCGTAGTCGGCCAGCGTCTCCGGCGTGTCGTGTTCGGGATCGACGGTGAAGGAGACGAATTGGACATCCGGCGCGTCCGTGAGGCTGCGCTGCAGCGCGGCAAGCTGCGCGCTCATCATGGGGCACTGCCCGGCGCAGCGCGTGAAGATGAAGTTGGCGATCCACACCGATCCCGACAGCTGCTCCAAGCTGATGGGCTGGCGTCGGTGGTCGGTGAGGAGGAAACCGGGCAGCGCGCCGTAATCCGGAAGGACGACGGCGGAGGGCTGAGTGGCCGAACGATGCAGCATGAGCCCGATGATCGCACCTGCTGCCGCCAGCACCACCACGCCGGAGACAATGCCTCGCCTCGCGGGGCCCGGCCTGATCATCGCCACCCCTGGTTCCATACCAACAGCCCCAGCAGCGCCGGCAAGTAGAGGATGGACGATCGGAAGAGCAGCTGCGCGTTGCGCATCGACCGCCGCCAGGCGGCCCGCATCGCCACCGCCAAGAACCCCAGGCTCAACGCGAGCGCCCCGTAAAAATACCAGGGGCCCGCCAAACCGATCATGGAGGGAAACAGGCTGATGGGCACCAACACCAAGCCGTACAGCACCGTCTGGCGCGCGGTCATTCTGCCGTCGGGCTCCGTCACCGGCAGCATGCGGTAGCCGGCCTGCGCGTAATCTTCCCGATACAGTACCGCAATGGCCAAAAAGTGCGGCAGCTGCCAGACGAACAGGAGCAGAAACAGCGCCCACGCCTCCAGCCCAAGCGTCTGGCGCGCGGCCGCCCACCCGATGACCGGCGGCAGCGCGCCGGGAATGGCTCCCGCGAGGGTGCACAGCGGTGTTCGGCGCTTCAGCGGCGTGTAGAGCAGCAGGTAGCTGGCAGCACTCAGCGCCGCCAGCGTCGCCGCCAGCGCATTCACCATCACCACCAACCACATCAGCCCCCCGGCCACCAGGAGCAGCCCGAAACGCCTGGCGCGCTCCGCCGGCAGCCGCCCGGACGGGATCGGGCGCATGCGCGTGCGCTGCATCAGCGCGTCTTCGCTTCGCTCCATCCACTCATTGAGCGCATTGGCCCCGCCCGCCACCAGAGCGGTGCCGAAGAGGACGGCGCAGAGCTGCGCCCATCGCTCAGGGCCGGCGCTCCCCAGCCAGAATCCGGCGGCCGTCGTCACCAGCACCATCGCGGTCAGCCGCGGCTTCGTCAGTTCAAAGTAGGCTGACGCAATTCCGGTATCAGATACCGCTTGGTGGTTAGCGCGATTCTTAAAACGGTATCTGATACCGGATGAGCGAACGATCAGCCAGGCAAGAACAACGGCCTGCACTAACACCAGCGCCCCCATCGCCACATGCGCGGTGCGCAGCATCACATCGGCTCGATGGAGAAAGACGCTGAGCCCGACGAGGAGTTGGCCGCCGAGCAGCAGCAGCAATCGAATGGCATGCCCCCAGAGCTCCCGGGCGTGCCGGCGATGTTGGCTGAGCAGGGCGGCACACCACCCCGATGCCACGACCAGCGCGGCCGCTCCCGCCACATGCGCCCCCACCCCGGCACCGGTGTGCCGGATGACCGCGCCCAGGATCAACTGGATGAAGGCGATGACGGCCACGCTGAGACTCGCGCGCCGCAGCAGCACCACCCGTGGATGGACGAGCGGCTCGGGAGATTCCGTCCACGCTGGGGCGGTGCTGATCGCCAGACAGACCACAAGACAGAAGAGGGATTGGCCGAGACAGGCGTGGGCGATGGAAATTTGCGGCGGCAACAGCCAGAGTACGGTCAGCCCGCCGAGCAGCCCCTGCGCGATGACCGCCGCCAGCGCGCTGTAGGCCAACCTGCGCACCCACCGCCGGCGCTCAACCTTCCAGAGCCGCGCGGCAAGCGCGAGGATCATCAACCCCACCGTCGCGGCGATCATCCGGTGGCCGTGCTCGTAGAAGATGCCGCCCACCATCGGCGGAAACCACATGCCGTAGGAGAGCGGCCAGTCCGGCACCGCCAGCCCGGAGTCGGTGGACGTCACCAGCCCGCCGGCGATCACGAGGACGAACGTCGCGAAAGCAGTTAGGACGGCATAGCGATGGAATGCCATCTCTGACACCTAGTTGAGATCAGATCCGACGCATGCGCCGGATCAGATACGCGGTAGCGGTGGATCAGATATCGGCTTTGAGGTGTTGGGGGAGCCAGTCGTCTTTCCGGCCGGGCACGCTGTACTCGTAGGGGCCGTGATACACGGTGGGGGTGGTGGCGAAGTTGCCGTGCGGAGGCGGCGAGGAGGTCGCCCACTCCAGCGTATTGGCCTGCCACGGGTTGTCGCCCGCTTTCCTGCCGCGGAAGAGGCTCCAGAAGAAGTTCACGATGAAGAGCGCCTGAGCGAGCCCCAAACAGAACGCCGCCACGCTCATCATCCGGTTCAGGCCGCCGACCTCCGCGAGATGGGCGTACTGGGTGTAGTCGTAAATCCGGCGCGGCATGCCGCCGATGCCGAGGATGAACATGGGGAACATGACCGCATTGAAGAACACGAACGTCAGGGCGAAGTGGAGCTTGCCCAGCGCCTCGTTGAGCTGCCGGCCGAACATCTTCGGGAACCAGAACGTGATCCCGGCGAAGATGCCGAAGAGGCTGCCGCCGAAGAGCACGTAGTGCAGGTGACCGACGATGAAGTACGTGTCGTGGAGGTAGAGGTCCACCGGCGTGGAGGCCACGAAAATCCCGGTCAAGCCGCCGATGACGAACATCGAGACAAACGCCAGCGCATGTAGCATCGGGGTCGTGAAGCGGATGGAGCCGCGCCAGAGCGTCCCGAGCCAATTGAACGTCTTGATCGCCGAGGGGACGGCGATGACCATCGTCGAGACCATGAAGCTCGTGCCCAGCGTCGGGTTCATGCCGCTGGTGAACATGTGGTGCGCCCAGACGAGGAACCCGAGGACGGCGATGCCCATGATGGCGTAGACCATCGAATGGTAGCCGAAGAGCGGCTTGCGGGCGAAGACGGGCAAAATCTCCGAGGCGATGCCCATCGCCGGCAGGATCATGATGTACACCGCCGGGTGCGAGTAGAACCAGAACAGGTGCTGCCACAAGAGCGCCTGTCCGCCGCTGTGCGCCAGCGCCACCCCGTCGACGACCAGCCCCGCCGGCAGGAAGAAGCTCGTGCCCGCCGTCGCATCCAGCAGGAGCAGGATGAGCGCGGAGGCCAGCACCGGCGTGGCAAGGAGGACGAGCATCGCCGTGATGAACAGCGCCCAGATGGACAGGGGCAGCCGGAAGAAGTGCATGCCCGGCGCGCGCAGGTTGATGATGGTGGTGATGTAGTTGATCGCCCCCATGATCGACGACGCGCCGAGCACGATGATCCCGACGATCCAGCACACCTGCCCCGACTTGAACGTGGTGCTCACCGCACTTAAGGGAGCGTACGAGGTCCAGCCGGCCTGTGCTGCGCCGCCTTCCAGGAAAAACCCCGCGCAGACGATGGCGATCGCCGGCGGCACCAGCCAGTAGGAGATCATGTTCAGCTTGGGAAACGCCATGTCTCCCGCCCCGATTTTGAGCGGGATCAGGTAGTTGCCGAAGACCCCAACAAGTAGCGGGATGATGGCGAAGAAGATCATCACCGAGCCGTGCATCGTAAAGAGCATGTTGTAGTAGTCCGGCGCCATCTGCCCGCCGGGGAATCCGGTAGGGGCGATCTTCTCCATGAACGGCAGCAGCGCCCCCGGCCAGCCCAGCTGCCAGCGGATGAGCATGGCGAGCAGGCCGCCGATGAGCAGCATGCCCAGGCTGGTGAACAGAAACTGGATGCCGATCACCTTGTGATCCGTCGAGAAGATATACGTACGAAGGAAACCCTGTGGATGACGTGCTGCGACGCTCATGAGATCCCTCCAAGTCAAAAGGAAAACCTTTTGCGTTGGACTATCCGCTGGTCGCTGTTTCTGCAAGCCAGGCGTCGAAGGCTGCGCGCGATTCGATGACGAGGAAACCGCGCATGCGGTAATGGCCGAGGCCGCACAGCTCGGCGCAGGCGATCTCGAAGTTGCCGGTCGTCGTCGCCGACACCCACAGGCGGCCGGTGAGACCCGGCACCGCATCCAGCTTCATCCGAAACTGCGGCACGAAAAAGCTGTGGAGGACGTCTTTCGACTTCACGTGGAAGAGCACGGTCTGCTGCACGGGGATGTGCAGCTCGTTGATGGTGGTGATGTCGTCCGCCGTGTTGAGCTCGCCGTCCGCGCCGGCGTAGCGGATGTTCCAGGCAAACTGCTCTCCCTGTACCTCCACCTCCAGATCAGGCGGTGGGGGGCTGCCGCGCACCTGCGACCAGACGCGCTGGCTCTGGAACGTCAGGAACACCAGGATGAGCGCTGGGATCGCCGTCCAGATGACTTCGACCAGCTCGTTGCCGTGGATGTAGCTCGCCCGCCGTCCGGGGCGGCGGCGATACCGGATCAAAAACCACAGCAGGACCGCCTGGACCAGGACGAACACGCTTCCCGTGATCCAGAGGATCAGGTAGAAGAGGCGATCGATGGCCGGCGCGGTGGTCGTCACCGCTTCGGGCAGCCAGATCCGCATCCTAGGCTGGCCCAGGGCCCATGCAACCGGCTGGTTCACCAACCATACGGCAACGGTTATGGCCAGCCGCTGTAGGCTGTAGGCTGCCGGCTGTCGGCAAGCGCTTTTGCCTAGAGCCTCGAGCCTCGAGCCTCGAGCAAAACGCTGCATTCAACTCGCTATTGAGCTGCGAATGTGAAGTCCGCGGTCGCGGCTTGCCCGTCTGCCACGGTCACCGTCTGCGTCTTCGTACCGTACTTCTCGTGCCACGCCTCGACGACGTAGGTGCCGGCGGGCAGGCCGGTGATGGCGAAGGCGCCGTCGTCGCCAGAGACGCTGAAGAACGGGTGCGCCACCACCCCGCCGTACGCCCGCATCCAGCTGTGCACGTTGCAGAGGAACTTCACCATGACTTCCGGCTTGGCGAACTGCTTTGTCATCTTGGGACTCTTATTGCTCGGCTGGGCCAGGTTGAACGGCTGGTTGATTGTCGGCTTGGCGTTGACGTTGTGCAGCGTCGGATCGCTGTTGACGATCTCCAGCGGCTGGTTGACCTGAATGCCGAAGACGTGCGGGTGGTACCGGCAGCCGGCCTGGTCGAGGACGACCGGCGCGGTGGGCGCCGGAAACGACCCAGCGAGCCCCTCCTTGACATAGACGAAGACGTCTTTCAGCGTGCTGTTGGCATTGACGGCGACGTAGATGTAGTCTTTCTTGGCGCCCTCTTCTACGATGAGCGCGGAGAGCGGCTCCGGATGCTGTTTACAGACGGGGTCAGCGCCCATGTTGATCTTCTGAAGCGTGGGCGCCGTGCCCTCGAACTTCACCGCCCCCTGAATGGACGACGACCCCGTCGCTGCCAGCGCAGTACCGGCCGGCGCTTCAGCTAGTTGCATGGGCGCAGCCGGCTGCGCGGCATCCTCCGTCCGCGCAGCGGCGTCTTGGGGCTTGCCGCTGCCGCAGCCGATCGCCACGATCACTCCGATCAACACTGGGGAGATCCATCGAACCTGTCTCATCAGCCGTTCCTCCTAGTGCTGTTGATGCTGTCGTGACTGCTTGCGAAGCACGATGTCCACCCAGGGCGAGACGGCGCGTGCCGTGCCGTTGCCGCCATCCCACACGGCCACCGCGACCGACGTGAACTGATCCAGCGTCATCGCCGCCGCCCCGACCGGCTCAGCCGGCTGCAGCGGCCGCTGCAGGAGCAGCGTCCACCGGCCGTCTTCATAGACTGAAAATGATTTCAATGCTACTCCCGTCGCTGTTATCACCTGCTCCAAATCAGTGGCCAGCCTCTCCACCGCCTTCGCGCCAGCTGCCCAGTGGCAGATATTGAGCGCTGGCGCGCCGGTGTAGGGCCAGGCCTGCAAGGTGATGACATCTCCCTGGGCGTCAGGAGGCTTCAAGACCAGCGCCAATCGATCCGGAGGCGTGTCATGTATCGCAGGCTCCAAGGCCGACACGGTGACGTGGTCCTCCGTCGGATCATCCCACGACAGCCG
>Ga0247727_10010291_pt1 | contig 16612 bp, 16 predicted proteins | sample WisWelCaveWW1625_FD_202498 | JGI IMG/M metagenome (GOLD analysis project Ga0247727, IMG submission 202498) | Biofilm microbial communities from Wishing Well Cave, Virginia, United States - WW16-25 | ecosystem: Environmental > Aquatic > Deep subsurface > Groundwater > Cave microbial mat | place... | reverse complement strand
AAGCCGCCCGCGCTGCGTCGGGGAAAGACCCGTGGGCCGAACCCGGTGATCTGGAGCAGCCTCGGCGCCGCGCTGCTGCTCGCAGTGCTGGTCTGGTGGCGGCTGCCGGACGCGGAGGACGCCGACCTCGTGGAAGCGCTGCCGCCGTCCGGTGCGAAGCACGAGGCGACTCCGGCCGCTGCCCCCGCGGCGCGGCCGCAGGCCCCTGAGCCCTCGGCTCCACCGCCCGTGGAGCAGCTCGCCGCCGCGACCGAGCCGGAAGCAGTGGCGCCGCCGCCTGCTCTTGCGGCGCCCGAAGCGGCGCCGGCGATCGATCCGAACCTGCCGACCGAGCTGGCGGTGCGGCTTCCGCCGCTGGGGGAGACGCTGGACGCGCCGGTTCCGGCCCCCCCCGTCGCCGTGGCCCCGCCCGCTCCTCCGGGCGAGCCTGCCCCTGTGCCCGCCGCGCGTGTGACACGAAGCGAACCGCAACCGCCGCGCCAGCCTGTCGCCGCGAAGCGCGTCCTCGCGCCGTCGCCGCCGAGCGCGCCGACCGTGCAGGTGGAGCGTACGAGCTGGCACCCGAAGCCCGAGCGGCGTGTGGCCTGGCTTCGGGTCGAAGGCTCGGCCGCCATGCGCGAAGTTCACGAGGGCGACGCGCTCGGCACGCTGGTGGTGAAGGAGATCCGCCCGTCAGCGGTCGTCTTCCTGCACGGCACCGACGAGCTGCAGCGCCGCGTGGGCGAGCACTGAGTGAGCGTCCCCGTTTCTTGGAGCTACCGCAGCGAGATCGTCCCGTTCGAGGCGCGCAGGCGGATCGGGATGCCGCCGCGGCCGAGGGTGCCCTTCAGCCGCCCGGCGTTCTCGCGGGCCGAGTGGCCGACGTCGCGCAGGGCGCGGATCAGGCCGTTGTCCACCCGGATGTCGACGTCGCCGTCCACTTCGTCGGGCAGCTCCAGCGAGATGCGGCCGTTGCTGGTGACGAGCAGGACGCCTTCCTTGCCGAGATCTTCGACCTCGCAGTGGATCATGCCGTTCGAGGTGGCGGCGTCGACCGAGCCGCGGTGCTCCTCGAGATCGATCTTGCCGTTGGAGGAGCGCGCCACGAGCTTGCCGCAGGTGCAGTGGGTGTGGACGCGCGCGTTCGAGGTGTGGATCTCGACGTCGCCCACGACGTCGTCCACCCGCACCGGCCCGTTGCTCGAGTGCAGCCGCACGGCGGCCCGCATGCCCGTGAGGCAGACCCGCCCGTTCGAGGACGTGACCTGGATGCGCAGCGAGCGCGGCGCGTGGATCTCGAGGTCCGCGCGGCCGCGATGCGTCCAGCGGCCCGGCAGGCTCACCTCGACCTCGAGCGTGCCGGCGGCGTCCTCGCGGGTGAGCACGCGGATCGAGGCCGCAAGCTGTGCGGCTTCCGCCTCGCTGGCCCCGCGTGCCGCCTTGTGCACGCGGATCTCGACGTCCGCGCGGTCCTCGCCCACCACCACCGTGCAGCCGTTCGCGTTGTCCACGCGGATCAGGCCGCCGGGGGGTGAGCCCAGCTGGAGGGTCTCGTCGGCCTCGGCGCGCTCGTGCCAGGGCAGGCCCGAGAGCAGCGAGCGCAGGAAGCCGCCGAGGCCGCGCTTCTCGTCGCCCGAAGCGTCGCCGCAGCCGTTCTCGTTTTCTTCCTTCACGACGGACCTCCGGCGCTGCGCTGTTCGACGTAGTGGAGCAGGCGCGGCAGCAGCGTGCCGCCCGGCCCCGCGAGCGAGAGCGTGGCGGCCGCGGTCAGCTCGCTCTCGTAGGGGTTGACCTCGATCACCTGGCCCCGCTTGCGCAGCACCTCGAAGGGGAATTCGGCCGCTGGATAGACCGTGGCCGTGGTCCCGATCACCAACATGCAGTCGCAGCGCTCGACCGCGGCGTAGCAGTCGCGCAGCACGTCGGGCGGGATCGGCTCGCCGAACTGCACGGTGTCGCCCTTGATCACGCCGCCGCAGCTCGGACAGAGCGGCGGCAGGCTCGTCTCGTCCACCGGGATCGCTGCGGGCTCGTAGCGCGCGTTACAGCCGAGACAGCGCAGCAGCGAGAAGTTGCCGTGGATCTCGAGCAGCCGCTTCGAGCCGGCCTGGCGGTGCAGATCGTCCACGTTCTGCGTGATGAGAGCCGCGAGCACGCCGAGGCCTTCCAGTGCGGCCAGCGCCCGGTGGCCGGCGTTGGGCTTTGCGCGGGCGAGCGTCTCGCTGAGCCCGCGTGCCCAGCTCTCGGTCGGGTGCAGGCGCTCGCGCCAGGCCTTTGCCGGGTCGCGCAGGAAGCGCTGGTAGCCGTCGAGCGGCGGCTCGCCGTACTTCGTCCACAGGCCGCCCGGCCCGCGGAAGGGCGGGATCCCGCTCTCGACCGAGAGGCCCGCGCCCGTGAGTGCCACGACCGAGCGCGCCTCGAGCAGAAGAGCCGCCGCGCGCTGGATCTCCGAGTCGAGGGCCGGCGTGAGCTGGAAGGGGGCGGCGTCCATCAGTGGATGTTCCGGCGGTCGCGCTCGCGCTCCCGCAGCTCGTCCATGCGCACCGCGCGCAGCTGGCGTCGCATGCGCCAGCGCTTGAGCCGCCAGCGCAGCTGGCCGAAGCTCGCGCGACCGCCGAGCCCCATCGTGCGCAGCAGCACGTAGCCGACCAGCACGCCGCCCAGGTGGCCGACGTGGCTGACGTTCGCAGGCCCGCTCACCACTTCCATGAAGAACAGGAAGGGAATGAACCAGATCGCCCGGAGCGGGATGGGCGGGAACAGCAGCATGATGGTGCGGTCGGGCCAGAGCAACGAGAAGGCGAGCAGCACGCCGTACACCGCGCCCGAGGCTCCGAGCGTCGGGCTGCGATAGCTCGACGGCACGCCGAGCAACTCGAGCACGGCCGGCCAGGCGGCGATCAGCACACCCGCACCGACGCCGCAGATCAGGTAGAAGCGCAGGAAGCGCCGCGTGCCCCAGGCGCTCGCGACCTGCGAGCCGAACATCCAGAGCGCGAACATGTTGAAGAGCAGGTGCAGCACGCTCTCGCGGCCGTGCAGCCACATGTAGCTGGCGACCTGCCAGATCGCACCGTGCTCCCAGACGTCTTGGGGCGTGACCGCGAACGCTTCGGTGAGGGCTGGCGGACCGAGCTTCTGCACCAGGTAGACCGCGCAGTTGACCGCGATCAGCGCCTTCACCACGTCGGGGAAAACCGGCGGCCCGAAGCCGATCTGCGGTCCCCGTCCGTACAAGCGATTCGCCTCCGCCCCTGGGGCCACGGCAACACGCGTGCGTGTCGAAGTGGGGCACCTGGATGTGGCGGGACGGGCGCAATCCCGCGAAAGCCCAGGGAGCCTACGTGGCGCCCCGATGAGCGTCAACGCGCCGGCCTGTGCGAGTGCGCGGCCGGGGCAAGCGCGCCGAGCGCGCCGCGCCGCGTCAGAGGCGAGGGAGGTCTGGTGCGCGAGCGGCGGGTTGCCGCCCGCGGGCCGCGAGCAAGGGGTCTGCCGGGCCCTGTGCTCGGCGCCTTCAAGCGAGGCGGCCGAGCCGGCGTGCGGCGTGGAGCAGGGCGAGTGCGCTCTTGGCGTCGCGCAGCTCGCCAGACCACACCAGCTCGAGCGCGCGCGCCAGCGGCATCGGCACGACCTCGATCACCTCGTCGTGCTCCAGCCGCTGCGGCACCGGCGCCAGCTCGAAGGCCGCGAACAGGTGGATCACCTCGTCCGTGAAGCCCGGCGTCGTGAGGATGGAGCCGAGCGGGAGCAGGCGCCCGGCGCGCCGTCCGACTTCTTCCTCGAGCTCGCGGGCTGCACACACCTGCGGCGCCTCGCCGTCGAGCTTGCCGGCTGGCACCTCCCAGATGGTGCCGCCCGCAGCGTGACGGAACTGGCGGATCAGCAGCACCACGTCGTCGCTCTCGAAGGGCACCACGGCCGCGGCGCCCGGATGCCGCACGACGTCCAGCTCGACGCTGCGGCCGTCCGGCAGCTCGGCGCGCTCGACCTGGACCACGATCGAACGGCCCCGGTGGACGATGCGGGTCACGCCCGCTTCTTTCGGGTGCGAGCCGCGGGCGACCCCGGGAAGGGGCACTCCTCCCGCAGCGCGCAGGCCTCGCACTGCGGGCGGCGCGCGTCGCACACCTCGCGGCCGTGCGCGATCACGCGATGCGAGTAGAGCGTCCACTCGCGCGCCGGGAGCAGCTCCATCAGCTCGCGCTCGATCTTGACGGGGTCGCTCTCGCGCGTGAGGCGGAGCCGCTGGTTCACGCGCGTCATGTGCGTATCGACGGTCAGGCCCGGCGTATCGAAGCAGTTGCCGAGCACGACGTTGGCAGTCTTGCGCGCCACGCCGCGCAGCGTGGTGAGCTCAGCGAGCGTGCGCGGCACCTCGCCGCCGAAACGGCTCACGATGTCCTGTGCGCTGGACTGGATCGACTTCGCCTTCTGCCGGAAGAAGCCGGTGGGCCGCACCAGCGCCTCGACGTCGGCCGGCTCGGCGGCGGCGAGTTTCTCGGGCGTGCCCCAGCGCCGGAACAGCTCGGGCGTCACACGGTTCACCATCACGTCCGTGCACTGCGCAGACAGGATCGTCGCGACCAGCAGCTGAAAGGGCGTCTCGAACTGGAGCGCACAGTGCGCGTCGGGGTAGGTGCGCGCCAGCCGGCGCACGATGCGGGCGCTGCGGCGCTTGCGTTCCTCGAAGCTCTCGCTCGGCACGGGCGCGCAAGGTAGCGTGCGGCGCAGATGAGAGGACGGCTCCAGGAACGCATGGTGACGGTCGCGCGGCGCGACGAGCCGGCCGAGACGCTCGAGGCGATCTACCTGGCCGCGGGCCCCGGTATCACGCGCGGCGCAGTGCTGGCGCCGCCTCATCCGCTGTACGGTGGGAGCCTCGACTCGCCGGTGCTGACGGAGCTGGCCTTCGCTTGCACGAAGCTGGGCCTCGCCTCGCTGCGCTTCAACTGGCGGGGCGTGGGTGCGAGTGCGGGCGAGCCCTCGGGCGGCGCGGCAGAAGCGGACTGCGATTACGGCTCCGCGCTCGATCACCTGGCCGAGACCGTGGCCGGCCCGCTCGTCGCGGGCGGCTACTCCTTCGGCGCCGCGGCCGCGCTCCGGGCGGTCGCCTCTGCTCCCCGTGTCGATCGAGTGCTGCTGGTCGCGCCACCGCCGGCGTTGGTGGCGCCGGCGGCAATCGCGGGCACGGGACGGCGCACGCTCGTGCTGGTCGGTGAGTACGACACGCTCGCCCCGGCGCGCGAGCTGCGTGCGGCCTTCGAGAAGGTGCCGCAGGTCGAGCTGCACGTGATCCCACACGCTGATCACTTCTTCGGCGAAGGCCTCTCCGAGCTGGCGCGCCTCGCCGCTGCGTGGCTCGAGGACGCGTAGCCGGACTTGGCCGCGTCCAGGAGCGGGCCGTCACGGAGCGAACATCTCCTGTAGGGAGCCGAGCACGCGGGCGAGCGTGGCCGGCGAGATCCTTCCGAGGGGACGCAGCAACCGTTCGCCGTCGATGGTTCGGATCTGGTCGAGGACGATGAAGCCAGCGCGGCCGCGAAAGCGGCATGCAATGCGGAACGGGTACGAATGCGCGCCCGGCGTGTGAGGTGCCACCAGGAAGGTGCGCAGGTGCGCGTTCAGCTCGTCAGGCGAGATCACGACGCAGGGGCGCGTCTTGCGGATCTCGCGCCCGCGCGCGGGGTCCAGCTGGACGAGGAAGACCTGCCCTCGCCGCACGTCTGGCGCGGCTACCACTCCCATTCCTCTTCATCGAAGCGCGTAGGAGTCGGACGGTCGAGCAAACGATCCTCGCCGTCCGCACTCAGGCGTTGGGCAGCCTCGGCCCACCCGCTGCGGCGTCCCGCCTTCGGCAGGATCGTGATGGAGCCCTGCCGCACGCGCAGCTCGACCTCACCGGTGAGCCCCGCCTGCTCGATCACGGGCTTGGGGAGACGGACCCCTCGCGAGTTGCCGATCCGAATCAGTCGGGCCTTCATGCAGGCCTCCTCGACACTGTGATCACATAGTAATCACCTGCCGCCGCGGTTGCCAGTGCGGAACCGGGCTCGCAGGCCTACGCCCCCGCGAGCGGCAGCGTCACGCGGAAGCGCGTGCCACGCGGCTCCCGGTCTTCGATCTCGATCGAGCCGCCGGCCTCCTCGACCAGCCGGCGCGTGATCGCGAGCCCGAGCCCACCCGGGCGGGACTTCGTCGAGAAGAACGGCTCGAACAGCCGGGCGCGCAGCGGCTCGGGGATGCCGGGGCCCTCGTCCTCGACGGCGATCGAGACCGCACTTTCGCTGGCGGTCGCGACGAGTCGGATGCAAGAACCCCGCTCGCTGGCCTCGATCGCGTTCAGCGTGAGGTTGAGCAGCACCTGGCGGAGCGCGTCGGGCGCGATGCGCGCGGGCGGCGCCTCCTCGTCGAAGCAGAGCTCGAGCGTGAGCCCGCGCCCGGCAGCACGCAGGGTCGCGAGCTGCACCACCGAGCGCAGCGCCGGCTCGAGCTCTCCGATCGCTTCGGCGGTGTGCCGCGAGGGTGGTCTCGCGTGCTGCATGACTACCTCGAGCAGACGCTCGATGCGTCGCAGCTCGTCGATGGCGACGTCCTTGAACTCGCCCGACTCACCCCCGTCTTCGTCGAGCAGGTGGAGGAAGGTCTTGATCGACACCAGCGGATTGCGGATCTCGTGCACGATCTCGGCCAGCAGGCCCCCCACGGCCGCGAGCCGATCGAGCCGCTGCACCTCTGCATCCAGGCGCGTGAGTCGCGCGGATGCAAGTGCCGCCGCTGCGGGGCCGACACTTCGTGTCGCCGCGCTCGCGAGCGCCGCCAGCACGCGCGGGCGCACGGCGCCGGGGCGGTCGAGGGGAGAGCCGATCAGCAGCACGGCGAGCAGCTCGCCCTCGCCCACGCGCAGCGGTGCGGCGGCGGAGAAGCCGTGCTCCGCGGCGAGGCCCACGAGTGCTGCGGAGCCAGCCACGCCGAGATCGGTGGGCCCCGGCAGCTCGCCGAGCGCGGCCCAGGCGGCCTCGTCCGGCGGCAGGAGCTGCGCTCCCTCGACCCGAGCGGCGAGCACGCGGAGCACACCCCCCTCGTCGCGACCCCACGCCGCCGCGCACTCGGCGCCAGTGACTTCGGCGAGCGCTGCGAGTGCGCGCGCCAGCAGCGCAGCAAGCTCCGCCGGTGCGGCGCGCAGAGGGTCGTGGGTCGCCGTGGGAGCGCCGGCGGAAGACGGCCCCGCTGTGCGCATCGCGACTCGTTCCCCCATCTCGGCGAGGTTGCTAACGCGCCCCGCCCGCATCCGCCACCGGAGCTCAGAAGCCCAGCTCGATCTCGCGGCTAGCCTCGGAGCCGGTGGCCACCGTGTCGGCCGCCTCCTCCGGCACGCTGCCCTCGAGAAAGGCCTGGAGCAGCGTGGACTCGCTGGCCGGCGACGCCAGGTTGCCCGTCTTCGCGTCGATGCGAGCGAACACCACGCCGGGCGGGGCCGCGAAGTCGCGCGGCGGCCGATCGGCGAGCGCGGGGCGCATGAAGTCGAGCCAGATCGGAAGCGCGGCCCGCCCGCCCGTCTCGCCCTTGCCCAGCAATCGATTCTGATCGAAGCCCACCCAGACACCCGTGGCGATCTCCGGGGAGAAGCCGACGAACCAGGCGTCGGTGTGGTCGTTGGTGGTTCCGGTCTTGCCCGCGAGCGGGCGGCCGAGCGCCGCGGCCGCGTGTCCCGTGCCGGCCGGGTGCTCGATCGGTGCGCGTAGCAACGAAGTGGCCACGAAGGCCTCGGCCGGCGAGAGCGCGAAGCCTTCCGGCAGCAACGCCGCGACCTCTGCGCTCGGGGCAGGCGCGAGGCTCTTCCCGGCGGCCTCGTCGAGCGGAAGGTCCTCGAGCAGGAGCTTGCCGTCGCGGTCACGGACCCGCAGCACCATGCGCGGCTCGACCCGGCGCCCACCCGAGCCGAGCACCGCGTAGGCACGTGTCAGCTCGAGCAGGCTCACCGAGCTGGCGCCGAGCGCGAGCGCAAGGCCCGGCTCGAGCTGGGAGCGGATGCCGAGGCGCCGCGCCATTTCGATCGTGGGCTGGATGCCCACCTCCTCGAGGACGTGCACGGCGGCATTGTTCACCGAGCGCGCGAGCGCCTCGGTGAGCGTGAGCGAGCCGAGAAACCTTCGCCCGTAGTTCTCCGGCCGAAAATTCTCGTACACCACCGGACTGTCCATCACGATGCTCGCTGGCGTCATGCCGTGGCTGAGGGCCGCGGCATACACGATCGGCTTGAAGGCGGAGCCCGGCTGGCGCAGCGACTGGGTGGCGCGATCGAGCTCGCTCTCGGCGAAGTCGTAGCCGCCGACCAGGGCCAGCACGTCGTCGTTCTCGAGATCGACCGCGAGCAGTGCAGCCTGCGCCTCGGGGCGCTGGTGCAGGCTGGCGACCAGGCCGCCCTCGGCGTCGCGCGAGACGCGAAAGTGCGCGACGTCGCCCACTGCCAGTTTCTGCTCGGGTTGCGCCCACTTCACGTCGGCGTAGACCAAGCGCGCCTCGACGCCGGGGGCCAGCCCGATGCGCGCCTCTCCCGCCGCCGTGCTCGCGCCCGTCACCACGCCGAGTCGGGGTGCGGCGAACGCCGTCGTGGTGGGGTCTGCGTCGCTCCCGAGCCGGGCCTCGTGGCCCAGGTTCGAGAGCTCGGCGGCCAGCGCCGCGGGAGGGACGCGGCGCAGGGGCCCGCGATAGCCGTGGCGCTGGTCGTAGGCTTCGAGACCGCGCCTCACCGCCAGCACGGCCTCGCGCTGCAGGCTCGCGTCGAGGGTCGTCTCGATCACGAGGCCACCGTGCAGCACGACCTCGTTGCCGAGCAGCTCGACCAGACGCCGCCGCACGTTCTCCGTGAAGTACGAGGCCGCGATCACGTCCTCCGAAGCGGGCGCCGCGAGAGGTGGCGGCGCCTGTGCTTTGCCGTGCGCCTCGGCGTCGATGAAGCCCTCCTCCAGCATCCGATCGACGACCCAGCGCCGGCGCTCCTCGGCGCGCTCCGGATCCAGGTACGGAGAGAAGCGCCCCGGGGCCTTCGGCATGCTGGCGAGCAGCGCGGCCTCGGCGACGCTCAGCTCGGCGGGTTGCTTCGCAAAGTAGGTGCGCGCGGCCTCGGCGATCCCGTACGCGCCGCTGCCGAAGTAGATCTCGTTCAAATACAGGAACAGGATCTCGTCCTTGCTGAGGCGCTGCTCGAGCCGTCGCGCCAGAATCAGCTCGCGGATCTTCCGGCGGTAGGTGCGCTCGGGCGTGAGCAGGAGCTGCTTGACCGTCTGCTGGGTGATGGTGCTCGCGCCCTGGACGCGTCCGCCCGACACCAGGTTGCTCCACGCCGCGCGCGCGATCGAACCGTAGTCGACCCCCGAGTGCTCGTAGAAGGCGTCGTCTTCGGCCGCCAGGAAGGCCTGGATCACGTGCTGCGGCACCTGCTCGAGCGGGATCAAACGCCGGCGAAACTCGGAGAACTCGCCGATCGCCACGCCCCGCCGGTCGAGCACCACGCTGGTCAATGCGGGCCGGTAGTCCGCGATGCTCCGGAAATCGGGCAGATCGCGTACGAACGCGAAATAGAGCAGCGTGGCCGCGACACCGGAGATTGCCCCGAGCGCAGCCGCGCCGAGCAGAACCTTCGCTCTCGAAGCCAAGCGCCCCCCCGGGCTGCGCGGTCGCCCCACCGTAGCCGACGGCGCGCACGCTGCGCTAACGATCGGCCGTCCCGACGGGGGTCCTGAGTGTCTTCTCCCGGCTCTGCCATGGCCTTCGTGATGGATCCGATCCGGTCCATCGACATTCGTGGTGATACGACCTTCGCACTGATGCTCGAGGCTCAGCTGCGTGGGCACCACGTCTTCTGTGTCGATCCGGGTGACCTCAGCGTGGCGGGCGGCGCCGTCTTCGCGAAGGTGTTCCCCGTCACACTCCGCCCTGAGCAAGGCAAGCATGCCGAGCTGGGCGAGCCCCACATCGCCGACCTCGACGCCGAGATGCAGATCGTGTTCCAGCGCAAGGATCCGCCGGTGGACGAGTCCTACGTCACGGCCACCCAGATTCTCGCGCTGCTGAAGCGCGCGCGGGTGTGGAACCGACCCGCCGGGATTCTCGCCGCCAACGAGAAGCTGTATGCGCTCCACTTCGCCGACCTGATGCCCGAGACGCTGGTCGCACGCGAGAGCGCGCGCTTCCTCGATTTCCTCGAGCAGATGGGCGGTGAGATGATCGTGAAGCCGCTCGGCGGACGCGGCGGCGAAGGCATCTTCCACGTGCGCCGCGACGACCGGAACCTCTACTCGATCCTCGAGCAGACCACGCGCTTCGGGACGAGGCTCGCCATGGCCCAGCGCTACCTGCCCGAGGTGAGGCGCGGCGACAAGCGCATCCTGCTGCTCGAGGGCGAGCCGCTCGGCGCCGTGCTGCGCGTGCCCGCCGAGGGCGAGAATCGCGCCAACCTGCATGTGGGCGGGCGGCCGGCGCGAGCGCGACTCGACGAGGACGACCGTCGCATCATCGATCGGCTACGCCCCTGGCTCGAGCGCGACGGCCTTCACTTCGTCGGTATCGACGTGATCGGGGGCCGACTCACCGAGGTGAACGTCACCAGCCCGACGGGGATCCAGGAGATGAACGCCCTCGACGGTGAACGTTACGAGCGTCGGGTGCTCGAACGGGTGGAGCTGCGCCTGGCCGAGGGATCGGGCTGACACCGGGTCCTTCCGCCCGCCCGGGGCTGCTAGCAACTCCGTCGATAATCCCGCGAAATCCCTGTTGACACCCTCGGAAGTGAGTCCGATCATCCGGGCCGTCTACCGGCGGGTCCACCCCTGCCCGACGGTGGCTTCCTCCGAAGCCCCGCCTCCCCGTGGCGGGAAAACGCAAATCCACGGAAAAGGAGTGGTCCATGGCAACGAAGGTCATCAAGACCCGAGTCAAGCGAGAGAAGGGCTGGCTGTACTACCTCGACAAGAAGGGGAACGTGAGCCGCGCCCGCATGGCCCGGGGCGGCGGCAAGCCGGCTCGCGGTCGTCCGCAGGAAGTCGCCAAGGCCGGTATCAAGCGTGAAGACGGCTGGCTCTACTTCATCGACAGGCAGGGCGACGTGTCGCGCACGAAGATGGCGCGACGTGGTGGCCGCGGGCGAGGCCCCGCGCGTCGCCGCACCGCTCGCCGCACGGCCCGCCGCGCGCCGAAGCGCGCGACGGCACGCCGGCGCACCGCGCGTCGCACCGCTCGCAAGAGCACGCGGCGAGTCGCTCGCCGACGCTAGCGCCAAGAGGCAGGAGGGGCAGCGCAGCCCGCTGCCCCTCCTTCTCCCCGGTCTTTGGACGCCGCGACTGACGGCGCGCGCGACTGAGCTTTGCCGCGCCGCGTCGCGACGGGTAACTTGGCCGCGGTCTTGGGAAACGATCCGCCGAGCGTCGTCGAAGCCACCAGCCCCGAGGCCGGCGCGCGCCCCTACGCGATCCTGGTCGTCGAAGACGAGGTCGCCACGCTCGAATCGCTCGAGCTCACGCTCGGCGACGATTACAGGGTCTTCACGGCCAGCAGCGGCAAGCAGGGGCTCGAGATCCTGGAGCGCGAAGAGATCGCGCTCGTGATCGTCGACCAGGTGATGGCGCCGATGAGCGGCGTCGAGTTCCTGGAGCGCGCGATCGCGATCCGGCCGCAGTCGATCCGCATCATGCTGACCGGCTACGCCGACATCAACTCGGTGGTGCGCGCGATCAACGAGGGGCGCATCTACCGCTACCTCACCAAGCCCTGGGACATCGACGCGCTGCGCGTCGACGTGAAGCGTGCGCTCGAGACCTACCGGCTGACCGCGGAGAACGCGCAGCTCGCCGCGGCGCTGGCCGAGGCCAACGAGAAGCTGCGCGCCGAGAATCTGTACCTGCGTCGCGAGGTGCAGCGGCAGTACGGCTTCGACCAGATCCTGGGTGCGAGCCCGGCCATCCAGCGTGTGTTCGAAGTGATGGAAAAGGTCGCCCAGACCGATGCCACCGTGCTGCTGAGCGGTGAGACTGGCACCGGCAAGGACCTCGTGGCCCGCGCCATCCACTACGCCGGCTCGCGCAAGGAGCGCGCCTTCGTGGCGCAGAACTGTGGTGCGCTGCCCGACACCCTGCTCGAGAGCGAGCTGTTCGGGCACAAGCGTGGCGCCTTCACCGGCGCGCACGCCGACAAGAAGGGCCTGTTCGAGGTGGCCGACGGCGGCACGATCTTCCTCGACGAGATCGGCGAGACCGAGCCGGGCATGCAGGTGCGGCTGCTGCGCGTGCTCCAGGATGGCGAGATCCGCCCGCTCGGCTCGTCCGAGACGCGACACGTGGACGTGCGCATCATCGCGGCTACCAACAAGGACCTGAAGAAGCACGTGCAGGAAGGCCGCTTCCGCGAGGATCTCTACTACCGCCTGCGCGTGGTCGAGATCGAGCTGCCGCCGCTGCGCGCGCGCCTCGAGGACATCCCGCTGCTGGCCCACCACTTCCTCGACAAGGCGAACGCACGCATGTCGCGCCAGCTCACGGGCTTCACGAATGCCGCCATCGACCGGCTCGCCGTGCACCCGTGGAGCGGCAACGTGCGCGAGCTGGAGAACGAGATCCAGCGCGCCGTGGCGCTCGCACCTGCCGACGCAGATTCGGTGAGCGTCGAGATGCTCTCGGAGCACGTGCGCGATGGCATCGGCACGGGTGCCGCCGCGGTGGCGCTGCCCGCCGAACGTGACCTCAACCGCGCCGTCGATGCGCTGAAGCGCGCCATGATCGAGGCCGCGCTCGCAGACACAGGCAGCAAGACCCGCGCGGCCGAACGACTCGGCATCCCGCGCCAATCGCTGCAGAAGATGATGAAGCGGCTCGCGCTCGGCGAAGGCGGGGACGAGGATTGACTTCTTCCTAACGCCTCTTCTCGAACTCCCAGGCCGTCGCGACGATCGTGGCCAGGTCCGAGAGCCGCGGGATGAAGTCGTAGGCGCGTCGGAAACGGCTCGGGTCGGCCACCAGCACGGCCGGGTCGCCGGGCCGGCGGCCGCTCGGCTCGACCGGCACGGGTCGGCCGACGCTGCGCTCCACCGCAGCCAGCACTTCGCGCACGCTGTGGCCCGTGCCCGTGCCGAGGTTGAAGGCGCCGCTCGGGCCCCCAGCGAGCAGCCCCTCGAGCGCGCGCACGTGCGCCTCGGCCAGATCGGTCACGTGCACGAAGTCGCGCTCGCAGCTGCCGTCGCGCGTGGGCCAGTCGCTGCCGAACAGGCGCAGCGGCGGGCCCGTGCCAGCCGCGGCACGCAGCGCGAGCGGGATCAGATGCGTCTCCGGCGCGTGGCACTCGCCGAGCCCCCCGTCCGGGTCGGCGCCCGAGGCGTTGAAGTAGCGCAGCGCCGCGTAGTGGAGGCCGTGCGCGGCCGCGGCGTCGGCGAGCATGCGCTCCACCATCAGCTTGCTCGCCCCATATGGCGAGAGCGGAGCGAGCGCGGCGTCCTCCAGGATCGGCACCTGCACGGGGTTGCCATAGACCGCCGCCGACGACGAGAACACGAAGGCGCTCACGTGCGCCGCGAGGCAGGCCTCGAGCAGCGTGAGCGAGGCCGCAACGTTGTTGCGATAGAAGGCGAGCGGATGCGCCACCGACTCCGCCACCTCGATCGAGGCCGCGAAGTGGAGCACGCCGTCGAAGGGCCCGTGGCGCCGGAACAGCTCGGCCAGCACTGCGGCGTCGCTCACATCGGCGCGGACGAGCTCCGCACCCGACACGAAGTCCGCCCGGCCCGCCCGCAGGTCGTCGATCACGACGGCCGAGTGGCCCGCCCGCTGTAGCGCCCGCAGCGCGTGCGCACCGACGTAGCCCGCCCCTCCCGTCAGCAGCAGCCGCGCCACGTGCCTCCTCTCGGCCGGTCGTCTCGGCCGGCGGCATGTTATCGTGCGCCAGATGGAGAACGTGGAGATCCTGCACCGCGCCGAGTTCGACACGCCCATCGGCTCGATGCTCTGCGCCACGACCGAGCGTGGCCTCGCCTACGTGCGGCTCCCGCGCGCTGGCGGACGCGGCTTTGCGGACTGGCTGCGGCGCCACGCCGCAGGCGCCAGGCTCGAGGCCGGCTTCGCGCCCAACAAGGCGGCGATCCAGCAGATCCGCGAGTACCTCGATGGCAAACGCCGTGAGTTCGAGCTGCCCCTCGACCTGCGCGGCAGCGACTTCCAGCGCCGCGTCTGGACTGCGCTGCTCGAGATCCCGTACGGCGAGACGCGCAGCTACGGCGACATCACACGCACGATCGGCGCGCCCCTCGGTGCCGCCCGCGCCGTCGGTGCCGCCAACGGCGCGAACCCCTGCTCGATCGTCGTGCCTTGCCACCGCGTCGTCGCCAGCCGCGGCAAGCTCGGCGGCTACGGCGGCGGCCTTCCGCTCAAACGCCGCCTGCTCGCGCTCGAGCACGCGGGGCCGGCGGACGGGGACCTGCTGTAGCCGCGTTCAGCGGAGGATGCTCCCTGCCGCGAGCCGCTCCAGGAACGACTCGATCGGGAGCACGAGCACATGCCCGATGCGCAGCGTCTCGCGGCCGCGATAGACGCCGAAGCCGCGGCGCAGGGTGCCTCCGGCGATCCGCTCGGCCAGCGCAGCCCCGTCCTCGCGGCGCCAGCGCGCCCCGGCCTTCACCTCGATACCGACGGCTCGTTTGCCCCGGGTCCACACGAAGTCGACCTCCGAGCCGCTCGGTGTGCGCCAGTAGGCGAGCGACCCACCAGAGCCTGAACGGTCGATCCACGCGCGCAGCTCGTGCAGCACGTAAGTCTCGAGTAGATGGCCGCGCTCCTCGCTGCCGACCGGCTCGTGGAGCCGCTCCGAGAGCGCCCGAACGACTCCTGGATCGAAGAAGTAGAACTTCGGGTGGGCAAGTTCCTTCACCTTGGCGCGCGGGCGCCAGGCAGGGAGCCAGGTGCCGACCAGCGTGTCGACCAGGATCTCGAAGTAGCCTTGCACGGTCGGCCGGGCGATCGCTGCGTCCCGGGCGATGCCGGCCACGTTTACAACCTGTGCGTTCACGAGCGCCGCGACTGCGAGGAAGCGCGTGAAGGAATCGAGGCTCTTGACCAGAGCCTCCTGCCGGATCTCCTGCGTGAGGTAGTTCTCCGCGTAGGCCTCGAGCAGATCGATCCGGCTCGTCGTCCGCCGCTCCGAGCACACGGCCGGCAGCGTGCCGAAGCGCAGCGCTTCTTCGATGCGGAAGGCGCGGCCGAGCTCCGCCGCGGTGAGCGGGAAGAAGCGGCGGTTGACGATGCGGCCGGGGAGGAGGTTCGCCCCGCCCCGCTTCAGCTTGCGCGCGCTCGAGCCAGTGAGCGCGAAGCGGTAGCGGGAGCCGCGCCGCGCGATCAGGTCCTGCACTTCGTCGAGCAACGTCGGGAGGCGCTGCACCTCGTCCACGACCACCCAGCTCCGCGCCGGGAGCGCCTCCACTTCCTGCGTGAAGCGCCCGGGGCTGCGCACCAGACGCAGCCGTTCGCGCTCGCGCAGCAGGTCGATCCAGTGCGCGCCTGCCAGCCGCTGGCGCAGCCAGGTGGTCTTGCCGGTGCCGCGCGGTCCGAACAGGAAGAAGGAGCGCTCGGGGAGTGCGAGAAGGCGTGTATACACCGCCAGCAGAATGACGGTAAAAATGCTGGCGGTCTATACAGGGTCCGGGTCTCCGGCCCATCGTGGGGATCCGGGCCTTCGGCCCGTCCCGCCAGCCGGTCGAGCCCCGTCCAGGGCTGGGGTGGGGAGGCGGCTCACACCCGCCCGAGCGCCTGCTCCAGATCCGCGATCAGGTCCGCCGCGTCCTCGATGCCGCAGGAGAGACGCACGAGCGTGTCGGTGATGCCGTAGCGCCGGCGCTCCTCGGGCGGGTAGTCCCAATACGACATCAGCACGGGCATCTCGACCAGGGACTCGACGCCGCCGAGGCTCGGGGCGATGTAGGGGAGCTTGCAGGCGTCGGTGAAGCGCACGGCGGCGGCGAAATCGCCCTCGATCTCGAAGGTGACGACGCCGGCGAAGCCCTTCATCTGGCGCGTGGCCACCGCGTAGTCCGGGTGGCTCGGCAGGCCCGGGTACCACACGCGCCGGACCTTCGGGTGCTCCTCGAGCCAGCGCGCGATGGCGAGGCCGTTGGCGTTGTGGCGCTCCATGCGCAGGGCGAGCGTCTTCATGCCGCGGAGCAGCAGCCAGGCGGCGTGCGGGTCGAGGATGGCGCCGAGCACGCCGACCAGCTCGCGGATCGGCTTCACCGCCTCCGCCGAGCCCGACACGGTGCCGGCGATCAGGTCGTTGTGGCCGCCGAGGTACTTCGTCGCGCTGTGGATCACGAGGTCCGCACCGTCGGCGAGCGCACGGTGGTTTACCGGGCTCGCAAAGGTGGAGTCGATGATCACCACGGCGCCGCGCTCGTGCGCCACGCGTACGGCCTCGGGCACGTCGATCACGCGCAAATAAGGATTTGTCGGGGACTCGGTGAAGAAGAGCTTCGTGTTCTCGCGCAGCGCGGCCTTGAGCGCGATCGGGTCGGCCGGCTCGATCACCGTCGTGCTGACCTCGAGCTTCGCGAGCGTCTGCTGGATGAACTGGCGCGTGCGCCGGTAGCAGTCGTTCGTCACCACGA
>Ga0247727_10010290_pt1 | contig 16612 bp, 6 predicted proteins | sample WisWelCaveWW1625_FD_202498 | JGI IMG/M metagenome (GOLD analysis project Ga0247727, IMG submission 202498) | Biofilm microbial communities from Wishing Well Cave, Virginia, United States - WW16-25 | ecosystem: Environmental > Aquatic > Deep subsurface > Groundwater > Cave microbial mat | place... | reverse complement strand
TCGCAATTTCTCATTTTTATTTTGCTTTTTCCCCCTGTCTTTGCAACGATCGTTCGTAACTTAGCGTAACCCTCTCTCACCGATTGCGACGCACAAAAGGAGTAAGCTATGCATAGCGCTCCCGGCAGAAAATTGTTTTTAATGGCGCTCTTCGTCTTCATTTTCGGCTGCTACACGCGCGGCCACACAGCCCAAGATCAGGAAAGCTCCACCCACCCCGGCGAAATGGGGCCGCCTGCCAGCCAGTTCAGCGCTGAAGTCGCCGTGGCGTGGTTCAAGCTGCAACTGAAATTGGCCAAAGAAACACCCGGCTTCAGCCCGCCGGTCGCCTCTCGGGCGTTTGGGTATGCCGGCGTCACGCTGTACGAAGCCATTGTTTCCGGCATGCCGACACATCAAAGCTTGGCTGGCCAATTGAATGGTTTGGCGGCCATGCCGCAACCTGCAGTTGCTAAAGAGTATCATTGGCCCACTGTGGCCAACAGTGCTCTGGCATCCATCAGTCAACGGCTTTTTGCTCATGCTTCCGCACAGAATTTGGCGGCCATTGATCATTTAGAGGCGCAATATAAAGAGCAGTTCGAATCGAACTTGCAACCGGAGGTTTTCAATCGTTCAGTCTCTTTGGGCAAGAGTGTTGCCGAGGCGATCTATGCGTGGAGTCGCACCGATGGTGGTCACGAAGGTTATGCAAAAAATTTTCCGCCGAGCTATATCCTGCCAATCGGCCAGGATTTGTGGACGCCGACGCCGCCGGTGTTTTCCAGAGCTTTGCAACCGTACTGGGGAAAGAATCGGCCTTTTGTTTTGAGTTCGGGCGCTGAATGCGCGCCGGCGCCTCCTGCGGCTTATTCGGAGCAATCGGGATCGGCGTTCTACAAAGAGGCGATGGAAGTTTACACCACTGCCAGGAATCTTACTTCCGAGCAACGCGCGATCGCCGAATTTTGGGCTGACAATCCCAACCAAACCAGCACGCCGCCCGGACATTCCATCTCCATTTTAAACCAAATTCTCGAGCAGAAAAACGCGACTCTGGATATTGCGGCAGAAGCTTATGCCAAAGTCGGTATGGCGGCGGCGGATGCTTTTATTGCTTGCTGGTTCACGAAATATCAATACAATTTGCTGCGGCCGATCACCTACATTAATAAGGTCATTGATCCGAACTGGAAACCTCTGGTTATCACGCCGCCGTTTCCGGAATACCCCTCCGGCCATTCCGTGCAGTCCGGCGCTGCGGCGCAGGTGATGACGGATATGTTCGGCGCGGTGGCATTCGAGGATCATACGCATGACAACCGAAAATTAGCGCCGCGTTTTTTCAATTCCTTTTTCGAGGCGGCCAATGAAGCGGCGATTTCGCGTCTTTACGGCGGCATTCACTATCGCGCCGCGATCGAGCTCGGTTTCATTCAGGGCAAATGTATTGGCCGGAAAGTCAGCGTGCTACAATTTAAAAGGCCAGTTGTCAGTGATCAGTCTTCAGTAGCCAGTGATCAGTCTTCAGTGATCAGTAAACAGTCTTCAGTGTCCAGTGTCCAACAATCAGCGACCAGCAACCAGTCGCAGCGCAGCGGAGATCCCGCTGCAGCGGGACATTTTACCGCTGTATTTCAAATTGATCTCTCACAAAAGTCTGCAACCGTCAAGCCGCTGGCTCGCGCGTTAATCAAGAGGGCGGATTTGGCACGACCGGGCGTGGCGGCTGAGGCAGCGCCCGTCACCGAGCGGATTCGTTTACGCGCCGGCAATGTTCAATTCGATTTATCCAATGGAATTTTCAGCTTTGACGCCACGCTGACCAACATTTCCAGCGCCACGATTTTTACGCCCCTGCGCGCCGTTATTCAAAATCTTCGCCCCGGCTCGACGACTGTGCTCAATGCCGATGGCGGCGGCAATCGCAACGGCGCCTTTTACAGTTACACGGAGTCGGTGGGATTGGACAAGTTCCTAACTCCCAACGAAACCAGCGCGACTCGCAAGTGGCAATTCTTTGTCCCAGAGTTGCGGCAGTTCAGTTTCACCGTCACAGTCGAAGGAGAATTGCAGCGCACCACCGTGCCGCCAGCGCCGATCATCACGCCGCCCGCCTCGCCAACGAACCAACTCAGTGTGCAAGTGAGCGGGACTGCCGATCCGAATGCCCGCATCGAGATCGCCGCCAGCAGCGGGGTGGCGGCCACAACGATGGCGAATGCCAGTGGCGCATTCACTGCGACGGTGGGGTTGGAGGTCAATCACAACAACCGTTTTTTTGCAACGGCCCTCGACAGTTTTGGCCGCAGCGCCTCCACGCTGGTCGAGGTGATTCATGATGCGCAACCGCCGTCGCTTTTCATTGACGTTCCTTCGGACAGCACGGAGAACGCTAACGCGACAATCGCGGTTGCCGGCCGCGTCGGGGATATGTTGAGCGGTTTCATGGGCATGCGCGTGATGGTCAATGGTCAGCCGGCAAACGTGGTGTCGGGCATCGGCACGAACGGATCTTTCGAACGCCAGGGAGTTTCGCTCACGCTCGGAGCGAACACGATCACCGTCGCGGCAACCGATACGGTGGGCAACAGCGTCACGAAACAGATTACCGTTACGCGCGTCGATTTGACCGGCCAGTCGCAAATGGCGATTGTTTCGGGCAACGGGCAAACGGCGCAGATCAATAACTCCTTGCCGCAGCCGTTGGTGGTGCGTGTCACCAAAGGCAATGGCGCGCCATTTCCCAACAAGATTGTGACGTTCGAAGTCACGCGCAGCAATGGCCGGATTGCCGCCACGACGCCGGTGGGCAACGGCACGATGAAACTGCAAGTTCTCACCGACGCCGGTGGCTTGGCCACGGCGTATTGGAAGCTCGGCAGTGACGTCGGTTTCGGCAACAACCGCGTGAGTGTTTCCAGCATGAGCATTGCCGGCGCCACGTTGTTTTGCGCTGCGGCGACGCCGGCGCCCGCTACCCGCATTAGTGTTGGCGCCGGCGACAATCAGCGCGCTGAAGTGAGCGGCCCGGCACCGGAGGCGCTGCAAGTTTGGGTCAATGATGGTCTCAATGGCGTTGCCAATACGCCGGTCACTTTCAAGGTGATCGAAGGCGGCGGCAAGGTCAACGGCGCGGATAGTGTCACGATCAACACGGTCACGACCGGCTACGCGCAAGTGCGTTTCGATCTTGGCCCGCAAACGGGCAACAATTTCGTCGAGGCGAATTTTCCCGGCAACCCTAGCGCCGCGGTGACGTTTTCGATTTTTGGCGTGGCGCGCACCAGCCAAGCGACGTCGTTTACCGGTTTGGTGCTCGACAATTCCAATCAGCCGATTCAAGGCGCGACGTGCAATCTCACGGTGAGCGGCGTGCTCTTGCCGCCAACGGCTTCCGATGTGAATGGCCGCTTTTCGTTTGCGAACATTTCAAATGCGGGGCCGGCCCATTTGTACGTCAATGGCCTGGACGCTACCGCGGTGAATGGCCAGCCGGTTCCGCCGGGCAGTTTCCCGGCCCTGGCTTATGATTTGGTGATCATTCCAAACGCGGAGAACAGCTTGCCGACGCCGGTTTTGCTGCCGCCGCTCAATCCCAACAATGCGCGCGTTTATGATGGCACTCAGGACGTCGAGCTGACGGTGGAAGGCATTGACGGTTTGAAGATGATCGTCAAAGTCGGCTCGATGCGCCGCGCCGATGGCTCGGTTCCCAGCGTTAGCGATCCGGCGGTTGTTTCTTTGAATCAGGTTCACTTTGACAAAATTCCGATGCCCATGCCGGATGGGGTCGGCCCGAATTACGCCGGAACTTTGCAGCCGATGGGCGCGACTTTCGATCCACCCGTGCAAGTCACTTTTCCGAATGTTTTTGGATTGCCGCCCGGCACGATCAGTTCCTTTTTAAGTTTCAATCATGCGACCAACCGTTTTGAAATCGTCGCGACCGGCTATATTACAGCAGACGGCTCGGCATTTGTCACCGATCCCGGCAGCGGTATTTCCATTGCTGGATGGCACGGGCCGCGCCGGCCGGCGCTCGGCGGCGGTGGTAATGCGGAGGCGGGATCGGAGCCTGGCAACAAAAATCCTCCTTCGGCCGCGCCAGCCGAAACAGCGACATGCCCGACTGATGATTCCGGCATGGATCCGGTGTATTTATTCTCCGGCGAGTTTTATGAGGATGTTGAAGATTTGCGCATCAAGGGCCGGGGAATGGATTTTGTCTGGGCGCGCAAATATCGCTCGAAAACCAGCCCCAAAACCGGCCAGGGTAATGGTTGGGATTTTTCCTACAATCTTTTCGTCAAACCGGAGGGCGACGGCATTCGGCTTGGCGATGGCAACACGCGAAATGATCTCTATCTGCCGAAAGATGATACGACCTGGGCGCGCGGCGAGTTTTTTCGCGATCTGGCCAAAAACGCCGATCAAACCTACAAGCTTTCCTTTGCCGACAAAAGCAACTGGAACTTCAATCCTGGCGATGGCCGTCCGGCTGAAGGCAAAGTTACCAGCATCGCCGACCGCAACGGCAACCAGATGAGCTTTCATTATGATGCCAGCGGCAGGCTCATCCGCGTGACGGAGACACTGGGCCGCGATATTCTCATCGGCTATAATGCCAACGGTTTTATTGAAACAATAACTGATTTCACCGGCCGGGTGGTGCGCTACGAATATTATAATGGAACCGAGCCGGGCGGCAGTTTTGGCGATCTCAAATCGGTGACGACGCCGGCGGTGACCGGAACGCCGAATGGCAATGATTTCCCCAGCGGCAAAAAGACGACTTACACTTATTCCACCGGTTTTAGCGATGATCGTCTCAACCATAATTTGCTGACCATTACCGACGGCCGGCGCAACAATTCCACCGACCCGACTTTCGGACAAGGGCCGTACTTGATCAATGTTTACGCCGGCACGACCAATTCCAACGATCTCAATTTTGATCGGGTCGTGCGCCAAATTTTGGGCGGTGACACGGTTAACGTCACCTATATTCGCCAACGGCCCTCGACGGCGAACGGCAAGGCGGTTTTGAAAGTCATCTTGAATGACCGCGTGGGCAACGTGAAAGAGTATTTTTACGATCTCCGCAATCGCGGCGTTTTGAGCCGGGAATACACCGGCCGCGCCAATCCGCGATTGCCCACCACCGAAACGACCAACCGGCCGCGCGGAAAATTGCGGCCCACCGATCCGGACTTTTTTGAGACACGCTACGAGTATAATTTCGACGCTTTGCCGACGCGGATCATTCATCCCAACGGCAATATTACTGAAACGGTTTACGAAGCCGATCTTGATCCGAACGCGCCGCCGCGCAAACGGGGCAATCGCCGCATGCTCCGCCATTTGCCCGGCGCGCACACGCCGGTTGGCGACCAAACCGTGATCGAGGAGTCTTTCGAGTACGACACCAATTTCAATGCCTGCTGCGGCTTCAATTTTGTCACGCGACATGGCGATGGCCGCGGCAATGCCACGTTGTTCCAATATGACTCTCTGGGCAATCGCATCCGCATCCAGCATCGCCTTCCCACCATTGTCGAGAATTTCGAGTATAACCAATTCGGACAGATGACGGCGCAGGTTCATCCCGACAACGGCAGCAGCCATCGCCGCCGGGATGTTTACAGTTTTACGATTCCGGCACGGCGCGGGGTTATATGCGCCAGGAGATTATCGACGCGCCCAATCTCGCTTTGGCCGCCACGTATGAATATGATCGCGTCGGCAATGTGATCCGCCGGATTGATCCGCGCGGCCACGACACGCAATACGTGGTCAATGCGCTCGATCAAGTGGTGCGTGAAATATCGCGCGAGGTGAAAGACGGCTCCGGCTTGCGTTACCAGAAGGGAACGCTCTACGACGCCAATAACAACGTGGTCCAGCGGAATATTCAGAATGTCGACGATCAGGGCGTGGTGCAGCCCAACAACCTTTTCACCACCACTTACGAGTACGAAATTCTGAATCATCTCGTTCGCATGACGGAGGAAGTGGACGCGACGACCAACATCGTCACCGAATACGCCTACGACAACAATCGCAATCGTACGCTCATGCGTTTTGGCGAAGCCACGGCCGGCCGCCAACTCAGAAATGTGACGGCGATGCTTTATGACGAGCGCAACTTGCTGTTCAAGCAGATTCGGGCGGCTGGTGATCCGCAACAGTCCACGACGCAATATGATTACGATCGCAACCGCAATCTCATTGCCAAACGAGCAGGATTGGAAAGTGCCCCGCGAGTTTTTACCTATCTCTACGATGCTTACAATCGCCGCATCTCGGAAACGGATCCGATGGGCAATGTCATGACGATGAATTATGACGCCAATGGCAACCTGACGCGTTCACGCGCGGCCGGCGAGTTGGTGGATGTGGCGGGCAGCGCCGCTAATGTGCGTTTGAGTGATATGACGTATATTTACGACGCCGTGGATCGCCGCACTCGCACTGAAACGGAGTTTTTTGATACGGCCTCGCAAGCGCCCATCGATGACGGCAGGGCGACTACACAAATGTTTTATAGTGACAACTCGCAAATCGTTCGTGTGGTGGACGACAACAACCACGCGGCACTCACCTCCTACGATACAGCCAATCGCCAAAAAGTTATTACGGACGACAAAAATAATACGACCACGTTTGCCTACGATGCCAATAGCAATGTGATCACCATCACACAGGTGGAAAAATCCGATCTCGGCAATCCGGACGAGAGGTTTGTGACGACCAATGAATATGACAATCTCGACCGGCTGATCAAAACCACCGACAACGCCGGCAATATCAACGAGTTTGGCTACGACTCGCGCGACAATCGCACTTTGATGCTCGATGCGCTGCGCACGGCGCCGAATAATCCCGGCAACAAAACCACTTTTGTTTATGATGGGTTGAATCGGCTGGTGCGGACCACGCGCTTTTTGACCAGCAACGGCAATGGCTCCGGCACAGCGGCTGGGACGATCGTGACGACCCAAGGTTGGGATCACAGTTCGCGTCTCGTTTCACAAACCGACAACAACGGCAACGCGACGTCTTACACGCATGATCCCTTGAATCGTCGCACCGCAATTACGTATGCCGATGGCACGGCGCAACGCCACACTTATGATGTGCATGATAACCGGCTCACCACGACGGACGCCAACGGCAATGCCGTCCCCTCCACTTACGATTTGGGCAATCGTTTGATCGTCAACGCGATCACGCGAGGATCTGGCATTGGCGGCACGACGTCTGAAAATTATCAATACGACGGCCTCTCGCGTTTGGTGCTGGCGCAGGATGAGGACGCGAACATCACCCGCGGTTACAATTCGCTCTCGGCCGTAACGCGCGAAACGCTGAATGGCCAAACCGTCACTTCGATTTATGACGGCGTTGGCAACATGCGATCCTGCACCTATCCCGGCGGCCGCATGATCAACACCACTTATGATGAGCTTGAGCGCAAAAAGGCGATTGCAGACCAGCATGGCCAGCTCGCCGAGTACAAATATATTGGCGCCAGTCGCGTCGCCCGGCGCGATTATGCCAACAACACGCGCACGATATTTCAGTATGATAACGTGAAACGCATGACGCGAACCACGCACACGCGCGATCCGCTCGGCACGCCTTCGATCATTGATGACCGCACCTACACGTGGGATCAGATGTATAACAAAATCTCGCGCCGGGATATGCGAACCGGCGGCTTGAACTACGCCTACACTTACGATTCAATCTATCGCTTGACGCGCTCGGTGAAGACGCCGGCCAGCGGCACACCGGAAACGATCACTTATAACTTCGACGGCGTTGGCAATCGCACGGGTGTCACCGGCGGCCCGCAACCGGGCAATTATACCATGGACCCGGCTTTGCCCGAGCCGGCGGATCGTCAATTGAACCAGTACACCACCACGTCTTTTGACCGCCGATTGTACGACAAAAACGGCGACTTGCTCAGGATCAACGACGGCTTACCGAGCCAACGCAACTTCACTTACGATTATCGCAACCAGATGATCGAGCACCGCGATATTGCCACCGGTGTGAATACAACCTATGCTTATGACGCCCTCGGTCGCCGGACTCAAAAGGCCGTCACCAATGGCAGCACCACAGAAACCACGCGCTACTTCTACGATGGCTGGCAAGTGATTGAAGAGCGAAACGCAGCAAGTGGCATGACACAGGCGACTTATGTGTATGGCCTTTATATCGACGAAGTTTTGAATATGCAGCGCGATGTTGACAATAATGGCACCACGGAGGATTATTTCTACCATACGGATCAATTGTACAACGTGATGGCGGTCACGAATGCAACCGGTGCTGTTGCGGAGCGCTATGATTATGGCGATTATGGCGAGCCGGCATTTTTTGATGCGAGTGGGAATGTGATCGCTGCTGGGCGGTCGCTGGTTGGGAATCCTTATCTTTTCACTGGGCGACACTTTGATACTGAAAATCGCTATTATTATTATCGCACTCGTTATCTCGATTCACAAGCCGGACGATTTGCTTCACGAGACATGATCGGCATCTGGGGTGATACCTTCAATTTGGGTAATGGACTTGTTTACGTTGGTAACAGACCTTGGACTACTGCTGATCCCTATGGTGTTTATGGGGAGGCCATCCTTTCGTGGCTGGGGGCAGGAGCTGGGACTGCTGGAACGGGTAGTGCTGTAGGAGGCGGGACTACAGTAGGGGCTGGCGGTGGAGTTGCTGCTGGTGGAGCTGCTGTTGGTGGAGGAGTTCTTGTAGTGGCAGGAGTCGGATTGATTTGTGCTCTCATTCCAGAATGTCTGGAATCTATAAGATATTGGGCTGGTCCCCATGAGATTGGGCGGATTGGGCGAACAATGCCTAAGGCTAGACCTATTCCCTTAACAAGGCCTGAGGCCAGACCTATCCCCTTGTGTCCGCCTAGGCACGAGGAGAGAAGGAGACAATGTCCTCCATGTTCTTCCCCACCACCTCCTCAAGTTCATATGGTACCTGGTGAACATGGTTGTCAACATGGGCATTGGCATTACTTTACTGTTCACCAAGCTCCTTATCCGCGATGCTTGTCATTGCCTAACTTTGGGTGTCGTACTCAAAGAGAATTCGGTAGTTGTTTAGATCAAAATGGGAACCCAATGTAAGTTAGCGGATAGTTCGGCTCAGAAAACCTTTCGGCGGGGCCGAATCTGTTTCGTGTGTAGACCATCTGCACCAAAACGGCCAGACGCGCTGCCGCTCTGGTTTTATTTCAAGAGGGAGTTTTTGAAACGCCCCACCAGGGGCAGGCTGAGGGTAGGGAAAACTGCGTCATGATACCCCCTCAAATTCTACCAGGGACGAATGAAAGATATCATGCGCATTCAAAACCATTTCACCAATTTGAAATGTTGTTCTCATTCGCCCCTTGTGGGACCAGCGTGAGGTGATGATGGAATTCGTTTCCTATTTTCAAATGTCCCTTCGGGACAAATCTCGATATAAACATTTGACTTCTTCGGAATCACACAGTTAAACGAGTTTGAAAAGAATCGCATACTTTCCATCAGAGGCACGTATGGCCCTTCAAAAAAATTTCAAACCATATCATCTCACGCTTAACCACGGCTTGTTGGCGCTGGTATTTTCTTTGGTTCTCGCCGCGCCCTTGCACGCCCAGCTCGACGAAACCTGTACCCTCACCGTCAACGGCCAGACCGTGCAGGTAGGACTCGGTGGGGTGTTTCGCTTTAACAATCTAATTGCCGGGCCGAATTTGTTTCGCGCTTATGCCATCTGCACCAGCAGTGGCCGGACGCGCAACGGTTACTTCTATCGTCGGCGTTGTTCACATTTCACCCCTACCGGGGTTTAGAATATTTTTTGTGTGGCGTTGCTATAAACATTCCATCCCTAACGGGATTTGCAAAGATGAACCCGAACGCCGTAGGCGTGATCTGTTTATAGGTTAAAGCCGATTAAACCATCGAAACGTCGTAGACGTGGCATGTATTGAAACCGCGAACAAGGTTGGGTTCAAGAATGAAAATTTTATTGAGATCAACAGCTAAATGGACTGGCGCAATTATTTTTGCGACGTCATTGTTTTTCACCGCCACTCGCGCCCGCGCCCGACTCGATGAAACCTGCACCTTAACTGTCAACGGTCAAACCGTGCAAGTGGGGCTCGGCGGAGTGTTTCGCTTTAACAATCTCATTGCCGGGCCGAATTTGTTTCGTGCTTATGCCATCTGCACCAGCAGTGGCCGGACGCGCTACGGCCGCTCTGGGTTCGTTCAAATTGTTGCGAACCAAAACTTCAGCCTCAGCGAGCTGGATTTTGAATGGCGCGATACGCCTTTTCCGTCGGTCAACACGATTCAGGCTGTGCCGGATGCGCCGACGTTAACGACTGTCGGCCAAACCACGCGGGTGCGGGTAAATGCCTTTCTCTCGGATGGTGCTCGGAAAGAAGTGACGACCCGAGCTTTTGGGAGCACTTACATTTCAAGCAATTCAGAGATCGTGCGGGTGGATCAAAATGGATTGGCCACGGCCGTTGCTGCGGGTCTGGCTTTCATCACGGCCACCAACGAGGGCGCGACCGCGGTCGCGAGCATCACGGTGTCGCCGGGCGATCAGCTCACCACCGTGCAAGGCTTCGTGCTGCGGCAAGATGAAACGCCGGTGGCCAACGCGCAGGTCAATGTTCAACAGGGCGGCGGCGCCGTCACGGGGCCGGATGGCCGCTTTTCCATTTCCGGCGTGACCACTCTGCAAGGCCCGCTCTCGGTGACCGCCACCAGCGGGGATTCGCTTTTTGGAATCAATTCCAATATTGTTCCGATACCCAGCGGTTTGACCGACGCCGGCCTGATCACGCTGACCAAAGCGGTCTTTTGGACTCTCAATCAGAACGGCAATTGGAACACTGCGGCGAATTGGAGTGGCCGCGTCGTGCCGGGCGCCAACGACAATGTCTTCATCAACGTGGCGGCCGCGATTACGGTGACGCACTCATCCGGCACGCATACGGTCAAAAGTCTGCGCTGCGACGAGGCGCTGGTGCTTTCCGGCGGCACACTGAGTTTCGCCGCTACCTCCGCGCTCAACGGCCCGTTTAACATGAGCGGCGGCACTCTCGGCGGCGCCGGCGAGGTGGGGCTCAACGGCTTGTTTACTTGGACCGGAGGCATCATGAGCGGCGCGGGGAAAACCATTGCCAAAAGCAGAATGGTCATTACCGGCGGAAAAACACTATCCCGTAAATTGGACAATGCCGGCACGGCGACCACCACGGGCAGCATCACGCTGACCAACAACGCGATTCTCACCAACCTGGCAGGGGCGGCTTTAGATGCGCAGGGTAACATTACTATAGCCCCCAATCTCACCGGCGGGAGGTTCGATAATTTTGGCACGTTCATCAGATCCGCTGGAACGGGCACGACAAGCTTATCATCATTCTATAACTCCGGAACGGTGGAGGTACGCACCGGCACGCTGAGTTACAAAAGTGGAACCAGCACAGGCAGTTTCACTGGGCTGGCCGGAACAAAACTCTTGTTTGATTCTGGCACCGTTACACTGACTTCGACTTCCAGCATTTCTTTTCCAGCGGTGTTTTTTAGTTTAGGCGGCATTTCTGTCGCCGGGAGTTACCAGGCCAGCGACAGCACCGTTGTCAGTGGCGGCGCGGCTAATTTGACTGGCACTGTAATCGGTGTGGGCAATTTACTCAAGATCACCGCTGGCAGCATCACTCTCAGCAATACCGGAGGAACTGTCAACATTCCGACCATCAGGCTCAGCGGCGGAACATTGACCGGATCGAGCACGGTCACGATCAGTCAATTGTTCCGATGGACCGGCGGCCAGATGAGAGGAAGCGGGCGCACGGTCGTCAATGGTGAATACGTCATTGATGCAGGTTCGGGCAAGATCTTAGAACAACGCAAGTTAGATTTAGCCGGCAACACCACGATGAAAGCCACGAACATCCAATTGACCAGGACCGGCACCAGTTCTGCCTCCGCTGCGGTGCTGACCAATTTGGCGAGCGGTAGGTTCGATATGGAAGACGGTAGCTCATTCACCATGACTGTTTCGAATCTCGGCTTTGGCGGTAGTTTTAAAAATGCTGGGACTTTGCTCAAATCAACCGGCACCGGCACAGCGACAATTGGTGTTCCCTTCACCAATACGGGAACGGTGGAGGTTCGCGCCGGGACGCTCCGTATTAGCAACCTTAGTACTGGGTTCAGTTATACCCAGACCACTGGCAGCACTATACTCAACGGCGGGAATATCACGGCCACTTCCACCACCGCGGTTATGAATATTAGCGGCGGCAGTCTCTCTGGTTTTGGCACGATCACGAGCCGTCTTTTGAATAGCGGCCAAATCCATCCCGGCCTCGCACTCGGCATTCTCAACATTATCGGCAATTATACCCAAACCGTTACCGGCAGCTTGAATATCGAAATCGGCGGTCTCACGGCCGGTAGCCAGCACGATCAACTCACCGTAAGTGGGGCGGCAGCGCTGGCTGGTACGCTCAATCTGACACGTATCAATAATTTTACCCCGAGTGTGGGGAATACTTTCGTGATTATGACATATGGCTCGCACGGCACGAGCCAATTCACCACCATCAATGGTTTGAATATCGGCGGTGGCTTGCGCTTTCAGCCGGTTTACAACCCCACGAATTTGACGCTGCAAGTGGTGCCCCAATGAAACGGAGCAATAGGAAAAGCGCGGGGCGTAAGACGAAAAGTGTAAAACGTAAATGTCGACAAGGAGCAAGCTTATGCTTTCTGTCATAGACAAACAGTTTTTGCGAAATGGGTTTGCGCTCGCGGCGATCTGTATTTGCTTGTGGCAAGCGCGGCCGGCCTCGGCGCAAACCACCGGAATTGTGGCCATCAATTTTCCTGTGCAAGGTTGGTACCTCGTCTCGCTGCCGGTGACCGTGGCGGATAGCTCGGTGAGCACGCTGTTTCCCACGGCGCTCGGCGTGTTTGCGTGGGACAATGCCAATAATCGCTATGTGCGGCCAACGACGCTGCAAACCGGGCGCGGCTATTGGGTGTTGATGAATTCGCCAACGACGGTGGTCATTTCCGGCATGCGTTTCGCACAATTTCGCCGGCGCTATTTGCCGGGCTGGCATCTCATCGGCAGCTTGATTGATTCAGTCAACTTTGCCAATCCTGATGATACGCCGGATCGGTCGGTGATCCTGCCGATTTTCGCGTGGAATGTCGGCCAACAGCGTTATGTTGCGACCACAATGATCGAGCAGAGCTACGGCCAATGGATGGCGGTTTTGCAAGAGTGTGATGTGACCGTCCGGGCGGGTTCCAGTATGATCGTGGCGCAAGCGGGTGACAAACTTTCGCGCCAGGCCTTTTACCAACGTTTCGGTGCGATGCCATCGTCGCCGTTTCCATTGCAGCAAAATATGAAACCGGCCAATCTGCTCAATACAACACTTGCCGATGATTCCATTTTTCTCAGGGTCAATGCTGAAATCGAAACCGTGCGGCAACTGCTACCCGCCCGCCGGAGACGCTAAATACTGAATCGATGCGGCAGCCGAACCTCCTCGGAAAAATTGCGCTGCAAATTAATACGGTCCCGATTCATTATATTTGTTGATGGAAAAATTGGAGCCGACGCGATGATGGGAGCCGGCGCATTCTTAACACGGGCGGCGCCAGCACCAGAGTGACGTGGAATACCAGCCGCCTCCGCGCCTCCGGCAATGGCCGGCTGGTGATGAATGACACGCTGAATATGTTGTCGACAAACGCCACGACGTTTGTCGGCGATCAAACGCTGATGATAAAGAGCCTCGGCGTCATTGTTTCCGTAAAATCGCCCTCTAATAATGCAGCGCCCGATTGTTTAGCCTGGCAAGTTATCCCAACCCCTTTGCCACCACGACTACATTTGAAGTCAATTTACCCGCTTCGCGCCCGCTTGTGCTGCGCATTTTTAATGTGCTCGGCCAGGAAATCCGCGCCTTCCTCCAGACGCCGATTGCGCCGGGGCGAATGACGATTCAATGGGACGGCCTGGATCAGCGAAGCGTTCCCGTGCCGAGCGGCGTCTATTTTTGCCGATTGGAAACGGGAGACGTTCGGGTCGAGAGAAAATTATTTCGAATGCGCTAAGTTTTCGATTCAAAGTTTTATTGATCTCCCCAAAAAACAAAGCCGGACTTGCGAGCAAATCCGGCTTTGTTTTATTGACATTCACCGATCCATTGCTTAACTTTGAATAAATCAATTCGCGAAAGCAGGAGCGACCATGAAAAAAACTAAAACCACGCCGGCTCTGGTGCCGGCAAATTTTAAAGAAGCGTCGCAATTGGCCGTGGCCGGGAACTGGGTGGACATTTCCACTCTCACGCCGGTTTCCAAGGGCAAGTTTCAGCGGGACGAGGCGGCTTTTCAATCGGACGTTCAGGATGCATTCGATGTTCTAACGGAGACCGGCCAGTCCTCCGAATATGCCGGATTTCTCAAAACCGTGGAGGCGGAGCTCGAGCATATCACCAGCCTGACGGTGGTTTCGGATTTGGAGTTTGTGGTGGTGTTCCGCTGCGACAATGAAATGTATTCGGATTTTGAAAAAAATCCGCGCTACGTTTATTTGCCGGATCCGTACATTTGCCGCATTTACGAGGTCTTGCAGAAGCGCGGGAACGGCCTGGTATTTTGGACTTCGGTGATCAGAATGATTTTAGATGCGATCCAATCCGTGCTGCCGGACGATCTCGCCGGGACGCCCGCGATTTGCCGGGAGGACTGCCGGCAAATTGTTGAGATTTTTATGAAACGCGCCAACCAGGAGATTTCCGACAGTGCGGCCATGAAGGAGCTGAAGCGCGTGCATGCGGCCTTTTCCGAACGCGCGTATCGTTATGGACTGAAGTTTTTTTCCGAGCAAGAGTTTCTGAACGAACTCTCGGCCGAGCGAAAAACCGTCTATGCCGCGCGGAATAAATTTCCCATTCTTTTGGCCGATCCCGAGCACGGGGTGTTTATCGACGACAATATCGATTATATCAACAGCGCCGAGAGCGCGGGCTGGCCGAAGAAACGCTCGATTCACGTTGACCCCGGCTATTTCAGCCTGCGCCGGGCGCGCGAGGTGATCGACGGGTTGCGCCGGATCGTCCCCGTCGCAAAATGAGGGCAGCAACTTTTTTTTTTGCGACTTTTTGAAAAAAGTGCTTGACATTTCTTGATAGATTGTTTACATTTTCTCGTTATTTCCTATCCCGGCTTTGCCTTCGACTTCCAGCGAACGAGCAGAATTAAATTTTCTAAAAAATTCTCCGGCTTTGCTCAGGGATGGCAAAAGACCGGAAGCCCGTCTTGTATTGTTTTGATTTTGGTTCTTCCATTCTTTGCAATAAATCCTCACCAATAGCGACGCACAAGGAGTGAGTTATGGACAACGCTCCCGGCAGAAGCCATGTTCAGTTATTTTTAATCGCACTTCTCTTTTTTATTTTCGGCGGCTACACACATGGCAATCCAGCCCAAGATCAGGCTTCACATATCAAAGCGACGCCCGCCATGTCGGAACCGCCACCCATTCCGCAACAGCCGTTGAGGGCACGAGTTTCTGTGTCAAACGACAATGAAAGCTCACCTCGAAGAAATGGCGCCGCGCTTGCCAGCCAGTTCAGCGCTGAAGTCGCGGTGGCGTGGTTCAAGCTGCAATTGCAATTGGCCAAAGAAACACCCGGCTTCAGTCCGCCGGTCGCTTCTCGTGCGTTTGGCTATGCTGGAGTTGCTCTCTACGAGGCTATTGTTCCCGGCATGCCCGCCCATCAAAGCCTGGCCGGTCAATTGAATCGTTTGACTGCCATGCCGCAAACTGCGGCTGAGAAGGAGTATCATTGGCCAACCGTGGCCAACAGTGCTTTGGCCTCCATCTGCAAACAGCTTTATGCCAATGCGCCCTTTCGGGATTTGGCTGCAATTATTTCTTTGGAAGCACAATACAACCAGCAGTTCCGATCGCAGTTGGAACCGGAGGTGTTCAACCGTTCCGTCTCGCACGGCAAAATCATTGCCGAGGCGATCTATATGTGGAGCCAAACCGACGGTGGACGCGAGCCGTATTTGCAGAATTTTCCGAGAAGCTACATTCCGCCGGCCGGTCCCGGTTTGTGGGTACCGACCCCGCCGCCGTTTTCAAGCGCTTTACAACCATTCAGGGCTTTGCAGCCATATTGGGGAAATAATCGCCCCTTTGTTTTGAGTTCGGGCCGTGACTGCGCACCGATACCTCACCCAACTTATTCCGAGCAACCTGGATCAGCGTTCTATGCTGAAGCCATGGAAGTTTACACCACCACCAAGAACCTCACTGCCGAGCAACGCGCGATCGCGAAGTTTTGGGCTGACAACCCGGGCCAAACCAGCTCGCCTCCCGGGCATTGCGTTTCCATTTTGAACCAAATTCTCGAACAGAAAAATGCGCCCCTTGATGTGGCGGCGGAAGCTTATGCCAAAGTCGGCATGGCGGTAGCCGATGCTTTCATTGCTTGCTGGTTTACCAAATATCAATACAATTTGCTGCGGCCCGTCACTTACATCAATAAGCTCAT
>Ga0247727_10010289_pt1 | contig 16614 bp, 11 predicted proteins | sample WisWelCaveWW1625_FD_202498 | JGI IMG/M metagenome (GOLD analysis project Ga0247727, IMG submission 202498) | Biofilm microbial communities from Wishing Well Cave, Virginia, United States - WW16-25 | ecosystem: Environmental > Aquatic > Deep subsurface > Groundwater > Cave microbial mat | place... | reverse complement strand
CGAAAATGTTGGCCTTGTCCTGCTTGGTGATCTTCTTGTAGCCGAACTTGGCGCACATCTCGTCGGAGATCTGGAAGCGCTTGAAGGCGTCGATGACCCACTGCGGCGATCCCCACCAGATGCAGTCGGTTCCCCAGATGACGTGATCAGAGCCGTAGTGCTGGATGTTCTTGCCGATGCCGTGCATAGCCAGCACCGGGTTGGTGATCACTAGCGGTCCGAAGAAGCTGCCGATTTCCGGGTAGACGTTGTTGATCTTGGGATTGCGCTTCTTGATGTCCATCAGCACGTTGTGCCAGATGAAGTCGCCGGTGTCCGGATTCACGTTGGCCGGGTCCTTGAACTCGGGCTCGTTGACGCTGTGCTTGATGGCCGAGTGGTAAATGACGAAGTTCAGATCGGGGTTATCGAGCGCCGCCTTCTCGACATCCTTGGGATTGGCGAGGTGGCCGAGCGTGCGCGATTGATACGAGTAGCCCTTGTGGACGCTGAACAGTTTCATGCCGAGCTTGCGCGACTGCTCGTAGAACCAGGCGGCATTGGCGTCATCCAACTGGAAGCCGCCGCCGGACTTGCCGGGGTCGGTGTGGCAGTACCACTTCCAGGAGTCGATCCCGTAGACCTTCACCTCGCGCTCCATCTGCTCCATCATTTGGGTCTTGTCGGGAGAGTTGGTGGCGGCGTTCCAGTAATGGTTGGGAGCGAGGTTGCCCTGACTGAGCGCGCGCTGGCTGCCGGCCAGCTCGTTGATCTGTTTTTTGCATTGCGACATCAGCCAGCTCGGCAGGATGCCGCCGCCGCGGGCTCGGCCCTCGGGGACGTTGCCCTGGGCGTCGCGCAGGATCTCCCGGCCCGGCACGCCGCTGAGCACGATCATGGAGGTGTCGGAGTCGAAGTACATCTCCTTCATGAAGTTCTGGAAGCCGTAGGACTCGACGTCGTCCTTGAGGTTGAAGCCCATGCCGCGAATGGTGGGGTCGGTGCGGAACCGCAGCGGCAGGCCGTTGCTGAAATGCGCCTGCACGTCGATGATGAAGAACTCTTCCTTGGGGAACTTCTCGGCGGTCGCGGCCGGTTCGGCCGTCTCGGCCTCGTCGACTTCGAAGCTTTTTCCATAGACCTGGTTCATGGCGGTGAAGCAGGTGGCCAGGCCCATCGAGGTGCGCATGAAGTCGCGCCGTTGGATGCCGAGCTTCTTCGACTTCTCGGCCGACATCTCGCCGATCAGGTGCTCGACATGCTTCTGGTCGTGAGTCTGACGGCGCGGGACAAACTCCTCGGTCGAAAGCATCTGCGTCGGCATCGGGGAGTCGACGCCCTTGCGCCAGTCACGCTCGTGTTTACGAATCCACATAAAGATCCTTTCTGGATGGAGCCGCGGGCTAGTTCTTGGCCTGCGACACGCTGGCTGGCGTGAGCTCGACGTAGTCGAACCAGCCGATCATCATTTCTTCCCAGGTTTGCGGACCCCAGCGAACTTCCTTGGTGGGATCCGGATTGTACTTGTTGTTGGGCGAGTTGTCGAAGTGCGCCACGCAATCCAGGCGCGCTCCCTTGGGCAGGAACAGACCGCCGCCCTGGGGGCGGTAGAGAAGCTGCCAGTTGAAATCGTACTTAGGGACGTTGAGCACGACCTCCGAGCGGCCGTCCGGATAGACCGCCGTGTAGATGAAATCCTTGCCGCGGACATGCATGTGCGGCATCAGGTCCACGATGCGAACGTCTTCCTTGGCGGTCCAACTGGAGCGGACCTCGTGGCTGGCCGCGCCGGCCGGAATCACGAAGGAGCCATTGATGGCCGTGCCGGTCTTGATGGCGTGCTTCACCGGCTCACGGGCGAACTGCAGACCGACGTAGGAGCGGTCCGTGGTCTCTTTGCCGTTGGGCGTGTAGTGCATCTGGAACAGAAACTTCGATCCGGCTTTCACCAGCTTGGCCGTGCCCGGCGGGAAGATCTTGGGCTGCTCGCCGGGAGCGAACCCGGAGAGTTTCTCGCGGAACGCGCCGGCGCGGGCGGCCGGGCCATCCCCGGCATCCGGGCCGACGATGAACACGATGATGTGGTGGACTACGCCGCGGTTGCCGGGGCGGATCTCGGAGGCCTGCACCCATTTGTCCTCGGTGAAGTTGGTGGGGACTGTGTAGTATTCGTAGGGGACCACGCCGCTGGCCTGCACCTTCACTTCGTGCGGCAGCTCGATCACCACGTCGGGCTTGCCCATCGCCCATCCGGTCTCGTGTTTGGGAAGCGGCGGCAGATCCTTGGCGTTGCCTTCCGGCGCGCCCGCGTCCACCCAGGCGACGAAGGTGTCAATCTCGCTTTGAGTGAGCCGGCGCTCGTTGTCAAATTTCCCGTGATTGGGATCGGCCAGCCAGGGCGGCATCTTGCGCTCCAGGATGCGCTCCTTCATCGCCTTGACCCAGGGGCGGACTTCCTTATAGCTGGTGAACGGCATCGGCGCGGCTTCGCCCGCCCGGTGACACTCGACGCAGCGGTTGAATACGATCGGAGCGACGTCCTTGGTGAAAGTGGCCGGCGTGGTTTTGCTGGCGGCCATGGCGGCCACGGCCAGCGCCAGGGTCATTACGCAGCAATAAAGTCGACGAACGAGCATGCGCCCTCCTTGAGGGGATGTACTTGCATGATAGTCAATCGAGGGGCCTTGGGCAAGTAGCATGTCAGTTCTTCTTAACCTCCACGGCATACACATGGGTCGCGCCGTGCATGTTGGATCGGAACACGATCCATTTCGCATCGGGCGTGAAGGTGACATTCGGTTCCAGCGAATAATCGTGCTTTGCCAGATCCACCAGTTTCTCCGCGCGAAGGGCGCCGTTGTTGGGGGTGAACAGGTAGATCCACTGCCCGTTTCCGGGCGCAGCGACGCTGCGCGGGCCGCCGCCGTCGCCGGCGAACAGCTTCCCATCGGGCGAGACGTTGAAGTGCACTGACCAATGCTGGCGCTCCACCGGATAACGGATCGCTTTGCCGGAGGCGATCTCCACACCGGCGAGCCAGAACACTTTGTATTTCGGCGTCTGGAGATCGTACCAGATGGTCTTGCCGTCGGGGCCGAAGAACTCGTGGCCGGCAATCTCCATATCCATGGAGCGCTTGTGCATCAGGCGAAGCCCGGAGCCGTCGGTGCGGATGGTCCAGATGCGGTCCACCTTGTGCCAGGGCCCCTCGTGGCAGAACATCATCAGCGAAGGATCGGTGGGAGAGAACTGCACGTGATTGAGCCAGTCGCCGGACGGATGAAACGTAACGATCTTGCCGGTCTTGATGTCGATGGTGTAAAGCTGCATGGGCCCGCGTACCGCCCAGCGCGCTTCCAGACTGGCGCCTGGCCCGACCGGAGCCCGCGGCGGCTCGGCCGGTTGCACGCGGTTCGAGCTGCCGCCGAGCAGGGTTTCATCGGCGTTGATCGCAAACCCGGAGCCGCCTCGCATTCCGGGGGGGAACTTCGCAATCTCGCGGGTTTCGCGAGTGTCCATATGCGTGGAGATAATCGTGTCGCCCCTGGTGTAGAACACCTGGCGCGATTTTTTCCCGACGATGAGGTTGCCGGCACGGCCCTCGGCGATCTGCTCGATTTCGCGCGTCTTCAGGTTGATGGTGGCGATGCCGCCGCGCGTGGTGACGATCATCTTGTCGCCCTCGGCGGTGTAGGGGTTCTGGTGAAAGTAGAGGCTCGCCGTCCCGGGCTCGCGGGAAAGGCGGATCACCTTGTGGCCTGTGGCCGGCTCGATCCACTCCCGCGGCGGCTCCTGCGCGATAGCCGCGCCAAGCATCGCCCAGGCCATCATGGTTCGTCTCCACATATGCCACAGCATAACGCGGAGGCGATGAATGAAGCGCGGCGGACACGGTTGCCGCTACCGGCGTGCTGAGCTAGCATGGGACACACAAGGGGGAGCCATGAACAATTCCGCCTGCCTTCTGCTGCTCGCCGCCGCCGCCGCTTTCGGTCAGAGCCAGACGGGCCGCATCAGCGGCCGCATTATCGACCCGGGCGGCGCCGTCGTCGCCGGCGCCGAGGTGGTGGCCACCGAACAGGACACCGGCGTCGCCTACAAGGCGGCCAGCAGCGGGACGGGAGTTTACGCGGTGCCCTTTCTGCCGCCGGGACGCTACCGCATCGAGGCTTCTCACCAGGGCTTCAAGAAATACGAACGCCCCAACATCACTCTGGCCACCAACGAGATCCTGGCGCTCGACATCGCGCTGGAGCTGGGACGACTGACGGAGACCGTCACCGTCAGCGATGCGCCGCCGCTGCTTTCGACAGTCACCTCCGACGTCAGCCAGTTCGTGGATCCGCGCACGGTGGCCGACATGCCGTTGAACGGCCGACGGGCGATGTCGCTGGTGGCCGCCAACGCAGCCACCGTCTGGGTGGACTACGGCGGCGAGGCCAAGCCGAACTTCTCGCTCGCCGGCGGGCGCGTGCAGAGCCAGATGCTGTGGATCGACGGCGGCAGCGGACAGAACATGCGTCTGGGGGTGGGTCAGGTGGACATCGACCCGCCGGTCGAGGTGATCCGCGAATTCCGGGTCGTGCAGAACACGTATGCGGCGGAGTTCGGCGGCTCGGCGGGCGGGCTGATCATCAGCACCACCAAGAGCGGCACCAATCAGATCCACGGCAGCGGGTTCGAATATTTCCGCAATGACAAGCTCGACGCCCGCAACTTTTTCGCCGCCACCAAGCCGACGCTGCGCTACAACCTGTTCGGCGGCACTCTGGGCGGGCCCATCCGGCGGAACAAGACCCACTACTTCGGCGGCTACGAGGCCACCCGCCGCTCCACCGGACTGGTGGATCTGTTGACGGTTCCCACCAAGGAGCAGAGCCGCGGCGATTTTTCCCAGACCACCAACGCCGCCGGCGCCCTGATCCGCATTTTCGACCCGGCCAGCAACCGGCTGGAGGGCGGCCGCAACGTTCGCAACCAGTTTCCTGGCAACGTGATGCCGGCCTCGCAACTGGATGCGGTGGCGGTGAAGCTGATGTCGTTCTACCCGCAGGCCAACCGCGCGCCCGACAATCGGGCCGGCGCGAACAACTTCATCGGCAACTACAGCCGCGGGTTCCGCCGCGACAACATCACCGGGAAGATCGATCACGTGCTGACCGATCGCCACCATCTCAACTTCCGCTTCCTGTACAACCGCGATCCGCTCACGTTCACCACCGTGCACCCGAACCCGCTCTCGGACACCCGCAACGCCAGCGAACGCTACCAGATGACCTACTTGGCCTCCGACACCTGGACGGCGACGCCGAGCCTGGTGACCGACGCGCGCTTCAGTTTCTCGCATCGGACGTTTCACAACGTCAGTCCGGGGCTGGGGAGCAACGGGCCGGAGCTGCTGGGCTTGCGGGGCGTGCCCACCGGCGCTTTCCCGACCTTCACGGTCGCGGGCATGACGGCGCTGGGCTCCGGCACCCACGAGCGGGTGCAGATGCCCATCCGCCAGCAGCAGATCGTTAATAGCTGGACGTGGGTGCGCGGCAGCCACGTGATCAAGTTCGGCGGCGAACTGCGCCGCTCCACCAACCTGGATATCCTGAACACTTCCATCTCCGGCAACTTTTCGTTCGCCACGCAGCCCACGGCCCTGGAAGGAACCGCCAACACCGGCTTCGCGCTGGCGAGCCTGTTGGCGGGGTTCCCCAACGGCTACACGTTGCGCTCCACCGATTCGCTGGAGCGCTACAGCTACTACCTGGCCGGCTACTTCCAGGACGACTGGAAGATCCATCCGCACCTGACGCTCAACCTGGGGCTGCGGTGGGAGACCGACACGCCCATCATGGATCGCAACAACCGCATGAACGGCTTCGATCGGACCGCCATCAATCCGGTTTCCGGGACTCCGGGCGTGGTTCGATTCGCGGGCGTGGACGGCTACCCGCGCGATCCCTACGCGGGAGACTGGAACAACTTCGGCCCGCGCTTCGGCTTCGCCTGGCAACCGTGGGGGCAGAGAAAGACAGTGGTGCGCGGCGGCTTCGGGATCGCTTTCGCGCATCCGTTCGATCATGGAGTCCCGAACCTGACCTCGCTCGGTTTCGAGCGTTCCGCGGGCCTCAGCACGCCGGACAACGGGATCACCGCGCCATTTCTGCTGCGCAACGGCGTGCCGCCGGTGAACCCCGGCGGCGAAGCGCTCACGGCGGCCTTCGGCGCGGTGCCGGTGGGCCGCAATCCCACCACCAATGTTCAGTTCTATGAGCGCAACCGCAAGCTCGGCTACTCACAGCAGTTCAACCTGACCATCCAGCGCGAGCTGGGAGGCTCGATGGTGTTGGAAGCCGCTTATCTCGGCAATCTGTCGCGCAAGCTCAGCATGGCGAATGTGAACATCAACCAGATCCGCCCGGAGTTGATCCCGGCGATTCGTCCGGCGGGCGTGTTCCGCCAGGCGTTCCGGCCGTACCCGCAGTTCAACGGCGTCACCCTGACCCAACCCAATTTCGGCATCACCGATTACCACGCCGGCGCCCTGAAGGTGGAAAAGCGCCTCTCCCACGGGCTGAGTTTTCTTAGCACTTACACGTGGGCCAAGAATCTGGGCAACCTGGACGACAGCGCGGGCGACCTGGGCGACTCCCAGCAGTTCTCCGACTACTACAACCGCCGCGCCGACAAAGGGCCGTCGGCGCTGGACATCCGCCACCGCTTCACCTGGGGGTCGGTGTACGAGCTGCCGGTGGCGCGCAAGAACCGCTGGATCGGCGGTTGGACGGTAGGGGCGTTATCGACGATTCAAAGCGGCGGTCCGTTCACGGTGACCACGCAGACCAACACCACCAATGTTTTCTCCGCCGGCGGCCAGCGCGCTCATGTCGTTCGCGATCCGAATCTCTCGGGTTCCGAACGGAGCCTGGCGCGCTGGTTCGACACCTCGGCCTTCGTCTTGCCGGATGCGTTCACCTTCGGCAACGCCGGTCGCGGCATCGTACGGGGCGACGGACGGGTCAACTTCGATTTCTCGCTGGTCAAGAACTTCAACTTCCGCGAGGATGCCTATGTGCAGTTCCGCGGCGAAGTGTTCAACGCCTTCAATCACGCCGACTTCGCGCTGCCGGGCCGCTCCCTCGGCGGTCCCGGCTTCGGCGTGGTGAGCGACGCTACCGAAGCGCGGGTGCTGCAGTTCGGCTTGCGATTCGTGTTCTAGTGATCGAGGAATGCGCCGATGTCGTTGGGGCCCCAAATCCGGCTGAGGCTCGCGAACTGATCGGCGAGAAGTTGTGCGAAGTCTGCGAAAAGTTGACGTCCTGCTCCCACGGCGAATACACCAACGGGTTCGCATTCGCGGACCATCGAACGAGGACCCCATCAAGTTTGCTATTCGCTGTTTATTCGCCTAAGCTGGTAGTTTCAGTCGCGGCGTCTAAGACGCAGGACGCCAGCGAAGCTGGAGACAAGGATGAGCGATCAACGCTTCTTCGAGGAAAGCCGGGAGCAGTCGATTGTAAAGAGCACCATCGTCTCGAAGTACTTCTGGGCCTGGGCGAAGGTGATCATGCCGACCGTCAAGGCACAGGGCGGGAGGATCGCGTACCTGGACCTATTTGCCGGCCCAGGGCGCTACCAGGATGGAACGAAATCCACACCGCTCCTGATCCTACAGCAGGCATTAGCCAATCCCGATATGCGGCAGATGCTCGTTACGGTCTTCAACGACAAGGACGAGAAGCACGCGCGGGAGTTGGAGGCCGCGATCAAGGCCCTGCCCAACATTAGCGAACTGAGGCACCAGCCGGTGGTCCTCAACGAGGAGGTCGGCACCGAGATGGTCAAGCAGTTCGCGACTACAAAGTTGGTGCCAACCCTGTTCTTCGTCGATCCGTGGGGCTACAAAGGTCTGTCCTTGCAACTCGTAAACTCGGTGCTGAAGGACTGGGGATGTGACTGCGTGTTCTTCTTCAACTACAACCGGATCAGCATGGGCCTGTCCAATCCCGCCGTCGAGGATCATATGAACGCGCTGTTCGGAAAGCGCCGGGCCGATGAGTTACGGAGCAAACTCGAAGGGCTATCGCCGGACGACCGTGAGCTGCTGATCGTCGAGGAGCTATGCAAAGCCTTGGAGTCGCGAGAAAAACGATTCGTGTTACCGTTTCGCTTTCTCAACGATCAAAGCACGCGGACAAGCCACCACCTCATCTTCGTCAGTAAGGCCTTCAAAGGCTATGAGATCATGAAATCCATCATGGCGAAGGAAAGCTCGAAGCGTGACCAGGGAGTTCCATCCTTTGAGTACAACCCAGCCGACAACCGCTTCCCCACGTTGTTTGAGCTCACTGCGCCGCTCGATGAACTGGAAGGGCGGCTGCTCGATTATTTCGCCGGGAAGCGGCTGACGATGAAAAACGTCTACACCCAACACAACGTGGGTCGTCCTTATGTAGAGAAGAACTACAAGGATGCGCTGCGGAGCCTGGAGGCCAAGGACGCGATCCAGTGCCAGCCGTCTGCTGCCAGGAGACGGCCGGGACAAATGGGACCGGAAACAGTTGTCATTTTTCCGAAGGTGAGGCCGACGCGTGTCCCTTAAGTCTCACATTGAATGGACGGACGCGACTTGGAATCCTGTCCGGGGGTGCCAGAAGATCAGCCCTGGGTGCAAGCACTGTTACGCCGAAGTATTCGCCGAGCGTTTCCGCGGAGTGCGCGGCCACTCGTACGAACAGGGCTTCGATCTGCGCCTCGTTCCTGAGAAGCTCACAGAGCCGTTTCTCTGGCCGAGCCCACAGATGGTCTTCGTGAACTCCATGAGCGACCTATTCCAGGTTGGCGTGCCTGATGGTTACGTGGCATGCGTGGCGCACGTCATGGCGATGGCCGACTGGCACATCTATCAAGTACTGACAAAACGTGCCGATCGACTTGCCGAGTTGCTCTCGGGGAGCCTGCGTGCCGCAGCGAGCCTGCCTCACATCTGGTGGGGTGTTAGTGTCGAGGATCGGGAATATGGATTGCCGAGGGTGGACTTGCTCCGATCAGCACCGGCGCAGGTGCGCTTTCTCTCGATTGAGCCGCTCCTGGAAGACCTGGGACACATCAATCTTTCCGGCATTCACTGGGTGATCGTTGGCGGCGAGAGCGGACACGGCGCGCGCCCGATGAAGGAAGAGTGGGTACAGTCGATTCTGGACCAGTGCGAAGAGGCTGGAGTGCCGTTCTTCTTCAAGCAATGGGGCGGCCGCCAAAAGAGCAAAGCCGGGCGGTCGCTGAAACAACGTACCTACGATGATCTTCCGCAAATCTGCCGACGTCCGATCTTGGAGCGTTCAGTGCGTCTGGCCTTCGCTAGTGCCTTGCAGCCTCAAGTCGAACAATGGAGACGTGGACCTGCGCGAGTCGAGCCTCGTGTTGGAGCCAACGGTCACGTGGCGCCTGTAAATGATTTTGTAGCTGCCGAGAGCCTGAAGCCTCGACAAAGGCCAACAGGCTCGGTCCCGGAGCTTGAAACAGAAGTGCTTGTTAAGCGTGGCGGCGCTAGCGGGAATCGAACCCGGTTTACACCGTTCTTTCGCCTGTGACTTCGCTCACCCGATAACAAGTCATACGTTCTGCTGACACTCTGTCTTGGGCAGTGATGTCCTGTGACAAGGCGTCTTGATGGGCGTCGCAGCTCGATGGCAGGGCGGTTGCTTTCAACTGGCATCAGGAAACGATATTGTGCTCAATGCGGGTGAGCACCTGCTGGACCAGATCAATGCCCTCGTCGGCCGCGAGCAATTCAGAAGGAGTGCGGCTGCTAAACACAGGCAAAGGAGTCGAGAGCCAATGAGTCGCTTTGTGCTCATCACCGAAGACGCCGACGGCGTGGCGATGACAGGCACGATACGGCTCAATGGCGGAGGCGATGCAACCATGACCATCTTTCATTCCACCCTCAAGCGCGGCGGGCGATTCGTTTTCTGAGGCTCAGGAAAAGCCCTGCCGCAATCACCGCAGCGGCGACCGCTCGCGTGGCCAGCGCTTCCCAACCTCCCGTGAATCGCAGCTCGATGGCGTGCGCGCCGGAGTGGCGCGGATCGAGCACCATCAGGCCGAGACCGTCGGCGCGAATCGGGACGGGCCGGCCGCCGTCGGAGGCGCGCCAGCCCGTGTGGTAGTTGATCTGCACGGAGATCGCCTGTCCAGGAGCCGTGCGGGCGCGGACCAGGGCGCGACTGGATCCCTGCCAGTGCAGCTCGGCCGCCGGAAGGGACTCGTCGTCCAGCGCGGCAACGTAGCGCCGGATCTCCCCCACATCGTCACCCGCGCGCGGAGCCAGGACGACGAGAGCGCCGGCGGGCAGCACGTGCGCCAGAGAATAGTGGCGCGCCGGAACCTGGTAGATCATCGTGTCGGAATCGCCCCACAGCAGCGGGAGGGTCGTGAACACCTTCGGGTCGCGGAACGGCTTCCAGAACTCCCGGCTTTGACGGCCGGAAACGATCACGGTGTCCGCGCCGAAAGCCTTCATCCAGAGCAACTCGAGTTCGGCCGGACGCGCGGTCAATCCCCGTTGTCCATACACCGTCTCGACGGCCATTTGCTGGACCGGGTTGATGGCGGTGGTGAACGGCCCTCCGCCCACCTGGGGCACGGCGGCGAACGTTCGCAACCACCCGGCGATGGAACCCGGTGCGAAGACGCGAGTGTCCGGGCGCGTCTGCTCCAGCCACCTCGCCACTTGATACTCGACGGTCTGTTCCGCGACCACCGATCGAATCACGTTTTTCGCGAATCGGCGATGGGCGATCACCTGCCAGACGCAGGCCGGCAGCAGCACCGCCACCAGGGCGAGTCGCGCCGAGAGCGGCAGGCGATCCAGCAACGGCCGGGCGCAGAATACCAGCGCGACGGCCAGCGCCAGTTCCGCTTCCATCTTGTAGCGCGCCGGCTGGGGCAGGAAGTGCCAGTCCAGGTGATGGTGCAGCGCGATCACCGAGGACGTCAGAAACGCCATCAGCAGCCAGAAGCGCGTGAACCACGTGGCGCCGAGCCGATCGAGGAGCGCGGCCAGCGCAGTCCACGCCAGGGCGACCATCAGCAGCGCTATGGGGGAATCCGCCGTCCAGGCGCCTTCCGGATAAAGGTTGGTGTTGCGTACGAGCGTTGCAATCAGCGACGGAGGCATCCAGGGGCTCACGAGAAAGTAAGCGGCCAGACCCACCAGGCCCAGGCGTTGCAGAATCACGCGCCACTCCCGAGGGCGCGCGCTGAGCAGCAGGAGCAGCGCCAGCGCCAGCAGCGTCGCGCCGAAGGCGTTGGCGAGCACCACCGCCGCCGTGGCCGGAATAGCGAGCGCATACGCGGCGCGCCCCGGCCGCTCGAGCAACCGGATCCAACTCAGCAGGGCCAGAGGGAATATCGCCAGCGAGGCCAGATGCGGCGTCTCGTCCCAAACGAACGACAAGTAGAGGCGGCGCGCGTCAAGGAAATGCTGCCAGGCGAAGGTACTGTCCGGCGCCAACAGCTCGGTGGGAGCAACCAGGCAATAGATCAACGCCGCCGCCAGACCATAAGAGATAGAGTTTGTCAGTCGGTGGCACGCCCAGAACAACGTCACCGGACCCACACAAATCACCAGCACGGTGACAATGTGCCAGGCGTGCGAAACCGGAATCCCCGCCAGCGCGGCGATTCCGCCCGTGAGCCACGGAACCAGGGGAGCATAGGTGAACTCGAGCGGCATGCCGCCGTCCCACCAGGGCCACCAGGAGGGAATCAGCCAAGCCTTCCCGGGGAGGCCGGCCAGCGCCATCCAAAAGCCGTGCATCGAGTTGGCATAGCCGGAGAACTCGATGAACAGGGCTTCGCGACAGAAGTAGAGGTTCAGGGCGGCGAGAGCAGCGGCGGCGATCCACCCGAGGCTATGCTTTGGGCGCTCCAAAGGTTCCCTGCCGGGCCACCGCTTCCATCGCAGCCTTCACTAACTCCGGATCGCCGAGATAGTAGCTGCGCACGGGCCGCAGCGCATCGTCCAGCTCGTAGACCAGCGGCATGCCGGTGGGAATGTTCCTCTCGACGATGTCGCTGTCGGAGATGCCGTCCAGATGTTTCACCAGGGCGCGGAGGCTGTTGCCGTGCGCCACGATGAGCACGCGGCGTCCGGCGCGCACGGCGGGCGCGATGGTCTCTTCCCAGTAGGGAAGGAACCGCGCCACGGTGTCCCTCAGACATTCGGTGAGCGGCAGATCGGCCGGGGCCAGATCGCGGTAGCGCGCGTCGGCGCCCGGCGAACGCGGATCGCCCACCTCCAGCGCCGGAGGCTGGATATCGTAACTGCGCCGCCAGATCTTCACCTGCGCCTCGCCGAACTTGGCGGCGGTCTCGCTCTTGTTCAGCCCCTGCAACGCGCCGTAGTGACGCTCGTTCAGCCGCCAGGAGCGATAGACGGGGATCCACATGAGATCCATTTCGTCCAGCGCCAGCCACAGCGTGCGGATAGCGCGCTTCAGCACCGAAGTGTAGGCGACATCGAAGGTGTAGCCCTCGGCCTTGAGGACGCGCCCGCCTTCGCGCGCTTCCGCCATGCCCTTCTCCGACAGGTCGACGTCGGTCCAGCCGGTGAAGCGGTTCTCCTTGTTCCACGTGCTCTCGCCGTGGCGGATCAGCACCAGCTTCGTCATTGCCGGAACGCCTTGCGGCCGGGGTAGCGCGCCGCCGCGCCCAGCTCCTCCTCGATGCGGAGCAACTGGTTGTACTTGGCGATGCGGTCGGTGCGGCTGGCCGAGCCGGTCTTGATCTGCCCGGCGCCGGTGGCCACGGCCAGGTCGGCGATGAAGCTGTCCTCGGTTTCGCCGGAGCGGTGGGAGACGATCGAGGTGAAGCCGGCGCCGGCAGCCATCTCCATCGCCTGAAGCGTCTCGGTCAATGTGCCGATCTGGTTCACCTTGATCAGGATGGAATTGGCGATCCCCTGCTCGATCCCCCGCGCCAGGCGCTCGGTGTTGGTGACGAACAGGTCGTCGCCGACGAGCTGCGTGCGCGCGCCCAGGGCCTGGGTCAGCAGCTTCCAGCCATCCCAGTCGTTCTCATCCATGCCGTCTTCAATCGACACGATCGGGTATTGGCGCACCCAGCCGCTCCAGAACTCGGCCATTTGTTCGGCGGTGCGCTCGCTGCGGTCGGACTTTTTGAACACGTAGCGGTTTTTGTCGGGATCATGGAATTCGCTCGATGCGCAGTCCAGCGCCAGCCCAACCTGCTCTCCCACCTGGTAGCCAGCCTTGGCGATCGCCTCCAGGATCACCTCCAGCGCCTCTTCATTGGACTTCAGATTCGGCGCGAAGCCGCCTTCATCGCCGACCGAGGTCGAATAGCCACGTTTCTTCAGCACGCCTTTCAGCGTGTGAAAGACTTCGGCGCCCATGCGGATGGCCTCCGAGAAGCGATCGGCGCCGTAGGGGACGATCATGAACTCCTGCAAGTCGACGGAATTGTCGGCGTGCGCGCCGCCGTTGAGAATGTTCATCAGCGGGACCGGCAGCAGCGAAGCGCCGTCGCCGCCGAGGTAGGAATACAGAGGCGACTTTCGCGAAGCGGCCGCCGCTCGCGCCGCCGCCAGCGACACCGCCAGGATGGCGTTGGCGCCCAGGCGGCCCTTGTTGGGCGTGCCGTCCAGGGTGATCATGGCGCGATCGATTTCCGGCTGCCGCGCGGCGTCGTGCCCTTGGAGCGCGGGGGCGATCTCGCGGTGGATGTTGTCGACTGCCTTGCGCACACCCTTGGCCAGGTAACGGGTAGCATCGCCGTCGCGCAGTTCCACGGCCTCGTGTTCGCCGGTCGAGGCGCCGGAAGGCACGGCGGCGCGGCCGCGGCTGCCGTCGGACAGAATGACGTCGGCTTCGACGGTCGGGTTCCCGCGCGAGTCCAGAATCTCTCTTCCAATGATGTTGATAATTTCCGTCATCTGGACCATTGTGGCATGACGCGCCGCCCTGACAGAATTCTTCAAAAATCGGTGAACTGTTTGAATTCCTGGAAGCGGGCGTCGATCTCGGCGCGGGTGAGCGTGCGGAAGCGGTCCACGCCGAAGCGCTCGCAGCAAAAGCTGCCCATCACCGATCCGTAGATGACGGCGCGGCTGAGCTCGCGCCGGTCGACCCCGTCCCCCAAGCCGGCTCCGATGGAGGTCAGGTAGCCGGTGAAGCCGCCGGCAAAGCTGTCGCCGGCGCCGGTGGGATCGAACACTTCCTCCAGCAGGTAGCCGGGCACGATGAAGAATGAATCGCGGCGGAACAGAATGGCGCCGTGCTCGCCGCGCTTGATCACCAGCGTGGACGGGCCCATGTCGAGAATGGCGCGCGCGGCGCGCTTCAGGTTGTGCTCGCCCGACAGCATGCGCGCTTCGCTGTCGTTGATGAGAAGAAAGTCCCACTCTGCGATGGTCGCCAGCAGCTCGTCGCGGTAGTCTGCGATCCAGTAATTCATGGTGTCGCCGCCGGTGAGCCGCAATCCGTTCATCTGCGCCCGCACCTGGCGCTGCAGCGCCGGCTGGATGTTGCCCAGGAACAGGCAAGGCGCGTCGCGGTAGCTGGCCGGCAGCTTCGGCTGGAAATCGGCGAAGACGTTGAGGTCGGTGGCCCGCGTGGTGCGGTCGTTCATGTCGGCCGAGTAGACGCCGGACCAGAAAAAAGTCTTGCCGGGCGCCGTTTCCAGCCCCTCCAGGCCGATGCCGCGTCCGGCCAGCAACTCGCGGTCTTCGCCGGCGAAATCTTCGCCGACGACGGCGACCACTTTCACCGGGGTGAAGTAGCTGGCGGCCAGCGCGATGTAAGTGCAGGCGCCGCCCAGCATCCGATCCACACGGCCATGCGGGGTTTCCACCGCATCGTAAGCAACAGAACCGACCACGACAAGAGACATCGCTTCATTGTAGCCACGATAGCAGTTGCAGACTCCGGCAGGAACCGCCGATTAGAATAGGAGAACCTGAATTTTCATGGACTCTCCGATCTGGAAACTCCCCGAGCTGGCGATCGCGATACCGGCCCTGTGCATCCAGTGGCTGCTGGCGCGGTGGCTGTTGGAGCTGCGCGCGATGCGGGCGTCGCCGGCGGCCACGCGCGCGGCGCGGCTGGCTCTGCCGGTGGTGTGCCTGTGGCTGCTGTTCGGATTGTCCTACAGCTTCACGCACGCGGCCAGCCTGCTGCCCTACCGCTGGTGGCTGCTGTGGATCCGCGGCGCCGCGCTGGTGTGGACGCTGTGTTCGGCGGGCATGCTGTTGGTGGCGTTCATGTGGCGGCAGGTTCCGGCGTTCGATCCGCGAAGGCGGCGGCTGCTGGCGGCGGGGCGGGCGGCGATGTTCGCGGCGCCGGTGGTCTGGGCCGGTTTCGGTATCCTGGTGGAGCGCACCCGGTTCCGGGTGAAGGAAGTGAACGTGCTCATCCCGGGGCTGCCGAAGGACCTGGACGGGCTGCGGCTGGCGCAGATCACCGACATCCACATGAGCCCGTTTCTCAGCCCGCGCGACCTGGATCGCGCCGTCGACATGGCCAACGAGACGCGGCCGCACGTGGCGCTGGTGACCGGAGACCTGGTGACGGCCGAGGGGGATCCGCTGGATGCGTGCCTGCGCGGGCTCACCCGCCTTCGCGCCGAAGCTGGTATTATCGGTTGCCTGGGCAACCATGAGGTTTTCGCCAACTGTCAGACTTACACGGCCGCCGAAGGCGAGCGGCTCGGCATTCGTTTTTTGCGGTGGCAGTCGGAGGCGCTGCGGTTCGGCGACGCCTGGGTGAATTTCGCCGGAGTGGACTACCAGCCGATGAAGACTCCTTACCTGCGCGGAGCCGGGCTGCTGGTGAAGCCGGGCAGCCTGAACGTTTTGTTATCGCATAACCCGGACGTGTTTCCGGAGGCCGCCGCGCAGGGGTGGGACCTGACGATCGCCGGGCATACGCACGGCGGGCAAATTACAATGGAGATTCTGCATCAGTACGTGAATGTGGCGCGCTTCTTCACGCCGTACGTGTATGGCTTGTACCGTATGGGCCGCTCCTCGGCGTATGTGAGCCGGGGCCTTGGCACTGTCGGTGTGCCTCTGCGGGTGGGGGCGCCGCCGGAGATTTCGCTGATTCGCTTGTGTGCGAGCTGATGTGCGCTACCTGATTCTGACCGACATCCACGCAAATTGGGAGGCGCTCGAGGCGGTCCTGGAGCGAGCCGCCGGTCTCTACGACAAGATCGTGTGCTGTGGAGACGTCGTCGGCTATGGCGCCGATCCCAACGCGGCCACCGACTGGGTGCGGGCGCACACGGGCTCGGTGGTCCGCGGCAATCACGACAAAGCCTGCACGGGTGGGGAGGACCTGGAGTGGTTCAACCCGCTGGCCCAGGCCTCGGCGCTGTGGACCCAGTCGGTTCTGACGCAGGAGAATCTGGCGTACCTGCGGGCGATGCCGCGCGGGCCGGTGCCGGTAACCGATTTCCAGATCCTGCACGGCTCGCCGCTGGACGAAGACGACTACCTGATCACCCAGAACGACGCGTCCCAGTTGGTCGGCTATCTGGAAACGCGGATCTCGTTTTTCGGCCACACGCATTTGCAGGGCGGCTTCCAGTTCCAGCGGCGGGATGTCCGGCGCATCAGCCCGG
>Ga0247727_10010288_pt1 | contig 16616 bp, 13 predicted proteins | sample WisWelCaveWW1625_FD_202498 | JGI IMG/M metagenome (GOLD analysis project Ga0247727, IMG submission 202498) | Biofilm microbial communities from Wishing Well Cave, Virginia, United States - WW16-25 | ecosystem: Environmental > Aquatic > Deep subsurface > Groundwater > Cave microbial mat | place... | reverse complement strand
GCGGTAATCTTGCGCGTCGGTGATGTTTTCGGAGCTGGTCACGCCGGGCGTGAGCAGCGCGTAATCGAGGAAGTTGCGCCGGTTGATCGGCAGGTTGGTGATCTGCCTGGCTTCAACCGTCGAAGACTGCTCGGTGCGGTTGGTCTCGACAACTTCAGCGCCGGCGACCACGTCAACCTGGATTTCGACCTTGCCTGCAGCGAGCTTGATCGGGATGTTGGCCTGCTGGCCGACGGTCAATTCGAGTCTGGTTGTGGTTGCCCCAAACCCCTGCGCTTCGACTTTCAGATCGTAAGAGCTGGGCAACAAACTGAGGAAGGCGTAATTGCCTTCGCCGTCGCTCGTCGCCGTTCGAGCAGTGCCTTTGGCGACGTCGGTGAGCGTGAGCTTGGCGTTCGGAATCGCGGCGCCGTTGGCGTCTGTAACCTGACCGCGCAACTCCGCTGTGGAGCTTGAGGCCTGAGCGAAGGCTGCGGTTGCGCCTGCGATCATTATCACGAAAGTCGCAAGCGCGATCATTGCTGTCATTTTGATCGTGTGTCTCATAAGAGGTATCTCCTTCACTGGTACGGTTGATGCGGATCGCGTGATGACGGTGTCAGTCCGTACCCGTTGGTTGCCAATGGTTGATGGATTGTTCCGGGTGGAAAAACTACTGAACTTGCTACAGCCATAGACAGTTCGGCTTGTTTGATCGTGAACAGCAAAGCTAGCGAAGAATGAATCTGATTGAGAGTTTCCGAACTGTTGAAACTTGTTTCGGTTGACGCGGGAAATCTTAGTAGCCGACAACGAGAAAGGCAAATGAAGGATCAGAGGAGAAGGCGTGGTGTGACCATTTACCCCCGCTCCCGCATAAACAACGCCGGCAACGTCTTCAAAATGATCTTCAGGTCGAGCCACAGCGACCAGTTCTCGATGTAGTAAATATCCAGTTGCACCATCTGCTGGAACGACAAATGGTAACGCCCGCTCACCTGCCACAATCCGGTCAACCCGGGTTTCACGTCCAACCGTTTGCGGTGCCAGGTTTCGTAACATTCGACTTCGTATGGAATCGGCGGGCGCGGCCCCACCAGCGACATCTCGCCTTTGACGACGTTGAAGATTTGGGGCAATTCGTCGAGGCTCGTGCGGCGCAGGAAATAACCCGTTTTCGTGAGGCGGCGGTCGTTGACGAATTTGTAGATCGGTTTTTCTTCGGCACCGAGGTTCGTGTCGCCCTGGTTCTTGATCACCCGCTCCATGTACTCGCGGTGCGCTTCGTCCACTTCGACGTCGTCCGTCATCGAGCGGAACTTGTAGATTTGAAAGATGTGGCCGTCCATCCCCACGCGCTCTTGCCGGTAAAACACCGGGCCGCGCGATTCCAGCTTGATCGCCACCGCGACGATCAGCCAGAACGGCGCGGTGAAGAGCAGGATCAACGAGCTGACGATCAGGTCAACGCTGCGCTTGAACATCCGCGCCGAAGCCGACAGCGGTTCTTCGAACAACCGCACCATCGGCACCGCGCCCAGTTGCTCGACGTAGGTTTTGCGCGGGATGCAGTTGAACAGGTTGGGCACCACGCGAAAAGTCACGCGCGAGCCGCGCCCGCATTTGACCATCGTGTCGAAGAGCAGTTGCGGACGGATTTCGGGGTCGGTGATCAGGACCTCGCGGATGCCGTGCTGGCGGATGAAGCGATGCATCTCGTCGTAACGACCGAGCGTCAGCCAGCCTTTCAAGGCCTCGCTCTTCGGGGGCTGGCCATCAGAGGTCACAAAACCGACGACGCTGCGGCCCAGCTTGGGGTCGTGAGCGATCTCGTTGATGCACATCTCGGCAATGCCGTTCGACCCGGCGATCAGGATCGGAATCACGTTGATGTGGCGCCGGCGATAAAAAGTCTGAAGGCTGCGAAACGCCGCGCGATAACCGGCGAAGGCGACAAAGCTGAGCAGGTAATAAAAAATGAAGACCAGCCGCGAATACGAGAAAGCCGAATAGGTGAAACCTCCGCGATAGAAGAACGCGATCACCGTCGCCAGCAAAGCGCCGATTGAAACGGCCTTGAAGATGTTGATGAAATCCTCGCTGAACGAAAATTCGCCGCGCACGCGGTACAAGCCGCGATACCAGAACGTCGCGACCTGAATCAGCGGCACGAAATAAAGCACGCTCAGGTAAGGGTCGAAGCTCGGCTGGAAGCCGTAAGGCAGCGCCGGCGCAATCGGGCCGAGACTTTTTTGAGCCGTCACAAAAATCGCTTTTTCAGGGTGCCTGATCCAGTAGGCGAGAATGAACAGAAGAGCCGCCAGCAATCCATCGAAGATCACCAGACCTGTGGTGATGATCTTGATCGCGTGCTCGCTCAAGGGCAGCAACAGCAACCGCGGATGCGGCGATGCCGCAGCGCGAGCTTCAGACTGATCCGCAGAAAAAGTTTTGCCGCTCGGTTGCGTTAACGAAGACATCCTTACGCCGGCCTGCCAATCCACATATTTGGTGAGGGGGAAAAGCGGGGTGATCTTACGTTAAGAAGCGCGCGACTGCAATCAATGAAGCTCTTCATTGAGGCTCCTTCAGGAACCACGGCCTGTGACAGTTCGCCTCACATCCCGTAAAATTCCATCGCACAGATCAATCGTCATCTTTAACCGGATCAGGGAAACCCGATTATGCAACGCGCGCTGAAGCTCATCACGGTTTCGATTTTCTCTCTCGCCCCGATATTGCTCATCAGAAATTCGGGAGCGGATGCGGCGCAACCCAAAGTTGATTTCGTCCGCAATCCGCAATCCGCAATCACGCAGCATTGGGCATTCGTGGCGCCGGTTCGTCCGCAATTGCCGGAGGTCAGGAACAGACAGTGGATCAGAAACCCGATTGACCGATTCATCCTCGCGCGGTTGGAAAAAGAAAGATTGCAGCCATCGCCCGAAGCAGACCGCATGACGTTGCTTCGCCGCTTGAGCCTCGATCTGATCGGGCTGCCGCCGGCTATCGAAGAAGTTGATGCGTTCGTCAACGACAAAAGTCCCGACGCTTACCAGAAACAGGTCGAGCGGTTGCTCGCATCTCCGCATTACGGCGAACGCTGGGGTCGCCATTGGCTGGACGCCGCGCGTTACGCCGACTCGGACGGTTACGAGAAAGACAAATCGCGCCGCGTCTGGTTCTACCGCGACTGGGTGATCAACGCGCTCAATGCAGACAAGCCCTACGACCAGTTCGTGGTCGAACAGATCGCCGGCGACCTGCTGCCCGGCGCGACGCAGGATCGGATTGTGGCGACGGGGTTCCTGCGGAACTCGATGGTCAACGAAGAGGGCGGCATTGATCCCGAACAGTTCCGAATGGAAGCGATGTTCGACCGGATGGACGCCATCGGCAAAGGCGTGCTCGGCCTGACCATTCAATGCGCGCAGTGCCACAACCACAAATACGACCCGCTGCGCCAGGAAGAGTACTACCGGATGTTCGCCTTCCTGAACAACGCGCACGAAGCGAACGTCGCGGTCTACACGCCCGAAGAACAGATGAAGCGCGCCGAAATCTTCCGCCGCACACGCGAGGTCGAAGCCGAGCTGCAACACAAAACTCCCGACTGGCAAAGGCGAATGGCCGAGTGGGAAGCGGGCGTGAAGAACGACCAGCCTGAGTGGACGGTCGTCCAACCTGAAGTTGATGAAGATTCGACCGATGGGCAGCGTTACCTGCCGATGCCGGACGGGTCGTTCCTGGCCGCGGGTTACGCGCCGGTCAAACATCGCGTGATGATGAAGCTGAAGACCGATGCGAAAAACATCACCGCCTTCAGGCTGGAATTGCTGAACGATCCGAACCTCCCGCTGGGGGGCCCCGGACGTTCGCCCAAAGGCTCGTGCGCGTTGACCGAGTTCGAGGTCGAAGCCGCGCCAGCCAACGATCCGAAGAAGGTTACGAAGATCAAGATCGCCAGAGCCGCTTCGGACATCAATCCGCCGGAGCGGGAGCTGGAAGCGATGTTCGACGACCGAAGCGGCAAGCGCCGTCTCACCGGCCCCGTCGAATTTGCGATTGACGGCAAAGACGACACGGCGTGGAGCATTGACGCCGGACCGGGGCTTCGCAATCAACCGCGCAAAGCCGTGTTCCAGGCCGAAAAACCGATCAGCAATGAAGGCGGCTCGATCCTGACGTTCTACCTGAGCCAGAGGCACGGCGGCTGGAACAACAACGACAACCAGCAGAACAGCCTGGGCCGATTGCGGCTTTCGATCACGACCGCGCCAGACGCCGTGGCCGATCCTTTGCCAGCGAACGTGCGCGAGATTCTCTCGATCCCGCGTGAACAAAGATCACCCGCTCAAGTTCAAACCGTCTTCAGTTACTGGCGCACGACCAACCCCGAATTCGGCGAAGCGAACCGGCAGATCGCCGAGTTGTGGCGGCAGCATCCCGAAGGTTCCTCGCAATTGATTTTGAAAGAGCGCGAAGAGATGCGCGAGACGCATCTGCTTAAACGCGGAGATTTCCTCAAGCCGGACAAGACGGTTACGCCGGGCGTGCCCGCGTTTCTGCACCCGCTGCCAGCCGGCGCTCCGCCGAACCGGCTGACGTTTGCGCGTTGGCTGGTTGACCGCAAATCGCCGACGACTGCGCGCGCCGTGGTCAACCGCATCTGGCAGTCCTATTTCGGCGTCGGGCTGGTGGCGACCTCCGAAGATCTCGGCAAGCAGAGCGAAGCGCCGCCGCATCCCGAACTGCTCGATTGGCTGGCGGTCGAGTTGATGGAGAATGGCTGGAGCCTGAAACACGTTCACCGTTTGATCGTCAACTCGGAAACATATCGCCAGACATCGAAAGTCACGCCGCAATTGCTCGAGCGCGATCCGAACAATCGGCTGCTCGCGCGCGGCCCGCGAATGAGAGTCGAGGCCGAGATCGTGCGCGACATTGCGCTCAGCGTGAGCGGCCTGCTCAACCCGAAGCTCGGCGGCCCCAGCGTCTTCCCGCCCGCGCCGGGCTTCCTCTTCGAGCGCCCGTTCAGTTTCGGCCCGAAAGTCTGGAACGAAGAGAAGGGCGAGGATCGTTACCGCCGCGCGATCTACACGTTCCGCTACCGCTCTGTGCCGTACCCGGCGCTTCAGGCTTTTGACGCGCCGACCGGAGACTTCTCCTGCGTGCGCCGCGCGCTTTCAAATTCGCCGATGCAGGCGCTGGTGACGTTGAACGAGACTCTGTTCATCGAAGCCGCGCGCGCATTGGCGATGAAGACGTTGAAAGAAGGCGGGACGAATGACGACCAGCGCGTGGTCTACGCTTTTCGCCGCGTGTTGGCGAGAAAGCCGTCGCAGCCGGAGTCGGCGGAATTGCTCGCGTTGCTCAACCGGCAGAGAGCACGATTCATCGCCGGCGAATTGAATCCGTGGAACCTGGCGACGGACAATCCCGACAAACCGTTCCCGCTACCGAAAGGCGCGCGGATGGAAGATGCGGCGGCGTGGACCGTACTGTCGCGTGTGTTGCTCAACCTCGACGAAGCGATCACGAAAGAATAAACTGCCGCCATCGTGTATCATCTGCTGTCGTGAGATCATTCTCGATGAGGAGTAAAAGCTATGACTTCAACTGCAACCGATTACATTGAAGCAATTGATCATCTGCCTGTGGGCGGGAAACTGTATCTGTCCGGCGTGAGCTGGGATGAGTACGAAGAGCTGCTCGAAGAGATTGACGAGAAGCGGCACGTGCGGATCAGTTACGACAACGGGAGGATGGAAATTATGAGTCTTTTGCCGGAACACGAAGGCTTTGCGAGACTCTTCGGATATCTCATTGAGGTTTTAACCGAAGAGTTAAGTCTGGAGTTCGTCCCACGTGGGTCTACCACCCTGAAACGGAAGCGCGCATTGCAAGGCAAGGAGCCTGACGACTGCTTCTACATCGGCGACCTGACCAGGATCCTCGGCAAGAAGCGACTCGATCTTGAATTTGATTCGCCTCCCGATCTGGCCATCGAAGTTGATGTAACCAATCCCACGCTCGACAAGATGGCGATCTATGCCGGGCTGGGCGTGCCGGAAGTCTGGCGTTTCGACGATGGAGAGGTCGAGTTTTATTGCCTCGTCGGAAAGCGATACGAGCAGGTTTCGACCAGCACGCTCTTCCCGTTCCTGCCGCCTTCGGTTGTGGCTGAGCATCTGCGCATAGGCGATACGCGAGGCGTCAACTCGATGCGCCGCGCTTTCCGCGACTGGGTGCGCGCTCACAAACCATAATTCGCCTGCCCCAGCAAAATCACCGTATCTGCGAATAGTTCGTCGGTCGTAAAAACGCCGCGTGAATGTTCGACACGGCTTCGGCGTCAGTCCAACCCGGCTTGTTCCTCACCCGCGCCCAATCCGCGTTCGTCCTGAACGTATCCCACGCTTTCTCGCGCGCAGCCATGATGTCGAACCCAACCAGGTAAGTCAGATGCGGCAATCGAGAGCCGAACACGCCTTCGCCGAAGAAGACCGGAGCGAAGCCGCAGTCGCGGAAGATATTGATCTCTTCCTGGTTGAACATCTCGATCTTGTTGCGCAACGAGAAGGCGCTGCGCGATTCGTAGGTGCGAAGCTCGAAGACGCGCGGCGGACGCTTATCGTTGGTTGGCGGAACCTCGATCTTCTGGTGCGAGTCGAACGCCTTGAGCAGCGCCGACTCGTAGCGCACGTAAGGCAGTTCGTTCACGGCCTCGAACGATTGCCAGCCCTTCACGAACTCCTTGTCGCCGCGCATCGCCTCCATCGCCGATTGCGCCTCGGCCATTGATTTGTAGTCAATCACGACGACCAGCGACGGGCTGTAGAGGCCGGAGATCACGTTGAAGCAGCCGACCGGCCCGACGCCTTGTCGCTTGATCATCGGCATAAAGTGGTTCTAGAAGAACTCGTTGATGCGCGCGGGCTGGATGTCATTTCTGAGATGGTAAGTGCGCAGCTCGTAGAAGTGATTGGTTTCGGCTGCGTTGGCGTGGGCGTTTGCGGTCGTCGCAATGCCCGCAGCCAGACCCGTTTTCAAAACGTCTCGACGATTCATTTTTGTGTTCTCCTTTTCAAATCTCAAATCTTCTATCCTTCCGCCGGCTTCGCCCCGACACCAAACCACCGCCGCTTCGCCGTCACGACCACGCGCTGGTCGGTCGCCAGCCGCTTCTCGGCCCAGCGCGCCAAGCGCACGAACGGCAAGCCCATCAGAAAGTAGATCGCCGCCGCCAGGATTCCGGCTCCGATGTAATCGTAATAGGTCGAAGCCAGTTGCCCGTAGACTTTGGTCAACTCGACCATCGTGATCACCGAGACGATGGACGAATCTTTGAACAGCGCGATGAAGTCGTTGGTCACTGGCGGGATCACCAGCCGCATCGCCTGCGGCACGATCACGCGCCGCAACGATTGCGCGCGCGTCATCCCCAACGAGAGCGCCGCCTCCATCTGCCCGCGCGGAATCGCCTGGATGCCCGCGCGGTAATTCTCCGCTTCGTACGCGGCGTAGTTCAAACCGAGTCCGATCACGGCGGCTGCGACCGGTGAGAGCTTGATCCCGAGGTTCGGCAATCCAAAAAAGATCCCGAGGTTCGGCAATCCGTAAAAGATCAGAAAGAGCTGAATGAGCAGAGGCGTGCCGCGAAATAGCTCGACGTAAGCGCGAGCAAGCCACGCCAGCGGCTGTGGCGCATAGAGATAGATCAGCGCAACCATCAAACCGAAGGCAATCGCGACGGCCATTGCCAAGACCGAGATCAGCAGCGTCATCGGCGCGCCCACAAGCAGCAGCGGCGGCAGGTATAGTTTCAACCGCTCGCGCCAAGTCGGTTGTTTCGTAATGTTTTGGGTGAACTGCTGATAAACCTGCCCCGGCTTCGACTCGGACACGAGCTGATCGAAGAGCTTGTCAGTCTCGTTATTCCAGATGCGCCACTGCTTGTAAATCGCCCACAACTCGCCCGATTTGATCAACGCCAACAACGCTTCGTTTACTTGTTCCAGCAGCGCCGTGTCCTCCTTGCGCACGGCGATGCCGTATTCCATTCGCTCGATGCTCGGCCCCGTGAATTTCAGCTTCGGATTCGGTTGGCTGTAATAGACGGCAATTGGCCAATCCATCAGCACCGCTTGCAGGCGGCCCAGAGCCAGGTCGTCGTAAGCGTTGTTCTGGTTTTCGTAAGATCGAATCTCCATTCCGCCCGCGCGTTCGAGGATGCGTTGCGCGAGCGAGGCTTTCAGCGTGCCGACGACCTTGCCCTTCAAATCAGCGAGCGAGTTGATCGAATTCTCGGCGATGCGCACGCTCAACTGCTCGCCGCAGGCGTAATACGGGATCGAGAAGTTGACCTGCTGTTTGCGGTCTTCGGTGATCTCGATGCCGTTGACCGCCAGGTCGTAATTGCCGCGCTGCAACCCGGGGACAAGGCCGTCCCACTGATTCTGGACGAAGACGGAACGGCGATTGAGTTGACGGCCAATGGCGTTCATCAGGTCAATCTCGAAGCCGACGATCTCGCGCGGATTTCTCGGGTTGGGCAGCAGGTATGGCGCGCCGCCTTCGGCATCTCCGCCCCAGCGCAGGTCTTGCGCACCGGCTGAAAGAGTCAGACTGAAGAGAGCGAGAATGAAAACGACGGCACAGCGTAGGGGCAGACCTGTGTGTCTGCCCCGGTCTTCCGGTATCGAAAGCTGGGGCAGACACACAGGTCTGCCCCTACGGAAAAATTCGCCGATTTTGCGTTTGACCATCACAAATACCTTTGCAGGAAAGCCCGTGTGCGCTCGTCGCGCGGCGAGCTGAAGATCACGTCCGGCGAATCGCGCTCGATCAACTCGCCCTCGGCGAGCACCAGCACTTTATCCGCCACGTCGCGCGCGAAGTTCATCTCGTGCGTCACCACGACCTGCGTCATCCCTTCGTCGTCGAGCCGCCGCATGATGCCGAGCACTTCGCCGACCAGACTCGGATCGAGCGCCGAAGTCGGCTCGTCGTAGAGCATGACCTTCGGCTCCATCGCCAGCGCGCGGGCAATCGCCGCTCGCTGCTGCTGGCCGCCGGACAATTGCGAAGGGTAATAATCGAGCCGGTCGCTCAACCCGACTTTCGCCAGCAACTCAACGGCCTTCTTTTCGGCCAGCTTGCGGTCGAGCTTTTTGACGACGACCGGCGCAAGCGCGGTGTTTTCGAGCACGGTTAGATGCGGGAAGAGATTGAAGCTTTGAAAGACCATCCCGACTTCTTCGCGCAGGCGCCGGAGTTGAAGGTTGAGATCGCGTTGTTTAAAGCCGTCGTTTCGATCCAGCGTGATCTCGCCGATGCGCACGCGCCCGCTGTCGAACAATTCAAGCCCGTTCAGGCAGCGCAGCAGCGTTGATTTGCCGCAGCCTGACGGGCCGATGATCGCGGTCAGTTCCGACACTTCGACCTCGAAGCTGATGCCGCGTAGGGCGGCGGCATCGCCGTAACTTTTTTGCAGGTTGTTGACGGAGATGATGGCGCTCATTCGGCTGCTTTGTTTTTCTCTATCTCATCGAGGAAGACCTCGGGCGGCGTGATTTTGAGGAAGGGAAATTGCTTCTGAAAGCGACGGCTTGCAAAACGACTCGGAGCTTTCCGGCGCTCATCCGCGCTCCATTTGCTCGCGATAGTAATCGCGGCGGGCTTGCATAAAGAGTTCATCAAGTTCTTCGTCAGTGATCCCGCTTTCTTCGACCTCACGGCGAAAGGGCGCAAGTATCTCATCGAAAGTCTGCTCGCGCGGAGAAACATCCTCTTCAATCAATCCACGCGCGTACTCTTCCATCGTCTTACCGAACTTCCGCGCCTTCTCATCCAGGGCTTTCAGCGTTTCGGACCGTAACCCCGTGATTTCAAGCGTCATTGTTTGCGAACTCATAACTTACCTCACTTTCTCAGCCTCAATTTACACGCTTGCCGCGCCCCTGCCAATACTTCTCGCGCAGCACGTTCTTCTGAATCTTGCCCGTCGCCGTGCGCGGCAACGCATCAACGAAGCTCACCGCTCTCGGACATTTGAAATGCGCCATATTCGCCCGGCAGAACTCGATGATCTCGCTTTCGGTCGCGGTCATTCCCGGTTTCAACACTACAATCGCCGCAATCGTCTCGCCCCACTGTTCGTGCGGAATGGCGATGCACGCGGCTTCCAAAACCGCTGGGTGTTTGTACAACATCCCTTCGACCTCAATCGAAGACACGTTCTCGCCGCCCGAAATGATCAGGTCCTTCTTGCGGTCAACGATCTCGACCATTCCTTCGCCATCAATCGTCGCCATATCGCCGGTATGGAACCATCCGTCAACGATCACGGCGTCGGTGGCTTCTCTCTGCCGCCAGTAACCGGCCATCACCACGTTGCTGCGCGCGATGATCTCACCGACGGCTTGACCGTCCGCTTCGATGTCTTTGCCGTTCTCGTCAACCACGCGCAGTTGGACGTCGAGCATTCGATAACCGGTGCGCGTCTGCACGCGGTACTTCTCTTCGACGGGCCAGTCGCGCATGTGTGGTTTGACTTTCGAGACGGTCAGGAACGGCGAGGTCTCGGTCAAGCCGTAAATCTGGATGACCTGCCAACCCAACCGCTCCTGCATTCCTTCGATCAACGCGCGCGGCGGGGCTGAGCCTGCCGTCCCGACGCGCACGCCATTGCGCGGCAAGGCTTTCATCTGTTCTTCGCTCAAGCTGTGGTTCAAAGCCAGGTTGATCATCGTCGGCGGCATGCAGGCGAACGACATCCGCTCGCGGATGACCAGGTCGAAGAAAGTCGCCGGCTCGTATTTTTTGACGATGACGTGCTTCGCGCCGACGCCCGTCACCGCGTAGGGCAAGCCCCAGCCGTTGCAATGGAATTGCGCCAGCGTGTGCAGATAAACGTCGTCGTGCGTCAGGCCGAATTCGATGATCGAGTTCAGCGCGTTGATGTAGAGATTGCGGTGCGTGGACATCACGCCCTTTGGTTTGCCCGTGGTGCCGGAGGTGTAGAGGATCGTGGAAACATCGTTTTCGTCAACCTCTGCCGGCGTGGGATCGGACGATGGCGCTCCGGCGAGCAGAGAGTCGTAATCCTGCCAGCCTTCGTGGGCCTCGCCCGCACTGTTCGTGTAGACGATGAAATGCCGAATGCTTTTCAACTGCGGACGAATTCCGTCAATCGCCTTCGCCAGCCAGTCCTCGACGATCAGGACCTTCGCCTCAGCGTGATTGAGGATGTACTCGAAGTCCGAAGCGACCAAGCGGAAGTTGATCGGCTGATAGACGGCGCCGATGAGCGGCGCGCCGAAGAATCCGTCGAGCATCCGATGGTCGTTTTGCGAGATGATCGCCACGCGGTCGCCTTTCTCGACGCCAAGCCCGCGCATCAAATTCGCCCACCGGTTGACCCGTTCGCCGAACTGTTTGTAGGTCAGGCGCAGATCGCCTGAGACGACGGCTTCACAATCGCCGTAAACCGCCAGAGCGCGTTTGAGAAAATCGTATTCGTTGAGCGGAACGATCACGACAGCACCTCCTGAGATAGTTGAATTGAGACGGCGCGCAGCTTAGCACAAAGTCGGGATTGCGAAAATTGATCGCAGACCGCATCATCACCGCGCAAAACATCATTCGCGGCTCAATCGAAAAAAGCAACGAGGAGGCAAACCAGTGAACAAATTTGCGCTCGCAGTCTCCGTCGCAGTCATCCTCGCGACTGCGACTTCGACATTCGCCCAAACCGGCCAAAACCTCGCCGAAGAAAAACCGGCGCCGACCGTCAACCCGCGCCTGACCGAACATTCGAAGAAGATGGTTCAGCGCGTCTACAAAGTCACCGACAACGTCTATTCGGCGGTCGGTTTCGGCCTGGCGAATTCGACGATGATCGTTGGCCGCGACGGCGTGATCATCGTTGACACGATGGAATCGGTTGATGCGGCGAAGGCTGCGTTGGCCGAGTTTCGTAAAATCACCGACAAGCCGGTCAAAGCCGTGATCTACACGCACAACCACACCGACCACACAAACGGTGTCAAAGCGTTCGTGAGCGAAGAGGAGGTGAAGGCGGGGCGCGTCGAAATTTACGCTCACGAGACGATGATCAACACCGTGATCAGCAACGCCAGCGTCGTCGCGCCAATTCTCGGTCTGCGCTCGGCCTACAGCTTCGGCGTGATGCTGGAGGTCGGGCCGGAAGGCAGAGTCAATCAGGGACTGGGGCCACAACTCGTGCGCGGCCAGTCCAGCTTCATCGCCCCGACCAAAACCTTCAAAGACTCGCTCGATGTCGAGATCGCCGGCGTCAAGCTCCACCTGAAATATGCGCCGAGCGAGACCGACGATGAGATCGTCGTCTGGCTGCCGGAAACGAAAGTGCTGCAAACCGCCGAGGTGATTCAGGGCGAAACCTTCCCCAACGTCCACACGATTCGGGGCACGAAATACCGCGATCCGGTCGCCTGGTTCAAGACGATTGATATGCTGCGCCGCTTCGGCGCCGAGCACATGGTTCCATCGCACGGTCGCCCAGTTTCAGGTCGCGCGCAGATCGAAGAGTTGCTCACCAGCTACCGCGACGCGATTCAGTACGTCCACGACCAGACCGTTCGCTGGATGAACCGTGGGCTGACGCCGGACGAGATTGTCGAAAAGGTCTCGCATCTCCCACCGCATCTGGCGAACCATCCCTGGCTCGGCGAATTTTACGGCACGGTCAAACACTCGGCGCGGCAGATTTACTTCGGCTATCTGGGCTGGTTCAACGGCGACCCGACGTTCCTCGATCCGTTGCCGCGAGCGGAGCAAGCCAAACGTTACGTCGAGATGATGGGCGGGCGAGACGCGGTGGTCGGGGCGGCGCGCAAGGCATTCGACAAAGGCGACCACCAATGGTGCGCTGAACTGCTGACGCACGTCATCCGCGTGGACAGCAGCGATCAGGAAGCGCGCAAGCTCAAAGCCGATGCGCTGCGCCAACTCGCCTACAAGACCGAAAACACGAACTGGCGCAACTGGTACATCTCGTCGGCGCGCGAGCTTGACGGGACGCTGAACAAGCAGGTGGCGCTCGCCACACTGAGTTCGCTCGCCGCGCCCGACATCGTCCGCGCGCTGCCCATCAGCAAATTCTTCGAGGCGATGACCGTGCGGCTCGATCCGGTGAAAAGCGCCGACGCGCACATCACCGTCGCGTTCCGCATCGCCGGCACGAACGAAGCCTACGCGGTCGAAGTCCGTCGCGGCGTGGCGCAAATTCACGAGACGATGCCGCCGAAAGCCGACGTCACATTGAGCGTGACGATGAATGCGATTCAACGCATCGTCGCGCGACAGACCAATTTCATTGACGCCCTGCGCGCGGGCGAGATCAAAGCCGAAGGCGCCGTGGCCGCGCTTCCGCGTTTTTACGGCTTCTTCGATCAGCCCGCGAGCGAAGCGCCCCCGCTGACGGCGCGATGAAGCAGTATGATATCGTGTGCGAGCGGCGCGTTCGTGACCAGAATCGGTTAAGCAACTTGAGGCTCCGCTCGTTCACGTTCGCGGCGCTGGACCGATGACATAAACATCAAGCAAAGGAGTATCGTTTGCATTATTCAACTTCTCAGGTCGCGCGATTGTCATTGATCGCTATCGGTTTGATCTCCCTGTTCAACCCAAGCTCTTTCAGCGAGCCATCGAAAAACGGAAACAAAAACAAGTCAACGTCACGGCGTGTCAGTTTCGCCGAAGCTCAACGCCTGCTCACAAACGAGAACGAAGGCAATTTGAGTAAACAGCCCGGCAAATTCACGCGAACGAAATTGAGTACGGGACAGGTGCTGGAAGTTTATTACCCGATCACCGCGCGAAGTCCGGCGAGAAGATCGCGGCCCGTGACCGCGCCCGGTTACGGCCTGCTTTACGAATCGGAAGCCGCGTTCAAAGAAGCCAATCGCCCACGCCACGTGCTCGAAGATTTGATCCCTGACGGCCACAAACTGGTCGGCAATATTCCACAGCTTGTGGCGAAGCTCGAAAAACGTTTGCGCGCCGGCGCAGGCAAGCTCGATTATTCGCGCGCCAGCCTCCGGCGCATTGACGCTTACCTGGCCGGTTATCTCAACTCGCGCTCGACGATGCAGACCGATCCGCAGTTGGTTCAGGATCTGACGGCCTATTACGGCGAAACTCTGCGACGGGCAATCAATGGCCAATGGCGCATCCGTGAAGAGCGCGTCGGTGAATCCCGCGCGCAAGCGGAACCGAACATAATCTTGACCTACGGCGGCAGGACGAAAGAGATAGGACCCTGGAGCGGCATCATCATCGCTCTTTACGATGAAGACAGGCGCGGCACCGGGTTGATCAAAGTTCTCGACGCCGACATCCGAGCAACCCAGTAAAAAACACAATGATCGAACCATCCTCAATCCTCGAAATGCGCGGCATCACGAAAACCTACCCCGGCGTGCAGGCGTTGGAGCGGGTGGATTTCAGCGTGCAGCGCGGCGAGATTCACGCGCTGGTCGGCGAAAACGGCGCAGGCAAATCAACGCTGATGAAAATCCTCGCCGGAGTCGTCGGTAGAGACGACGGCGAGATCGTTTTCGACGGGCGGGAGATCAATCCGAAGACTCCTGCCGAAGCGCAAGGTCTGGGGATCAGTCTGGTGCATCAGGAGCTGAGCCTCGCGCCCAATCTGACCGTCGCGGAAAACATCTTCGTGCGCCGCGAGCCAAGCCGGCTTGGGATGATCAACTGGCGCGAGCTGAATGCGAAGACGCGCGCATTGCTCGATGAATTCGAGCTGAGCGTTGCGCCCGACACGCCGGTCAATCGCCTCAGCCTCGCCACGCGCCAGGTCGTCGAAATCGGGAAAGCATTGTCGGTTGACGCAAAACTGCTCGCGCTCGACGAGCCGACCTCTTCGCTCGAAACAAACGAAGTCGAGCATCTGTTCGCGCTGATCCGCAGGCTGGCGGCGCGCGGCCTGGGCATCGTTTACATCACACACAAGATGGACGAAATCTTCCGCCTCGCGGATCGCATCACCGTCCTGCGCGACGGACGCTTCGCCGGCGCGCGCGAACGCGGCGAGACAAATCCCGACGAGATCATTCGGATGATGGTCGGGCGCGAGCTTGAACATCTCTACCCGCCGAAAGCGAGTCGCGCAGGCGAAGTCGTGTTCGAGCTGCGCGCCCTGACGGCGCGCGGCAAATTCCAGGACGTGAACCTGCATGTGCGGCGCGGCGAGATTCTGGGCCTGGCAGGCTTGATCGGCTCGGGCCGCAGCGAGGCGATGATGGCGGCGGTCGGACACATCGCTGCGGATGCGGGAGAGGTGTGGCTCGACGGCGCGCGCGCGCGCATTGATTCACCGCGCGATGCTTTGCGGCACGGCATAGTCTACTCGCCCGAAGACCGCAAGCTTCAAGGTCTGTTTCTCGCGCAGAGCGTGCAGGCCAACATCATCGCCGCGAACCTCACCCAATGCAGCGCGAGCGGCTTGCTGCGAAGCTCAGTCGCGCGCAGCCTGAGCGAAGGCTTCGTGCGCGATCTGGCAATCAAGACTCCCGATCTGGAAAAGCCGGTCGGCGCGCTCTCGGGCGGCAATCAGCAAAAAGTCCTGCTGGCGAAATGGCTGGCGACAAAACCGCGAGTGCTCGTCGTGGACGAGCCGACGCGCGGCGTGGATGTCGGATCGAAATCGGAGATTCATCATCTGCTGCGGCAATTCACCGAACGGGGCGGCGCGGTGATGATGATCTCTTCGGAGTTGCCGGAGATTCTGGGGATGAGCGACCGCATCGTGGTTTTTCACGAAGGGCGCGTGGCTGGTGAATTGTCAGGCGGTGAAGCGAGCGAAGAGAAGATCATGCGGCTGGCGACCGGAGCTTGATTGGTCAGGGACGGCTGTATCGCGCACCTGCGCGGCCTCGTGCTATAGTGAGGTCGGGAAAGGAGAATCGTATGCCGAAGACATCTGCTAAACCGAAAGCTAAAAGCTCAAAGCGCGCGACGGGCAAAGCTGCGAGCAAAAAAGCGACGAAAAAAGTCGCTGGTAAAACCCTAGCAAAGAAAGCGACGAAAAAAGTCGCCGGCAAAACATCAGTCAAGAAAGCTGGTAAGAAGGCCGCCAATCCTCTGATGCCTACCCGGAAACGCAAAGGGATGCTCCTGCTGAATCCGAAGCCGCTGACGCCGCGAGAAGAAGCGATCGTGGTCCGCGCTTTTCAAATGGCGTATGAAAGTCATCAGAAGAGACTGGCCGAGATGGCCAAGCAGCCAGAAGACCCCCAATGCGTCGAGTAACCTTTGACACGTCCGACATCATCGCCTACAAGGTGACAGAAGCGCCGAAGAACTTCGTGTTGTCGGCGCCAGTCATCAGCGAACTCATCTCCGGCGCCAATGATGATTCAGAGCGCAAAGGGTATGAAGAAACCCGCCGCGTTTACGAAAAGAAGGGCGCGCTGCTCGTGCCGACTGCCGAAGACTGGCTGCTCGCCAGCCGCATCCTCTTCTGGCTTTCACAGAGACGCAAAAAACAGGCAGGCGGGCAAACCCTGCCACAGAAGATGGGAGCCTCGCAGCGAATGATACTGGACGCGCTGATCGCCGTCAGCGCGCGGCGCGAA
>Ga0247727_10010287_pt1 | contig 16616 bp, 18 predicted proteins | sample WisWelCaveWW1625_FD_202498 | JGI IMG/M metagenome (GOLD analysis project Ga0247727, IMG submission 202498) | Biofilm microbial communities from Wishing Well Cave, Virginia, United States - WW16-25 | ecosystem: Environmental > Aquatic > Deep subsurface > Groundwater > Cave microbial mat | place... | reverse complement strand
CCCGCACACGTGCATGGGGCGTGCACGCCCCATGCACGTGTGATAGACTTGAACTACCAAACCTTAACAAATCACACCACCTTCTTTTAACCCTTTTCAACTCTAAAGAGTCTTATCCACCTCCGACGAAGGATGAATGACGGTCTCGGGAGGTAATGTCCACAAGACTGTTTTGTTTGGAGTTCGCTGTTCAGGCTGGGCTTGGGTTATCAATTGGTTGGGGTCCACCCAATAGATACGCGTTCATCTCGCCTTTGCCTTTGACTTGAATCACGCCTCGTTTTTCAAACTGGAACTTGTCCTGTAAACAATCATAGAATCTCTGCGTGACCTGGATCCGTCCCGCCAGTCCCTGCGACTCCATGCGGCTGGCGGTGTTCACGGTATCTCCCCATAAGTCGTAGATGAATTTCTTGGTGCCGATCACGCCGGCCACAACCGGACCTGTATCAATGCCGATGCGTACCTGCAAGTCAATGCCTGTGATTCCGCTCAACGTTTGCAACTCTTTTTGCATTTCGAGCGCCATTGCCGCCGCGGCGTCCGGACGATTCGGATAGGGACCGTTCAAACCGGAAACAACCATGTACGCGTCGCCAATGGTTTTTATTTTTTCCAGTCCGTGTTTCTCCGCCAATTTATCAAAGGCGGAAAAAACCTGATTCAGCATTTGAACCAACTGTTCGGGAGGGATGCGAGCCGAGAGACTGGTGAAGCCCACAATATCTGCGAAGAGCACGGTCACTTCTGAGAAACTATCCGCGATGGTGGCTTGTCCGTGTTTTAAGCGGTTCGCGACTTCTTCGGGAAGCACGTTCAGTAACAGGCGTTCCGCGCGATCCCTTTCGGTATTCAACATGGAATAGGCCTGATCCAATTGGATCAAACGATCGTTCAGTTCGCTGTTTAATCTTTGGTTATCCCACAATGCCAAAACCTGGCGGCCCACGACAAAAAGAGTCAATAAACCGGCGCCTACCAATATGCCCTGCACGGCGCTGTTACCGGAAAAACCGGTGCGCGCCACGTCAATTAACATCCCGTATCCCAGAACGATCGCCAGCAGGGGAAGCGCCAGCGAGGAACGGGCAAATACACGCGCGGACAAACCGTCCGGTCTCGACTCTGTAATGTATTGTTGTCGCACAGCGGCAAGCGCAAAAAACCAATACGCCAGAATCCAGCTTATATCCATCCACCCGCCGCTGACGTAGGTCCCATTGAGGGACGTATACGCGTACGATAAATCGCCCGCCACATTTAACAGCAGGCCGGTCAGGTACAGGATCAACATCGAGCGCACCGCGCCCTCCGCGCCGCGGAACAATAGGGCGAAGAGTCCGCCCAGCAGAACCAAATCGCCCACCGGGTATGCCGCGGCCAGGATCTGATCGAGTTGTCCGTTTTCGTATTGGGCGGCGGTCGGGCTGATGATGAAGTACCAGATCGCCATGCTGGATGTGATCATGATGATCGCCAGGTCCAACAAAACGCGCAGGCGCTCCATTGACTTTAAAGGCGCGCTCGGCAGAGTCAACAATCCCAGTAATGCCAGCGGATAGAATGAAATAAAAAACAGATCCGCGATGGACGGAAACGGCTGTTGCTGAAGGAGCGCCTCCAGATAAAACCAGGCGGTATCGCCCAGCGTTTGCGCCAATACAGCCAACCCCAGGATGAACCAGGCGCGGCGCAATTGAGAATCAAAGGCACGGTTAAACGCGATCCGCCAGGCGACGATTACGGCAAGCAGACTCACCGGTTGATATGCCAGATCCGAGATCAGCGCAAAGTTCCGATCTGCGTCCCAGCCGGGAACCAGGCGAAAACTTTCCGTCGCGCCCCAATGAAATCTGGTCCAGGCGGCGTAGAATAGTATGTAAATGCCGACAACCCCGCAGACAACACCCCAGCGATCCAATAACCAGACTGGGATCAGTTTTTGAATGGACGATTTGCCAATTTGACCTTTGTCTGTCATTTTAAAAACTCCGTTGGTAGTATATCTTTGAAGCGCCATAAGTACAAGAATAAAAAATGGCGCTTGTTCTTCGCTTACCCCATTCAGAGAAAAACGGTCTCGGATGACGAGACCGTTTTGTTTGCATTACTTTTTGCGCGTCAAATACTCCACCGAAAGAATCTCTTCGGTCGCCTCCAGGTAATGGATTGTGTATTCATCGCCATCCGTGACTGCGCCAGAGGGATTCCCATCTACATCGAATTCAAGTCCTTCCGCTTGCAGCGCGTATTCCCTTTCCCCGTGATGGACGATGCGTACCTGCCCGCTTACTTCGCGCAGCCGCGGTTCCTGTAAGGCGCGTGCCGAGAGAATGATCTTGAGTCCCTTCCCGGCCCAAACCGACGGCCATAAGATTCCCATCAGTAAAAAGACAAGAATGCGGCCTGTAAGCGTCGGCGCAATGGACCCGATAGTCAGCCCAACAGCCAGGCCTGCGGCTGCGATCGCAAATAATATACCTGCCGCGCTGCGCGCAGAGGCTTGCTCCGCTTTTGCTTCCTGACCCAGGCGTTTCTTTTGATGTTCTGAAAACTGCCCGCGGCGGTTGGCAAGCGCGTCGTCTTCGGTGAAATGGAAAAATTTTCTCAAGCGCCGTTCGTCCATAATCTGCCTTGTGATTTATGCCAAGTATACCTGCTCGATGGAAAGCCACCCGATGCGCAAGAGCGCGCATCCTGCGCAGAAATGAGACGGCAGTTTGTAATTTCGAAACGCTCTCTTAGAGTCTGCAATCGTAGTCCCATGGCTCTGAAAAAGCCCGGCAATATGTTTTGCCTGGCCCGCCTGGAAGGATACTCATCAATGGCCGATCAAAACAGTCTCGGATGAGCGGCATGAAGTTGAAAGGGACGAATCGTTCTATTCCCCTCATTACATAGTACAATGAACTCATATCGCCAAACGGCGAACGAGTTTGAATATTTTGTTTTGTCTATTTGCGGGGAATCAAATTACCGCCCTGAAACGAAATCGCAAAACTCCCAATCTCTCAACCCGCATAAGCGCAACCTGAGGAGGCACGCATGGCAATGAATAAAACGATCTTTGATGAAAACTGGAAGGCGATTCGCGGTCAGACCACGGCGCGCTGGAGTCTGATGGCGGATTTCGACTTGAACAAAGTGGACAAGGCGGAAGACAAGTACGATCGCTTCGTCACCATGCTCCAGGTCAAGTACGGGTACACCCGTCAGCAGGCGCGCGAGGAGATCGGTAAATTCTGGTCCGAGCGGGAAACGCACGGCGGGAACAAGCCATAGACCGCGGCGCAATCCGTAGGAAGCGAAGGCGGTCCCGGACGCGATGTCATCGAGATCGTTTCAATTCTGCAACTCGCGCCTGAAAATCATAATTTTGCGTCCGTCATATAGTACAATTGAAAAGTAAGAGTTTGACAATTTTGTTTTTGCCTATTCGCGGGGAATGGATAGTCATATATAACGAAATCTTGAAAACTCCAAACTGAGTCCAATCAATTTTATACTCTCTGAGGAGAACCTGATGGTGAATCAAAAATCGAAATTCGATCAAAAATGGAAACTGATCCGCGGTCAGTCCACGGAATGGTTCAGCCTCCTGGCTGAGCACGACCTGAAAAAAGTGGACAAGGCAGAGGATCGGCTGGATAAATTCATGACGATCCTGCAAGTCAAATACGGGTATACGCGCCAGCAAGCCGCGGAAGAGATCAACAAGCGTTGGGCGGCGTTTTACAGGGCAAATACAATCGCGTAGCGTCAATTTTGAGCGAACGGCGTAAAGGCAAAACGGTCTCGGACATCATGTCAACGAGACCGTTTTGTTTTTCTTTATGGATTTACGATCTGGAAGAGGTTAATTGGGCAGGCTTGCCCATGTCTTAGCCGCAGAGCGCACAGAGAACTCAGAGATTTTCTTTTGCCTTCTCAGGGAACTCGGCGGTCTCTGCGGCGAGCAGTCCGCGTTTTATCCACTCCCTACGATCTTGAATTGCGATCAAAAGACTCCGCTTATGATAAAATCCCGCTAACGGACAAAGGACGCCTTGGGGGAGCAGTGAGCCTTTGTGAATCTTTATTTCGGAGTACAACTTATGCCAAGAAGAAACCTCGCTCGTCTCTACAAGGACGAGTTCACCGGCTATTCGCTGGCCAAATTTCAACAGGATTTGCTGGCGGGCCTCACTGTCGCCGCGGTGGCGTTGCCGCTGGCGCTGGCGTTCGGAGTCGCGTCTGGCGCGTCCGCCGCGGCGGGCTGGTGGAATCCATCGGGAAGAAAAATTTCTTCTGGTCCAGCGATCAAGCCATCGTCGAGGCCGAGAAGCGGGGATGCAGGTTTTGTTCATAATGTCATTGTGACCCCGGTGGTTGAGTAGTAGCGCCTCGCGCCACGTATCGAAACCACCAGCCCGAAGCAATCCCCTCATCGAGTCGGGGATTGCTTCGCAACGAACGCTACGAAGAAACACATGTCACTGCGAGGAACGAAGCAGTCTCCTGTTGCGGGGAGATTGTGTCGCACGGCGCCACGGCGACGCTTCGTCGGGAAGAACGCCCTCCTCGCAACGACATGACTCTTTTGTTCCATTCACTTTGAACGGCGCGCTTCTCAGCGTTGTAGAACTACTCGCAATGACATGAATCTTGGGCGTATAATCCGAACATTCGGAGGCGCCCCATGATTCACCAGACTGCCTACTTCGTCGTGCGCGATGACGCGCTCACAATTTGCGAGAAAGCGATCCGCGAGTTCGTTCAATACATACGCGACAACGAACCGGATACGCTGCTCTACACGTCGTTACAGGAACAGGAGAACCCGAATCACTTTTTGCATTACTTCATCTTCCGCGATGAAGCGGCGCGCAGCCTGCACGCCGACTCGGAGGCGGTCAACCGCTTCACGGGTATTCTCTATCCCAATCTCATCGCGCCCGTTGAGTTCACGGAATACAATGCGTTCGCAAGTACAAAAATGTAACGCGATATTCATATCGCCTCATAGCGGTACAGCGACATAAATATCGCGTTACGAGATCGGCATTACTCGCGTCAACAAGGAGAAACCATGTCAAACAAAGTTCTAAACTGGGGACTGCTCTCCACCGCGCGCATCAACCGCGCGCTCATACCGCCGCTTCAAGCCTCAAAGCGGAATCATCTTTTGGCGGTCGGCTCGCGTTCACAAGAGTCCGCCGACGCGTACGCGCGCGCGCAAAAGATTCCGCGCGCGCACGGATCATACGAATCCCTGCTCGCCGATCCCGATATTGACGTGATCTACAACCCGCTCCCGAATCACCTGCACGCCGAATGGACGATCAAAGCGGTTGAGGCGGGCAAGCACGTGCTGTGCGAAAAGCCGCTCGCCTTGAACGTGGATGAAGTGGACGCGATCCATGCCGCCGCGCGCAAACACGGACGCGTCGTGGCGGAGGCGTTCATGTACCGGCATCATCCGCAGACTCTCAAAGCGCTGGAGATCGTCCAAAGCGGCTCGATCGGGACCTTGAAACTGATCCGCGGTGCCTTCGGCTTTTTCCTCGACCGCGCAGGGGACGTGCGTCTTAACCCTGAGATGGGCGGCGGGAGCATTTGGGACGTCGGTTGTTATCCCATCAGTTACGCGCGAACAATTGTCGGGGCGAGTCCGCTTGAGGTTTTTGGCTGGCAGGTCGCGGGTCCGACAGGAGTCGATCTCACGTTTGTCGGGCAGATGAAATTCCCGGAGGACGTCCTCGCCCAGTTCGATTGCAGTTTCGACATTCCGCTTTATTGGGGGGTCGAGATATTGGGCAGCGAGGCTTCGTTGAAGATCCCCAGTCCTTTCAAACCGCAGATCAATGAAAAGTTGTTGTTGACGCGCGGCGATAGTACAGAGACGATCATCGTCAAGGGACAGGAATTATATATTGGCGAAGTGGAGGATATGGCGGACGCGATCCTGCTTGGGCGCGATCCGCTTATATCGTTGAATGACAGCCGCGCCAATGTGGCGGCGATTTGCGCGTTACTCGAATCCGCCCGCATCGGCAAACCGGTGAAATTAGATTCTTGAAGTTTTGAAACTCCCAAAGTCTCTGGTAAACTTGCGTTATTCTTTTTCGGAGGATCGCGAATGGATTTTCATAATACGGACGATTCGGTAACACGCCGCGTTCACGCCCTTGTCAATCGGGTTGCAATGGCCAAGGAGAACGACCTGTATTTTTACAACCAGCCCGTGCAGGAACTGCTCGGCGACTCGAAAGTGCGCGTGAACGGGCGGGTGATGGGCATGTACGCGTCGTATGGGTATCTGGGTCTGATTGGGCATCCGCGCATCAATGAAGCCGCGAAGAAGGCTGTGGATAAATTCGGCACCGGCACCAACGGCGTGCGATCTCTGGCAGGGACACTGACCATCCACACCGAACTCGAAGAGACGATTGCGGACTTCAAACGTTCCGAAGCGGCGATAACATATTCATCGGGGTATTCCACCAACCTGAGCGTCGTCTCCACATTGATGGGACGCGGCGATTACGTTTTCTCCGATAAATTGAACCATGCCTCCATCGTGGACGGCTGTTTGATGTCCGGCGCGGAGTTCAGGCGTTTTCGTCACAACGACATGGAGCATCTCGAAGGTTTGCTCAGGAACGCGCCCGCCGACGTCGCCAAACTGGTGATCGCTGACTCGGTCTTCAGCATGGACGGCGACATTATTGACCTGCCCAAAGTGGTCGCGTTGTGCAAACAATATAAAGCCTGGTTGATGATTGACGAGGCTCATTCGGTGGGCGTGCTGGGCGAAAAAGGCACAGGCATCGAGGAGCATTTCAACATGTACGGCGCGATTGATATCAAGATGGGCACGTTGAGCAAGACCATCCCTTCAGTGGGCGGGTATGTCGCCGCGAGCAAAGAGATTATTACGTATTTGCGTCACGCCAGCCGCGCCTATATCTTCTCCGCCGCGCTGCCGCCCGCTCAGACCGCCGCCGCGAACGAAGCCTTCAAAGTCATTCTCGACGAGCCGTGGCGTATCGAACGCTTGAACCAGAACACCAGGCAATTCATCGGCGGACTCAAAAGCCTGGGTTTCGACACCATGTTGACCGAGACCGCGATTGTCCCCGTGTTATGCGGCGACGATGAGACCGCTTTTATGATGACGCGCGAGTCCCAACACAACGACGTGTTCGTCCTGCCCGTCGTTTCGCCGGCCGTGCCGGAGGGACTGGCCCGCCTGCGCGCCACCGTCACCGCCGCGCACGATCCGAGCGAGATCGAAAGGGCGATGGATGTGATCGGCGAGGCGGGGAAGAAGTTGGGAATAATAAAGTAGAGAATTGGGGGATTGGAGAATGAGAGATTGGAGATTAGGGATGGGTAATGCGTAATTGGTAATTGAAGCGCGCGGGTTCTTGAATGGCCTGCGCGCTTTTTGTTTTGCGCGTATGGAGAGTCACTCTCTAATGTGATATAGCAGATTATCCTCCACCTTGTATAGCAACGGCGCGACTTGAATCTTTGGGTATCTTAATCGCAGGCGTTTGGCTTCGCTGAGAACAAAATCCACCTCGTTGCCGATCTCGAACATGGGGGCAAATTGAGTAAAGTGTTGCTCGGCCCATTCCCGATCCCAGCCTGCGTTTTCGACCAGCCCGTTGACAAAAGCATTTTTGCGCGCCATCAGGTTGACCATGCCGCACTGGTTGTGACCGATCAGCGCGATGTTCTTCACGCCTCCCACCGCGATGGCATAAGAGACTTTGAATTCGCTGTATCTCAAATTCGCCCCGCCGGCGCGGATGATGAAGGCAAAATTATCGGGGATATGTAAATGCTTGCGGTTATCCATGCACATGCCAATCAACAGTTGAGCCTGGGTATAGGTCTCATACTCGCGGTTAAGGTTGTGATACTCGAGTAAAAGTCCTATGGGCGTATTTTTATACTCGGCGAAAACATCTTCACGTATATTGACAGGCGCAAGGCGATTCATGGCGTCTCTCCTGAACGTTTATCGGTAGATCAAGAAGATATGGCAGCGACTTTAGTCGTTCAGCTAAAAAGCGACTAAAGTCGCCGCTACGGATAATTTTCGTGAACCACTGATTATAAACGCTCCATATCCTTGAACATGAAAAGACCGCCTCGTATTCGTGAGACGGTCTTATGTTATCGTTTTTCCTTCATGCGCTTTTTCAAACGGTTGATTACTTCGGGCGTCAACCCGCGTTCGGTTTTGGCGGGCTTGCGTTCGTTCAACGTTTTCTGGATTTGCTCAAAACTCGATTCGCCCAGGTTTTGCAAAAGCGCGGTATAGGAAGCGCGTTGTTCTGCAATCGCTTTCTCAGGGACAGCCTGCACTGTATATGCAAGCGTCGCCTGACGCGTCAATGCAAAAACAATGTATTGATTGAGCGAAACCGCCTCGCCGGTGGCCAACTCTTCGAGTTGGCGGTGAAGGCTCGTCGGCAATCGCAAAGTCAATCGGCTCATGGTTTTCTCCTTATTCTGCCAGTCGAATGAGAAAATCCACCGGCGTCATTACGTTTAATCCAAGCGATATTTGGGCGTTCCTGAAATCCTTGACGTTCCATGTGACGACAACCGCGCCCGCGTTCATCGCGCAGTCAATGAGTTGTTCGTGCACAGGGTCGGGAGAGGCTGGTCGCCACGTAAAGTATATCGGAACAAATTCGGCCTTTGATAACAACATGCGCAGCAAGAGTTTTATTCTGCGCCATCTTTTACTCGATAATTTTCGAGATAACACGTCGGCGTATTCATAAGCTAGCGCGTTGGAGACGCAGGGATTGAAGAGACCAGCCTGCCACGCTTCAATAACGTAGCCCGAGGCGTTGCCATGTTTGGTAACGCCTTCAAAAACTACATTCGTGTCAATAACTGCGCGCATTATTTCGTGACGCCATTATAGCGCCGAATACGGTGCGCGGATGGAGACGACATGTTTTGGCTGCCGCCTTGATGATGCGGTGCGAATCGAAAATCGGCGTCGTAGCCGTTGTTCTCGTATTCAAGTTTACATTCCATTGCTCGATTCCTCCTAACTTAACAACGCCTCAAGCGTGTGGTTGTTTTCGGCGAGGCGCACGGAGAGCACGCGCCCGATCCATTGGTGCAGTTGGAAGGCGAGTTCGGGATCCTCCCGCATCATGCGATTGTAATTCTCCAGCGACAGTTTATATAAAACGCTCGGCTGGTTCGCGACCACGGTGGCGGTGCGCGATTGTTTGAGGAATAGCCCCATTTCGCCGACCATCGTCCCGCCGCCTTGATTCCTCAGGCGGATGAACTTGTTTTTTGAAATTTCCAGCCGCGTGGTCACTTCGCCCGAATCGATGAAGTACATGGAGTCGGGCGGGTCGCCCTTCTGGATCACGACATGGAACTCCTGCACTTCTTGCTTTTCCAGGTACGCCATGAATTTTTCCACGGTTTCGTCCGAGGGGAGCATTCGCTTGAGTTGACCGCCCAATGTGCCGGCGCGCATGATGGCAGTCCCGCCCTCCTCCAGTAGTAAATTCGATTCGCACCATTCCATGCCGTAGTCCACGTTGAGGGCGTACCTGATCCATTCATCCTGCTCCTTGAGACCGACGCGGGTCAATTTTGTTTTTGTTTCAGCGTCCACGTCGGTCAAGATCAAATAAAAACGATGCGTCTCCGCCAGTTGCTGTAAGCGGACAAAACTGAAGACCGCGGACGAATCCAACGCGTTGACGTGTTGAAAGTCAAGGATCAGGTATTTGAGCGTATCGAGCGCGGTATCCTTCAAACGATCCGCCACGCGCTTGACCAGGCTTTGCGATGTGCCGAAGAAAACAAAACCGTGCAGCCGCATGATCTGTATCCGTTGTCCCAGCCGTTTGATCAACTGGCGCTGCTCGAAGGGGCGTTCGGTACTGCTTTGATACGATGCGCCCGTGAGCGAGTCTTTGACAATATCAATGCGGCTGTAGTTCACCACGAACGCGAACACCGCCAGGATCAGCCCCGCCAGCACGCCCTCCAAAACGCCGCGCGCCGCCAGTGTTATCAGAATTGTGACGACCATCAGGAAATCAACCCGCGAGAATTTGAACCAGGCTTCGTACACCCATTCGACCAGCAACGCGACGCCCAGATAAATCACCACCGCGCCGAGCACGAATTTGGGGATGTAAAGAATCGCGGACATGCCGACGAATATGGTCGCGCCCAGGAGCAGGGCGGTAAGCAAACCGACGAGCCGCCTGCCTCCGGCAATAAGATGATTCAGCGTGGAAAAACTGACATCCTGAAACCCGACCAGCCCACCCGTCATGCCTGCCGCGAGGTTGCCCATCCCCGCCGTGACGAGTTCCCGGTTCAGGTCAACGTCCTTTTTGGTGAGCAGTTCCACGCCGCTGGAATTCAGCAACAACGCGATGACGCTGATCAGCGCCACCGGGATCAACGCGGGGATTTGATTGAGCAAGACTCCCCATTCCACCTGTGAAAGCATGGCTGGGCTCAGGGGAAATTCCCACACGCTTGCGGATGAATACGAACTGAGCAGCCAGCCGTCGGCGCGTAACTGCGCGGTGGAAATACTCAGCGCCCGGGCAACTCCATAAAACAAAAAGGAGGCGGCAAGCATCAACATTGGAATCGTATAGGGCTTTTTGATTTTTCGAGAGACGAGGTAGATCGCAATTCCCAGAACGAGTCCGGGGATCCACAATTTGAACGCGCTCCATTGGAACCACTCCCAACCGATGGACGCGTTCGCCATAATTCCGACGCCGCCTTGAATCATCAACCAGCCCGAACCCGCCAGAAACCCGCCAATGACCGGGTAAGGCAGAAAGCGCGCCAGCCCGCCGAGTTTGAAGAATCCCAGAAGCGCGAGCGTGAGTCCGGTCAGCAGCGTCGTCGTTACGATCATGATCGTGACCGTCGCGAATTGTTGGGAAACGAGTCCTGGCAACGCGGCGATGATCCCCGCCGCAAGGACGCTCAACATCGCGCCTGGAACGTCCTGCTCAATCGCAATCGCGCCGGGATTCGATCCCAGCCACGCCACAACCGCGCACAGGATGGCGTCGCCGACAATGACGAAGCCAAGCGCGCGCGGAATCTGGCTTGACAGTTCGCCTGAATAGATCAGGGCGGTGAAAGCAACGACGAAGATGATTTCCAGGATGTAAATGAGGAACGCGGTAAACAGACTCGTTCCGAATGCGCCGATGAAGTTCCCCGTCGTGGGTTTCTGCGTTTGAGTTTCCATATTGTCTCAGCCTAACAACACTTCCAGCGTGGAGTTGTTTTCGGCGATCCGCACGGAAAGCACGCGCCCGATCCATTGATAAAGATGGAAGGCGAGTTCGGGGTCGTCTTGCATCATGCGGTTGTATGACTCAAGAGATAGTTTGTATAAAACGCTGGGCTCCGAAACCACCACCGTCGCGGTGCGCGACTGTTTGAGAAACAGGCCCATCTCGCCGACCATGGTGCCGCCGCGCTGACTCTTGAGCCGGATGAATTTGCCCTTCGATATTTGCAGGCGCGAGGTCACCTCGCCGGAGTCGACGAAGTACATGCAATTCGGCGGATCTCCCTGATTGATCAGGATGTGATATTGGTCCTTCTCCTGCCTTTCCAGATAGGTCATAAATTTCTCCACGTGTTCGGCGGAGGGCAACAGTCTCTTCAATTGACCGCGCAACGTGCCAGCGCGAATGACGGTGGAGCCGCCTTCTTCAAGCAATAATTTTGTTTCGCACCATTCCATGCCATAGTCCAGCGTTGGAAAGATGCGGATCATTTCTTCTGTTTCGTCAATGCCGTTGCGCGCCAGTCTGGCTTGAATATCCCGGCCGACATCGGTAAATACCAGGTGGAGTTCATTGGCGGAAGCCATCTGCTTCAGGCGCGTAAAACTAAAGAGCGCGGAAGCGTCCAACGCGGTCACATGCTGAAAGTCCAGGATCAGGAAGCGCAGTTTTTCCCGCGTCGCGTCCTTCACGCGCTCGTTCACCCTGCTCACCAGACCTTGCGACGTGCCGAAGAAAATGAAGCCCTGCAAACGCAGGATAAAGATTAGTTCGCCCTTGTCTTTGAGCAGTTGTCGTTGTTCCGCCGGGCGTTCCACATTGCTTCGATAGGACGCGCCAGTGAGCGCGTCCTTGGCGATGTCTATGCGGCTATAGTTGACCACGAAAAGAACAATGGCGATGGCGGTGCCCGTTCCCACGCCCTCCAGAAAACCAAACGTTCCAACCACAATCAGGATCGCCCAGACGAGGAGGTAGTCAATGCGCGGCAATTGGAACCACGCGTCATACAGCCATTCAACGAGGAACGACAAGCCGACAAAGAAGATCAAACCGCCCACGATCAATTTGGGGACGAGGGAAAGCAGGGACGCGCCAAATAACAACGCGAGCGCCGACACCAAAGCCGCGGACAACGCCACCATGCGGCTGGAAATTCCCAGGCGGAACGATATGGAGGAGACGCCCAAATAATGGTAACCCACCGAACTTCCCGCCAAGCCGCCCGCGATATTGGCGACGCCGGCAGAGATCAACTCACGGTTCAAATCCACGTCTTTTTGCGCGATCAATTCCAGCGCGCTGGCGTTGAGCAATAACGCCACAATGCTGACGAGTGCTACTGAGGCGATATTGCCGGATTGACCGGCGATCAAACCCCAATCCGCCTGCGCGAGAAGCGAAACGTCCAGCGGTTTCCACAATGTCCCCTGTGGGAACGGTCCGAGCAACAAGCCCATCCCGCGCGCTTCGTTGATGTTCGATCCACTGATCCAAACGGCAAGATAAAAAATGACCGCCGCGCCGGTCAGCAATGCCGGGTACGTCAGCAGATGTTTGGAGCGGCGCGAGGCGATCAACACAATCGTCCCAAAAAGGACGCCGGGAATCCACAGTAATAAATTTTCGGATGAGAAAAGAATATTGAGATTGCTGATGCCGGGCGTACTGCCCAACATGACGCCGAGCGCGCCGCGCGCCAAAAGCAGACCGGTTCCGGCGACGAAACCTCCCACCACCGGATAAGGAATGAAACGGACGAAGCGACTCAACTTGAAACTGCCGACGAATACGAAGAACAAACCTGAAACAACGGATGTCAGGATGACGGTCATCACGACCGTGATAAATTTCGCCTCGGCGGGCGCGCTTCCCATTTGCGCGGCAATCGTCAACGCGGCGAGACCTAACACTGCGGCGGGACTATCCTGCGGCGCGCCGATCATACCGGGCATCGAACTCGTCAGCGCGACGACGAGCTGCATGATCAAGCCGCCGAACAGAACCATCCCGATCCCTGTGGCGGCGAAGGGCGCGAGTTCGCCCTGAAAAATCAAGAGCGCAAATGAAATGACCAGGGGGAGGACAATCGCGCCTCCCACCAATCCGATGCTGGCAACTGGAAGTAATTGACGGAAATCGAATCTATGGGTCATTCAAACGGTATAACACCATTGTACTGTATTCGTGTCAGCGGGCTTGATTGGAATTTACGCTACGCGGGATTTATCCTGCCATTGGGTTGCGACTTGAAAGTCGCGTTACGAGTTAACAGTGCTATCCGTCAGATTACGACTCTTCCACTCGATCCAGCCATTCATGGATCAGCGCCTGAAACAAGATTTCCTGTTCCACTCCCAAAGCGTGACCGGCGCGGTCAAGGACGGCGAATGTGGCGCGTGGAAATTTTTCGAGAATATTCCAGCCATCTCGATAGCCAACGTGGGTATCCTGTCTGCCGGTTAAGATCAATGTCGGCTTTTCAAATGGATCGCTCAACGCTTCGAGATCGAACGAATAGGTTCGCTTCTCGATCATTGACCTGTTGTTTCGCGGACGCGCGGGTATGACGACCTCCCGATACCAATCCACGATCTTTTGGTTTTGAACGACAGCCAAGCCGGCAAGTTTTTCCGCGTCATCGGGCGATAATTGCGCCATCGCATTTGAATCTTTGAAGATGGCGACTGGCGCAGGCAGTTCCTGATCGTCATGCTCGCTCAACCAGGGGACGAGCAGACATAACCCGTCAATGAGTTCCGTTTTCCGCATCACGACGCCGCGCGCCAGATAACCGCCAGCCGATAGTCCAAGCAAAGTGAAGCGCTGGTTGGGAATTATTTCATCAGTGAAATCGCAGACGATATCCAATACTTGATCAATATTGGTAATCCCTTCGCCGGGCGTTTGTCCCGTTCCGGGCAGATCGAAATAAAATCTTTGCCAGCCTGCCCGCTTCTCAAAAATGGGTTCCATCCAACTTTCGATGATGCGATGATCGCTGGGGATGCCGGAGATGGCGACAAAGGGTTTGCCCACGCCGATGGTTTTATAGTAAATGGAGCGATTCCCAATTTGACGTTCCATCTTAATCTCCCTTTACGGTTTGCCCTGTTCCATGATTTGTTTAAGGCGATTAAATGTCTGCTTTGATTGACTGCGAATGAATGTCAGAAATAATGGTGTAAACAGCTTCCAGACTCCCTTTGCCTGAAACTCAACCTGCCCGTGGATTTGAGTCCCTGAGGGTATTTCTGAAAACGCGAGTCGGGCAATAAATGGATATATCGGATCGTTTGCCTTGTATGCATAAGAACGATAAGGCTCGTATTCGAGTATTTCCACTACGCCCGCACGGCGATAACCCCACGCGACGGTGACGATCTCAAACTGTGTTCCTACGCCAATTTCGCCTGCTGATATCTTTCTACTCTCAGTGACGAACGGTTTCCATAGTTTGTCATTGGCGTGATCTGCGACAAACGCAAAGACTTCTTGAATAGGGCGGTTGAAGATTACTAAGTCATCCATCTGGTTTTCCACTACACCGACCAGGTTGAGAGCCAAAACTCCACATCCGGCAGGCCGCTGGCGCGGGTGGTCCGCGCCATGTATTCAAAATCAATTGGCAGGCGATGCAGAGTGGTTGCGAGTCTGCCGTCGCTCACATCCACAATGGCATACTCAGCCCAGCGTAGATAATGTTGGTCTTGCCCGGGCTTGGGGAATTCGCATGGCATACCGACGCTCCCCGGATTGATGAGCAGCATCCCCCTGTGTTGGCGCGTCATCTGCACGTGTGTATGTCCGCCGACCAGCGCCTGGGCGGATTGTCCCACAAAATATTCGTCCAGGGTTTCGGAAGGCGTTGTGGGAAAAATAAATTCTTCATTGGAACACGGCGAGCCATGATAGCAAAGCAGGGTTGTACCCGGGTCGAGCGTAAAACTCAGCGAGGGCTGGAAAGAGCGCAGGAAGTTTAAGTCGTCTACGGTCAATTGCGACAGGCACCATAGTTCCGCGGCGCGCACCCACGGATGATGTTTTTCGGTCAGTTGCGGATTGAGTAAATAGGTTTCGTGATTGCCCATAATGATGGGAATTTGTAATTCTTTGAGACGCGCTATCACTTCACGAGGTTGTGGACCCAAACTCGCCACATCTCCCAAACAGACAATTTGATCCACCTGCGCGAGTTGCAGATCAGCCAGCGTCAACTCCAACGCATAGAGGTTGCCGTGAATGTCGGAAATAAAAGCGCAGCGCATGAGAGTTTATCCGTTCTGTGGGAAAAGCCAACACGAATCTTTATATTCTAAAACTTACCTCTTCCTTCATATTGGGCATTTGGTCGGGTCATTGTGGGATTGGTACAGCGTGACGGACTTACAGCCTACGGAGGATTTTATCAACGGCATGATCGAGATCAGAAAGTCTCATAAAACTTCCGCCAGTTCAGGCTTGTGTCTCGCCGATGCGGGCGATGGACATGGGTTGGGAATCCCTGGGTTGCGAAATGAATTCCGCGTTACGGGCTTCGGCAAGTGTATCAGCAATTTGTCCTGTGAGGGAATAAGCAATATAATTGCATCCAGACCATCGTTGAAGATGCGCATACTGGTTGCCTATTGATCTGGAAAGGAGTTACCCCATGAACAAAAAGTTGTTCGCTCTGGTTCTGTTGTCCGCTGTTTTACTTGCCTCCTGCGGCGGAGGAGGCGCCTCCACCGCCATTGATGTCGCGATGACGGATTTTGCCTTTACGCCCAACGCGTTTACCGTCCCTGCCGGAAAGGAAATTACCCTCAACGTCCTAAACAATGGCGCGGTCGTGCATAATTTCATCATCATGAAACTTGGCACAAGCGCGGGCGAAACCTTCGAGGAGGACGATCAGGCAAACGTCTTTTGGGAGGAGCGGGATATATCAGCCGGCGGCGATTTCAGTGTGACCTTCACAGCCCCGGCGGAACCGGGCGAGTACCAGGTCGTCTGTCGGACGCAGGGTCACATCGCGTCGGGGATGGTCGCCACATTGATCGTTGTGGCTGGCGAGTAACGCGAAACCTCCGAGTTCTTCGTAGACTGCACCCTGTAGACGAGACACAAAAGAAAAGCCGGCTGTGGTCAACCGGACAGACACCTGGTTTCAAAAGGTGTCTGTTTTGTTTTCAATTGTGTCCTCTCGGAGTTGTAAAAGTAAATGTATTCGTCAATGAGTTGCTCCATTTCTTGCAAGGTGGGTTTTTTGAACTGCCGTAAATACTCTTCTTTGAGTTGGCTAAAGAAGTTTTCCATGGGCGCATT
>Ga0247727_10010286_pt1 | contig 16617 bp, 18 predicted proteins | sample WisWelCaveWW1625_FD_202498 | JGI IMG/M metagenome (GOLD analysis project Ga0247727, IMG submission 202498) | Biofilm microbial communities from Wishing Well Cave, Virginia, United States - WW16-25 | ecosystem: Environmental > Aquatic > Deep subsurface > Groundwater > Cave microbial mat | place... | reverse complement strand
GCGGCACGACGAATACGTTCAAGCTCGAAGTCGTCAATTTGCCGCCGCAGATCAATCGCTCCTTCAGCGACCCGGTGAGCCGCGCGCGTTTGAGCCAATTCAAATTTACTGAGAGCACGAACACGCGCCGCGCCGCGCTGCAAATTTATCTGCCGGATCGTCCGACGCCAGAGGTCATCATCGATAAGCCGCTGCCCTTTTATATTTTAGTGATTCCACATGATCAAACCGAAGCGCTCGGCGATTTGCGCGCGAAGCAATGGACGCCGGAAGAAATCGCCGCCCTGAATGCCGGTTATGTGCGTCTCGAGCTTTTACCGCGCGGCGTCGGCAAACTGCTCGTGCGGGCGCCGCAGCTTTTCTATTCCATCAAACCCGACGAAGCCGTGAGCGCGAACATCGAGCTGGTCAATGAAGGCACGCGCCGCATGGACAATGTCGCTATCGAAGTCGATCCGCCGCTCAACTGGAGCAAGCAAATCGATCCGCCGGTGTTGCCGGCGCTCGATATTGCCGAAGAAAAACGCGTGCTGCTCAAATTCACGCCGCCTTCGGATGTCTCCACCGGCCGTTATGAATTTCGCATTCGCACTTCTGCCCTGTCGGAAGACAAACCCCTCACCGGCGAAGACAAAACCGTGACCGTTGAAGTGCAATCGGAAGCCAATGTTTTAGGCATGGCGTTCGTCATCACTTCGATTTTGGCCGTGGTCGTTGGGATTGTGATTTTTGGAATACGATTATCGCGTCGGTAAAAATTCAAAAAAAATCTTACCCAACGGATAAAAAACGACCAACGGATTTTGTTTTTCATCATCCGTTGGGCAATTCTTTATTCAATGAGGTAGAATGCAAATGACAACACAATTTTTTTCTGCTGGGCATCCATTACTCGAAGCCGCAAACCTCACCAAACGTTATGAAGACGGTGTGCTGGCGCTTGATCATGTTTCGTTTGCGGTGCAGTCGAAACAAATTTATGCCATGCTCGGCGCGAACGGCGCGGGCAAAACCACGGCGATCAATCTGTTTCTCAATTTCATCGAGCCGACCGAAGGCGAGGCGCGCATCGACGGCGTCGTGACGCACAAAGACCCGTTGCAAGCGAAACAGAAAGTGGCTTATGTTTCGGAAAACGTGATGTTGTATCCAAATTTCACGGCGATGCAGAATCTCGATTTCTTTGCGCGGCTCGGCGGCAAAACAAATTACACCAAAGATGATTATCGCCGCGTGCTGCTGCGTGTCGGCTTACAGGAAGAAGCGCACAACAAACGGCTGAAAGGTTTCTCCAAAGGCATGCGCCAGAAATCCGGCATCGCCATCGCTATTCTCAAAGACGCGCCGGCGATTCTGCTGGACGAACCGACCTCCGGCCTCGATCCCAAAGCCGGATTCGAATTCATACAATTGTTACATTCATTGCGCGAAGAGGGCAAGGCCATTTTGATGTCGACACATGACATTTTCCGCGCCAAAGAAATTGCCGACACCGTCGGGATTATGAAGCAAGGCCAGCTCGTGATGCAACGCACGGCTGAAGAACTTGTCGGCGAAAGCCTCGAAGATTTGTATATGGCATACATGGCCGGACAGGCGTAAAAAAAGATAAAAAGATAAACGGATAAAAAGATTTTGTAACCCGGCCGCCGGTTTGGACTGCAAAGGAAAGAGTAATATGAATGATTCAAAATACCAGCCGAGGATTCCAATGCGCCATTTCATTATTGCCGCTACAATACTCGTCAATTGCCTCGCCATCACTATTAGCGCCGCACAAACCATAGCGACCGGCGGCCCGCAACAGGATATGTCGATCGACGCGAAGACACGCGCGGCTGTAATTGACGGCGCGGTGAAAGCGCTCAACGAGAATTATGTTTTTCCCGAGGTAGCGAAGAAAATGGAACAAGCCGTGCGCGAGCGGATGAAACGCAAAGAGTACGATAAAATTACCAGCGCCGAAATTTTTGCCAGCACGCTCGCGACGCATTTTCAAGAAGTGCGCCGCGACAAGCATCTGCGCGTTCGCTACAGTCATGAGGCACTACAGGATTTCAGCCGGCAGCAAGCGTCGCCGGCAGAACGCGAGCGCCAACGGGCGTGGGCCAGCGCCCGCAATTTCGGTTTTGAAAAAGTCGAGCGTTTGGACGGCAACATCGGCTATTTGGAATTGCGCGGCTTTATGGACGCCGAGATGGCGGGCGAAACCGCGGCGGCAGCTATGAGTTTCCTCGCCAACACCGACGCGCTCATTATCGATCTGCGGCGCAACGGCGGCGGCCAGCCGGAAATGGTCGCGCTGCTGTCGAGTTATCTTTTCGACAAGCCAACGCATCTAAACGATATTTATTTTCGTTCCGATAATCGCACGGAAGAATTTTGGACGCGCGAAACCGTCGCTGGCAAGCGTTACGGCGAGAGCAAGCCGGTTTATGTTTTGATCAGCGCGTATACCTTTTCCGGCGCCGAAGAGTTTTCTTACAATCTCCAAAATTTGAAACGCGCCACCATCATCGGCGAGACCACGGGCGGCGGCGCGCATCCGGTACGGCCGCATCGCCTCAATGATCGTTTTCCCATCGGCGTTCCTTTTGCGCGCGCGATCAATCCCATCACCAAAACCAATTGGGAAGGCGCGGGCGTGAAACCGGATGTCGAGGCGCCGGCGAATCAAGCTTTGAAAGTTGCGCAGTTGGCGGCGCTTAAAAAAGTAGCGAAAAAAACACAAGATCAACAACGCGCCAATGAATCGCAAAATGTCATTGCGGCAACACAACGAGAATTAGACGAATTGAAATCGCCGCAAGCGGCGGCAGAAACCGGCATCGCCTTGCCCAAGACACCGGCGGCAAGCACATTTGAAAAATTTATTCGCGCTTTTAACACCGGCGATCTTGAAACCTTGCGGCGCTTTCATCAAGAACGCGGCGGCGATCCGGAAAATGCGCGGCAAGATATCGGCTTCTTCGAACAAAGCGGCGGCCTAAAACCGCACAGCGTCACGAAGTCGAGCGATTATGGAATTCAAGTATTGGTGCAAAGCAAAAAGGACGGACGCTGGCTGAATTTCGGCATGGGCGTCGCGGCGACGCCGCCGCACGGCATCAACGATATTCAAGCGCGACCGGCAGAGGCACCGAAGCAGTAAATGAAAAAATTTTGAATGTCATCCTGAAAGAATCTTTTTCACGTCAAGCACCGTGCTAGTGTTAGAAAAGATTCCTCCGAATGACACGTTACTTAGAAGCATACGAGGCAATCATGTTCAAATTGATCATCGAAAAAGAGCTGCGCGAAATCATCGGCTCCACCAAATTCGCGCTCACCTTTGGCGTTTGCGCCGTGCTCATTCTGCTGACGTTTTATGTCGGCGGCCGCAATTATCAAGTGAGCCATAAACAGTACGAAGCCGCCGTCGCTGAAAATCTGCGCCAGATGGAAGGCTTGACCGACTGGATGATGCTCCGGAATCATCGTATTTTTCTGCCGCCGCAACCGCTGGCCGCTTTGGTCACCGGTGTTTCGAATGACATCGGGCGCAATGTCGAAGTGCGCGGGCGCGGCGAAGTCGGCGCGGAAGACAGTCGCTACGGCGACGATCCGATTTTTGCCGTGTTTCGTTTTCTCGATCTGGACTTCGTGTTTCAAATCGTTCTCTCGCTGTTTGCGATATTGTTTGCGTATGATGCGATCAACGGGGAGAAAGAACGCGGCACGCTGCGCCTGTCTTTTGCCAACGCAGTGCCGCGTGATAAATATATTCTCGGCAAAATCACCGGCGCGTTTTTGGCGCTCGCAATACCATTATTGATTCCCATTTTACTCGGCTGCATAATTTTGCCGCTACTTGGTGTGCCGATGGCGGGCGACGATTGGACCCGATTGGCATTGGTGATTTTGACTGGCTTTCTTTATTTGGGCGCTTTTCTCACCTTGTCGGTTTTTATTTCGGCATTAACGCAGCGCTCTTCCAGTTCGTTTCTGCTGCTATTAGTCGTGTGGATTTTCGCCGTGCTGATCGTGCCGCGCACTTCCGTGCTGCTCGCCGGACGCGCGGTGAAAGTGCCTTCGCTTGATGAGCATGCTTCGCAACGCGCTCGGCTGGCGGCGCAACTCTGGCAGGAAGATCGCAGCAAAATGGCCGAGTTCAAGCCGGCGGAAGATATTCGCGAAAACCCCGAAAAGATGATGAATGAATTTAACACGTTCATGCAAAAACTCGGCGACGAGCGCGAGCAGAAAATGCAAGCGTTGTCTACTCGCTTAAATGAAGAACGCCGCAATCGCGAAGCCGTGCGCGAGCGCGTCGCATTCGGTCTGGCGCGAATCTCTCCTGCCGCGGCTTTTTCATTGGCAACGACCAATTTGGTCGGCACGTCGTTGGATTTGAAACAGCACTATCGGAATGCCGCGACGGATTATCAGCAAACCTATGCCAAATTCATGAAAGAAAAAACCGGCATGTTGCTCGGCGGCTTTCGCGTCATGGCCTTTCGCCACACCGACGGCCCCGAAGCCAAGAAAGAGCCGATCAACCCGCGGGAGATTCCGCCTTTTGTTTATGCCGCCATTCCGTTAAAAGATGTTTTCGGCGCCGCGCTTGTCGATCTGGGCGTTTTGGCGCTGTTCAATCTCATCTTTTTCGTCGGCGCGTATGCGGCGTTTTGGCGGTACGACGTTCGTTAATATTTTAGCACGTTACACGTTTAACGTAAAACGTGTAACGTGCTATGAAAGGAAAAGCCATGCTTGGAATATTGATTCAGAAAGAGCTGAAGTCGATTCTGTTAAGTCCGAAATTCGTGGCGACGTTTGCGACGTGCGCGCTGCTCATTTTGCTGAGCGTCTTCGTCGGTATTCAAGAATATCATGCTGCCGTGAAGCAATACGACGCCGCGGTGCAATTGGTCGAGCAGGATTTGCGCGAAGCTTCGTCGTGGATGGGGCTCAATAACAAGATTTATCGCCGGCCCGATCCGATGCAGATTTTCGTTTCCGGCGTCAATAACGACATCGGGCGGCTCTCGTCGGTTAACACCTTCGATACGATCAAGCTGCGGAGCAGCATCTATTCCACCGACACTATCTTTGCGGTTTTTCGTTACATTGATTTTGTTTTCATCGTGCAGGTTGTGCTCTCGCTCTTTGCGATTTTATTTACGTATGACGCGGTGAACGGCGAGCGCGAGGCCGGCACGCTGCAATTGACGTTTTCCAACGCCGTGCCGCGCGCCCAATATATTCTCGCCAAGTTTATCGGCTCGTGGCTGGGCTTGGTGATACCGTTGCTCATTCCGGTTATGTTGGGGCTGCTGCTGGTCCTGTTTTATCGCGTTCCATTCGCCGGCGGGCATTGGGCGCAATTGAGCACTTTGCTCGGCGCGTCAATTTTGTTCTTCACTTTTTTTATGGCGTTTGGAATTTTAGTTTCAACGTTGACGCGCCAATCTGCCGTCTCATTTTTAGTTTCGCTCGTGGCGTGGATTGCGTTTGTGTTGATCATCCCGCGCGCGGGTGTGATGGCTGCCAGCCAATTCGTGTCAGTGCCGACCGTCGCGGAGATCGAAGGCAAGCAGGACGGCTTTGAAAAATCCCAGTGGGAAAAACATCGCGAAGACATTCAAAAGAAATGGCGCGAGCGCGAGGCCGCGATGCAGGGCATGAGCGAAAAAGAGCGCGAGGCCTATCGCGACGAGCATGAATGGGAATGGCTGGAGCAGGATGATAAAGATCGCAAGCAAATGCAAAAAGACATCAATGCCTTCACGCAGCAATTGCAGGAAGAGGCGCGCAATCGCAAAGCCGAGCAGCAGCGGCTCGCCTTCACGCTGTCGCGTTTTTCACCGGCCTCGGCGTATCAGCTTGCCGCGTTGAATCTGGCCGGCACCGACGCCGGATTGAAAACGCGTTATGAAGATGCGACGCAAAGCTATCGCACGGCTTTTAATGAATATGCGGATAAAAAGCAGAAAGCTTCGGGCGGCGCCGGCGGCTTTCGCATTGAAATCAACAGCAACACCGGCATCAAAATCGGCAACGACCGCGACAAAGGCACGCTGGATTTGTCCGACATGCCGAAATTCACCCCGCCGGAGCATACCTACGCCGCGGCCATCGCGCCAACGTTGGTTGATTTGGGCTTGTTGGGATTGTTTACACTGGCAGCGTTCGCAGGCGCGTTTGTGAGGTTTTTGCGGTATGATGTGAGGTGAAGGTTCCGGCGATATTATACAGAACAGCAGACAAAGTCGGGCTTTCGGAGAGAAAGCATCTACTACACTGTTACCTTAATTCTTATAATTGCACCTTTGTTTTACAGCGGGCCCACAAGGGGCCGAGGCTACAAAAATTAAGGTAACAGTGTACTACGCAGCCCGACTTTGCTTTTTTATGGGTGTGGCAAAAAACCAAGTTGATTTTGAATTTGACTTTTCGTATATTTTATTTTGAAACCGACCATACTATGGAAAAAAACCGAGCTCATACAATCCTGGTTAGATTCAGCAGCACAAGATCTAACTGCGTGTGAATCCTTGTTTGAGAAAAAACATTTCGACTGGTGCCTTTTTATCGGCCATCTCGTACTGGAAAAAGTGCTCAAAGCGTTATGGATTCGTGAGCATCATCCGGAACTGCATCCCAGAACTCACAATCTTGTTAAGCTTGCCGAGCAAATTCCGTTTGAATTGACGCCAGAACAAAAGAACTTTTTGCTCGACGTCAACCAGTTTTATCTTAAAGGCCGATATCCTGAAGAGAAAAGCGAATTTTACAAAATTTGCACGCCGGAATTTGCTCGTGAGAATTTTAACGCGATTAAGGAATTTTATCAATGGCTCTTGAAACAATTTTGAACTGCGCCCAAAAGTTCGTCGAAACTGTTCGTCAAGATGGAATCCCTGTAGAAACGGCTTATCTCTTCGGCTCGTGGGCGCAGGGACGCGCTTCCCAATGGAGCGACATTGATCTGGCTATTGTTTCGCCGGCCTTTGAAGGCACGCCATTTTATGACCGGCGTAAATTGTATCGCGCGGTGATTGCAGTTGATAGCGGAATCGAAACCCACCCTTATCGGCCGGAAGATTTCATCGATGCCGATCCTTTCGTGCGTGAAATTTTGCGCACCGGCATTCGGATTGCTTAAGTGATCTTCTTAACCAATGCTAAAAATTTTTGACTGGTGGCGCGTTTGTGAGATTTTTGCGGTATGATGTGAGATGAAGAAGGCACCGCCTTGCCACGGAATTTATGCTTGTTTTTTAACGAACGAATCGTTAATTTGCCAGAGTGCTTATTGAATCTGGAGCCTAAAATGATTACACTTGAAAAACTTGTGGGCGAGGACAAACAGCTTCCACGCGATGAGCAAAAACGCTTGTTGGAGATTTTACAGCAGGAAGTTGCGGCCAACCAATCTGCAAGAACCTCACATTCCGAGCAAAGAGAATTGTCTATTCCTGAGTCCATCAATCTCGAAGCCATTGATCCGGAGCTCAAGTGGCTCATGGAAACTGGTTGGGTTCTGCAGAAATATCGGGGAGAATATATTGCTTTGGAGGGCAATGAGCTTATCGCTCACGGCACGTTGGGTGAGGTTCTCGCAGAATCCAAACGTCGTGGCATCGATCATCCTTTTACGCAATATATTCCCAAAACCGAAAACGAGTGGCTTTTGGGGCAAGGGAATTATCCCATCGATTAGCATGAATCATGCACACGGTCAAATATTAATATCGCTTCGCATACCGCCCGCTATTTTATGAAATTGATGGGAGACCAACGCTCACCGAGCCGCGACCGGCCATTCCCGTTACACGGCATCACGGATTGCTCAAATTGCAAGCCATTGCGCTGATTGATTCTGGCTCAACGTACTCGCTATTCGACTATCAGATCGGCAAAGAATTGGGCATCGATGTTCGAGCTGGTCGACTACAGCGGCTTTCATCGCTTGGAGGTCATGTGCTTGGTTACGCCCATCTCATCGAGCTTGAGATTGCAGACGGCTGGCGCTTCGCGACCGGGGTTCTATTTAGCGATGATGCGATTCCGCGAAATTTGTTGGGCCATCACGGCTTTCATGAGCATGTCGCAGTTGGATTGCAAGGCAAAACGGGGCAGATTTATTTGCGACCGGGGAATTGATAAAAAATCTTGAAGATTGCTTCGTCCTTCCTCCCGATGAAAAGTGCGGGACTTGCAATGACTTTCCGATAATCACATTCTTGATAAATGCTCCCGAATCTTGCTCGCCAGTTCCGGCGGCAGAGCGGAGAGATCGGGGCGGCGCTCGCCGGTGAGAAGGGCGGCGAGGATGCGACCGAAGGCGTGCATTTCTGGCGCGCTTCGGGTGATTGCAGGCTTTGCACGATGCCCTGCATTTGTTCGACGAGCTGCGGCGGCGCGTTCGGCTGGCAGGCGAAGACGACGAATTTGAGCAGATCATCTAGGGTTATGACTTGCGCTTCGTCTGCGGTTTCTTCTTGCTGCGTTGTTGCCTCACTTGTCCGTAATACAAAACATCTTCTTTTTCAAGACACTTTGCACCGCTGTTTACAAGACACAGGTGTAGGTGTTCAAACTCGTTAAAATTTTCTTTCCGTGCAAACATCTTTATTTATGTCTAACTTGAATAGATGTTTTCCATCCACCGTACTCAATAGTTTTGTATACTTATCAATCTGCATAGGACACTGTTTGTTGACATCCCGAGAAATCGTCTCAAAGATTGCTTTTATTTGGTCCGCCTGATATACTTCACTTTTATTTGATTGATATTCGTTTGTGTGCTTTCTTGTTGTCAAACGGCCCAATTCCTTGCCAACACTGCTCAAGATGACGAATATAAAAAAGACGGCCAAAGTCCTGACTACTTTTCCCAGCCTCTTCCTCTTTTTGTATATAGTTTCCGTTTTAGGATAAGATTTTAAAAACGATGCATCTCGATTAGGAAATGGGACTAAAATCGTAGCCCCACATTTATGACATTTACTCCTCTGCCCAATCTGTTCACGTCGTGCTGAACATTTACTTTGGCAATTTGGACAACTAAAATGGATATTCATGGGTGCTTTTCGATTGCTGAGATACCGAAAAAATCTATTTTCGATTTTGGATTGCTATACTAGCACGGCCAAGTTGGCATACTTGATGCTTTATTGTACTTCCCAACCAGCCTTTGTGAATAGGTTTCTGAAAAATTGCAAAATGTTTTTAATCTGATCATCACAAAAGTTTTTTTTAATGCTCAACTTTCCGTGTACATCAATCTCAATATCTCTTCCCTGTCGGGCTAATCTTCTTAGCTCCTTTTCATCTCTCGATTGCTTAACATCACCATATGCATGAACTATACAATCGCGCACCTTTTGAAGTGTCTTAAGATGCTGCCATTCTGGAAGATGCTGTGGACTGATCTCAACTAGCTTCGTTAAAAATAACTGACTTTGTTCAATTGGGCTACCTCTAAAATCTGATAATGAGATCGATGGCAACTTTTTTTCTTTTTGTAATTCAGAACAAAATACTCGCATTTGTGTTTCTACAAGTATATGAAGCAATACGACAAACGAATATCGGGATACCCTTACTAATCCTTGGTCATAAGAATACTCAAGATTGCTTTTGAGCGCTGAATATTCCCCATAATATTGTTGCTGGGTGTCAGGAGGGTACGAAGCATCAAGGGCAGCCATTTCCGAAAGCCTAGCCTCTTCCATTTTCGATTCTACGAGTTTGAAATATTCTTCAACGAAACTAATGGCCAATTCAGCATTGTTTATTCGTGGATCAAAATCGGGGAATGACATATTTTCTCCTAAATTTGATTTTTATAAGTACCTGCAATCAAAAGAATTTCCAGACAAACCAACCAAAATTTGTGAAAATTTCGATAATTTGAGGAAAGAAGATGTACGAACAGGACAAATCAGAAGAAACGTGGCAGGGGCCTCTACAAACAATTACTCGTAGTAGAGATACTACTTTGGCATCGACGCAATCCTGATGAGGCGTATCATGCTCATGGTTTTGCGCAAGCGCCGGCGCACGCTGAGGCCGCGGGCAAAGAGATGGCCGCTTTCATCGGCGAGCAATTCCCATGGCAAACGCAATACGCGCGGATCGGTGGCATCGATGGTCACAAGCTTGCTTTCGCCCTCGGCATCAAGAAATTGCTGCCAGAGCTGGGCGGCTTCGCGCTCGCGGGTGGCGCTTTCCAACAAGCTGCGTCCCCAGTCTTCGAGCCTGGCTTCGATGTTCTCCGCGCGCAGATAATCCGGGCCGGTGGGCCAAACGGAGAATGTTTCCGAATACCAGCGCAAATCTGCCAGCACGGCGTCATCAAGTGGCGGTTGATATTCAGTTTGCTTGGTCGATGTTCCGGTATCGGGGCGAAACAAAGAGACTTTGATCGGAGTGTGTTCTTGCTTTTCGTTCGATTCAAAGCGAAGGGAGAGTTCGAGCATAAGCCCCTCATGAGGGAAAGGGTTCAATTAAAACGGAATCAAACCGTCCGGACGGTAAACTGCAAGATAGCGCAAAATATGGAAAAAGGCAACAGAGAATTCTACTTTCAATAGCGGCCCACAAGGGCGTTGGCTAAAAATAAGGTAATACCTCTTGCAATTTCATTTTGCCGGAGTTATTTTATTGTACAACTTCGCCGAAACGTTTATGCCCGCGAAGATTTTTTAATTTGGCGGGGCCGTCGGCGTTTCAGTGCCATAAATCGTGCAATGCTATCTGACTTCCGGAGAGAGGAAAACGCATGGAACCGCGACTCGTTGAAATTCTGAAAAAAATCGCTGGCTATCGTCAAGAGGTTATTGATTTTGAAACGCAACTAACCAAGATTCCCGCACTGGGGCCGGAGAGCGGCGGCGACGGTGAGCGCGACAAAGCCGCGTTTGTGAAAGACTGGGTCAGCCAATCTTTGCGGCCGGATGATTTGCAAGAATATCGCGCGCCCGATACACGGGTTTCTTACGGCTACCGGCCCAATCTCGTCGCGATGTTTAATGGGCATTCCGATCAGCGCACGGTGTGGATCATGACGCATCTCGACGTCGTACCGCCGGGCGACCTGTCGAAATGGACGGGCGATCCGTGGACGGTGCGCGTCGTTGATAACAAGCTCATCGGCCGCGGAGTAGAAGACAATCAACAGGGAGTGACTTCGTCGATGTTTGCCATTAAAGCTTATCGCGATCTCAAGATCACGCCGCAAAATCGCGTCGGCTTGGTGTTTGTCGCGGATGAGGAAACCGGCAGCCAATACGGCATTCAATATTTAATCGACGAGCACCGCCATCTGTTCAAACCCGACGACATCATTATCATTCCCGACGCCGGCGACACGAAGGGCACGATGATCGAAGTGGCGGAAAAAAGTATTTTGTGGCTGCGCTTTCACACGCAAGGCAAACAGACGCACGGCTCGGTGCCGGAATACGGGCGCAATGCGCACAAAGCCGCGAGTTATTTGGCGGTGCGCCTCGAGACACTTTACAAAAAATTCAACAAGCGCGACAAGATGTTCAGCCCGCCGATCTCGACGTTTGAGCCGACGAAGCGCGAGGCCAACGTGCCGAACGTGAATACGATTCCGGGCGAGGACGTGATGTATTTCGATTGCCGCATTCTGCCGTATTATAAAATCACCGAGGTGATGAAAGCGGTGAAAGCGCTGATGAAGGAGACCGAGAAAAAATTCAAAGTTAAAATCGCCGTCTCGTATGCGCAGCATGACCAGGCCGCGCCGCCGACTTCGCCGGAGGCGCCGGTGGTGAAAGTGATTACGGCGGCGATGAAAGCCTTGCGCAAAAAACGCCCGAAGCCGATGGGCATCGGCGGCGGCACGGTGGCGGCTTATTTTCGGCGCGCCGGATTTCCGGCGGCGGTGTGGTCGACAATGGCAGAAACGGCGCACAGTCCGGACGAGTATTGTTTGATTGAAAATATCCTTGACGATGCCAAAATTTTTGCGCATATTTTTTCACAACGGCTTTAAACTTGAATTACCTAAAAATTTGGTATCCGGATTTATCGAATTTTCCGGATTTTAAACGACGAGTGAAATTTCATGGCTAAGACGAAGATTGCAAAAAAATCTGCTCGCAAAAAAGTCCTCAAGAAGATTTCGACAAGAACTCAGAATAAGCGTCAAACCGTAAGACCGCAGAGAACGATTGCTCCAACTGTCATCACGCCGAAGAAAAGCGCGGGGCTGGCAAAAAAACTTGAAGCGGCAGCGCGCACGGCGCTGGAAACGTGTCTGGCGGTGAAAGCCGGCGAAACGGTTTTAATCGTCACCGACGAGCCGAAACGCGAGATCGGCATGGCGATTTGGCGGGTGGCGAAATCCATCGGCGCGGAGGCGATGATCGTGGAAATGATGCCGCGCACGCGCAACGGCGAAGAGCCGCCGGCGCCGATTGCGGCGTTCATGGCGGCGAGCAGCGTGGTGTTGTGCCCGACGAGCAAATCATTGACGCATACCGCGGCGCGACGCGAAGCCTGCGCGCACGGCGCGCGCATTGCCACGCTGCCGGGAATTACGGAAGACATGATGATTCGTTGCTTGGGCGCGGATTATAAAGCGATTGCACAGCGCAGCCAGCGTCTCTCCGAAGTTTTAGAAAGCGGCGATGAAGTTCACGTCACGAGTCCGGCGGGAACCGATATTAGAATGAGGCGCGGCGACCGCCACGCTAAACCGAATACGGGATTTTATCACCACGCCGGTGAAAACGGCAATTTGCCCGCGGGCGAAACTTTCTTTGCGCCGCTCGAGGGCACGGCGAATGGCGTCGTCGTTTTCGACGGCGCCATGGCCGGCGTCGGCAAAGTGAAAAAGCCGATTCGCATCGTGGTGCGTGAGGGCTTGGCCGTTGAAATTACCGGCGGTGAAGAAGCGCAAAAGTTGATCGAACTCATCAAGCCGCTCGGCGAGGCGGCGCGCAATATCGCCGAGCTGGGCATCGGCACGAATGATCGCGCGCAAATCACCGGCCATATTTTAGAAGATGAAAAAGTGCTGGGCACGGTGCATATCGCGCTCGGCGACAACATATCGATGGGCGGCAAAGTCTCGGTGCCAAGCCATCTCGACGGCCTGATCATGCAGCCGAGCGTGACGGTCGATGGCCGGCTGATTATGCAAGCCGGGAAATTACTGATTACGTAACGCAGACTGCCAGTCTGCAAACTAATAAATCTTCGCCGTCGTGATCGTTGCTGCGGAGCAATATGATTAATTATCAGAAAACGCGCCACCTTGAACAAAATCGAAAAACTCGCGAAGCTCGTGTTGTTGGATTGTTTGGAGCTCCAACCGAAACAGTCCGTGCTGCTCGTTTCCGAAGTTAAACAAACTCATGCGGCCCTGGCTTTTCATACGGTCGCGGCCAAAGCGCATCTCGAATTGATCTCCCACCTACTCGCCGACCGCTCCAACAGCGAGCCGAAGCTCTCCGCTTTTTCAAAAAATTTAATTCAAGCGGCGGAATTGAGTATCATCATTTTACCCAAACTCGATGGCGCGAGTTTGAATTGGCTGCGCCAACAAAATCGCACCAAAGTCGTCGTCTTTTCGCAGATTGACGACGAGGCGGTTTTATCGAGTTTAGAGGCGGATCAACGGCAGTTGCGCGAACGCAGCCGCAAACTGGCGGATATTCTCTCGATTGGGCGCGCTTTGCTGCTCACTGCCGGCAACCCCGCCGTGGCGGGGCTCAAAATGTCGATTGCGCAAAATCGTGGCAGCGCGGAGATGATCCCTTTTCCGGCGGAGACCAATTTTGTTTCCCTGCCGCTCGGCCGCGCTTTTATCACGCCGGTGCTCAATACTATCGAAGGCGAAATCGTTCTGGATCATTTATCCGGCAACGGCGCCGGCAGCGCCGCGGAAATTTATCTCAAAATCGTCGATGGCCGGATGACCATCATCAAAGGCGGCAAGCCGGCGGATGAGCTGCGCCGGCGCTTGCGTCATGCGGGCGCGAATGCGCGCCAGGTCGTGGAAATCGGTTTTGGCTTGAATGACAGGGCGCGGCTGGGAGCTTCGGCCAGCGAAGATGAAAAAGTGCTCGGCGCCGCCCATCTCGGTTTTGGGCGCACGGTGAGCGGCAGCAAAATTCCAGAAATTTTTGCGCAAGGCTTATTGCAAGCCCCAAGCGTGACGATCGACGGCAAGAAGATTATTGAAGGCGGGAAAATTTTATTCGGTTGATTCGAAATAAAAAAGTGGGCGAGGCCGCCCACTTTTTATTTTTCGCAGAGGCAAAAAAACTTATTGCTTCACGACCCAAACTTTGATGAACGCTTGCACCTCGGGATGCAGTTTGACGGGGACTTCATAAAAGCCCAGCGCTTTAATCGGCTCATCCAGTTGAATCTTGCGCTTGTCAATTTCAAAGCCTTTGGCGACGAGCATGTCCGCAATGTCCTGGCTGGTGACGGAGCCAAACACGCGATCTTCTTCACCGACGGCGACCGTGGCCGTCACCGAAACGCCGTCGAGCTTTGCCTTCAAAGCTTCGGAGATTTTTTTCTCGCGATTCTTGCGGGCTTCCAAACGGTGTTTATCGTGCTCAAACATTCGCAGGGTGCGATCGGAGGCGACCTCGGCAATACCGCGCGGAATCAAAAAATTCCGGGCATAGCCGTCTTTCACGTTGACGATCTTGCCGGCGTCGCCGAGCGCGTCAAAATCCTGCCGGAGAATGACTCTCATATTTTAAAATCCCTGTTTAATGAAATTTTCCAAATTTATTTGACGATTTCAGCGATATAGGGAATCAAGGCGAGATGCCGCGCGCGCTTGATCGCCGTGGTCAACATCCGCTGATGATGCGCACACGTTCCGGAGGTGCGGCGAGGAATAATTTTTCCTTGCTCCGTGGTGAAACGCACCAAGCGCTTATCATCTTTATAATCGACGAAAACTTCTTTTTCTTCACAAAAACGACAGATCCGACGTTTTCTCAACATTGTGGAACTCCAAATTGGGATGGGGTTGTAACTGATTCGGAGTGCTCCGCTCGTCCAGTTTTACCGGGCAACGGGGCAATGTCAAATTCTGAACTTCCGATTCAATTGATTAAAGTTTTAAATTTTCGTAGCCAAAATTAAACTCATTGGCGGCGTTAGGTTTGCCGGTTTCAGATGCGGGCGCCGGCGTTTCCTCGAGACTGGACGACGCTTCGTGCGCTTCATCCATCGCGACGCCGTCTAACTCCACGAGGTCGGGCATCAACTCGCCGGAAGGATGGCGCTTGTTCAAAAACTGAATACGCCGAGCTTTGATTTCCACGACGTTTTTGCTGCTGCCGTCTTCGTTTCGCCAGATGCGGCTTTGCAGCTCGCCATCAACCAAAACCGCGCTGCCTTTTTGCAAGTTCTCCGCGCAACTTTCGGCAAGTTTATACCAGGCCACGACGCCGACGTAACACACATTTTCTCGCCACTGGCCGGTGTTATCTTTGAAACGACGATTGGACGCGATGTAAAAATTCGTGACCGGCGTGCCATTCGTCGTTTTCCGAAAAGACGGCGCCGTGGTGAGATTACCAGCGATCATCACCGAATTAATATCCGGCATTTTTAAATCCGCCATAGTCTTTTCCTCACCTGTAATCTCCAAGCTCACCTTTTCCAAAACCAAACGTTTGTTAACAGGGGTGAGGCGGGCGGCGCGATCAAAATCTCGCCGCTTTAGACAACAGCCACCTCGCCGACAACGACGGGAACTTCGTCCCAAACCTCGCCATTCTTCGCGGCGGCTTCGGCTTTCGCCTTTTTCTCTTCGCTCTGCAGCGCCTTCGGATCAACCTTGATCGTCAAGTTGCGCACCACGGCCTCATTCAAGCGGTATTCCCGCTCCAAAAGCACAGGCACCGCCGCCGGCGCCTCGAAGCGAATGTGCGCATAGAAACCATATTGTTTTTTATTGATCTCATAGGCGAGACGACGCTTGCCCCAATCTTCAACTTTGACGATTTTGCCGCCGTGGTTGGAAATAAAGTTGGAAATCTTTTCCTGCTGGTGGCGCACTTCATCTGCTTTCAGGGTGGAGTCGATGACCACCGTGGTTTCATAAAGCTTCAAACTGTTTTCACCTCCTTGCGAGTTTTATTTTGTTTCAGATCATGGCAAAGCCTGCGGCCGTGGGCTAAAGCTTTGCGCTCCGGGGTTTAGGCGTTAAATTTATTCATGACCATTTGGATGCCGTCTTGCACAAAACTTAAGACGGCCTCAACGGCGCGATCAAAAATTTCCGGCAGAAGTTTTTGATCGGCTTTAGAAAAAGTCGCGAGAACGTAATTGGCCATTTCGCCTTTTTCAAACGTCGCGCCAATGCCCAAGCGAAGACGCGCGACATTATCGTCGCCGAGATGCTGAATGACGGAGGCCATACCGTTATGCCCGCCGTCGCTGCCGGCGGAACGCAGTCGCAGCTTTCCAAGTGGAAGTTGGAAATCATCAAAAACAATCAGAACGCGCGACAAGTCGATATGAAAATAATCCGCCGCGTGGCGCACGGCCATCCCGCTGTTGTTCATGTAAGTCATCGGCTTCAACAACAACAAATCGTTTGGCGCCGTACCGGCGGCC
>Ga0247727_10010285_pt1 | contig 16617 bp, 18 predicted proteins | sample WisWelCaveWW1625_FD_202498 | JGI IMG/M metagenome (GOLD analysis project Ga0247727, IMG submission 202498) | Biofilm microbial communities from Wishing Well Cave, Virginia, United States - WW16-25 | ecosystem: Environmental > Aquatic > Deep subsurface > Groundwater > Cave microbial mat | place... | reverse complement strand
GCCTTTACAAGAAATAGTTTTGCCGGCGAATAGTTTTGCTATCATGCTTTTGCGCTTCGTTTAGGAGCATCAATGGAAAATCTCAAAAATATTATGAGCAATCCCGACAACATTCCGGTGGTCGGGTTGCTCTTTCTACTCATTTTTTATGTTTGGCTGTGGTGGAAGCAAGCGCATGCGAACGACACGCGCATCGCCAACGGCGAGTACGGCAAGATGAAGGAAGAGAATCAAGACCGTATTCACACCTGGCCCTATCTCACGCGCGTGGAGTTTCTTTCCTCGATCATCTTGATGATCATTCTCACCGTGTGGTCCATCGTGCTCGATGCGCCGCTCGAGGATCCGGCGAATCCTTCGCGCACGCCCAATCCTTCCAAAGCGCCATGGTATTTTCTCGGCCTGCAAGAAATGCTGGTTTACTTCGATCCGTGGATTGCGGGCGTGGTGTTGCCGACAATCATTATCGTCGGGTTGATGGCGATTCCGTACATCGATCTCAATAAAAAGGGCAACGGCTATTACACTTTCAAAGAACGCAAGTTTTCGATTTCGATTTTCATGTTCGGCTTTCTCATTCTGTGGATCTCGTTGATCATTATGGGCACGTTCCTGCGCGGGCCCGGTTGGAATTTCTTCGCGCCGTGGGAGTTGTGGGACGCGCACAAAGTCGTGGCCATGACCAATGTGGATTTGCACGAGCACTTCGGCATTCGCTCCAAGCTCGGCGCGAATATTTTCGGCTTCGTCATCATCGCGCTGTACTTCGGCTTGATGCCCTTTGTATGGTATATGAAAGACAAGCTCGGCTTTTTGAAGAAGCTCGCGCCCACGTTGAACGAGCTCGGCCCGTTGCGCTACAACGTCACGGCCTTTCTCTTTCTGTGCATGATGGGCCTGCCGATCAAAATGTTTTTGCGCATTGCGTTCAACATCAAATATATTTGGGTGACGCCGTGGTTTAATGTATGAGCAATTGGCTAAAGACAAAACGATTTCCGGCAAAACTATTCATTCCTGCTTTATGATCGTTTTGACCCTAATTGTTTTGCCTTAAAAAATCTTTATTTTATTCTGAGCTTGAAAAGCTAATCGCATAAGAAAAAGGAGCCGGTTTTGGCCAAGAGATCAGATACTCCCATTGAAGAACGCGATTATAGCACGAGATACTTCTGGTGCAGCTTAATACTGATGGGGACCACGTTTTGGGCCGTGTTCGATATGATTTGGGTGCGCTCGCCTTGGCAACGCACGCAGATGCAGTTCAATGAAATGGAACACGGCCAACTCGTGACCGTGTGCGATGAGCTTGTAGCGCAAATGGACAAAGACGCATACGCCGCGCTGGAAAAAAGCCTGGAAGAAGCGCGCGCAGAATTACAAGGCGAAGCCTATCAAAAAGCTTTGGCTGATTCCGCGAAAGTTGCGCGCGAAATTGCCGACGTGGTGCAGGCCTATCGTTTCTCCAAAAGCGAGGCCGACGCGGAATACTATCTTTTTAAGGAAGCGCAGTACCACAAAGAGGAGAGCGGCTATCAAGAGCACGGCAATAAATATCGCGCCGATAGCGCCAAAGCCGTGGAATGGAAAGTCAAATGGGACGATGCGGAAGCGCGTAAATTAGAAATTCAAACCACGCTCGCCGGCTCTCGGCAAAAAATCACCGAAACCCGCGCGCAAATGACGGCCATGACGAAGGACATTGACGATCTCGCTTTTCGCCTCGATCGCATCAATGAGCGCAGTATCAAAATTCAACAAGTCGTGATGCCGGAGTTCGTGAAAGGCAATTTTACAAATTTTCTCAACAACGTCGATCGCTGCCACACTTGCCACACGGCCATCTCGCGCAAAGGTTTTGAAAACCTTGAGCAGCCTTTCGCCACGCACCCGGCACTCGACACGTTGCTCAAAATCCATCCGATAGAAAGATTCGGCTGCGCGCCATGCCATGACGGACAAGGCTCGGCATTGCAAAGCGTAAAATTCGCGCATGGCGAGGTGAAGCATTGGGAGCATCCGCTGTTGCGCGGCCCGTTTGCCTATTCGGGCTGCAATAAGTGCCACGCGAACGAGTTGCGCACCGATCATGCGCCCAGCTTGAACAAATCGAAACGCATGTTGGTCGATCTTGGCTGTTACGGCTGCCACGAAATTCGCGGCTTTGAAAATGCCGAACGCATCGGCCCGAGCCTCGCGCGCATCTCGCAAAAGCTTGAGCCGAGCTGGGTCTATGGCTGGATGCGCAACAACCGCGAATTCCGACAGCACACGCGCATGCCCAATCCGATGTATACACACCAGGAAGCGCTCGCGGCTACAGCTTATATTTACAGCGTCTCTGAAAAAGGCTCGTGGACGCCTGCGCGCATGACTTCACAAGGCAACGCAGCCAACGGCGAAAAACTTATCTCCACCGTCGGATGCAAAGCTTGCCACGTGGTAACTGAAGAAGATCGCCAAGCGCGCACCAACGGATTGAGCTACGACGTTGCGCCCGATCTCGGTGTCGTCGCTACGAAGGCCAAGCCCGAGTGGTTATATGATTGGATCAAGAACCCCAAGCATTTTTCGCCCGATACTCGCATGCCCAATTTGCGCCTCTCCGATCAGGAAGCTGCGGATATCGTTGCGTATCTCGGGCAAATTTCTCGCAACGCGACTTTGCCGGAAAATTACAAAGCTTCGCGGTCTGATTTGACTGACGTAAACCTCATCAAAGACGGTCGCGCTGTAGTGCGAAACTTTGGCTGTCAAGGCTGTCACGTTATTCCCGGCTTGGAAAACGAAGGCCGCGTTTCGGTTTCATTAAATGAATTTGGCGCCAAGACCGTTGAAGAACTTTTTTATGGTGACGCGCTTGCGAATAGAGCAGTTGAAAAAACGTGGGAGAGTTGGACTACCGGCAAGCTGAAGAACTCGCGCTTGTATGCGACTGAGGCCGTGATTCAACGCATGCCGAATTATCAAATGGCGGATGAAGATGCCACGACCATGGCCGTGCTGCTGCGTTCGTGGGATGGCCGCGTTTTCGGCGAGCGTTATGTGAAGCCTTATCACGGCAAAGATGAAAATATTCACAAAGGCCGTTTGCTCGCGCGCCAGCTCAATTGCACCGGCTGCCACGTCATCGAAGGCGAAGGCGGAGACATTACGCCCTCGTTGATTTCCGCTTTGATGAAAGATGGGCTTGATGAAACCGCAGCCTCGGCGTATGCGCCTCCCAATCTTTTGGGTGAAGGTCAGAAAGTGCAAAGCGAATGGCTCTTCCACTTTTTGAAAGAGCCGCAAACCGGTCAGATTCGTCCATGGCTGCGCACGCGTATGCCGACTTTTGAATTGACCGATCAAGAAGCCAACACGCTCATCAACTATTTCAAATCACTCTCGAACGAAATGACCGGCTTCACATTTTTGCCGAACTATGAATTGACCTCGGCGCAAAGAGCCGGAGCTTTGCAACTCGTTGCGCCGGATAATCTCGCGTGCTTCTCATGCCATCAACAAGGCAGCAAAAAGCCCGAAGGCCCGCCCGACGGTTGGGCGCCCGATTTGGCAATGGCAAAAGATCGCCTCGATCCGAATTGGATTGCGGCCTGGATTCGCGACCCGCAAGCTTTGATGCCCAACACGCGCATGCCCTCGTTCTATCCGGATTCTTATCCGCCCAACGTTCTTGACGGCGATCCGGAAAAACAAATCACGGCATTGCGCAATTATCTTTTGAGTTTGGGACAATAAAAAATCTTTTTTTGTAAGCGGATTTTTTCTGTATGCGGATAAAGCAAAGGCCGTATCCGCTTACAGCAAAATCCGCTTACAAAAAAGCCTTTGTTTTAAAGCAACGATCCCTATGGCGGATTTTTCTGTGTGCGGATAAAGCAAAGGTCGTATCCGCTTACAGCAAAATCTGTTTACAAAAAAGCCTTTGTTTTAAAACAACGAATTCTTTTTAATAGATAAAAGGAGTCCGAACTTGTCCGAAGAAAAGAAAGCCCCGGAAAAAGCCGCCGAACCCGCAGCGCCAACCACTGCCAAACCCGGTTCCCGCTCAACTTTGACCAAGCCTCTCGAACCCGGCTCCATTTGGATGAGTCGCCGCAACTTTCTTTCACGCGCCGGTTGGGCCGCCTTCTTCAGTTTTTTAGGAACCATGCTGCTCGGCTCGATTCGCTACATGTTTCCGCGCGTGTTGTTCGAGCCTTCCACGGTTTTCAAAGCAGGCTTCCCCGGTGATTATCCCATCGGCGCGGTGAGCACGAAATGGGTGAAAGATTACCGCACGTGGATTGTGCGCAATGACAAAGGCTTCTTTGCGATCTTCGCGCAATGCACGCACCTCGGCTGCACGCCGCGCTGGCTCGAGGCCGAAGGCAAATTTAAATGCCCCTGTCATGGCAGCGGGTTCACGATGGACGGCGTGAACTTCGAAGGCCCGGCCCCGCGTCCGCTCGAACACGCCAAGATTGCACTTTCCGAAGACGGCCAACTGCTCATCGACACCAGCATTCGCTTTCGCGAAGAGTTGGGCCAATGGAAGAACGACGAGGCATTTTTGAATTACGGCGTGTCGTGAGCAACAATAACTCATCTCATTTTGTCATTCAGAAGGAATCTTTTTAAGCACTGGAAAAAGTGGTTATACTTAAAAAGATTCCTCCTGAATGACAGCCCAAAGAAGAAAACGAGTCCCCTCTGAATCGCGCGTTCTGGTACATCGCCAAAGCTTTACAAGTTCTCGGGCTGTTGATCGTTCTGGTTGGCATTCTCACAGGCTTGAGCAATCCCCTCGGCGACGCCGAATTCCGAGCCGAAACGCGTTCTGCCATTATCGGCGTCGTCGTCTTTGGTGTAGGCTGGCTCATTGAAAAAAAGTTCGCCGACTAGCATGCAGAAAACTCTAGCCATGATTCTCGCGGGCGGGCGCGTCGATGAGTTGTCCGTGCTCACCCAATTTCGCCCCAAGTCCGCGGTTCCCTTTGGCGGCCTCTATCGCGTCATTGACTTTCCCCTCAGCAACCTCATGCACTCCGGCATCGAGAACGTCGGCATTCTCTCGCAATATCGCTCCTTCTCGCTCATCAATCACATCGGCAACGGCGCCGCGTGGGAAATGGTCGGGCGCGATCGCGGCGTGTCGATTCTGCCGCCGTATACCGCGCACACGCTTTCGCATTGGTATCGCGGCAGCGCGGATGCGGTGTATCAAAACCAAGAGTTCATCCGCATGCAGCGCCCCGATCTCGTGCTCGTGCTCTCCGGCGATCACATCTATTCGATGAACTACAATCCCGTGCTCGAATTTCATCGCAAGCACGACGCTGATTTGACCATGGCCTTCACCAAAGTGCAGCATGCGCAAGCGCAACGCTTCGGCGTGGGCGCGATTGAGAACGGCGACCCTGAAGGCGGCAGGCTATTGAAGTACAGCGAGAAACCCGAAGCCTGGCCGGAAGATTCCACCTGGGCTTCGATCACGATCTATCTCTTCAAGCCGGAAGCGTTGTTCAAAGTTCTCTCCGAGCATGCGCGCCTCGGGCCTAAATCCTATGAATTCGGCAAGGACATCATTCCCATGATGGTGGAAAACTATCGCGTGTTTGGCTACAAATACGAAGGCTATTGGGGCTACACGCGCACGATCGATGAATACTGGACGACCAGCATGGACTTGCTCGGCGACGCACCGCTCATCGATCCCGGCAAATGGAAGGTGCGCACCAATCTCGAGCACAACGCCACGCGAGACAAAGCGCCGGCGTGGATCGGCTCTGAAGCGCAGATTGAAAATTCGCTCATCTATAGCGGCTGCCGTATCAACGGTCGCGTGAAAAACAGCATACTCTTTCCCGGCGCGGAAGTCAGCGAAAATTGCGTGGTCGAAGATTCCATTTTAATGTTCGACAGCAAAGTGCAAAGCGGCGCCACGTTGCATAAAGTCATCACCGATGCGCGCGTGCGCATTGGCAGCGATTGCGCGCTCGGCCAGGGCGACGCCACGCAGCCGAATGAAGAATATCCGCACCTTTTGCGCACCGGCATTACGCTCATCGGTCACGGCGCAAAAATTCCCGCGCGCCGAAAGATCGGCACCAATTGCATCGTGCATCCGGAGTTGGTGGAAGAGCAGTTCCGACAGATGGAGTATGAGTCGGGGGTGTCGATTTTGTGAAGTGGCAATTGTGTGGATACTACCCCCACAGATTTTGCTTGAAACAACTGCGAAACGAACGAAACTTCAAAGGGAGACAATGACATGAAGCGGCCCATTGATGATCCGGTTAAATTGGCACCAAAGAGTAATTCAGAGGAGGAGGAAGAATGGGAAGATGAGGAAGAAGAGATAGAGGAGGAGGAAGACACAGAAGAGGAAGAGGAAGCAGAGGAGGCAGAAGGTGATGATGATACTCTTGGGATAGATGAAGCACAAAAACGTGCCAAAGAGTTGGCACAAATGCAACCACACTTTTTGATGGCCTATACGGCTGCGCTACTTGAGCAATTACTTGCTGCTCATTTAAATAGCACTAGCACTGAGCAAATTTTAGAAGAACTCAAATGGATGCAAGGAGACTCTGAAGGTGGCGGTGGCGTATATATCAAATCACGCCGCAGATAAGAGACCTCAGATCTTGATGCGAGGATGGAACAGCAAGCGGGAATCGGGCAGAATTTAAGATGCGGCAGGGAAAAGATATTTTACCGAAATAACTCAGAGTGCGAGCCGGTGCGAATCAGAATGATCTCGCTCTCCGTGCTTTGATAAATCAACAGCCAATCTGGCTCGATGTGGCATTCTCTGCAATCCTTGAATTGTCCGGCAAGCTTGTGATCTTGGTATTTGCTTTCCAAGGGTTCCTGGGCAACAAGCTTGGCGATCAACGCCTCGAATTTGCTTTCATCCTTTCCCTCCTGCTTCAAAATTTTTTTGTAATCCTTTTTGAAGCGCGAGGTGAAGACCGGTTTCTTGCTCATGCGCGAAGCTTTCTAAACAAGTCGTCGACGTCTTCGCATTCCGTCAAATCCTTTCGCGCTTCAGCATCTTGGATCGCTTGCAGGGTTTCATCGTTGGGTATTTTAAGATCGAACGGCAGCTTTCGCTCAAGCTTCACGGCGCGATAAAAAAGCTTGATGGCTTCCATCGGAGTCAACCCCATTCCTTGAAAAATCGTCTCAACCTCATCTTTTAATTGAGGCTCAATTTTGACTTTGACCGTTGCCAAGCTTGCCATGATGCCGCCTTTTCTTTTCAAAATCTCACGGGAAGAGAAGAGTGATTTCAACGCTAATCTAGACTGTTTCGTGTAAAAAACAAGTGCAGGTTCGGCTTGATAAAAACTTCCTTGCATTGCTCAAGCATTGTGCTAAATTTCCCCACAGAAAAGTTGCCGTTCGTTGATCGAAATAAGCCATGAGCTTCGACATTGCTATAGCTGACAGCGCTTTTGATGATTTAGCATGGCTCAAAAAGTTTGAACGTGTGACAATTCTTGAAGCCATTGACACCCAACTTTCTCATGAGCCTGCGAAGGAGACGCGCCATCGCAAGCCCCTGCGCGAAACGGCTTTCTCTCGATGGGAATTGCGCGTCGGGAAATATCGCGTTTTCTACAACGTTGACGAAGACCGCAAAACAGTGGACGTAACCGCCGTCGGCTTCAAGGAGCACAATACGCTGTTCATTCGCGGAAAGGAAGTGAAGATATGAAAACCATAGAACTCACAGCAACACTGCCACCACTTAGTGAAGTTTTGCAGTTCGCCCAAAACGAGAATGTCCTTCTCAAAGGACAAAACGGCGAACAATTTCTGTTGGCCTCGCTTGATGATTTCGAAGCGGAAGTCGAAAGCCTGCGCTACAATGACGACTTCATCGCCTTTTTAGACGCGCGCGCCAGAGAACCGAAAATTCCATTCGCGGAAGCGAAGAAACGATTATTAGAACAAGATTGAGCGCTTCAGATTATGACGACCGCTGTTCAAAATATTCTTAGCTCGTATGAAGCACTGTCGGAAATCGAGAAGCAAGAGCTCGCATTCGAAATCTTGCGCCGCAGTCGAGCCTTCGATCTTCCTCCGCTCTCTGATGAGGAACTTGGCTCGCACGCGCATGAGCTTTTTCTAAAACTCGATAAGCAAGAAGAGAAAAGCCGTTTGGGCAAAAAGTAAACGCAGCAACTTGGAGAAACCCCATGGCAACAATAAAGACGAGAAAGAAGCCGATGCCGAAACCATTAGACGGCAACATGACGCAAGAGCAACAAGCCTTTCTCCGGAAACGCGCGCAACTGTTGCAGCGCTTCGAGGGAAAGTATGTGGCGCTTTATCGCGGGCGTGTGGCTGGTCATGGAACGGACGATGAAGAATTGGCGCTGCGCACGTTCAACAAATTGGGCGACGCTCCATTTTATATCGCTAAAATTGAGAAAGAGCCGACGGTTTACGAACTTTGACTTTTGAAATCAAAGATTAGTAAAAGGTAAAAGCATGACGACATTTGAACAGATTGAAGACAAAGCTCTGCAGCTCTCGGAAGAAGATCGTGCGAAGCTTGCACAGAAGCTCTTGCTGAGTCTCGACGACGTACTTTCCGAATCCGAGATCGCCGAGGATTGGTTGGTAGAGGCGCAGCGTCGCGCAAGGGATTTGGATGCCGGCACGGTCCAACCAATTTCTGCCGAAGAGGTTCGCCGTAAAGCGCGGGCACTACTCCGGTGAGTTACGTATTTCATCCCGCAGCCGAAGCCGAGCATCTTGACTCCGTCGCATTTTATGAATCACGGTTGCCAGGGCTTGGTGCGGCTTATTTGATTGAATTTGAAAACGTGATGCGCCGTGTGTGCGATGGCCCAAATCGCTTTCCAATAGAGAGGGAACCGGACATACGACGGATACGCATGAACCGCTTCCCATTCACGGTATTGTATCGACTAAAGGGCGGCATCGTTGAAGTTCTTGCTGTAGCGCATCACAGCCGGCGACCTCAGTATTGGTTGGGGAGGCTCGATTTGTGATAGTTTAGAGGTGAAAGATGAATCTCCGACCGATCAAAAATGACGCAGACTACGCGGCCGCACTTGCAGAGGTCTCGCGTTTATTCGATGCGCGCCCTGAAACTCCGGAAAGCGATCTTTTGGAAATACTGACAACGTTGGTCGAAGTGTATGAAGACCGGAAGTATGACATACCTTTGCCCGATCGGGTCGAAGCTATCAAGTATCACGCGGCAAGCTGTGGCTTGTCTCTTCACGAATTGGAACAGCATCATATAATCTTCATCCGGCCCGAGCTTGCAGCTACGCCCATCACGCAAAAGATAGCCAATATGAATCTGTCCGTCTCTGATTGGAGCAGCATGGAGCAAGAAATCGCATGAGAAAAACCCTCGGCATGTTGCTCGCGGGCGGTGTTGGTAGCCGCCTCAATATTCTCGCCGCGTATCGCGCGAAACCGGCGGTGCCGTTTGGCGGCTTGTATCGCATCATCGATTTCACGTTGAGCAATGCCAAAAACTCCGGCTTGATCAACCTCGGCATTCTCACGCAATACAAGCCGCTCTCGCTCATGGATCACATCGGCGACGGGCAAGCGTGGGACCTCATGGGACGCATGCGCGGCGCGAAGATTCTGCCCCCTCGCACCGGTGCGAAAGATTCCGATTGGTACAAAGGCACCGCGGACGCCATTCGCCAAAATCTCGACTACATTCAAAACTTCGATTCCGAGCGCGTGCTCATTCTTTCCGGCGATCACATCTATCACATGGATTACAGCCGCATGGTCGAGTTCCACAAAAGCCGCAACGCGGATCTCACCATTGCAATGATGCGTGTGCCGCTCGATCAAGCACATCACTTCGGCATGGGCATCACCAGTGAAAACGACCAGATCGTAGATTGGGAAGAAAAACCCAAACGGGCGCGAAGCACGCTCGCCTCGATGGGCGTGTATGTGTTCAATACAAACTTTCTCTATGATTGCTTGAGCAAAATTTTGGAACATGATTTCGGCAAGAACATCATACCCCACGCCATCGCCAATCATCGCGTCTACGCTTATCATTTTAACGGCTATTGGCGCGATGTGGGAACGCTGCACGCGTATTGGGATGCGAACATGGACATTCTCCGTCCTGATTCCGGCCTTGATCTTTCGGCCTGGCAAACGTATACTAACTTGGAGGAAGAAGGACGATCCGGAGATCGTCCCCCCACGCGCATCAGCAGTCATGCGAAAGTCGAGAACAGTTTCATCTCCCAAGGCTGTGTCATCGAAGGCACGGTTGCGAACAGCATTCTCTCGCCAGGCGTCGTGGTTGAAAAAGGTGCGCGCGTCGAGCACTCCGTGCTCTTGCACGATAGTGTGGTGAAAGAGCGTGCGCAATTGTCTTATGTGATCGCCGACAAGCTCTCGCACTTCGGCAGAAGCAGCAATGTCGGCAGCGGCGACCGCATGAAACCCAATCGCAAAAATCCCGATCATTTAAGAGAGGGGCTGACCGTGGTGGGCAAAAGCGCGGTCGTGCCGAACGATTGCACCATTGGCAGTAATTGTATCATTCATCCCAAAGTCACTGAATCATGCTATGCCGGCAAGGATGTGTCGGATGGCCAAACGATTGAGTTGAAATAAACTTTCAGGAACGCCTGGCCCACGAAACACGCAAAACACACGAAAGAATTTAGTTGTTACATCAAACCGCGAATAAACGCCAATCAACGCGAATTATGAACCGATTTGCGGACATTCGCGTAAATTAGCGGTTACAGAAAATGAGCGCGCCATTTAACTGGCAGCCTTAAACATTCTTTCGCGTTTTTCGTGTGATTCGCGGGCAGCAATCAAGTGAATTTATTCCGCCGCCAGTTCCTTCGCATTGTACTCTTTCTGACCAACTCTGCGTTTCGTCACGTCTATCCTGCGGTCCGGCTGAACGACCTCTAACGCGCACGACATCTCGACCGTGAAAGCCATCATCCTAGCCGGAGGCTTGGGCACGCGCTTGCGGCCCCTCACCTCAACTTGTCCCAAACCCCTTTTGCCCGTTGGCAACCTTCCTATCATCTCACGCCTCATACTCGCTTTGCGAAGGCAGAATATTCACGAATTTATTTTTTTACTGCACTATCAGCCCGAGAGGTTTATCAAAACGCTCGGCAACGGAAAAGCCTTCGACGCGGTGTTTCACTATGAATGCCTCGAAAAAGATTTGAGCACTGCGGGCAGCATCAAATTCATCGGCGAAAAAATCACTGAAACAAGCCTCCTCTTCTCCGCCGACATTCTTGCGGAGGTGCCGGTCGAGGCCATGCTCGGTTTTCACCGCAACCGCAACGCGCTGGTGACTATCGCGCTCCACCCTATGCCCGCGCCATTGCCATTCGGAATCGTGCTGCGTGACCCAAACGGCAAGATCAAACGGTTTCTCGAAAAACCCACTTGGCCGCAAGTTTATGGTGATTGGATAAACTCTGCAGTTTATATCATCGAACCGGAGCTGGTCGATCATATTCCCAATCACGGCGCGCCGTCATTTTTTGAAAAAGAAGTCTTTCCTCCTCTCGCAAAAAAAGGCGCGGCGATTTATGGCTTTCCTTTGAGCGGCTATTGGCGGGACGTGGGTACGCCCGAGGATTTGCGCGGCGCGAATTTGGATTTCTTGCACGGACGCCTTCCGGAGATTATGCTCACCGAAGAGGAACAGCTTGCGCTTCAAAATGGCGGCCGCAAATCATTCCTCGCTGCGCCTTCGAGCACCATCGCGGCCGATGCCATCGTGCAAGATTCCGTGATCGGCAAGAATTGCCGCATCAAAGCCGGAGCCAAAATTTTTCGCAGCGTAATTTTAGATAACGTCAAAATCAAAAGCGGCGCGCAGATCGATGGCGCGATCATCATGAACGACGTGCGTGTCGGAGAGCGCGCCGTAATGGAAGAAGACAGCCTGATCGGTGCGGGAGCGAAATTGAACGAAGCCGTTGTCGTGCAAAAAAATGGCTCAGTTAGGCCGGGTAAAAAAATCGCGCCGAAAAAAATCATCACTGCCGCCAAAGTTTTGCCGACCGGCTATATTCGCCGTTTCGTCGATGGCGGCTGCTTATTAGGCTCCGGTAGCGAGAACTTCTCGTGCGATTTCATGCGTTGGGTCGGCAAGGCGTTCGGACAATATCAGCGCAATCTGCACAAAACTACGTCATCGAAACGGCAAGTCCGCGAAAAGCTCTTCTTGGCAACTTCGAGCCTCGAAGTCTTAAATTTTTGGAAGCTCACGCTCGCACAAGGAATGGCGGCTTCCGGCTATGAAGTCGCTCTCTTGCACGACGTCACGCTGCCGATTGCGAGACGCGAGCTGATGAAAAATGAATATGACGGAGGAATCTATCTCGGTCTAGATGATTTTTCCGGTTTGCTGCGCTTGGTGCTGTTGCACCACAACGGCGAAAATTTTTCCACTTCCGAGGCCTGTGCCCTGGAACGCATCGACGCCTTTGATGAAGCCGCCATCGGCGAGCAATATTGGCTTAATGAAGCGCATGCGCGTGAAGAGTACTTGGACGCCTTGTTGGCCGCCGCAAATCTACAGGAGTCAGAGAGACCTCTTCGCCGCATTACCCTCGGTGTGCTCGACGCGGCCACAGAAAAGGCCGCGCGCCGCTTTTTTGAAAAATTGCGCCAGCCCGTAGAAATCATTTATCGTCCGCTCGAGATCGATACCGACATACGCCGAAGCGTTTTTTCTTTTCAACAAGATTTACAGCGCGCTCGGAATGGCTCGCCGCATTTCATTTTTTTAATGGGATCGCTGGGGGAAAGAGTGCGCGCGCTGCTGCCGGAGAGCAAGACCACACCTTTTGGCGTGAGCGATATTGTGCTTGCTCGAATTTTATCCAATCATAAACAACCAAACAGAAAATTGCTGGAAGGCTGGCTGATGCCGGAAATTTCTCATAAAACCGTTTCGGGCGCAAAATCTTCTTCCTTGCAAATCTCCGGCATGAACTCCAGCATGACCGCGCTCGCACGCGAACGTGGCTTCGATCTTTGGTATGGCTTCGATGGCAATGGCGGCGTCACGGTTTCGGAGTGGTCGGGCTATCACGACGCGCTCATGGCCCTCGCACACGTCTTGCCTTACTTGAATGAAGAAAATTATCAGCTCAGCCGTAACGTCGCGCAGTGCTACTCGAATGCCTATCATCTCCTGCCATGCACAGATGAAGCCAAAGCTCGAGTCGTGCGCAGACTGATTGAAAGCTTTGCGGAGGTGAAAAGCGAAGTGAATGACGGCGTGAAATTCGAGTTAGAATCCGGCTGGGTGCTGGTTCGCCTCTGCGCGGGAAGGGAGGCTTTGGAGGTGTTCAAGTATGAGAAGAAATTCGGCGCTTGTGAAGCGGATAAATCTGAAATCGGGAATCTTTTGCAAAGAATATTAAAGAGCCTTGGCGAATGGATTGAAGAAGCAAAGGAGGAACCTTTTTGAGCACAAGGACAACGTCTCCGGTACTTAAAAAGATTCCTCCTGACAAGAGAAAAAATTGCCTCCCGAAAAATTCTTCAACCCCAAGCCTTCTCTAAAAAAAATAGCTCAATCCCACGCGCACGTTGCGCGGATTGCCAGGTGTGAAGTGCAGCTCCGAAACCGGCTCGGCTTCGTTGCGCAAGCGCGACTCGGTGTCGAACTGCGCTTCGTTCCAATCCACGTCGAAAAGATTTTCGACCACAAGGTTGAGTTTGTATTTGCCGATTTGATAATCGCCGAAGAGATCGAAAACCGTGTAGCCTTTCGCGCGCACCGTGTTGGCTTCATTCGCAGGCCGCTCGCCGACGTGGCGATAGCGCAAGCTCGCGTCAAAGCCGCGGCGCGAACGCACGGTCAATCCGCCGGTGGAAGTGCAGCGAGGAGCTAGGGGAATTTCATTCGCGTCCTCCGGTTCGTTGCGCGCTTCGCCGGTGGAAATGGTGACGTCCGCATCGGCCCAAAGCCATGAAGCCAAGCCGAGTCGCGTTTCCAAATCAATGCCCATACGCCGGGTTCTGCCGCTCAATTCCGTTGTGCCCGCGTCGCCAACGTACACAAACTCGCGTTCCAAATCCAAGCCCCATGCTGCGGCGCCGAAAAGCAAACGTTCGGAGAGCCTCGTGCGGAAGCCGACTTCGCCACCAACTGCGCGCGGTAAAATTTCCGAGCCGCGTTGCGTGGGATCGAAATTCAATGCCGTGAGCGTGTCCGCAATCTGCGACTCGCTCAAGCCGTTGCGCGCGAAGCGACGGCTCAAATCCGCCACACGCTGATTGATGACCACGTCGCGCGCGTCGTTGGAATGAAAGCCCGTGCCGAAATTCAGAAATAAATCAAGCGCGCGCGCCGGGCTGATCACGAGATTGGCTTTCGGGCTCACAATCGTTTCGTGCGAATAACCGGAAGCATGCGGCAGCATTGCGCCCGGCGTTCTTTCAAGGCGATCTTCGACGTTGAATGTGAAATAATCCGCGCGCACGCCAAGCTGCAAGCGCGCCATCGAACTGAAGGTCAAATCTTCCTGCGCCCACAAAAAAAGATTTCTTTCAAAAATTTCGGAATCAACCAGCGGCGAGAGACGCACGCGATCGGGGCTTTCCCACAGCGATACTTCGATATCATCCGCGCGATAACCCGCGCCAAGCGTGGCGTTCGCAACGCCGACGCCGAGATTGTGATAAAAACGATATTTGCCGTTCAAGCCCAAAATCCGGCGGCTATCGGTTTGCTCGATCATGTCGCCGTTGATCGGGTCCTCCAGAAAAAAAGTGAAATTTGAAAACAGCTTGAAGTTGTACTGCGTGGCGTAGGTTTGAATTTGAAAATCGCTATTGCCCGCGCCGCGGCTCGAATATACCATGTTGAGGTTTTGCCGGCCAGTGGTGCCGCCTTCGAGATCATCCAACGCGCCGAAACGATTGATCAGGCCCTGCGCCAGTGCGCGCTCCGGAATTTGGCCGGAAGCATTCCATGCGGAGCTGAAGCTGCTGATATCGAACGAGAGCTTGGAATGCTCCGAAACATGCGTGTGAAATTTTCCAAAAAGATTCAAGCGGCGGAAATCCTGCGGGCTGCTCACCGGTCCGTCGGTTTTATAAAACTGTCCCGCGAGATAAGCGTTGTTGTGTTCGCTCTGCGTGGGAACTTGAAACAGCGTGGTGAGACGATATGTGCCGAACTCGCCGCCTTCGGCGCGCACGAGGTTGTTGTCGATGTGATCGCGAGAGCGAAATGCTATTACGCCAGCGGTTGCAAGGTTGCCGAACTCGGTGAAATAAGGACCTTTATAAACGTCGAGGCCTTCGATGACGTCAGGAATGATGAAGTGCGCATCGGCATAACCTTGTCCGTGTCCATGCGAAACCATATTCACCGGAATGCCGTCCACGGAAATGTTCACGTCCGTGCCGTGATCGGCATCGAAGCCGCGCAGATAAATCTGCTCAGCCTTGCCGCCGCCCGCATGCTGCGCGATGATCAAGCCCGGCGCGAGTTGAAGTATATCTTGCGCCGAGCGCGTGGGGCGAATCTTCAAATCGAAATCGCGCACCGCGCGCGAAGAGGCCGCAGACACCGGGCGATCAGCTTGCACGAGAATATCGCCGAGCGTGACGGGCTTGGGTTCGAGTTTGATTTCGAGCATAAGCTCTCGATCGGCTTCGAGCGTTACCGATTGCGAGGCCGCTTTGTAACCGATCATGCTCGCAACCAACTCATAGCTGCGCGGCCTGATTTTGGTGATTTCAAAACTACCGCCTTCTCCAGTGATTGTGCCTAATCCCGTTCCACTCAAAACCAAATTGACGCCCGGTAAACCTTGCCCGGTTTCAGCGTCGAGGACTTTGCTTTTAATGGTTCCCCAAGATTGCGCAGAGGCGAGCGCAGAAAGGAAGGCGAGTTGGAGCAACACGATGAGGAAGAAAAGCAACGACAAGATTGAAACTCTTTTCATGTCTGTTCTCCTGCACGAGATTTTGGAATGATGGAGAGCGCCTCCGCGCTCTTCATCAAAAAGCTATTCGTGACGACGATTGCAGGTGCGCATGGGCGGTCACAAAGCGACATACGAAATACGAAACAAATCTGCCAACGGTTTGCTTGAGTTTGAGAGCGGCGATGAGTAAGTTGCTCGGCGTTACTACGAGCGTATTTTCGTGGCAACCTTTTACTACTCCGAGCGAAATATAGGTTACACTTTCCCCTCCTCGCATGTCATTCTGAAAGAATCTTTTTACGTGCTGGAGATGCTGCCGAGTGCCTAAAAAGTTTCCTTCAAATGACAAGGCCAAGTATTAGGCTGCCGCCAAAAATGTTTTGATGAGCGCAGTGAGTTGCTCGAACTCAATCAGAAACGCGTCGTGCCCGTGAATGGAATCGATTTCGGCATAACGGGCATGCGGTATAAAACGCGCAAGTTCCTTTTGCTCGCGCGTGGGATAACGAATATCCGAAGACACGCCGAGGCACAACACGCGCGCTTTGATGCTGCCTAACACCTCGGGCAACGGCGAGCGGCCGTAAGTGACGTCGTGCAAATCCATCGCGCGGCTGAGATAGAGATAGGTGTTCGCGTCGAAACGCTTGCCGAGTTTTTCGCC
>Ga0247727_10010284_pt1 | contig 16619 bp, 14 predicted proteins | sample WisWelCaveWW1625_FD_202498 | JGI IMG/M metagenome (GOLD analysis project Ga0247727, IMG submission 202498) | Biofilm microbial communities from Wishing Well Cave, Virginia, United States - WW16-25 | ecosystem: Environmental > Aquatic > Deep subsurface > Groundwater > Cave microbial mat | place... | reverse complement strand
CCACTGGTCAAAAAATTATTTTTGACGGTTATTTAAAAGTTTGGCCGCAAAAATTAGCAGAACGAGAACTGCCGGATATCGCCAAAGGCGAAAATCTTGATCTGAAAGAAATCAAGCCATCGCAGCACTTCACCGAACCGCCGCCACGCTTCAGCGAAGCTACTTTAATTAAGGCGCTAGAAGAAGATGGCATTGGCCGCCCCTCCACCTACGCTCCGATTATTTCGGTGCTGATGTTCCGCAATTACGTCACCAAAGACAAGGGACGCTTTGTGCCTTCGGAAATCGGCGAGATGGTCACTAAAGTTTTAGTGGAGCATTTTCCCAATATTGTAGACATCGGCTTCACTGCCAAAACCGAAGAGGGTTTAGACCGCATCGCCGCCGGTGAGGAAAAGTGGCAAGAATTTATTAAAAATTTTTACGAACCCTTCGCGAAAAATCTGGCGGAAAAATACGAAGCGGTAAAAAAAACTATTCCCGACGAACCCACCAACGAAATCTGCGAAAAATGCGGCAAACCCATGATTATCAAATATGGCCGCTTTGGAAAATTCATGGCGTGTTCCGGTTTCCCAGATTGCAAGAACACTAAAAAAATCGCCAAGGAACCGCCAAAAACCATCGGCCTGAAATGCCCTAAGTGTCTGGAAGACGCGGAACGGAAAGCTGATCCGGGCGATATTATTGAACGCCGCGTCAGCAAGGGACGCGCTCGCGGAAAAATCTTTTGGGGCTGTTCCAAATATCCGAAGTGCGATTACGCTAGCTGGGAAAATCCTCTCGGTCCTGCCAAAGAAAAAGACGAAACTCCTAAAGAAGTTTCAGAAGAATAGTTTTCGTGTCTTCAAACATTGCCAGGATGCCTTCTGGCACGCCGGTTTTGTATTGGCTTAAATCTTTCGCTTGCATAACTTCTTCTCGTAAAACCTGGCGTAAGCCGCCGGAATCCGAACCTAAACGCACAATTTTGAAAAAACTTTCCGGCAATTCAACTGAATAAATCACACCCTCTTCCGCACCACGCTGAAACTCGCCGGCTCTTTCTAATTTAGCGCTGGCAATCAGTTTAGAAAATTCCTCGCCAAGCTCTTCCCGCGCCTCGCGCATTAAGGCTTCTTTTTCATTTTCGCCATCATTTATTCCACCATAAACCGTCACCTGACAACCGCCAGCGTAATGCTGGGGCCGATTTTCTTCGGAATTATAAGCGCCGCGCGTCTGCAAAACCGCGACCCGCTCCCCTTTTTCATTTTTCACAATCACCAACAAACCGACGCCTTTTCTAATTTGCATAAATTTGAGATTTCACTATAACACAACTTCTCTTGAATTTACGCAAGGAAGATGATAAAAAGTAATAGAAATGCCCTCTTTCCACGAAATCTACAAAAAGAGTGAATTAGTGCGCAAGGCCTACGATTTTGCCAAGAAAGCGCACCAGGGACAAAAGCGCAAAAACGGCGAGCCGTTTTTTAACCATCCCTTAGCCGCCGCCGAATCTATCGCCCAATGGGGACTGGACGACCAAACCGTGGCCGCGGCCTTATTGCATGATGTAGTAGAAGACACGCCGCATCCACTGGATGAAATTGAACGTGAGTTCGGCAAAGATGTCGCCTTCTTAGTGGATGGCGTCACTAAAGTCGGCAAAGTGCGCTACCGCGGCGTGGAATCGCGCGTGGAAAACCTCCGCAAATTCGTGCTTTATCTTAGCAAGGACATTCGCGTCATCTTAATTAAACTGGCCGACCGCATGCACAACATGATGACGCTCTATTCCTTAATACCCGCCAAACAAAAAAGAATCGCGCTAGAAACCATGGAAATTTACGCGCCTATCGCTTATCGCTTGGGTATGCAAAAACTGAGCGGCGAAATGGAGGATTTGGCCTTCCCTTATATTTATCCGCAGGAACATAAATGGCTGGTGCAAACCGTCAAAGACCGCTACGAAGAGCGGGAAAAATACGCCGAAAAACTGCGGCCAATTCTGAAAGAAGTAATTGAAAAAAACGGCATTAAAATTATCCGAATTGATTCGCGCGCCAAACGACACACCAGTTTATATAAGAAACTCCTCCGCTACGATATGGACGTGGAACGAATTCATGATTTGGTCGCCACCCGCGTCATCGTGCCAACCATTGAAGATTGCTACGCCGCGCTCGGTCTAATCCATAATATGTGGCCACCGCTCCCCGGTCGCATCAAGGATTACATCGCTCTGCCAAAACCGAACGGCTATAAGAGCATTCATACCACTGTTTTCGGACCGGACAATCGCTACACGGAAATCCAAATTCGCACCCCGCAAATGCACGAGGAGGCCGAGCTGGGTATCGCCGCCCACTTCGCTTACCAGCAAACCAAAGGCACCAAGGCCTACGCCGAACGCCAAGCCACTTTTGCCGATAAAAAAGAACTTTCTTGGATCAACCAGCTCCGCAACTGGCAAAAAGACTTCACTGATCCGGAAGAATTTATGAAAGCGCTAAAAATTGAATTCTTCCGCGACCGCATCTTGGCGCTCTCCCCAAAAGGCGAAGTGTTTGACCTGCCTTCCGGCGCCACACCCGTGGATTTTGCTTACAATGTGCACACGGAAGTCGGTAACCAATGTTCCGGCGCTTTAGTGAACGGCAAAATCGTGCCGCTGGATTACGAATTAAAATCCGGCGACATTGTAGAAATTATCACGCAAAAAAACAAACGGCCCTCCGAGGATTGGCTGAAGTTCGTCAAAACCAACGTGTCTCGCTCACACATCAAAAGCGCGTTGAAAAAGCCTTCAACTACGGGCGGCATTACACTGATTCAGCCCTATAACAAAACCGAGTTAAAACTCACGACCGGCGACCGTTTAGGCCTGATTAAAGACATTTCCACGGTCATCACCGGCGCCCATATCAACATTTTGGGAATCAACACCCAACGAAACGGAGAATTTACCCTGATTAAAATTCAATGCCCGATTATCACCAAAGAAAAAACCGAAAAACTCTTAGTGAAGCTCAAAAAAATTAAGGAGGTGAAAGAGGCGTCTTTCCAACTGGTCTAAATTGTAAACTCTTCCGGCGGATAGCCCCCGTCCAAAGTTTTTGGCGCTTCAATTTCCGGATTCTCCATAACTTGTTGCGGCTGACGCAAACGATCCACGATTCCATGCAATTCCTCCGGTGAATAAAAAACAATGGTTAATTTTCCTGTTTCACCCGATTTTTCCAGCATCACTTTTGTGCCAAGAACTTCTTCCAACTCCCTTTGCAAATTGCCAAGCTCCGCGTCTACTGGCACCGCTTCCGGCACCACCTGCGGTTTTTGCTGTTCACGCCAACGCAAAATGCGCGCTTTAATGCCACGCACGCTTAAATTCTCCCGCAAGATTTGATCAAATAATCCTTCTTGTTGGGCAATATCTTCCACGCCCAAAAGCAGGCGCGCCTGGCTCTCGGTCAACGCTCCGGCAGAAACGGCGTCTTGCACCCGAGTCGGCAAATTCAAAAGACGAACCGTGTTCGCGATCACCTCGCGACTTTTACCAATGCGCGCCGCCACCTCGCGCTGGGTTAAACCAAACTGGTCTTGTAATTTAGCGTAGGCCCGCGCGGCTTCAATAGGATTCAATTGCGCGCGCTGGACGTTTTCAATAATCGCCATTTCCAGACGTTCGCGGTCTAACTGAACATTCCGGATCACCGCCGGTACCCGCTCTAATCCAACCAATTTAGACGCCATCAAACGCCGCTCACCCGCGATTAATTCGTAATGAACTTCGGTGCCAGCTTCCGTTGGTTGTTCAACTTTTGTCACCACCAGCGGCTGTAAAATACCCACCTCACGAATGGAGTTGGCTAAATCGCGCAATTGCTCTTCGTCAAAAACTTTGCGCGGCTGATGCGGGTTTGGCCTAATCTTATCCGCTTCAATTAAAAAAACCGGACTTTGAACTGGGAGATTCTCTTCCATGTGATTACTCTTAAGTATAGGCAATTTGTTGATTTTGGGAAAGAAAGCTCTATAATAGATTGGAAAGCCGCCTCGCCTGGCGGTTTAGAAATACTCCTCCCCATAGCAAATTTCGTTACGAAACTTACAGCTTTGCGGGCGAGACGAAGTAAAATTCTTGAGTAATATGGTCATATTATAAAAGAATTTTCTAAAGCCGGAGCCCAAAGATGGAAGTTGGAGTGGAAAGTTTGTTATGGGGAGGAGTATCTTGCCGAGGTGGCGGAATGGCAGACGCACTGGACTCAAAATCCAGCGATCGCAAGGTCATGAGGGTTCGACTCCCTCCCTCGGCACAAAACACCCTAAAACTTCGGCTGGGTAAATAAAAATCCCGAACTTTGAGTTCGGGGTTTTGTTTTTTATTTTTGATAGAAGAAAATTTCTTCACCTTCTTTCACGTCTGCCACCAACAACTTATTTGGATCACCGTCATCAAGAAAGTCGGAATTTGCCAACTTCTCCAAAACTAATTCCTTTAACTTACCCTCTAGGAAACGAACGCCTTCTTCCCTACTTTCCGTTATCGCTTTATAAATAATGAGATTCTTTACTTGTTCCGTAAAGCAAAGTTCCAGCGGACCAGTTTGATTATAAATTTTCAAAATGGCTTCCAAAATGCTCAACATGGATTTATAGCCAATCGGCTGAAAAACCACAATGCGCTCCAAGCGGCTGACAAACTTGATCGGAAAATGTTTTTTAATGGCGGCTAAGGAAATTCCCTTCACCTGCTCCGACAATTTACCTTCTTCCAAGCTTCTATCTATTTCCATCAAAGATTTTTGAATAGAAATCTGACTCTCCTTCGGATGAAGACCAATGGTCCGACTCGGGTCTAAAACTCGAACAATCTTTTCGTAACCAAGGTTAGAAGTTAGAAAAATCAAAGCATTACGGAAATCAGTTGGCGCGCCACGCGGAACATTCCACTTCGGATTTCGCAATTTTAAAGTCGCCTTATCCAAAGCGTGAATTAACGGCCCCAAGGAATCCAAACTAATTTCTTCAATTTCATCAATCAAAATCACCGAATGAAAATCGTCCCGCGAATAAGGAAAACGCGCCTCATTAGCCTCAAACATCGCGAGGAGTTCCTGCAAATAATCCAATCTCTCTTTAGAAGATTCCTCCAGTTTTTCTTGAGCAGAGCGGAGATTTTTTTGAAAAAGCTTCAAGAGAGAGTTGGTTTCTTTAAAATGACGCTTGGCCTTCCTTTCGCTTCTTTTTAAATTCCTTTCGGCCATCTTAATCGGACCATCCATTTTTTGAGAGAAGTCCTTCAACAACTTCAGATCTTCATCATTTTTAATCTCCGCGCTAATCTTTTCGAAATCCTTTTGTAGATCCTTTTTCGCCTGGATCTTTACATTCAAAAGTTTTTTGAGAACATCAATCTCCGCCTCAATTTTCAATCGTTCAGCGATGATCGCAAGAATGCTCTCCGACAATAATTCCACCTGCTTCTCAAAATACTTTCCGCTTTCAAAATACTGCTCCAACGCTCCCATATCCAAATTCAGCTGGCTAAAAAGCGGCTCGTCATTATAACCAACCAAACCGCCAGGTGAACCAACCATCACCGATTCCGCGTAACCAGCCTTTAGCAAGCCGCACTCCACTTTTACTAAACGAGTACGTTTGCCGAAAAGATACTCCGCGATCAATTCCACTGTCTCAGTTTTTCCCACGCCGGACGGACCAGCCAGCAAAATAATTCCCAAAGGTCGATTTTGATTGCGATAACCGGAAACCTGAACAGCAATGTAATTGCAAAGCGCGTCAATCGCTTCATCCTGGCCAAAAATTCTCGACTTCAAAAAATCATTCAGGGTGGGTTTCTCGGGGCTGACAAGCGCGCCCCGAACCTTCCGGGGTTTCTTTTCAGCCATAAGGCACCTCCCTAAAACATCCCGTGGATGTTCGGGCGACCAGTTTTACTTCGGTAAAACTGGTTTAGCCCTTTTTCAAAGTTCGCCTCATTTAAATTTACACCCATAGCGCCACAAAAAGAATTCCCAACTTTTTGAAAAAAGAAAAAACCCGTTCTGTGGAACGGGTTATTGAGAAATATCGTATCGACCATTCGGATAAAGATTGCAATAGATATAACCAATCGGAGAAGGTTCGTATTCGGCGATTTCCGCATAGCTTCCGCGATATTTAACCCAAGCAGGACAAATGATCACGTATTGCTCGCGATCCACTACGCGCAAACTTTTCAGCTTTCCTTTTTCATCATACTCGCGAATGCGACAACGGCGTAAAATTGGATTGCAAATCGGGTCATGAACATGCCCCATGATCATGAACATAGTAAAGTTATTCCACTTAACCGGCTTCATAGCGGCATTCATGCGACCGCCAGGCGTGGCGGCTCCACTAACACCGTGGTGGCAGTAGAAATTGAAACGACAACCATGCCAAAGAATGTTCATGTTAACCGGCGCGATGGAATAAGGAATTCCAAGAGCCAAACAAACATATTCCAGAGGATCTAAATCAGACGTCTTTTTAGACCTCAATTCATGATTACCCGGAAGCGCGAAAAGAATCTTGTGCGCGATCGGCCGCAACTCTTCAATAATCGTAGTAACCTGCGTATGCGGCCGCATGATATTATCATGAACCGCTCCCGCGATAGAACTCTGCAAGGCGTTATCCAGTAAATCGCCATTAATAAACGTGAAAACATTCGGCATTTTCTTCAGCTGTTGCACATACTTCCGAAAACGAACCACGTCACAGGATTTCGAACCCCATTGCAAGTCGGAAAGCGGAGCGACTATAATCTTTTCCCAATCTTCGGGTGGCATCTGGAACCAGAAAAACGAAGTATCTTCCACTTCGGACTTAGCATAACGCCAAATTCTCTTTTCTTCCAAACAAGGAATAGCCAGAGGCTTCGGCTCGGATTGAATCCGATAATAGACATCTGCTTCATGTCTTTGAATAAAAAGATTTTTGCTCGCAAAAACCTGATCGATCAACCGATCTAAAGATTTTTCATCCCCAATTTCTTTTAGCAACAAAGATCGGGCAACCGTTTGCCGTTCTCCAATCATAGCCAAAACACGCTCCAGTTTTTTGTTACTCACTGGCCACCTCCTTTCGTGATGAACGGCTCAAGTTCCTTAGTGGAACCCATGCCCGTAAAGTAACCGCCATCCCGCTGCAAATCCGCATTGGACTGCCCACGAGAAGCGATTAACTGTCCGCGTTTGGCCTCCCTAGATTCATCATAGTTAATGCAAGAAGGAGTGATTAACACGTGCTGTTCTCTTTCCTTCAGGTCAAAATCAAAGATATCTTCCACCCTACGAATGGTTTTTTTAGTAATGGAGTCGCGAATATGAGACATCACGAAATAATTGTGAAAATCTTCTTTCAAAGAAGATTTCAGAGCGGCATTAATTTTAGCGCCCTTCTCCACCGAAGCGCTCTTTCCATGAACGCAGTGGAAGGAAAAAATATTCCCAGCCCAATGAATTTCCGCCGAAAGCGGAGTACGAAAATAAGGAATGTCGAATTTTTCACAGAAGTTTTTCATGGAATCGTAATATCTTTCCACCATCACATCTTCAAAACAACCAGCTTGCGCCCACAACATTTTGTGAGCGATCGGAGCCAGTAACCGAGTGAACTCTTCGTCAAGCCGATCCCACTCACCCTGATCCTCTTCATTTTCTTTTCTGATTCGCCTGGGATAAATTCCATCGCCATTAAAACAACAAAAAACATGCGGAGAGCTCAAAATCCAGCCGATTTTTTCTTCCATGCTGGAACGGTCAAATAATTTATGACCGAACCAAAAATCCGCCAGAGGAACTATCCGCATTCTCCTCCAGGAAAGATCATCCGGAAACAAAATCGCTACGGCCGGTTTGTCGTTTTCTGCCAACTTATAGCTCCAAATTCGATTTTTCGGGCTGTACTGTTTCAAATCAGGAACGCAATAAAAGCGAGCCAAACCGGGTGTAGACCCGAGATCGCGCGCGATTTTTTTGCCTTTTGGCGGACTCTCTAGAATTTTTTTAACTTCTTCTTCCTTCACATCAAACTTGGCTTGCAAATCTCTCAAAGTTTTGCCGCCACCCATATACACAAAGAAGTTTTCCAGCTTGGCAGGATCAGAAACCAAAATTTCGTAAGCGTTTTTCTCTTTTTCTTTTTGCAAACGCGAAAGACCCATGTTAACTGCTACTCGACGGATGCCATCCCAACTTCTTCCAGACAAAGCTTTCAAAATATCTGCTCTGGGAGCAGAGGCATACAATTCTTTCAATTTATTTTTCTCTTCATCGCTCCAGCCAAATCCCAAGCCAACTTTTTTCTTCTCCGGCATACGACCTCCTGTCGCGGAAGCTTCAGTTGTCAAAACACAACTGCTTTTAGTATATAGAATTTTTTAAAAGAAAAGTTTAGGAAAATAAAAAATTTCTGTGGATAAGTTTCAGATGAATCAATCTTGCTATCTCGTCAAGAAAATTTTAATTAAATTTTCGCTCTTCCAATTTCACCAGCACTTCAATTTCTTTTTCCTCGCGAATAATTTTTAATTTTAGGATATCCCCTACCTTATATTTTTGAATTATCGCCGCCAGCGAATTCTCTAAATTCACCGCTTCCCCATTCACGGAGAGAATAATGTCTTCGGCCTTGATACCAGCCTTCGCCGCGGGAGAATCCTTAATCACCGCCGGCTCACCCTGATTGCCTTTTACGATAATTCCCTTCTCCACCGGCAATTTTTCTTTCTTCGCCATTTCTTCGGTGATATTCAAATAGCGAACGCCTAAATAAGGCACTTGGATTTTGCCGGAAGCCTTAAACGACTCAATATCGTGCTTAGCTCGGTTGATTGGGATAGCAAAGCCGATATTTTCCGCGCCACTAGCAATCGCCACATTCATACCAATCACTTCGCCGCGCAAATTTACCAATGGCCCTCCGGAATTTCCCGGATTAATGCCCGCGTCCGTTTGAATGAGCCCCTCTAAAAATTCACTCTGCCCGCCGCCGCTTGCCGTAATGCTGCGCGAAAGGCCAGAAATAATTCCGATAGAAACCGTGTTGCGAAATTCGCTTAAAGCGTTGCCGATAGCAATCACGGACTGGCCCAGCCGAACAGAATCGGAGTTCCCTAATCGAACCACCGGCAAATCGCTTACCACCGGCTTAGTAATTTGAATCAAGGCCAAATCCTGCACCGGATCTCGCGCCACCACCTTGGCTTCGTATTTTTTCCCATCGTTGGTTAAAACCGCGTAAATCGCTTCTTTATCCGAAACCACGTGTTTATTGGTAATAATCAGACCCTCCAGAGAAACAATGAAGCCGCTGCCTCCGCCGACTTCCTGCAATTTAGTCCCTTTCTGGCATGGGCGGGAAAACTGGCCATCGCCAAAAAACGGCTGGAATTCCGGCGGAATATTAAAAAGACACTGCTCAATCACCGGAAGATTTTTACTGATAATAATAGAAACCACGGATGGCGAAACTTTTTCCACCGCCCGCATAACCGCGTTTTCGTAATCCACGGAAGATTGATATGGCGCGGCCGCCTCCGGCATCGCCGCTGGCGTAGTGGAAGAAATATCAACCGCGAATTTATCCCAAACCGACTGCCAATTTATGTTGGTTAGAAAAACCACTAAAATCGCGCCGGAAATAGCTAAAATAAAGATTCTTCTCATGCTAAAAAATATATCAAATTAGCAATCAACCATCAAAATTGCTAAAACAAAAATTCGGGCATGATTTTTCATATTCATAGATGATTCTAAGAACTAATTATCTTTTGAATTCAATACGTTTTTCAACATTAATCTCAAAGCCCTTCTTCCTTTTGTAGTTTTTAGATATAACTCTCGATTTTTTGCATCAAATTGATTTTTGTATGCCTCGTAAAAAATTATATCCCAAGGAAAATAGGGCTTTGTTGATTGCACTAAACCATGATTATGTTTTTTAATCCTTTCCTGTAAATCAACAGTATAACCAACATAAAGCTGATCATTCTTCTTGATGCTTTTTAACACATAAACATAGAACATATTTTTACGATCCGGGGCGCCCCGCACCAGAACAAGTACGGTGCGGGGCAGCCCCGAACCGTGATTGCCAAAGCAATCTCTGGTTCGGGGCGGGGGCACCAGGACTCGAACCTGGAAATGCGGTTTTGGAGACCGCTGTTTTGCCATTGAAACTATGCCCCCATTCGCCGCAGAAGCGACGAACTATGACTTATGACCATGACTATAACAAATTAAGGTTATTTGTCATAGGTTATTTTCATTGTAAAAACTAACGCTTCGCTTCCTTATGCTTCGTGTGTTTGCGGCACCAGGGACAGAACTTAGACATCTCAATTTTGCGCTCTACCAGCTTTTTATTTTTGCGCGTGTAAAAATTCACCCGTTTACAGGACTCGCAGCGCAATTTGATTAAATTCTTGGAAAATTTGGACTCTGCCATATCGGAAGATTATTGCAGATTTTCGGGAAAAAGGCAAATTTGAGCCAATGGTCGGAATCGAACCGACGACCTACTCCTTCGCTTACACCCTCACTTCGCTTTCTTATAGAGGGACTAGACTGTATCTTTCTCCTTTTTAAGAGGAGACCCTTGTCAGTCGTTCGGGCCCGATTTTAGGGCCACGGTCTGATCCCTTGCGGGGCTTTAACCGTTATTCGGGATTCATCCCGACGTTACCATCGGGATGGGCGGGGTTATGCGAACCACCATGGAGTTGCTCTGCCTGCTGAGCTACATTGGCGCTTCTGGCAGTTTATCATAAAAAGAAAAAGCTCGCAATTACGAGCTTTTTCTTCGCATGATTTATGCTTCCTGACCTACCTGTCCGGCAGGCAGGTTCATAATTCACGTTATTATAGCTTATTCTCAATATCTTTAATCTCTTTCTCCACTTGCTTTTCAATCTTCTCAATATGTTCTTTCAGTTTAGTTTTTGATTCTCCGCGATCAATGTCCTCCTCCACATGCTTCAAGCCTCTTTCCAAAGCTTCGCGTGCCTCCTTCGCCTCCTTACGCAACTTAAGTTTAAACATACCAAAACGATGCCAGAGATAATATCCGCCGACAAGAAGCAATAAAACTAACAGAATGAAAATTATGATGATACCGCCCACATTCAATAGCCATTGCAAAGCGCGCCAGAACAAAGAATTTACAGAAACATAAACCGGCTCGGTCTCAAAGCTTTCCGCGCCGCTTTCTAAAATTTGTTTGGCAGTTAATTTATAACCACCGGATTCTATAGTTTCGTCATAAATCAGCATCCACTTTCCATTGCTATAAGCTTTCGTGGTCAAAATAATCGGCTCATTGCCAAATTTACGCAAATAAACATCTACCGTCGCTACCGGCGAAGCCGTACCTTCCACCACCAACTTTTCACCCGGAGAAGTCAGGCGCTTCGTGTAATTGGTAATCACTGGCAAGGGCGCTGGCTCAACAATTAAATCAATTTTTCTTTCCGCAAAATTGCCCGCCTTATCGTAAGCGCGCAAAACCCAAAGATGAGTTCCTGGTTTTTGTTTGGGTAATTGATAGCGAGAGTCATAACGAAGCGTATTCGCGCTCACCCACTCGCCATCGTCAATTTTCACCTCATAATGATCAATGCCAGAAAGGGCGTCTGTGGTATAGAACTTGAAAGTTGGACGCGGATTGGAAGTGCTATAAGTGGCTTGTGAATAAACTTTTTCATTTAATTCCAAAGTAATTGGTTCTGGCGACGTCAAATCCACAAATAAGGGATAATGCAAAGCCGCGCCGGCTCCCCGATCGCTTAAATATTTAAGATGAAAATAATGCCTTCCCTCTTCCAAAAAATTAAAAGTTTTGCTGTCAAATAATCCCTCGGATTTTGATCCCAAAACCGTTCCGCTCTCTTCGTTAAAAGCCGTCACTACGCCACTCACTCCCTGGGGTGGCGCCCAAGTCAAGCGCGCGAAAGAGCTGTTTGTCCACTTTAATTCTTCTTCGCTAGTATTAAACAAAATCAAATCTCCATCACGATTTTTGATAAAATGCTTGATTGACGGCTTAACCAGCACTCCGGTAGAAGTAATTGGGGGCTGGCTGGTAACTTGAAGGGTATAAGTTCCACTGCCAAACGGTTGAACTAAAATATTCGTACCGGAACCATCATTCGCCAGCACCGAACCGCTATTAAAATTCACCGTTGCCACTCCAGCCGTTCTCGCACGAAAGGTAATATCTAAAATTTTCGCGCCAATGCCCTGAAAGCCGGGGTTTAAGACCACCCCCTCAAAACGAACATTGCCCACGGAACCGGAATTGGAAAAAGACGGCTCCTGCACCCAAAGATTAAAAATTGATCCGCTCTTGGAAAGTCCGACTACTTGTAATTTATCCGTGGGAAAATTGATCACCCCCTCCGCAGCATTCATGGCTTGATCGCCGCTACTCACAAATACGCTAACGGTAAAGTTGCGATCCACTGTAAAAGTCCCATTGGCGGGATTCAAATAAAGCGTTGCCGCCAGAGCATCTTTTGCGGCGAACAAAAGAAATGTCAAAAGGGCAGTTTTAAATAAAATTTTTAAATGCCGTCTGATCATTTTCTTCTTCGGCGCGCTCGCCAAAAAACTATAATGGCTATTGCTTTTAATAATAGCACGGCTATCACCACGCCGATCAGGGTTGTGAATAGGTTTTGGGTGCTGGCATACGTCTTAGGAGACAACACCACTAAACGCTCGTTGCCCGTTTTATCTATCGCCTTAATAAAAACCCAACTTTTTAATTCTTGATCTTTTAACTCCAACGGCGCCTCGACTTTTTCCCAATTTTTTGGCTTAGGCCGAAACAACCCCCACCAAGCGGCGGGAATTTCCGCGACTTCGTAATGGCTCAAACCGGCTCCCTTATCCTGCGTGGCGAAAGTTAAGAATAATTTTCCGTCAAAAATTTCCGGACTGCTGGAAATTTGCGGCGTAAATTCCTCCGGCGGGTAAAAATCTTGAATTTTTTCCGCTACTAATCCGGCTTCTTTGGTAATTAGAAATTGATAATTTGTAATTTTTAGTCTTGCTAATGTTCCCGCTCCGTCATTTAAAAACGCCTGTCCCGATTTAATACTGATATTCCCCTGACCAATTTTTTTGGTTAAAAATTCCAGAGTTAAAAATTTTCTGTCTTTCAAAAAATAGCCGCCCGGAACAATGCCGGCAAAAACCGGTTTTTCCGCAGTCGGCCTTTGCACCCAAAAACTCACGAAAGAATTCCCGTCGCTAATATCTTTCAATTCCAGCAAATCCTTGGGATAAATAATTTCCCCGCCTACCGCGTTAATTCCCTCTCGCCCATCCAACAAAACCTCCAGGCGCAAAATTTCACCCACACCAACCGCTTCCTGTTCGGCTTGAAAATAAAACTCCGCTGCCATCGCTACGGGAAGCAGGAAGTAGGAAGCAGGAATTATGGACAACAAAAAAAACCAGAAAATTTTTCTTAATTTTAACTTCGTATTCATAATTCCTAATTCATTATTCATAATTCATCGCTTAGCCCGTCCAATAATAAGCCATAATGGAAAAGTCACGGAGAGTAATTTTACCGTCCAGCCAAAGCTTGGCGTCCACGCTGTCTTTGGCGCCAGCCGTCAAAATTCTATTCCACCAAAAAGCGGCAATGGAAAAATCCACCAAGTTTACGCGACAATCATTATTCACATCACCTTTTTGAGGACATTTAGAAACCGGCTGGAACGCCACATTTTTATTGCCGACTAAAAATCCAAGCGCCTTACTGAAAGTTGTCACCTCTCCAGACAACGAGGCCTTGGATTTAGTATAATGCTGACCTAATTCCAGCGGCGTGCTGTCAAAAGCGTAAAGATAAACTCCATTCGCGTCTGATTTAGTTTTTACAAAATACTCCTCTTCCGAATTAACCGTAATCACCACCTCCGCGCTCACCGCGCTTTGGCCAAAAATCGCGATATTATCTCCCCTTTTTACCTCGCTTTTATCCGTAGAAATTGTCGGCGCTAAAAAGATTCCCGTAATATTAGTTACTGATCCAGCGGTCACGCTCACCGGAAAGCTAAGCAAGCTGGAGCGCTGGCCGTCTTTATCCTCGCCATAAACTGAAAAAATATAAAGTCCGGGCGTTAAAGAGGTTAAGGAAACATAGAACTCGGCGTCCGACTGACCGGCAATCGTTGTGCCAGCCACTTGAGCGTCTTTAAGAATCGTTACTGTGCTTCTAGGGTAAGCGCGGCCAGAAAAATTTACTGTGCCTAAAGTCGCACCGCCGCCGCCCCCTCCGCCACCTCCTCCTCCCCCTCCTCCGCCTCCCCCACCGCCAGTCGCTGCCGGCGTAGCGGAAACCTCCGAAGAAGTAGCAATACGATTGCCGAGATTGTCCTCCGGAAGAATGACAAAATAATAGGTAGTGCCATTAGTTAAACTGGTACGAGTAGAAGAAAGAACGTTGCCCAGCGAGGTGTAAGTATATGGACCGCCGGAGCTGGTAGATTGGCCCACGCTATAACCGGCAACCGTCCATCCCAAAAAACCCTCCGATGCCGTCCAAGAAAGTGCCACCTGCCCGTCACCAGCCGTAGCGGTTACCGAAGGCGTACTGACAAAAGGATAATAAAGAAAACCGGAATTAATGCCAAAATTTGTCGCGGTGCTAGTGCCAATGGAAAGCTGAGAAAAAACATCGTTTAGCTGGAAACTACTGGAAGAAGAAAATCCTCCGGCAAAAACCACCTGATCCAACACCTTAAAATTAGTAGAGGTGATTTCGTCGGCAAAAACGTTATCAGTAATTAGTAAATGGTAAATAGTAAATAAAAAAGCCGCGCTAACTAAAAACAAAAACTTTCTCGCGAAACTTTTCATCTTACTTTAAGTATAACAAAAAACCGGCGCGTGCCGGTTTTTTGTGAACTGCCCAAAAACTATTGCTCTTGGGACGTCTTATACGACCCTATCGCTTTCACCACCTGCGAATCCGCCTTCAAATCTTCGTAGAATAAAATGTGATCTCTGTTAATCAACATTTCGTCGGCCGGACCGTGCAACTCACCGCCTAACTTTACTAAATTAACCGCCGGTTGCGCGCCTTGGCCCTTCGGCTGAATCGCCTGGTTCACCTGCAAATAATAAATTTCCGTCAAACGGGCAAATTGGGAACCAGTTCCGGAAATTTTTCCAAAATAAACCTGGTTATTATCCAAGAAAACCGCCTGATACTCTCCCCCACCCCAAAGCCTCAAAGAACCGCTCCACCAAGACCAGATCAAAACCACAACCACAATCAAAACTAACCAAAGATGACCCTTTGAGCGCTTCTCCTGCATTTGCATTTCATTCATAATTTTATAAAAAAATAAAAAAATCGACCTACTTAATTATACAACTAATGATTTTAATTGTTAATATCTTTAGTTTGAACTTTGACCTCCGGAACATTTTCGCCCCTGCTATAACCAGCGATAACTTCCTTAACCTTCTCCACCACCTGCTTTGGATCATACTGACTTTTCACCAAGTACAACACCGCGCCCATTCCCAAAGCTTTTTCGGCATCATCCTTGCCCGCTAAATTGGTCAAAACAATCACCGGGATATTCTTTGTAGCTGGATTTTCTTTAAGTTTCTTCAAAACCTCAAAACCGCTCATTTTGGGCATCATAATGTCCAAAAGGATGACTACCGGCTTATCTTTGAAAGATTCTATCTTCTTTGCTGCCTCCTCGCCATCAAAAGCCATTTCTACCTCTAAGCCGCTTAAACGAAATGCTTTCTCATACATGCGAATCATTAATGGATCATCTTCCGCAATAAAAATTGTCTTTGCCATAATTTATTTATTATAAACCTAAATTCTTCACAAAACAATACATCTTACTTATTTTATATTAGATTCTCCGGCAATCGGCAAAGCTACCCGAAAAATAGATCCCTTGCCTAATTCGCTCTTAACTAAACCAACCTCCCCTCCCATTTCTTCTATAATCAATTTGGTAATATACAGACCAAGTCCGGTGCTTTGCGTTACATCCCGCGCCAACATATTTTCGCCGGCCTGTTGAAACTTTTTAAACAATAACCCCTGATTAGTATTAGAAATACCCACGCCCGTATCCCGAATGTAAACTGCCAATAATCCGCCCTCCTCTTTTAGGGAAACAGTGACTGATCCTTTTTGCGTATATTTGATAGCATTATCAATCAAATTGGAAACTACCTGAATAACACGGCTTTGATCAGTTAAAACTTCCGGATAGCGACCGTTTTGATCCTCTAAAACCAAGGAGATTCCCTTGCTGAGAGCTGTAGATTCATAATTTTTCACCAAATCGTAAACTACTTTCACTAAATCAACTTTTTCATTTTTAAATGTCGCCTTCTGCTGTTCCAGGCGCGAAACATCCAAAAAATCATTTACTATTTTTATTAGACGAACCGCGGCTTCATACACGTCATTTACCATCTCCGCTAAATCTTTATTTTTAATCTCCGGCAAAAAATATTCCTTAATCATAGCCATATTGCCGCGAATGGAGGTCAGCGGGGTTCTTAATTCATGTGAGGCCACCGCAAAAA
>Ga0247727_10010283_pt1 | contig 16622 bp, 11 predicted proteins | sample WisWelCaveWW1625_FD_202498 | JGI IMG/M metagenome (GOLD analysis project Ga0247727, IMG submission 202498) | Biofilm microbial communities from Wishing Well Cave, Virginia, United States - WW16-25 | ecosystem: Environmental > Aquatic > Deep subsurface > Groundwater > Cave microbial mat | place... | reverse complement strand
GAGTCTTGATCATCGAGAACCAGGAGTGCAAGATCAGTTCGCGGTTTTTGAACTACGAAGACCTCGAACTTCCCGATTCGCTTCAAGCCGCGATCACCAACCGCATTGACAGCCTCAACCCTTCGCAGCAGTTGACGTTGAAAGTGGCGAGCGTGATCGGGCGCATCTTTGCCTTTCGTGTGCTGGAGGCGATCCATCCCATCGAGGCGGAGCGCCGCGCCCTCCCCGACAATATGGAAGGTTTAACGCGCTTAAGTTTGACGCTGGTTGAATCAGAACCGCCCGACCTTTCCTACATTTTCAAACACGCCGTCACGCAGGAGGTGGCTTACAACCTGATGTTGTATTCCCAGCGCCGTCAGTTGCACCAGGCGGTGGCGGAATGGATCGAGGAGAATCACGCGGGCAGCCTCGAAGCGTATTATCCCCTGCTGGCTCATCACTGGACGCAAGCCGCGGCGACGCCCAATGCCGAGCGCGACCGTCTCGTCGTCGAAAAGGCTGTGGAGTATCTCGAAAAAGCCGGCGAACAGGCAACGCAGAATTATGCCAACCGCGAGGCGATTCAATTCTTTACCCAGGCGTTGGAATGGGATGATAAACTACCCAAAGCGCGCGAAAGAATCCGCGAACGCGAGAGCCGCATTCGCAGGGCGCGCTGGCTGGGCAAGATCGGCCTGGCATATTACGGGCTGGGCGTTTTGGTTGAGTGTGAAAAACATACCGGCGAGGCGTTCCGCGTGTTGGGCAGGCCGCTTCCCAAATCCGCGTTACAGTTTGGACTGAGCCTGATCCCGGCGATCTTCCGCCAGGCGTATCACTGGTACGTCCCGTCGCGGATCGGGTCCGTGCTTGAAAGCGAGAGGCAATATACCCTCGAACTCGTGCGGCTGTACGAGTCAATCGGCAGGATTTATTTTTATTCACAGGAGACGCTTCCGATCATATACTCCATCCTGCAGCTCCTCAACTTCGCCGAGAAGATCGGCGCTTCGCCCGAACTCGCCAGCGCGTATGCGGGCATGGCCGTGCTGTGCGGCATTGCGCGCTTGCATGGACTGGCTGAAGAATACGCGGCGCGCGCGCTGGCGGCGGCGAAGGAAGTCAACCTGACCTCGATGATCATCACCGTGAACGTTGTGACGAGCGTGTATCACATGTCGGTTGGGAAGTGGGAGGAGGCTCGCAGGAAGGGGCATGAGGCCCGCGAGTTATGCGTACAACTCGGCGATTATCGTCAGTGGGGCGAGTCGATGTCTGTGATGGGCGAAAGTTATTATTTCGCCGGGGATATCCCCGAGGCGTTGAATATTCAAAAGGCGCTGCTTGAGGACGCGCGCCGCCGGAACAGCCCTCTGCAAACCGTGTGGGGACTGGCTGGGATCGCGACGAATATCATCCGGCAGGGACAGAACGCGTCCGCCGCCGCCCTGTTCGAGGAGGCGCTCCAGATTCTTGAGGAACTTCCCAACCGCGCCTCGTCCATCAACGCGCACGCGCTGTCCGCGCTGGCGTATCAACGGCTTGACGAAAAGGATAAAGCCCTCGCTCACGCCGCCGAAACAATAAAACTGGCGGAGGGCAGATCGCCGACCAACTACGCCCTCGAGATCGGATTCGCGGCGGCGGCGGAGGTCTACTTTGTATACTGGGACGCGCTTTACGCGTCGGGTACGCAGGGCGCCGATCAATTGGGACTGTCCGCCGAAAAAGCGATCAAGTTATTGCGCGCGCATCGCGACGCGTTTCCGATGGGTCAACCGTCCGCGTTTTATTATCAGGGCTGGTACGAATCGTTGACGGGAGATCAAAAGACGGCGATCAAAACCTGGCGCAAGGGATTGGAAGCCGCGCAGAAATATCGCCTGCCGTACCAGGAGGGTATCATCCGTGTAAAGCTGGGGAGCGCTTCAAGTATGGACGCGGCGGAACGCAGGGAGCATTTCACGCGCGCCATTCAGATCTTCGAGCAAATGGGCGCGGCGCATGAGTTGGGGCTTGCAAAGGCGGCGGCAAAACAAACCGGATTGTAACCTCGTTGGCTTTCATATTCCCTCCCAAATAGATTCGAGTGGGGTATCATATCAAGGCTTATTCTCAACGCCTGATATGGAGTGACGATGCCCAACCCCGCGCTGACGGAATTACTCGCCAGTTACGTTCCAAAACTTATTCAAAATAGAGTCGTCAATGACCCAACCCCGATCGAGTCGCCGGTTGCGGAACAAATGCACGCGGCGATCCTCTTCGCCGATATTTCGGGCTTCACGCGCCTCACCGAGCGCCTCGTGGAAGGCGGACCCTCAGGTGTGGAGGTTTTGGCGCGCATCCTCAATGAATACTTCGGGCAATTAATAGACATCATCCACGATTACGGCGGGGACGTGGTGAAGTTCGCAGGCGACGCGGTGATCGCGGTCTGGAATATCGCCCAGGATACCCTGCCCTCAGACGATTCTACGCCGCCGCTGGATCAGGGTTTCGAGACGACTTCGCCGATCAACCTGCCCTCGGACGAGAGGCCTGATTCGGTTTCGAGGGCCGATCAATGGCAATGGACAATGCGCGCCGCCGAATGCGCGCTTGAGATCCGCGAGCGACTCACCAATTACAAAGCGGAAGATGAAAATCTCTATCTCAAATTAGCGATCAGTTCCGGCGGGATTACCGCCGCGCATGTAGGCGGCGTGTTCAACCGCTGGGAGTTTTTGCTCACAGGCAGTCCCTTGGTGGAACTGGGTATCGCCAATAACCTGGCGCGGGCCGGCGAGATCATTGTGGCTCCCTCGGCCTGGCGTTTGATTCGGAACGACTGCGTTGCCGCGCCGTTTGAATTCGACTTGAAGGACGCCGTCGCGCAAGGCGCGCGGTTAACCGGCCTGAATAAACCGTCCTCCATTTTTGCGTCCAATCAAAAAGTCAACATGCCTGCCGGCGCCGAAAGTTCCCTGCGGGCATACATCCCCGGCGCGATCATCAACCGTCTCTCCGCCGGGCAGGGCAGTTGGATCGCGGAACTGAGACGCGTGACCGTCCTCTTCATCAGCCTGCCGGGCGTCAACGAAAAGACGCCGCTCAAAGATTCGCAGAGCATCGCGCGCCTGATCCAACACTCGGTGTATCGTTATGAAGGGAGCGTCAACAAGATCAATGTGGACGATAAAGGGATCACCATCGTCGCCGCGCTGGGACTGCCGCCGTTCTCGCACGAAGACGACCCGGCGCGCGGCGCGCAAGCCGCGTTGATGATCCGCAAGGAATTGGATCTGCTGAAAGTCCACAGTCATATCGGGGTGGCGACGGGGCGTATCTTCTGCGGTTCGATTGGAAACGACGCGCGCCGCGAGTATACAATTATCGGCAACGCGGTGAATCTCAGCGCGCGTTTGATGAGCGCGGCGGGCGATCAATTTGAGATCGTCGAAAAGTACGGCGTTCCGATTCTGTGCGACCGCGCCACGTATGACAGCGCGAAAGACGCGGTGGAGTTCGAGTCGCTTCCGCCTCAGCAGGTCAAAGGTCGGACGGAGCCGGTGGAGGTCTTCCACGCGCTGGCGTTGAAGAAGAGCGTCATGCACCCGACGACGGAATTGATCGGGCGCCAGGAGGAAAAGACGATCATCGCGAACGCGTTGCAGGAATTAGCGCGCGGCGCGCAGCGCCAGGTTATTGTTGTGCAGGGCGAGGCGGGCATCGGTAAATCGCGTTTGTTCGAGGACCTGACAAGGCAGGCTGAAACCCTGCGCGTCAAGAGGTTCAACGGAAGCGGCGATTCCATCGAGAAGATCAACCCGTATTTTGCGTGGCGTCCCGTTTTCAACGCGGTCTTCGGGATCGAAGATTTCGCCGCCAACCTGGAATTGACCGAGGCCGACCGCGTTGCGATCCGCGCCAGGGTCGTCGAAAAGTTGGAGTTGATTGATCCGGAGCTCGCGCCTTATGCCCCGTTGCTGGATGTGGTTCTGCCAATCGCCATTCCCGAAAATGAACTCACTGCGGCGATGACCGGCGAGATCCGCGCAAGTAATATTCGCGAGTTGTTGACGCGCCTGCTGAGTTACGAAGCCGGCCGCGCTCCGCTCCTGGTTGTGATGGAGGATTTGCACTGGTTCGATTCGGCTTCGTGGGCGCTGCTCGCGGATGTCCACCAGAAGGCGCGCCCATTACTGCTCGCATTGGACACGCGCCCGCTGCCGTCGCCGACCCCCCGGCAATTCACCGATATACTCGACGACCCGGATACGAAATTTATGCGGCTCGAGGCGATGGCGCTCGACGATGTGGAGGCGCTGGTATGTCAGCGGCTCGGCGTCAAATCCATTCCGTTGATGATCGGCAGGTTGATCCGCGAGAAGTCGGAGGGGCATCCGTTTTTTGCGGAGGAACTGGCGTACGCGTTGCGCGAGGCCGGGATCATCATCATTGAGAACGAGGAATGTCGGCTGAATCCGGGGTTTATGACCTTCGACGATCTGACGCTTCCCGATACGCTCCAGGCCGCCATCACGAACCGCATAGACAGTCTCGAACCTTCGCAACAGTTGACTCTGAAAGTCGCCAGCGTGATCGGACGCATCTTTGCGTACCGCGCGCTTCATGCGGTGCATCCCATCGAAGCGGATAAGCCGGCGCTTTCCACCACGCTGGAAAACCTCCACCGCCTGAGCCTGACGCTGATCGAATCGGAAGCGCCGGACCTGGCGTACATCTTCAAACACGCCGTCACGCAGGAGGCGGCTTATAACCTGATGCTGTTTTCACAGCGGCGGCAGTTGCACCAGGCGGTGGCGGAATGGATCGAGCAGAGCAACGAGAAGAACATCGAATCCTTCTACACCCTGCTTGCCCATCACTGGACTCAAGCCGCTGAAATCACCGATACGACGGATAAGGATCATGCCGCGCGCAAGGCGGTGGAGTATCTTGAGAAGGCCGGCGAACAGGCAATGCAGAATTATGCCAACCAGGAGGCGATCCAGTTTTTCAAGCAGGTGCTCGAACTGGACTCAAAACTCCCGAAGTCGCAGGGCAGGGATGCGGTACGCGAGCGACAGGCTCGGCGGGCGCGTTGGCATAGCAGGCTTGGTCTTGCTCATTATGCCGTCGGCTTATTGCCGCGTTGCGAGGAACACATCCGCGAAGCGTTGAAATTGATGGAAAACGCGTTGCCGCGCTCGTCGGCGTTATTTGGGTTGGGGTTGATCCGCCAGGTTGTCCGCCAGATTCTCCATCGTTATTTCCCGGCGCGATTCATCGGATCGCTTCAAGGGCGGGAACGCGATGTCACGCTTGAAGTTGCGCGCTTGTATGAGTTGATGGGACGCGTGTATTTCTATTCGCAGGAGACGCTTCCAGTCATGTACTGCACGCTCCGCCTGGTGAATATCGCCGAAAAAGCGGGTCCATCTCCTGAACTGGGATCTGCCTATGCAGCGATGGCGGTTATGTCGGGGTTTGCCCAGTTACACCCGTTGGCCGAGTCGTATGTGGAGCGGGCGATGGCGGTCGCGCAGGCGGTGAATCAGCCCGCCAATTTGATCGCTGTGAACGTGGTCACAGCCGTATATGAACTTGGAGTCGGGAAGTGGGAGGTCGTGCGCGCCAAGGCGGAGGCAGCCAAAGCCATCTGCGAGCAATTGGGCGATTATCGTCAGTGGGGGGATAGCGCTGTTTTGATGGCGGAGAACGCGTTGATCTGCGGCGACATTCAAACCGCCGCGCGCCTCCAGAACATGTTGCTTGAGGAGGCGCGTCGCAGGCGCAACCCACTACAGCAAATATGGTCGTTGTTTGGGATCGGCGCAAACAACATTCGGCTCGGAGACGCCGCGTCCGCCGTCCCCATGTTGGAGGAGGCGCTTCAAATCCTGGCGGAACTTCCCAACCTCGCTTCTTCGATCAACACGACCGGTCAACTCGCGCTGGCTCATTTATATCTCGGTGAGGATGAAAAGGCGCTGGTGCGCGCGCGGGAGGTTTTGGAGTTGGGCGGGAACATATCCCCCACGGTGTATTCCATGCACATAGGGTTTGGCGCCGCCGCGCAGGTGTATTTGGAACTTTGGGAAAAGGCGCTTCAAAATCCCGGTGGGCGATTGGATGCCGATCAATACAAACGTCTCGCCAAACGGTCGCTCAAACCTCTGCGTTCCTTCCGAAAGGTTTTCCCGATCGGCGGGGCGGTGACTCCTTACTACGAAGGCTGGCATCAATGGCTGACTGGGAAGCGTCAGGCGGCGATCAGATCCTGGAATGCGGGTTTGGCTGACGCGCTGAAATTCAATCTATTTTACGAGGAGAGTTTAATACGCGTCAAATTGGGCGCGGCGTCGCAAGACGATCCGGCTGCGCGCGCGGCTCATTTCGAACGCGCCATGCAAGTGTTCGAGCGGATGGGCGCGGCGCGTGAATTGGAGATTGCGAAAAAGGCTAAAGCGGGGTAAGCAGACTTGAAGAATATAAAGCCACACGTTATTCAAAAACAAACTTGGTCGAGTCTTTTGTAAAGTTCGACCAGGCGATGCACTGGCGCGGCGTGAACACAAACAATCCGCCTGCGTCCCACGAGTCGGGTTTGGGCGCGTAACCCAGCTCTTTGTATTTTTTGTAGGCTTGCGAAAGTCTCTTTCCCAATTCAGTAGATGGTTTTCCCGCAGACGCGGACATACCCTCGAGGATGATCGCTTCGCTCCCGCTTTCGAGATGAAGCGAGACGCGCGGATTCTTTTCGATGTTGCGCGCGTGACGCGTCTCGGGACTGCCGTCGTAATAAATTTTTCCGTCCACGTAGACGCACCAGCGCGGGACGTCGTGCGGCATTCCATTGAGGCGGACGGAGCAAAGCCAATAGTGTTTGGATTCGGTCAAACGCGCGGCGACCCAGCCCCAGGTCAGGTAAGAGACGGGTTTGTCCACATAGCCGGGAGGAAATTTTGGACGCATAACCTTTGGAGCGTTCATTGTATATGTCTCCTAAAATTGAAAACGGATCGTTGAATATAATACAAAATTTGATAATCGGAAAATGACTTTCTGACTCAATCCGATAAGACGCGCGACAGGATCGGACCCAACAAGACCATAAATAACACGTACGCCGTGGCAAGCGAACCGAGTCCCGGCTCCAACCCCGCGCTGACTCCCAAACCGGCAATCACGATTGAGAATTCTCCGCGCGCGACCAGCGCGCTGCTGGCGCGCAGTTGCCCGGGTCTGTCAATCCCGGCGCGCCGCGCGCCCCACCAGCCCGTCAGGAGTTTGGTCAGGGTAGTGATCAAGCCCAGCGCCATGGCGAGCAGGATGACGGGAAGCAGAGTCGCGGGATCAATTTGCAGTCCGAAAAAGAAAAAGAACGTAGCCGCGAACAAGTCGCGCAAGGGGCTGATCAAATCATGGGCGCGTTCCGCGATGGGTCCTGAAAGCGCAATGCCAACAAGGAACGCGCCGATCGCGGCGGAGACCTGCAGGCGTTGAGCAATACCCGCGACGAGCAGGATCATGCCGAACGTCGTCAACAAAATGATCTCATTCGATTCGTGGGAAATGTTCCGGCTGATGTCTTCCCCGTATCGAATTGCAATGAACAAGACCAGGCTCACCGTAACCAGTGCAATCAGGATCGAAATCAATCCCGTCAGCCATCCCTGACCGATCAGGAACACGGCGACCAGGGGAAGATAGATCGCCATGGCAAGGTCTTCGATCACAAGGATGGACAGGATCAGCGCCGTTTCCGGTTTGTTCATCCTGTCAAGCTCGGCCAGCGCTTTGGCGATGACGCCCGATGAGGAAATATATGTCACGCCTCCAAGCAGCGCCGAGGCAAGCGGATCCCAACCCAAAAGGATTCCGCAGATCAAGCCGGGCGGGAAGTTCAGCAAAAGGTCCATTAAGCCCGCCGGAAGTCCACGCTGAAGGTTTTCCTTTAGTTCCGATCCCGTATATTCCAATCCGAGCATGAAGAGCAACAAAAGCACGCCGATCTCCGCCCCCACATGAATGAAATCCTCGCTAAAGTTGAGGGGCAGGAGACCGCCGTTTCCAAAACCAAGCCCTGCAAGCAAATATAGCGGGATGGCTGAAAACCCCCAACGGCTTGCGAGGCGCGCCAAAATTGCCAGCCCAATAACCGCCAAACCCAACTCGATGAAAACCAGGGATACGTCGCTTCCGGCTTCGCTCATCCTGCGCGCCTCTTAACTTTAAAATGGGTTACAAAAAATAAAGCAAAGCGCCTGTGATTATCAATCCAACTGACAGCGCGATCTGCGTTTCAGCGATCCGGCGCCTCGCTCCGTCTTTATCGTAAGAGAAAGTATACCCATATCTATCCCAAAAAATGAAAACGCGGGTCCTGAATGCCAGTATTCCATCGAACAACGAAAGCGCGCTCATCAACGGGACAAACAATAAAAAATATCGTTCTCCAAATTTGCTTTCATTCGATAATACGAGCGCGACCAGCGTTACGAGCAATAAGAAGACAATTGCCAAAAAAACCTGATGCCTGCGCTTGATCCACGCGAACTGCGGGTATAACCTGACCAGTTCAATGTTTGTAATTGATTTGACGCTCGACAGCGCGAAGAATGGAAGTTCCACCAAAAACGCCGAAGCGATCAAAACGAGATACGAAAGAAGAGTAGCGTCCATGTTACGGCACGATCACCGCGCGCACGTCGCTGGTGAAATTTTCAAGGTCGTCGAGTCGTTGATTGATTTTGTCGGCATCCAATGGAATCGTTTGGGAGACGACGCGTGATGTGTCCAATATCCTTCGCCGCGCCATGTCAACCAGCAACGGTAATTCCTGAAGGAGATGATCGTTCGAGCCGATGATCTCCGCCTCCTTGCCCAGAACTTGCATATACGTGTTGATCGAAATCGGTTCCTGGTTCAACCCGACCATCACCGCGCGCCCCAAATTGCCCACGCAATCAATCGCCTGCTCCATCGTCTTCCGCAAGCCGATCATTTCGATGGCGACATTCACGCCCTTACCTTTCGTCAACTTGCGGATTTCTTCGACTGCATCCACTCTGCTCGCGTCGATTGGGATCGCATTGTATTCGGATGCCAGTTCGAGTTTATCCTGTTTGATGTCCACCGCGTAGACCTCGATTGCGCCCATCGCCTTTGCCAATTGGATGGCGGACAGACCGAGTCCTCCCACGCCGAAAATTGCCACTGTTTCCCCAGCCTTGACTCTACTCTTACGCAGCGCGTGCAAAGCCGTCGCCGACGCGCACATCAACGTCGCGCCCTCTTCAAACGGAATCTCATCGGGAAGCGGGATCGCATTCCGCGCGGGGATCGCGAGATATTCCGCGTAGCCGCCATCCACGTGATGACCAAGCATCCTCACCGTCTCGCAGAATTGATCGTCCCCCGTACTGCAATAATAACAATCTCCGCAGGTAAGGTTGTAATGCAGACAGACTCGATCTCCAACTTTTACATTCGTCACATTCGACCCAGTCTTTTCGACAACGCCCGCGACCTCATGTCCCAACGTGATCGGCATCATGCCCATGGCTGACCGCCCCGCGCGGTAATGCGCGTCGGAGTGACAGATGCCCGCCGCGCGCACGCGCAGGAGGATTTCCTTCTCGCCAATGGTTGGAATCGGAATTTCCCTCAACTCCAACGGCTTGCCTGCTTCGATCATGCGGACGGATTTCATTTATTGACTCCTGACTTTGTCACTCTGAGGGAGCGTATTTTGCGACCGAAGAGTCCTGCCCGTCTTGTCAGAGATTCTTCGCTCCGCTCAGAATGACATTTCCTGAACGCGCCCAACTCGCAATCACTCTTATATCCTCAGGCGTTGTGCGGCAGCAGCCTCCGATCAGACGCGCGCCTGCTTTGTACCAAACCTTTGCCTGCTCGCCAAACGACTCATAAACAGGATCGCCATCCCAATCATGTTTGGTTGCGTCATAAGATTCTCCAGAGTTGGGATAGACAAGGATTGGTTTGTTCGTTGCCTTCTTCGCTTCATGAATGAGAGATGAAATGAATTTTGGCGATGTGCAATTGATTCCAAGCGCGGCGATTTGTGGATGAGATTCCAATCCCTTCACGCAGTCGGCAAAGACCTGACCTTCCGAAACATGTTTTTCATCGCGCGCGCTAAAACTGAACCATGCCATGATGTTTGGGAATTCTTTGAGCAACTTCGCCAACGCCTGCGCTTCGATGAGACAAGGGATCGTTTCGCACGCGAGCAGGTCTGGATTCATTTCGATCAATGCCTTTACGCGCGGACGATGAAAGTCCATCAACTCTTTTTCAGTCAACCCGTAATTCCCGCGATACTCTGATCCATCTGCGAGGAACGCGCCGTACGGTCCGATAGACGCGGCGATGAAAGGTTTGGGGCGTCCGACGCGATTCGATTCATCCGCCCAAAATTCATCCCGCGCCGCGAGGGCGAGTTTTACGGATTTTTGAATCAAGGCAAGCGCTTCATTTTCATTCAACCCGCGCTTCATAAAACCTTCGACGGTGGCTTGATAACTCGCGGTGATGGCACAGTCCGCGCCGGCTTTGAGGTAATCGTAATGGAGTTGTTTGATGGCTTCAGGTTGTTCCAGCAAAATCTTGGCAGACCAAAGATCATCTTTCAGGTCGTAGCCGCGCCGTTCCAACTCGGTGGCGAGCGCGCCGTCTATGACGAGAGCAGAATAATTGTCGAGGATGGAGGCGATAGGGTTCATAGTGTCGTCAAGTGATAGTCATTTCTCATTCAATACTTTCTTGAAGAATTCCGTCGAATACTTTTGCAGGGCTTTACGGTCATGCCCAATCCCGTCAATGAGCAGGAATTGAACGTTCGCTCCTTCGGAAAGATAAAGCGACTCGGAATCATCCCAGCGCGAAAGCGGATCGGCGCCGAAGAGTCGATCCACCTGTTGCGCGGCTTCCTCGTCCCAGCCGTCGGTGAAATCAAGCGAGTCGTTGTCGTCCATCGAACCCATATAAATCAGTTGAGGAATCGAGTTGTATGCAGCAGAATCGAATGGAACGCCGGTCAACGATTCGAGATCGGCGACGCCCGCGGGGTAGGGGAGCGGCTCGCCGTTGAAATCTGCGAGTGGCGCGGTCGCCCAGCCGCCGGGCGAACCAATCGTCGCGGCTTTGACGCGGTCGGGGTGCAGAATTGTGAAGCGGTTGGCGAACATACCGCTGGCGGAGAATCCCTGAATGAGAATCTTTTCGTCGGTTTGGATTCCGGCTTTGGCAAGTTCGGCGCGCGCATGGTCAACCATGGCGATCAGTTGCAGGTCAATCCGTTTGAGGTCGGCGCGCTGTGCGGTGAGTGAGTCGCGATCCAGCGCATGAGTATAAATATGCCAATCTTCACCAGGACGAATGAAAGCAGGCACGAGAAGGATCACGCCCAATTCATTCGCGATCTTGTAGCGTTCAAATCCAGTCCACCAGGCATCTTTGCGATGGACAGCGGGATCATCCGAACTAACTCCGGAGTTGTTGGGCTGGACGAGGAGGGTGACCATCTTTCCATCACGCGCGGAACGCTTCGCATCGGACGAGACGTACAGATAGAAGTCGGCGTAATAGCCCTCGTCGGGATTGGCTTGAAAGCGCTGCACGCGCAAAGCGTAGGGTCCGAGGATGACCGCGACGACGATAAGAAAGACGACGACAATCCCGGTTGCGACGCGCAGAATGGTTTTCATGGACTGCTTCAGGTTCGAGTGAGGATACCATTAAACGAGAAATGGACGGCGAATTTGCCGTCCATTTATGTTTGAATCGAGCGGGCTATTTTCAGTTGCCGAATTTGCTTCCCAACCATCCCGCGCCAATGGTTAGGATTGCGATTGCCAATGCGCTCAACCCCAACCCATCAAAAATAATATTCACGAGACTGGTCAGCGCGCCCAAGATCATTCCGTGAAGCGGAATTGCCGAGTCGACGCGTCTCGCTGCGTGCATTGCGCCTAAAAAGGTAAACAGGATCAGAGTGATTGGTCCAATCCAGGGAGCATATTGATTGGCAAATGCCTGGATCAAGTTTTGATCGGGCGCGCCTCGAGCCTGAAATGCCAGATAGGACGCATACCCGGTGACAATCAGGAAAACCGTCAGAAAACTCAAGGTGCAGACTACAAGCGCCGTGACTGCGACGCGTCCCCATTTGATCTGTGAAAGTTGAATTGACATGGCATATCTCCTTTCGACTGGAAGTTAATGGAATCTACGCCATACAATGGGGAAGGTCGCGGGTCGAGGGTTCGCAAAAGCGGGATCAGCCCGATATGGTTTGCGCCGCAGGCTTGCGGAAAACAAACTTCATGTAGACGCGTTTTCCGTCGGCGCGCGCTTCATCCGTCAGCCTGCCGCCGTCCGAGCCGCCAAATCTTGAGAGAATCTTTCGCAAGCCGCGCGGCGCGTATTTTTTCACCAGGCTCTGGCGGTATTCCTGATGCAGGGATAATGCGCGCCGCGCGTTATCGGTGATATCCTCCTCGTGGATCAGTTCGAGTCCGGCGCCCTGCAATTGCCTGCGCCAGTTCTCCACTTCGTCGAGGTAGCGCATATCCGCGTACAGGAAATGACCGTTCGGCTTCAACATGCGCGCGACGTGCGCGAAGAACCTTTCCACGTTGGGATAGTACAGCGACGACTCAACGTTGAGGATGATGTCGAAACTCTTGTCGGGAAATTGAAGCGCCTCCGCGTCGCCCTGGACGAAGCGCAAGCCCTCGACCGACGCGTGGAATTGATTGCAGAAAGCCACCGCCTTATTCGATAAGTCAACGCCGAGCATGGATTTGGGTTTGAAATGCCTTTTGATATAGGAAGCCCCGCCGCCGCGACCGGAGCCGACCTCGAGCGCGTGCAACCCGTTCCAGTCCACCGCGCTGGCGATATGGTGATACATCTGGATCTGATAACGGAACCTTTCATCCTCCGCTTGCAACTGTAAGGGCTGGCGGTCCGGATCGAAACTGATGTATCCATAATTCATGAAGACGACGTTTTCGCCCCGATCCAGGCTCGATAGGAAGTTGTAGAAGTTTTGCGTCACCCATTTTACAAAGCCCGAGAAAACCTTGAGCGACTTTTTGTTCGGCAGGCGTTCAATCCAGGTGGCGACCTCGTTGAACGCGCTTTTTGTTCCCGGCGTCTGGGTTGTTTGTCCGTTTGTCATACTGCCTCCTCTGGGGGTTGGATGGTCATGCGATGTTGATCATATCGTAGACAATCCAGACTGCCAATGCCAGATTTGCGCCGAAGTGGAACGTTTCGGTGAAATGATGAAGCAAGGTCCACGCATGTCGCGGGTGGATGAGGCAAGAGTGGAATGGGAAGAGTCAATTGGGGAGTTTGTAGAGTTTGGGGTGAGGAGGAGTGTGGGCAACTTTATCCATCACCCCACAGGGAGCCAGGCTTTTCGTCTACGATCAAGATTTTACAAGAACAACAACCTTGGAAATCTTGCGAAAATATTTCCCTAACTGGGACGAAAAAACTGTTGAAGCGCCTGTCACAAGAAAGACTCAAACAATTGTTTTGGGAAATACAAGTGGTGAACAAGGGGAAGTGGATATCATTTTGACAAACAATAAGACTAGTTTCATATCGAAATTCCGCTTGGGTGGACTTCATACGAATAGCCCGACGGTTTATCGTCGGGGCGGGGCAAAAGGGATGAGACAAAAGCCCATTGAAACAGAATCGTAATTCTCTAATTCTCCATTAGAATTACCCTCAATGTCCTCCATCATCTCATTCTCCATCCTCACCCTCCTCTCCTACCTCCTCATCCACCTCATTCGCCACTACGCCGAGCGACGTCAAATCCTCGACCATCCCAACGAACGCAGTTTACATGTCATGCCGACGCCGCGCGGCGGAGGGGTTGCAATCGTTATCCTGGTAATTGGAACAGGCTTATGGTCAATGAAAGAAGCGGATTTGAGTCATGTGCTCGTGTATCTCATCTGTGGACTCACCATCGCATTTCTGGGCTGGCGCGATGATCTCCATTCGCTTTCGGCGGGCGTCCGTTTTTTGGTGCAGGGACTCGTCGCGGCGGTCTCGATCTATGTGTTGGGATATGCCAGGTCCGTGACGATTCCGTTGCTCGGTGTGTTGCCGCTTGGCTTCTTCGGAATCGTCATCACGTTTTTGTGGATCATCGGTTTGACGAACGCCTACAACTTCATGGACGGCATTGACGGCATCGCGGGCGGCGTCGCGTTTGCGGCGGGGTTGGGCTGGATGGCGCTGGCGACGAATGCGCGCATCCCTTTTGCGTTTTGGATTGCGCTTGCGATTGCCGCGAGCAGTCTGGGTTTTCTCGGTCACAACTGGTCGCCCGCGAAAATTTTCATGGGCGATGTCGCCAGCACGTTTCTCGGTTATACCTTTGCAGTCCTGCCGCTGCTTTCATCTGATAAAAGCGGCGACGCGCTCATGCTCGGCACGCTCCTGATGTGGACGTTCATCATGGACACAGCCGTCACATTTTTTCAACGCCTGTTCAAACGCGAAAAACTTTTATATGGTCACCGTTCGCATCTTTATCAACGTCTCGTCATCGGCGGTTATAAACATTCCACCATCAGCGCGTTGTACATTGCTCTAACCTTGCTTGCCGGTCTGCTTGCATACGCCTGGTCATGGGGGCAAGCCTATGCTCCGCCATTGATCATTTTAGGACTTCCTCTCATTTGGATTCTGCTCTCACGACACGCAAAAACTTTAAACACAACGGACACTACGAGTGCTAAGGATTCCTAACTCAAGGATTTTCCTTTGTGACACTTCGTGACCTTTGTGGTGAATCTTTTTTATGTTGACGAAAATCAAAACCCTCGCTTCGCTCTACCGTGAACTTGGTCCGCGTTGGTTGGCATTTCGCGCCGCTTATGCCTTTCGCCTCCGCACGGGACTCATCCGTTTGCAGATGCCGCAATACCAATGGAGCGACCGCCCGCTCGAAACGCGGCTCAAAAAAAATATTCCATCGAATCCCGAATCTTATGCTCAATGGCGCAAACAAAATTCGCCAAACTTTTTCTTCGACTCTACGTACCGCAAGATTCATCTTGCGAATTGCGACATGAATGTCGCGGTACAGGAAGCCGACCGCCTCCTCAACGGCGAAATAAAATACTTCGCCCACGAATTCCATCAGACAGGTTTTCCTCCCAATTGGTTTTCTGTCCCATCCACGCTCCCAACGCCGTCCTCGGCGTTAGATATCGCAGACAGACATTGGTCTAAAATTCCAGATGATAATGTCATTGCGAGGATGGCTCTTCCCTACGAAGCAATCCCCAATTCCGAGGCGACTGCTTCGGCACAACCCAAGAGCGCCTCGCAGCGACATGTTGATATTAAATTCATCTGGGAACCGAATCGCTTTAGTTTTGTCTACACTCTCGTCCGCGCGTACGCCGCTACAGAAGATGAAAAATACGCCGAAGCCTTCTGGGTATTAATCGAATCCTGGGCTGACTCGAATCCTCCCAACACAGGACCCAACTGGATGGACGGTCAGGAAATCGCCCTCCGCCTCATGGCATGGATCTTCGGCTATTACCAATTCTCCAATTCTCCATCATCCACCCCAAACCGTACAGCGAAATTTATTTCGCTAATTGCCTCACACGCCGAACGGATTTACAAAAACGCCTCCTTCGCCATCTTCACCCGCGGCAACCACGCCATCAGCGAAGCATTGGGACTATGGATGACGGGACTCCTATTCCCTGAATTGAAATCTGCGGAAAAATATTTGTCGTTCGGAAAGATGTCGCTGGAACGCGAAGCCCGCGCCCAAATTTTCCCCGATGGCAGTTACTCCATGTACTCGCTCAACTACCATCGTTTCATTCTTCATATTTACCTTTATGCAATACAACTGGGCAAGTTGAACAATTTTCAATTCTCCAATTCTCTTCACTCCTCTATTTCCGCCTCCCTCGAATACCTCTCCCACCTCATCGCCCCCCAAACAGGACAAATCCCCGTCTACGGCTCAAACGATGGCGCGTTGGTGTTGCCTCTGAATAACTGCGACTTCACCGATTATCGCCCGCTGTTGCAGTTGGGTTGGTACATCGCCAAAAAGGAATTTCTCTTTGAACCTGGCGAATGGGATGAAGATATATTCTGGTTGTGTGGCACGAGTCCCCTCTCCCAGCGGGAGAGGGCTAGGGTGAGGGAGAGTCAACATCGCACAAGTTTCTCCGATGGCGGAGTCTACCTCCTGCGCGGCAACAACAGCCAAGCCCTCATCCGCTGCACCGACTTCCGCGCCCGCCCCTCCCACGCCGACCAACTCCACGTGGACTTGTGGATTCACGGTCAAAACATCGCCATTGACGCGGGTACTTACCTCTACAGCGGCGACAGCATCTGGCGCAATGGACTCGCCCACACATCCGTTCACAACACGGTCATCGTTGATGATCAAGACCAAATGACAATGCTCAGTCGCTTCACGTGGACGAACTGGTCAAAGGGCAAAGTTCTCAAACACAATGAAAATCTCTGGCAGGGCGAACACGACGGCTACAAACCTGTCATTCACAAACGAACTGTGATGTCATTAGACAACGACCGCTGGCTTATCGTTGATA